>Ga0209382_10003738_pt1 | contig 20896 bp, 21 predicted proteins | sample SoiMetdeltSBSDD5_FD_187599 | JGI IMG/M metagenome (GOLD analysis project Ga0209382, IMG submission 187599) | Bulk soil microbial communities from a Populus tree surrounding site in Tennessee, USA - Soil MetaG P. deltoides SBSDD5 (SPAdes) (version 2) | ecosystem: Environmental > Terrestrial >... | reverse complement strand
AGGACGAGGTGATGTACGGATAAGTGCCGTGATCGATGTCGAGCATGGTCGCCTGCGCGCCCTCGAAGAGGACGGAATAGCCGCTGTCGATCCAGCGATGCAGGAGCAGCGCCGTGTCGGTGATGTACGGGGCCAGCCAGCCCGCGTAGCGCAGGTACTGGTTCAAAATCTCGTCGACGGTGAACGTCTGGGCGTCGTAGATCTCGCGCAGCAGCCGGTTCTTCTGGGCCAGATTGAACTCGAGCTTCTCGCGGAACAGCCGCTCGTCCAGGAGATCCGCCATCCGGATGCCGACGCGCGCGGCCTTGTCGACGTAGGCCGGCCCGACGCCCTTGCCGGTGGTGCCGATGCGCCGGGAGCCGAGCTTGGCCTCCGAGGCACGGTCCAGCGCCGGGTGGTACGGCATGATCAGGTGCGCGTTCTTCGAGATGTAGAGGTTGCCGTCCAGGGTGACGCCGCGCTGCACGAGCGACTCCATTTCCTCGATGAGCGAGCCGGGATCGATGACGACGCCGCAGCCGATCACGCAGCGGCAGCCGTTGTGCAGGATCCCCGAGGGAATCGTGTGCAGGACGTATTTTTCGCGGCCGACCACGACCGTGTGGCCGGCGTTGTTGCCGCCCTGGAAGCGCACCACCACGTTCACGTGGGGCGTGATCACGTCGACCACCTTGCCCTTGCCCTCGTCTCCCCACTGCGCGCCGACCACCACGATGTTAGGCATCTCCCTGACCTCCCAGCTCCCCGAAGGACTTCACCGGATCCGCGAGCACGTCCGCGACCGGCACCTTGCGCTCACCACCCTGCTTGAGATCGAGCACCACCAGCTCGCCGGCGTCCGAGCGCGGACTGCCGACGACGAGCACGTGGCGCACCCGCTGTGCGCGCGCATACTCGATCGACTCCTCGAGGCCGCGGCTGATGATGTCGCGTGCCACCGAGGCTCCGAGATCGCGGAGCCGTCGCGCGAGAGACAGGGCCGCCGTCTTCTCGCGCGTGAAGTCGATGATGAAGAAGTCCGGCCCGGGCAGCTCGATGCTCACCCGCTGCGTCTCCATGATGGCCAGCGCGCGCCCCACGTCGAACGCGAAGCCGACCGCCGGACAGTCGTAGCCGAAGCGGGCCAGCATGTCGTCGTACCGGCCGCCGCCCGCGATGGATGCGCCGAAGCCGGCGATGTACGCCTCGAAGTAGAGTCCGGAGTAATAGTCGAAGCCGCGGACCTCGCCCAGATCGAGCAGCACGGAGTCGGCGAGCCCGTAGATCTTCAGGAGCCGGTAGACCTCGCTCAGGTTCGCGAGCGCCCGCCGCGCCCGCTCGGTCCGCGCGTACCGGGCGGCGCGCTCCAGCACGATCTCGCGTCCGAACAGCGTGGGCAGCGCCAGCAGGGCCTCGGCCACCTCGGGTGGCGGCGCCAGCTGCTGGACGAGCCGGGCCAGCGTCGACGAATCCTTGCGAGCGAGCGCCTCGCGGATCTCCCGGCGCTGATCGCCGTCCGCGGTCAGCTCCTCGAGCAGCCCGCGGAAGAAGTCGGGATGGCCGAGGTCGATCTGGAACCCCTCGAGCCCGAGCGCGCGCAGGCCCTCGATGGCCATGGCGATGATCTCGACCTCGGCTTCCGGCTTCTCGAGACCGATCAGCTCCACGCCCGCCTGGTAGAACTCGCGATAGTGGGACACGCGCGGCTCGTCGTACCGGAAGATGTTGGTGACGTACGCCAGCCGGACGGGCTTCGGCTCGTCGCGCAGCCGCGTGGCCACCACGCGCGCGATCTGCGGCGTGATGTCGGCGCGCAGCGCCAGCATGCGACCGGTCTCGCGGTCGACGAACTTGAACATGGACTCCTGCACGGCCACGTCGGTGCCCACCGAGAGGACGTCCGAGAACTCGAACGTGGGCGTCACCACCTCGCGGTAGCCCCAGCGGCGAAACACCTCGAACAGCCGCGTCTCGACGTAGCGCTTGCGGGCGGCCTCGTCCGGCAGGTAGATGCGCGCGCCCTTCGGCAGCTGGGCGTGGACAGGCTTCACGGCCGGTCCTCGCGCAGCCCGTCCAGGTGCGCCAGCGTGTTCATGCGGTGCACGGTCGCCCAGCTGTCCTGATACTCGATCTCCGTGATGCCGGCCGGCGATGCGTCCACCGACCACAACCGCTCCGGCCCCAGGCCGAGCGCGGCGAGGACGATGAGCCGGGTGACGATCGCGTGCGAGACCAGGATGATGGTCTGGCCCTGATGCTGCTCCACGAGCGCCGTCAGCGCGGCGCGGACGCGCGCGTCGACGGCCGTGAGCGACTCACCGCCCGGCGGCGTGAGCAGATGCGGCGTGCTCGCCCACGCGCCGGCCTCCGCGGGAAAGCGCGCCAGCAGCTCGTCACGGGTGAGGCCTTCCCACGCTCCGAACGCCATCTCCCGGAACGCCGGCTCGACGCTGGGCTCGAGGCGATGCGGCTTGGCGATGACCTCCGCCGACGTGCGCGCGCGCTCGAGCGGGCTCGTGTAGACGGCCGCCGCCGAGATGCCGGCCAGCGCCTGTGCCGCCGCCTCCGCCTGGAGCCGTCCTTGCGCCGTGAGAGGGATGTCGCGCGAGCCGGCGAACCGGCGCGCCTGCGACCATTCGGTGGCGCCATGTCGTACAGCGAGGAGCCTCAGCGCTTTCACAACCCGACCATTCTAGCCCAGGCGCGACGGAAAGACCCGGCCGGGGACGGCGCTCAGGAGCGCTCGGCGAAGACCTTCTGCGCGGCGCGCACGCTGGCGCCGAAGTCCACCGGCTGGGCCAGCTCGGCCAGGACCTGCTCGAGGGCCGAGAGCGCCACGATCGTGTCGAGCTCGGCCGCGTAGCCCATGTGGCCGAGGCGGAAGACCTTGCCCTTCATCTCCCCCTGCCCGCCCGCGATCGTGATGTTGTGGGAGGTCGAGAAGGCGGCCACGATCTTCTCGCCGTCGATCCCGCCCGGCGACACGACGGCGGTGAGCGACGGGGTCGGTGTGGCCTTGGCGAAGAGGTCGAGGCCGAGCGCCTCGACGCCGGCGCGCGTGGCGCGCGAGAGCCGGTCGTGACGCTTGAAGACGTTCTGGAGTCCCTCCGCCTCCAGCATCCTGATCACCTCGCGCAGGCCGACGACGATCGACACCGCGGGCGTGAAGTGCGCCTCGTTCCGGGCGACCGTCTTGCGCTCGGCGGCGACGTCGAAGTAGTACTTGGGCAGCTTCGACGTCGCGTTCTTCGCCCACGCCTTCTCGCTCATGGCGACGAAGGCCAGACCCGGCGGCAGCATCAAGCCCTTCTGCGACCCGGACACCACGACGTCGACGCCCCAGGCGTCCATCTGGAGGTCGGCGATGCCAAGGCTGGAGACGGCGTCGACGATCAGGATCGCGTCCGTGCCGCGCGTCGCCGCTGCATAGGCGCGCACGTCGTGGAGGACGCCCGTCGACGACTCGCTGTGCTGGGTCAGCACCGCTTTCGCGCGCGGGTGCGCGCGCAGCGCCTCCGCGACACGGTCGACAGCCACCGTCTCGCCGAACGGCGCGGTCAGGTCCACGTGGCGTACGCCCCAGGCATCACAGATCTCGGCGAAGCGGTCGGCGAACTTTCCCGCACGCACGAGCAGCACCTCGTCGCCGGCCGACAGCGTGTTGGCGATGGCCGCTTCCATCACGCCGGTACCCGACGAGGCAAAGGGGAGGACGTCCTGCGATGTCTGGAAGAGCCGCTTGAGGCCGGCCCGCACCTCGATGAAGAGCGCCTCGTACTCCGGTGTGCGGTGATGCAGGATCGGCTGCGCCATCGCCAGCAGCACCTGGCTCGGCACCGGCGTCGGTCCCGGGGCCATCAACTGGTACTTCTTCATCGGATCACGGCCTCCTCGGCGGAACTGGCTTCGGCGTCGATAGTAGCACGCGGTCTTCGAGCGGAGCCGAGCGCCCGAGCGCCGTCACGAAGATCGCGTCCTCCCCGGCAGCGCGCGGCGAGAAGAAGCGCACGACCTCCGCGTCATAGAAGGTGAGGCCGCTGGCGCCGAAGCCGAGCGCGTAGGCGGCAAGATACGCGCGCCCGCCAGCGATGCCGGCCTCCAGATTGACAACGCGGTAGCCCCGATCGCCGGAGGCGGCGAGGAGGTCGTTCAGCGGCGCGAGGAAATAGATGACGGCCGCCGCATCACCACCGAGCGGCTGCTCGAGGGTCAGGAACGCGGACTGCCGCCGGAAATCCCCCTCGACCAGGCGCTCGAGGCCGTGCGCGGCGGCGTCGTAGCGGTAAGCGCCGGACGCCAGTCCCTGCACGGCGTTGACGACCAGATAAAGGGCGATGCCGTGGCTCGGAACGTCCACGGATATCGGGCGCGTGGCCGCCCACAAGGCGGCGCCGAGCTCGTCGAGGCTCAGCGGCGCGTGGGCGAAGCTGCGCGTCGAGCCTCGTCGCTGGATCGTCTCGCCGAGGCTGCGCCCGGCGCTCGCGTCCGGCACCGGCAGGCGCATCACTTCGCGCGCGCCCGCCGCGGTCGAGGCCACGTGCGTGCTGCGCCACGCGCGCACGGCATCGGCATCGGGCAGCGCGGAGGCGGTCAGCGCCTCGCGCAGCAGCGGATAGTCCTCCTGCGAACGTGACAGCGGCATCACTGGATGAGCGATCATCTCGGGCTCGGGAGCCGGTGCTGGCGGCGGCCCCTCGGGGCCGATGGCGAGCAGCTCGAGCGCCGCCTCGTGCGCGGCATCGACGCCGAGCAGGCGGTTTACGGCGGCGTCGACGAAGCCGGTGTAGAGCCGGGGCGCCAGACCGAGCACGGTGGCCACGGCCAGGCCGTTCGCGAGCATCGTGCCGGAGTCCCAGAACAGGTGGCGATAGCCGCGCGCCTGGTACTTCCACGTGTTTCGCCAGTAGATGGCGGTCAGGACCAGCGTGCAGGCGCGCCGCTCGAGGGACTCGTCGGCGGCCGCCGATGCGAGCGTGCCGCGCATGTCCCCCTGGCGCAGCCGCCGCAGCGTGAAGTCCCCAGGCGAGAAGTGGTAGAGACCCGGCGCCAGCCCCTCGACGTCACCGGCGACGACGTACACCTCGGTCTGGAACAGGGCGCCGGTGGAGGCGGCGGCGCGGAAGAGAATCTCACCGCCGCCGGGGTAGCTGCGCTTCTTCGTCACGCCGGCCGTGTAGTAGAGCAGCGACGTCAGCGTGCCGAGCGGGAGCCGGTCGACCGGCGGCGCGCCGACACCGGAGACGGCAGCGAGCGCCGGCGTCGCCAGCGTGTCGACCTCACGCGGGAGCGGAACCGACGGCGCATCGACGTAGACCTTGAAGGGGAACGGCTTGTTGTCCCAGTCGAGTGAGTGGCCGGAGCGGCGAACGGACTCCGGCGTGTGCACGGTCGCATCGTGGAATCGGCGGGCGTTGTCACCGGCCATCGTGCCGATTATCGCGCGGCCCGGGCAGGAACGGCTTTACCCAGCCAGAGTGGGCAGCGCACTACCGTCCCGGCGCGTTTTCCGGGCGGAGAGCGCCCTTGGAGCCCGATGTCGGTGTCGGCATCCACGTTGCAATAGGGACCGGTATGCGAACAAAAGCCTCGTTCGATCTGTGGAGCACCGAGCAGGTCCTGCTCGTCTACGAGCGCTACTTCGGTAAGCTCGATCCCAAGGCGCGTCGCCGGATCGTCGAGGACGCGCGCCTCAACGGCTGGGATCGCACCTGGGGCGACGGCATCGAGCTCCTCGCCGCTTGAGCGCTAGCTGAAGCCGTACGGCGGGTAGAAGACGCCGCGCTCGGTGATGATCGCGGTGATGAGCTTGGCCGGCGTCACGTCGAACGCCGGATTGTAGACGGGCGAGCTCTCCGGCGCGGTCGGCTGCCGCCCCACGTGGCGCACCTCGCCGGCGTCGCGCTCCTCGATCGGGATCTCGGCGCCGGAGGCGAGCGTCGGATCGATCGTCGAGAACGGCGCCGCGATGTAAAACGGCACGCCGTGGTGACGCGCCAGCACGGCCAGCGCGTAGGTGCCGATCTTGTTCGCGGTGTCGCCGTTGGCGGCGATCCGATCGGCGCCGGTCACGATCAGATCCACATCCCCGCGGGCCATCACGGAGGCGGCCGCCACGTCCGCGATCAGCCGGTGCGGAATACCCTCACGGACGCACTCCCAGGCCGTCAGCCGCGATCCCTGCATCACCGGCCGCGTCTCGTCAACCCACAGCAATGACAGCTTCCCCCGCGCGTGCGCGGAGCGCACCACGCCGAGCGCGGTGCCATAGCCGGCGGTGGCCAGCGCCCCGGCGTTGCAGTGGGTGAGGATGCGGGCGTTGTCGGGGACGAGCGTCGCGCCGTGATCGCCGAGCGCGCGGTTGGCCGCCAGGTCCTCGGCAAGGATCGCGTGCGCCTCGGCTTCGAGGCCGGCGCGCGCCTCGGCCACGGAGCGCGCGCGAAGCGTCTCCGCCATCCGGCGCATGCGATCGAGCGCCCAGAAGAGGTTCACGGCGGTCGGCCGGGTCGCCGCCAGCCCCTTGATCGCCGTCTCCAGATCGGCGAGCAGCCCGTCGGTGGAGGTCGCGCGGCTCTCGCGCGCCGCCAGGACCACGCCGAACGCCGCGGCCACCCCGATGGCCGGCGCGCCGCGAACGACCAGCGTGCGAATGGCCTCGGCCACGTCTTCCCAGCGCGTGTACCGGTGCTCGACCTCACGCCCCGGGAGAAGGGTCTGGTCCAGCAACACGAGAGCGTCACCCGTGAAGCGGACCGGCGCGATCGGCGAAATCACAGGTCGGTCAGTCCACCGCCCCACCAGCGCATCGCCCGGCGCAGCGCCTCGTCGATGTCGGCGTTCAGCTTGAAGTTCCACGATTTGCCGCCTTCGCGCTCGACTCGGCCGTCGACGCTGAAGCCCTCGGGCCGCGTCTCGCCGTTGAGCCAGGCGCCGCCCTTGTAGCCCTCCTTGCCGAACAGCCGCCCGCCGAGCCGGAACCCGTTGAGACCGAGCTTCAGGTCGACGTCGAGCGACGAACGCTCCGGCGCCGCCGAAGCGGCCTCGTCCGACGTTACGAGCCTCTTGTGGTCGGCGGCGCTCGGCGCCGCGGTCAGCACGATTCCGCCGAGAGCGATGGCGAGGCCTAGGAACGCGGTTCGCATGGTCATCCTCCCAATCGTCGGATCACATCGTCGAGGGCGAGGCCCTCGACGCGTATGTACTTGTCGCGGCCGGTGGCGCCGCGGACGATCTGGATCGCCGAGTTCCGGACACCGAGGGCGGCCGCGAGCAGGGATCCCACCGCCGCATTGGCGAGGCCGTCGACCGGCGCCGCCGTCACGCGCACGCTCAGCACACCATCGGCGCGCCAGCCGGCGATGCCGGCCCGCGCGGCGCGTGGCTGGACGCGCACGTGGAGCAGACCGCCATCAGGACGCGCCGCCATCGTCCGCCTCATCGGAGAGGCCCTCGGAGCCCACGAGGCGCTGGTAGCGCTCGAGCGTCGACGTCATCTCCTCGAAGACCTGGCGCCGCATCCGGCGGAGCGCATGGATCTCCGTCCGGATGCGCGCTTCCTCACCGCGCACGGCCTCCAGCACCTTCTCGGCGCGGAGCTCGGCCTCCCGCACGATCAGCTCCGCCTCGCGCCGGGCGGCCGCCTTCATCTCCTCGGCCAGCCGCTGGGTCGTGACGAGCGTCTCCTGGAGGCTCTTCTCGCGCTCCCCGACGCCCCGCGAGCGCTCCTCGATGGCCGCCATCTGCTCGCGCAGCAGCGCCGTCTCCTTCAGGACGGACTCGTAGTCCTCCGCCACGTCGTCGAGGAAGGCATCGACCTCGTGCGGATCGTAGCCCTTGAGCATCTTCGAGGAGAATTGCTGCTGACGGATGTCGTGCGGCGTGATGCGCATCGGGGCCTCGCTATCTCAGGCTCAGCGCCAGGTCGCGCAGGGTGGAGATCAGAAAGCTGTCCAGAAAGAAGATTGCGAGGATCACCACCATCGGCGACAGATCGATGCCGATCGAGAGGGTGGGCAGCCGATGTCGAATCGGACGCAAGACCGGCTCCGTCACTCGATAGAGGAAGCGCACGATCGGGTTGAACGGATCAGGGTTCACCCAGGACAGCAGCGCCCGCGCAATGATGATCCAGAAGTACGCCTGCAACACGAGATGCAGCAGGTTCGCCAGGGCCAGGATCAGGTTCTCGGCGACGAACACTACGCGGGTCCACGACCGAGCTCGCGCGAGCGAAGCGTCGCGCGCTCCACGGCCCGGATGAAGGTGGTACGGATGCCGCCCTCCTCCAGCGCCGCGATGCCGGCGATGGTGGTTCCCCCGGGCGACGCCACCATGTCCTTGAGCGCGCCCGGGTGAAGTCCGGTCTCGGCCAGGAGCGTGGCCGCGCCCAGGACCGTCTGCGTGGCCAGCGTCATCGCCGTCGTGCGATCGAGGCCCATCTTCACGCCGCCGTCGGCGAGCGACTCGATGACGATGGCGACGTACGCCGGCCCCGAGCCGGACAGTCCCGTCACCGCGTCCAGCTGCTCCTCGTCGAGCACGACGACCTTGCCCACGGCCGCGAAGATCTCCTGCGCGGTCTCCAGATCCTCGACCTCCAGACCCGGCGTCTTGGCGATGGCCGTCACGCCTTCCAGCACGAGCGCCGGCGTGTTGGGCATCACGCGAATGAGTCGCTGGTACTTGCCGAGCACGGACTGGATGGTGGCCGTGGAGACGCCGGCGGCGAGCGAGATCAGGAGCGGCCGCCGGGTCAGCGCCGGCAGCACCTCGCGCAGGACGGACGCCATGATCTGCGGCTTGACGGCCAGGATGACGACGTCGGACGCCGTGGCCAGCGCGACGTTGCCGGTGACCGGACGCACGCCGTACTGCTCGGCCAGCTGACGCGTGCGCTCCGCACGCACGTCGGTGACGGCGATGGCATCCGACGGCACCAGGTTGGACTCCACCAGGCCGCGGATGAGCGCCTCGCCCATGTTGCCGCCGCCCACGAAGCCGACCTTCTTGCCCTTCACCCCCATGGCCTTACCTCACGTCCGGATAGCCGGGCAGACCCGGCAGCCTCGGGACCCGCGGGCCGAACACCGCCGTGCCGACGCGCACCATGGTGGCGCCTTCCTCGATCGCGACCTCGAAATCGGCGCTCATGCCCATCGACAGCTCGGGGAGCCCGTGGCGCTCCGCCAGCTTCCGGAGCGTCCGGAACCAGGCGCGGGCGTCCTCCGCACGCTCGACGGCCGGCGGGATCGTCATCAGCCCGCGCAGCTTCAGCCCCGAGAGCGCGGAGATCGCGCCCACGGCCGTCTCGACGGCCTCGGGCGGCCAGCCCCCCTTGGACAGCTCACCGCCCACGTTCACCTGCACGAAGGCGTCGATGGTGCGGCCCTTGGCCCGCGCGCGGCGGTCGAGCTCACGGGCGAGATCGATGCGGTCGACCGAATGGATCACGTCGAAGAGCTCGAGGGCGTCGCGAACCTTGTTGGTCTGGAGGTGGCCCACGAGGTGCCACTGCACGGTCCGGCCGAGCTCCGTGATCTTGTCGCGCGCTTCCTGCACCCGGTTCTCGCCGAGGGCCCCGAGGCCGGCGGCGATGGCGGCGCGGATCCGGGCCACGTCGACGGTCTTCGACACGCCGACGAGCAGCACGTCCTCGGCGCGGCGACCGGCCCGCTCCGCGGCACGCGCGACGCGCTCGCGCACGCGCTCGAGATTGGCCCGGATGTCCTGCATACCAGCATGGGGATTCTAGCATGCGGCTTTGCTATTCTCGCGCCATGGCCCCCTTGCGGGACCTCGAGCTCACCATCCAGTCGCGGTATCCCTTCGTCGCCGTCGAGACTTCCGAGGAAGACCGCCTCGAGAAGGCCCTCTTCGATATCGCCGCCGACCTCCGGGTGCCGTTCTTCATGTGGACGGTGACGAGCGGGCTGCGCCGCGCCGGGCTGCTCAACGCCATGTACGACACCCAGCAGCCGCTGCGGGCACTGAACACGGTGGCCGCCATGACGGGCGAGGCCATGTTCCTGATGAAGGACCTGCAGCGGTACTTCGGCGAGCCGCCGGTGGTCCGCAAGCTGCTGGACCTGGCCCCGGAGTTCAAGCACGACCGGCGCGTCATCGTCTTCTCGGGCGTGAAGATCGAGCTGCCCTCCGAGCTGAGCGCCCTCACCGCGCTCCATGCCCTCGAGCTCCCGGGCCCCGACGAGCTGAAGCGCATCGTCAAGCAGGCGATCGAGAGCTGCCAGCGCGACGGCCCGGTCAGGGTGGAGCTGGCGCCGGCCGACCTCGACCGGCTGGTGGAGCGCCTGCGCGGCTTCACCGCCTTCGAGGCCGAGCGCGCCATCACCCGCGCCATCCTCAAGAATCGCTCGCTCGGCGTCCGCGACATCGAGACGATCGTCGAGATCAAGAAGGACCTGCTGAAGAAGGACGGCGTGCTGGAGTACATCTCGCCCGAGGAGAATCTCGCCGAGGTCGGCGGCTTCGCGAATCTCAAGGCGTGGCTCGAGAAGCGCAAGAAGGCGTTCGGTCCGGAGGCCAAGCAGTTCGGCATCACCCCGCCGCGCGGCATCCTGCTGCTGGGAATTCAGGGAGCGGGAAAGTCGCTCGTGGCGCGGGCGGTGGCGAAGGAGTGGGGTCTACCGCTCCTCAAGCTGGAGGCGGCGCGACTCTACGACAAGTACGTCGGTGAGACCGAGAAGAACCTCGAGCGGTCGCTGAAGATGGCCGAGCAGATGGCACCATGCGTGCTCATGATCGATGAGCTGGAGAAGGGCCTCTCGTACAACGCCGGCGGCGACGCCGACGCCGGGCTCTCGAAACGCGTCTTCGGTCGGTTGCTCACGTGGCTCAACGACCGCAAGGCGCCCGTATTCGTGGTGGCGACATCGAACAACATCAACGAATTGCCGCCCGAGCTCACGCGCAAGGGCCGCTTCGACGAGATTTTCTTCGTGGACCTCCCCAATCCGGCCGAGCGCCGCGAAATCCTCTCGGTCCACCTCAAGAAGCGCAAGCGCAACCCCGCCCTCTTCGATCTCACCGTCCTCGCCGAGGCCGCCAACGGCTTCACCGGCGCCGAGATCGAGCAGGCGGTTGTCTCCGCGCTCTACACCGCTTTCTCGAAGGGCGTGGAAGTGACCTCGGCCATCCTTGCCGCCGAGCTGGCGGCCACGAAACCGCTTTCGGTGACGCGTGCCGAGGAGATCACGGCCCTGCGCGAGTGGGCACGCGACCGGACGGTGATGGCGAGCTGATCAGCTCGAGGTGAGCGTCCGCGCGATCCGGCGTACCCGAAGGGAGTGCGCCGCGGAGTTCCAGGACCAGCGCGGCGCATGCTACGGCAGGGCGGCCACCGTGACGAGCCGACCGCGATTGCCCTTGCGATACGAGTAGAGCAGCTCAGGGTGGCAGGCCGTGCACAGCCGCGGGTTGTCGATGCGAGCCGGCCCGACGCCGGCGTCCACGAGCAGATCCTCGTTCGCGCGCCACAGGTCGAGCATCACGTGGCCGGCGCGCGACGGGCGGCTCCACCGGGCGACGCGCTCACCGCCGAAGGCGCGCGTGAACTCGCCGATGACGGGCTCGTCGACCTCGTAGCAGCAGGGCCCGATGGCGGGCGCAATGGCAACGCGCAGCCGGCCCGGCTCGGCTCCAAGCCGGTGCAGCGCCGTCACCGCCGCCTGCTGCGCGCGCTTCACCGTTCCGCGCCAGCCGACGTGCGCCACCGACAGTACATTCGCCTCCCCGTCCCAGGCGATGATCGCCAGGCAGTCGGCCGTGAAGATCGCGAGCGGCACGGCGCGCTCCGTCGTCGTCAGCACGTCGGCATCGCCGGCGAAGCCGCCCGTCGCGCGGGCGACGTCGGCGCCGTGCACCTGCCGCGCGTACGCCACCCGGGACAGATCCAGCCCCGCCGCCGCCAGCGTCTCCCGCGCCTGGGCATTGAACGGCCCCATCTGCTCCGATGGCGAGGTCACCCCCGGACAATGCCGCGTCGTCGTCACATGCGCCACGCCCTCCCGCCTCAGCGACTCGAACGTGAAGTACACCGGCGGATCGCCATGCGCACGAAGCGAGGGCGGCACGCCTCCGCCGAGAGATGAAGACGTCGGGTATCCGGACAAGTTCGATCGAAGTGACGTCATACCCAGATCATTGCACGGCAACGCAGCTGAACCACCGAAGCGGGGGTGTCGGGGGGAGCCGCGCTCCCCCCGACGATAGACAAGCGAGCGTGCCTCGCTTGTCTGAAAGTTCGCTAGTCAGCACTCCGCCTGAGGAACGTGGGGACGTCATAGTCGTTCTCGGCGAGCGGATCATCGAGCTCCGCGCGGTTCTCGCCATACCGCCGCCGCCACGCCGGCGCCGTCCCGCCGCCGCCCGGCGCCGCCGCCGTGGCCGCCTGCCGGGCCGGGCGCGGGAGATCGACGACCTTGCCGCTGGGCTCGCTCTGGACCTTCTTCTCGCTGAAGCCGGTGGCGATGACCGTCATCCGCACCTCGTCACCGAGGTTCGGATCGATGACGGCGCCAAAGATGATGTTCGCCTCTTCGTGGGCGGCCTCCTGCACGATGCGCGCGCCCTCCTCGACCTCGTGGATCGAGAGATCGGGACCACCCGTGAAGTTGATCAGGATGCCTTTCGCGCCCTCGATCGAGGTGTCGTCGAGGAGCGGGCTCGCCACGGCCTTCTGCGCGGCGTCGAGCGCGCGGTGCTCGCCCTTGCCGACGCCGGTGCCCATCATCGCCATGCCCATGCCGGACATGATCGTTCGCACGTCGGCGAAATCGAGGTTCACCAGGCCGGGGACCAGGATGAGATCCGAGATGCCCTGCACCGCCTGCTGCAGCACCGTGTCGGCCACCTTGAACGCCTCGAGCAGCGGCGTGCCGCGGTCGACCACCGAGAGCAGACGCTGGTTGGGAATCGCGATCAGCGTGTCCACGACGTTGCGTAGCGCGTCCATGCCGGCGTCCGCTTGCAGCTGCCGGCGCCGGCCCTCGAACGTGAACGGCTTCGTCACCACGGCCACCGTCAGGATCCCGAGATCCTTGGCCAGCGACGCGACCACCGGCGCCGACCCGGTGCCGGTGCCGCCGCCGAGGCCGGCCGTGATGAAGACCATGTCCGCGCCTTCGAGGAGCCGCGTGATCGTCTCCGGATCCTCGAGGGCCGCGTTGCGACCCACCTCCGGGTTGGAGCCGGCGCCAAGCCCCTGCGTCAGCTTCTGGCCGAGCTGGATCTTCACCGGCGCCGGCGAGGCGCGCAGCGCCTGCATGTCGGTATTGGCCACGATGAAATCGACGCCGGTGAACTGCGCCGCCATCATCCGGCTGACCGCATTGCCTCCGCCGCCACCGAGACCGATGACCTTGATCTTGGCCGCCGGCGGCACCTCGTCCAGCTCGAAGAGCGGGCGCCGTGCGCGATCCTTCTCCATCCACGCCTCCCTGTGATGTGCGGCCGCGCTGCGCCGCGGTTGTACACGCCTGGCCGCGACCGCCTCGCCTCCGGCAAACAGTGGCGGCTGTTCGCCTCCGCGCGGCGGCCGATCTCCTCTAGAGAATTTCACTGAGCCACCCCATCAAGCGCCGGCCCCACCGGCCGAGCGCGTGTCCGGGCACTGCGTCGGACCACACCGGGCCGGGCGCCTGACGACGCGCGCCGTAGAGCGCGAGCCCGACGGCCGTCGCGTAGATCGGACTGCGGATGACGTCCGCGAGTCCGCCCACATCGCCGGGAACGCCGCGCCGCACCGGCTGATCGAAGACCGATTCGGCCAGCTCGGGCAGGCCCGGCAGGATCGACGTCCCACCGGTGACCACGACGCCCGCCGACGCCGCTTCCGAAAAACCCGCGCGCGTGAGGTCGCGGGCGACCAGCGTGAAGATCTCCTCGACCCGCGGCTGGATGATCTCCGACAGCACTTGCCGCGAGAGCTGCCGCGGCTTGCGGCCGCCGACGGACGGAACGTCCACCGTCTCCTCCGCCGGCACCAGCGCGGTGAGCGCGCAGCCGTACCGCTTCTTGAGGTCCTCGGCGTCGGCCATCGGCGTGCGCAGCCCCACCGCGATGTCGTTGGTGATGTGGTCGCCACCCAGCGGGAGGATCGCCGTGTGCCAGACGGCGCCATCGCGGAGCAGCGCGACATCCGTGGTCCCGCCGCCGATGTCGATGACGACCACGCCCAGCTCACGCTCGTCGTGATAGAGCACGGCCTCCGAGGAGGCGATCGGCTCCAGCACGATGTCCTGCACGGACAGGCCGGCGCGATTCACCGAGCGGATGACGTTCTGCACCGAGGTGATGGCCCCGGTGACGATGTGCGCCTCGACCTCGAGCCGCACGCCCGACATGCCGATGGGCTCCCGCACGCCGTCGGCATCGTCGATCATGAACGTCTGCGGCAGCACGTGAATGATCTCGCGATCCTGCGGGATGTTGATGGCGCGGGCGGCGTCGACGGCGCGATCGACGTCGGTCTGGCTCACCTCGCGGTCCTTGCCGGACACCGCGACCACGCCACGGCTGTTGACGGAGCGGATGTGACCGCCCGCGACGCCCGCGTACACGGCCGCCACCTCGACGCCGGCCATCTGCTCCGCCTCGGCCACCGCCTGCTTGATCGCCTCCACCGTGGAGTCGATGTTGACGACGACGCCCCGGCGCAGGCCGCGCGACGGGGCGGCCCCCACGCCGACGACATCGAGCCCGCCCGGGCGCGGGGCGGCGATCACGGCGCAGATCTTCGTGGTGCCGACATCGAGCCCGACCACCAGCTCCGGCTTGGCGCGTCTCATCGCGTCCCTCGGTTCAGCACGACCTGATCCTTGAACCGCAGATCGACGCCGCTCACGTCCTGGGTAGCCACCTGCGCCAGCACCCCTTCGAGCCGGGCCAGGCGCTCGTCCCACTCCTCGGCGCCCAGGCGAACTTCCACGCCGTCGACGGTGTAGAGCACCGGCCCCTCGGCGCGACTCATGTCGATCTCGGAGATCTCGGCGGTGAGCGCGCTCCCCGAGCGGAGCAGGGCGCGGATCAGCGCGATGGCGGCGCGAGCCTTTGGCCCGGGGGAGGTACGCATCGTCGCCAGCTCGTCCTCCGTGAGGCCGCTGATGACCGGCACCTCGGGCGCCACCGCCCGCGCCTCCTCGCCGAGCACCCGCCCGTCCTCGTCCATCCAGTGCAGGCGGCCGGCGTGCACGAGCGTGAAGGGGCGGCGTTCCTCGACGATGATGGTCACTCGATTCGGCAGCTCCCGCACGACGTCGGCGCGGCGGATCTCGGGCATGCCCTCGATGCGAGCGATCACGCCGCGGCTGTCGATCGTCCACAGATTGGTGCCGGGCGTGATGGCGGCCGCGCCCAGGATCCGCGGGATCGGAACCCGCGAGGCGCCCCGCACGTCGACGGCGGTCACCGCGAAGCGCGGCGAGGTGGTGATCCAGCGCGCGCCACCGAGGATGACGCCCGCCACCGCGACCACGACCAGCGCGACGCGCCCGACGCGCGCCAGCTGGGGAGCGGGACGCGCCGCCCGGCGGCGCGCTCCCACCCGCTGCCCCACGACCAGCGTGGAGCGCTCGGCCCACTCCGCCGGCGCCTTCGCGCGGGCGCGCGGCGAGATCAGGCCCTTACTCACCGAGGATGCGAATCTCGGTTTCGAGCACCACTCCGAACTGCGCGTGAACGCGGTCGCGAGTCAGCTCCATGAGCGCGATGATGTCGGCGGCGCTGGCACCGCCACGGTTGACGATGAAGTTCGAGTGCTTCGACGAGATCTCGGCCCCGTTGAGGCGCTTGCCCTTGAGGCCACACTTCTCGATCAGCTTGGTGGCCAGCTCGCCGGGCGGGTTCTTCCACACATAGCCGGCCGAGGCCAGGGCCAGCGGCTGCGTCGACTTCTTCTGCTTGAGGCGCGCCTTGATGTCCTTCTGGATCTCGGCGAACGGCCGGCGCTGGAACTGCAGCCGGCAGCCGACCAGCACGGAACCGGGCGGTGCGTGGAAGGCCCGGTAGTCGAGCCCGCCCGACGGCTTGAACTCACCGATGGAGCCATCCGCGTGCAGGTAGTAGACGGCACCCACGAAGTCGCCGATCCAGCCGTCCGGGGTGCCGGCGTTCATGGCGAGCGCGCCGCCGATGGTGGCCGGAATGCCCACCAGCGCCTCCACGCCGCCCAGGTTCAGCGCGGCCGCCTCGCGGATCAGCGCCGACAGGCTGACACCGGTGCCGGCGTTCATGGCGAGCGCGCCGCCGATGGTGGCCGGAATGCCCACCAGCGCCTCCACGCCGCCCAGGTTCAGCGCGGCCGCCTCGCGGATCAGCGCCGACAGGCTGACACCGGCGCCGGCGATCGCCTCCTCCCCATGAAACTCCGCCCGGCCCAGGCAGCCCTCGAGCTTCAGCACGACGCCGCGGATGCCGCGATCGCGCACGAGCAGGTTGTTGCCGCCACCGACCACGGCCACCGGCAGCTGCTCGCGCTCGGCATACATGAGCGCGTGCCGGATGTCGTCGACGTCCTGCGGGACCACGAAGATGTCGGCGGCCCCGCCGATCCGCAGCGACGTGTGGAAGCTCAGGGGCTCTTTGAACCGAACCTCGCCCCGGATCTCTCCTAGCATGTACGCCTCCCCTCCAGCGTGTCGGCTTCCAACGCTTTGAGAATCTCGGGCCCCAGCAGGCTCACATCGCCGGCGCCCTGGGTGAGAACGATGTCGCCCGGCCGCACGACCCCGCGCAGGTGGTCGATGATGCGCGCGCGATCGCTGCCGAGATACGCGACGTGACGGTGGCCATGCGCCCGGATCCCATCCGCGAGGTCGCCGGCGGTGACGCCCGGAATCGGCGTCTCGCCGGCCGCGTAGATATCCATGACGATGACCGCGTCGGCCTGATTGAACGCGGTGAGGAATTCTTCACGCAGGTGCTTCGTCCGCGTGAAGCGATGTGGCTGGAAGACGGTGATGACCCGCGCATCGAACCCGGCCTTGGCGGCGGCCAGGGTCGCGCGGATCTCGGCGGGATGATGACCGTAGTCGTCGATGACGGTGACGCCGGCCACCACACCCCGCACCTGGAACCGGCGCTGCACGCCGGCGAAGGCGGCCAAAGCCTTCTGGATGGTGAAGAACGGGATCTCGAGATCGAGGCCGACCGCGATGGCGGCCAGGGCGTTGAGGACGTTGTGACGTCCGGGGACCTGGAGCGTGCACTCGCCGAGCCGCATGCCGCGCTGGGAGACCTCGAAGCGGCTCGACATGCCGGCGAGCTTCACGTGACGGGCCACCAGGTCCGCGGCGGCGTCGATGCCGTATGTGATGATGCGCTTCTCGATCCGCGGGATGAGCCGCCGGATGTTCGGCTCGTCGAGACAGAGCACGGCCGCCCCGTAGAACGGCACCTTGGCCACGAAGGTCGTGAAGGCCTCCATGATCAGCTCGAGGTTGGCGTAGTGATCGAGATGCTCGGCGTCGATGGTGGTGACCACGGCGATGGTGGGATCGAGCTTGAGGAACGAGCCGTCCGACTCGTCGGCCTCGGCCACCAGGAACTCGCCCTGCCCCATCCGCGCGTTGCCACCCAGGCTCGTCACGCGCCCGCCCACGATGATGGTCGGATCATGGCGGCCCTCGGACAGCACGGCGCCGATGAGCGAGGTGGTCGTGGTCTTGCCGTGCGTCCCGGCCACGGCGATGCCGTACTTGAGGCGCATCAGCTCGGCCAGCATCTCCGCGCGCGGAATCACGGGAATCTGCCGCTCGCGCGCGACGCGCACCTCGACGTTGTCGCGCGACACGGCCGACGAGTAGACGACGACGTGCGAGTCGTCGATGTTGCTGCCGTCGTGGCCGATGAAGACCTTGGCGCCGAGCTGCTCCAGCCGCTCCACGGCGTCGTTGCGGCGCATGTCCGAGCCCGTGACGCGATAGCCGAGGTTCAGCACGATCTCGGCGATCCCCGACATGCCGCTGCCGCCGATCCCGACGAAGTGGATCTGCTGGTAGCGCTTAAACATGGGCGTGCTGGGAAATGTTCAACAGCACTCCTGTCCCGACCATGGTCATGAGCAGCGCCGAGCCGCCGAACGAGATGAAGGGCAGCGGCAAGCCCTTCGTCGGCAAGAGACCGGTGACGACGCCGAGGTTGACGAGCGTCTGGGTGGCCAGGAGCACCGTGATCCCGAGCGCGAGGTACGAGCCGAAGGGGTCGGCGGCCCGCAGGCCGATGCGCAGGCCCCGCCAGACGACCACCGCGAAGAGCGCCACCATGGCCACCGCGCCGACGAAGCCGACCTCCTCGCCGATGATGGCGAAGATGAAATCCGTGTGCGCCTCGGGCAGGTAGAAGAGCTTCTGGCGCGAGCCGCCGATGCCCTGCCCCACCAGGCCGCCGTTCCCGAGGGCGAGCCACGACTGGATGATCTGAAAGCCGCTCCCTCGCGGATCCGACCACGGGTCGACGAATGCCGTGATGCGGCGCAGGCGATACGGAGCCATCCAGATCGCGAGCGCGATGAGCGGGAGCGCAGGGGCGGCCACCCAGGCCAGGTGCCGCGCCGGACTGCCGGCGAGATAGAGCAGCCCGAAGGTGACCACGATCAGCGTCATGCAGTTGCCGAGATCCGGCTGCACGAGCACGAGGCCGGCCAGGAGCCCGGCCACGGCGAGCGCGGGCGCGGCACCGGTGCGAAAGTCCGCGAGATCGCCGCGACGCTTGGCCAGGAACGCCGCCAGGTAGAGCACGAGGGCGAGCTTGGCGAGCTCCGCCGGCTGGAACGAGATCGGCCCGAAGCGGATCCACCGCCGCGTGCCGTTGATCGCCTGGCCGAAGGGTGGCACGAGCACGAGCACCAGCAGCACGCCGGCCACGATCAGCAGCGGCAACACGGCCTTCTCGAGGACACGATAGTCGACGCGCAGGGCCACCCACAGCGCGCCGGCGCCGAGCACCGCCCAGAACAGCTGCTTCTTCAGGAAGAAGTACGGGTCGTGGAAGCGGTCGGCGGCGACGATGGCGCTCGCCGAGTAGACCATCACCACGCCGGCCGAGAGGAGGACGACGGCCGCCCCGAAGAGCCACATGTCGGGCGTGAGTCGGCGCGGCATCAGCCGAGGCTCTCCACGAGACGTTTGAAGACGTCACCGCGGTGCTCGAAGTTGTCGAACATGTCGAAGGAGGCGCACGCGGGTGAGAGCAGGACGACGTCGCCTTGCCGGGCGGCGGCCAGGGCCGCGTCGATGGCGGCCGGCATGGAGTCCGCTCCGCTGACCGCGATGCCCGCGCGCTCGAAGGCGGCGGCGATCTTGTCGCCGTCCTCGCCGATGACGACCGCGTGCGCCACCCGCCCCCGCGCGGCGGCGGCCAGCGGCCCGAAATCCTGGCCCTTGCCCTTGCCGCCGGCGATCAGCACCACGCGCTCCGGAAACGACTCGAGCGCCTTGATCGTGGAGGCGACGTTCGTCCCCTTGGAGTCGTTGTAGACGTGGACGCCGTCGACGTCCCGCACGAACTCGATGCGGTGCGCGACCGCCTTGAAGCTCCCGATGGCGCTCCGGATGGTCGCCACGTCTTCGCCCATGCGAAGCGCACACGCCGTCGCCGCCAGCACGTTCTCGACGTTGTGCTGACCACGAAGCCGGATCTCGGAGACGGGGCAGATTTCCTCGATGCGCCCGCCCAGCCGGGCCACCACCCAGCCGTTCCGCACGAAGACGCCCTCGTCCACCGGGCGCAGCCGGCTGAACCAGATGACCGCGGCCACCGTGCGCCCGGCCAGCGCGCGGGTGGGCTCGTCGTCGGCGTTCAGCACGGCGCAATCACCGGCCGTCTGATTGAGGAATATCCGCGCCTTGGCGTCGACGTAGGCCTCGAACGTCCGGTGACGGTCGAGATGATCGGGAGTGATGTTGAGCACCGCCGCCACCCGCGGCCGGAACGTCTCGATCGTCTCGAGCTGGAAGGACGAGACCTCGGCCACGACCAGACCCTCCGGCGGAAACGTCAGCGCGTGCGCGGCCAGCGGCGTGCCGATGTTGCCGCCCACCAGCACCCGCCGCGACCGGGCGCCCAGCAGGGCCCCGGTGAGCGCCGTGGTCGTCGTCTTGCCGTTGGTGCCGGTGATGGCGACGGTCTCCGCCTCCATGGCGCGCCAGCCGAGCTCGAGCTCGCCGATCACCGGGATCCCGCGGCTGCGGGCGGGGGTGAGCTGCGAGCCGTCGACCGGCACACCGGGGCTGATGACGACCAGCTCGGTGCCGGCGAAGGCAGCCACTCCATCGACCAGGTGCACCCCCTCGGCGGCGAGTGCGGCGACGTCGCGACCCAGGGAGGCGACAGGCTTCAGATCGGTGGCGCGGACCTCGGCCTGGGCGGCGGCAAGCAGGCGCGCCGCGGCGACCCCGCTCTTGGCGAGGCCAACGACGGTGACCCGTCGTCCCGCCAGGGTCGCCAGCCACTTCCGCCCCCTCGTCGCCACCGCCGCCTCCTTCAGCTCGATCACGCGCGCGCGCCCGTCACCGGAGCTTCAGCGTGGTGAGCGCCAGCAACGCGAGCGCGAACGAGACGATCCAGAACCGCACGACGATCTTCGGCTCGGGCCAGCCGTTGAGCTCGTAGTGGTGATGGAGCGGCGCCATCCGGAACACGCGCCGCCCCGTGAGCTTGAAGCTGGCCACCTGCAGGATCACCGAGCCCGCCTCCACGACGTAGAGGCCGCCGATGAGCGGCAGGAGCAGCTCCGCCTTCGTGAGGACGGCCAGCATTCCGATCGAGGCGCCCAGCGCCAGTGAGCCGGCGTCGCCCATGAAGACCTCCGCCGGATGACAGTTGAACCAGAGGAAGCCGATGGCCGCGCCGATCAGCGCCCCGCAGAAGACGGTCAGCTCGCCAGCACCGCGCACGTTCAGGATCT
>Ga0209382_10003737_pt1 | contig 20899 bp, 19 predicted proteins | sample SoiMetdeltSBSDD5_FD_187599 | JGI IMG/M metagenome (GOLD analysis project Ga0209382, IMG submission 187599) | Bulk soil microbial communities from a Populus tree surrounding site in Tennessee, USA - Soil MetaG P. deltoides SBSDD5 (SPAdes) (version 2) | ecosystem: Environmental > Terrestrial >... | reverse complement strand
AACCTGAGCTTGAGGCCTCTGAGCAAAGCGAGCCACGAACGTTCCTTTCGTGAGAAATCCCTGCAAAAGGACCTCTCGTCGGTTCGTGGCGCTTACCTCCCCAGCGCCACTCCTCCACGAGCTGAGTGTCGGTAACCCTCAGCTTCATGTTGAGCTGGCGGGAAGGTGTCACAGTTATGGAGCGGTGTCAAGCTCCGCTCTGCGGTGCAAGATCCCGTACAGCAGAGCGGCGGCCGCGGCGCTGACGTTGAGCGACGCGACGCGGCCGCGGACGGGGAGCGCGACGAGCGCGTCGCAGGCGGCCGCAACCCGCGGTCGCAGCCCCTTCCCCTCCGCCCCGAGCACGAGCACGACGCCGCCGCGGTAATCGGGCTGGTCGTACGCCGTCGTCGCGTCCGCGGCGGCCCCGTAGCACCAGCACCCGGCCTCCTTCGCGGCGGCCAGGAAGCCGGCCAGGTTGCGCACGCGTGCCACCGGCAGGTGCTCGACCGCACCCGCCGACGCCTTGCACACCGCCGGCGTGACGTGCACCGAGCGCCGCTCCGGGATGACCAGCCCGGTGGCGCCCGACACCTCGGCCGTGCGGCAGACCGCGCCGAGGTTGTGCGGATCGGTGACCTGGTCGAGCGCGACCAGCAGCGGGGCGGGCGCACCGAGCAGCGTCGCGGGGTCGGCGTAGGGGTAGGGATCGGCGCGCGCGGCCACCCCCTGGTGCTCGGGCGAGCCGGCGCGCTCGCTCAGCGCGGGCTCGTCGACCACGGTCACATCGACCCCGGCGAGCCAGGTCAGGCGCGCCGCGGGCGCCGTCGCCCACACCTCGTGCACCGCGCGCCGCCCGCGCAGCGCCTCGCGCACGGGGTTGCGGCCGTAGACGATCAACGCGGCAGCAGCTCGAACCCACCGGCAACGTCGCGGACCTCCCAGCCCTGCGCGGCGATCTCGTCGCGCAGGCGGTCGGCGGCCGCGAAGTCGCGGTCGGCGCGAGCTCGCTGGCGCTGCTCGGCCAGCGAGCGGACCTCATCCGGCGCCCCCTCGGCCTCCTCCTGGAGCAGGTTGGCGAGCCCGAGGACGTCGAGCATGGCGTCGAGATCGTCGCGCCCCACCGTCTCGCGCCGGTTGGCCTCGCGGACCCACTCGAACGCCGCGGCCAGCGCCTCGGCCGTGTTGAAGTCGTCGGCGAGCGCATCGAAGAAGCGGTCGCGCAGCGGCGCCATGTCGGACGGGGAGGCGCCGGTGCGCAGCCTGCGCCCGGCCTCACGGATGCGGTCCACCCGCGCCGCCGCCTCCTCCAGGCGGGCGGCCGAGAACGCGAGCGGCTGGCGGTAGTGACCGCCGAGCAGGTACATGACGACGGCGTCGCGGCCGTACTCGTCGAGCGCGACGTGGAGCAGGAAGATGTTGCCGACCGACTTGGCCATCTTCTCGCCCTCCTGCTGGACCATCCCGTTGTGCATCCAGATCCGGGCGAGCGGCTCGGCCCGGGCCGCGCGGGTCTGCGCCGCCTCGTTCTCGTGATGGGGGAACACCAGGTCGGAGCCGCCGCCGTGGACCTCGAAGTCGAGGCCGAGCAGGGCCTCGGCCATCGCCGAGCACTCGATGTGCCAGCCCGGTCGGCCGCGGCCCCAGGGCGAGTCCCACGCCGTGTCCTCCTCGGGCTTGTGCGCCTTCCAGAGCGCGAAGTCGAGCGGATCCTCCTTGCGCTGTGCGCCTTCGCCGCCCTCGCCCTGATCCATGTCCTCCACGCGGCGGTGTGAGAGCTCCCCGTACCTCGGATACGAGCGCACCCGGAAGTAGACGTCGCCCTCGGCCTCGTAGGCATGGTCGCTGTCGACGAGTGCCCCGATCAGGTCCTCGATCGGCCCGATCGTCTCCGACGCCAGCGGCTCGGCATCGGGGCGGCCGAGGCCCAGCCGGTCGGTGTCCTCCACGTACCGCGCGGTCATCTCGCGCGCGAGCTCGGCCGAGTCGCGCCCCTCGGCCGCCGCGGCGTCGTAGATCTTGTCGTTGATGTCCGTGATGTTGATGACAAGGGTCGGCTCGTAGCCCTCGGCGGCCAGGAAGCGGCGGAGGACCATGAAGACGACGTAGGGCCGGGCGTTGCCCACGTGGATGCGGCCGTACACCGTCGGCCCACACGCGTAGATCCCCACGCGCCCCGGCTCGCGGGGCTCGAGCGGCACGACCGAGCCGGTCCGCGTATCGTGCAGCCGGATCGCGCGCACCCGTTGGACCCTATCGCCAGTCGCATCGACCTCCCGCACCGTGTCGGCGACCGTCGCCGGCTCGCGCGCCCGGCGCGCCCGTTCCCCGGTGCTGAAGCACCAGTGCGAGCCGTACGGCCGCTGACAGCCTCTGCGCAAAATCCGCAGAACGGGGTATGACGAGGGGGTGAACGGGGATTCAAACCGGCGTCTCCCAGCCGGGTGACCGGGTAGGGTGCCACTGCGTTGACTGGCCAAGCCCGCAGGGGCCAGCATCTCGAAGGGGTCGAGCGGGCGTTCCGGCGCCTCCCCGATCGCTACCTCGGCGCCGAGCCCGGCTTCGATGCGATCTACCACGTGCGCCTCGGCGACGTGGGGCACACGTGGGAGGTCCGGTGCACGACGCACGGCGCCCGCGTGCGCAAGGGCGTCTCGAGCCGGCAGCCCGACGTCACCATCGGCACCGACTCACAGACCTGGGCGCGGCTGCGTGCCGGCGAGCTGTCCGGAATCGAGGCCTTCTCGCAGCGCAAGCTCTACGCGCGCGGCAACCTCGACCTGGCGATCGCCTTCGAGGGCCTGTTCCGGCTCCCCAACGGCCGGCCGCCGCTGCTGCGCGTCCACGACGTGCACGTCGGCAGGACGCGCGTGTCGACCCTGACCATGGGCCGCGGGCACACCCCCGTGCTCCTGCTGCACGGCCTCGGCGGCACCAAGCACTCGTTCTTCGACACGCTGGCCGCGCTCAGCCCGGACTACCGCGTCCACGCCATGGACCTGCCGGGGTTTGGCTCGTCGTCCAAGCCCGCGACGGCCGGCTACGACGCGCCCTACTTCGCCCGCTCCGTGCTCGGCGCGATGGACGAGCTCGGCATCGAGCGCGCCCATGTGGTCGGCAACTCGATGGGCGGCCGGGTCGCGATCGAGATGGGCCTGACCGCGCCCGACCGCGTGCGCAGCCTCGGCCTCCTGTGCGCCGCCGTGGCGTGGATCAAGCGCGGCTTCCACCCGATCGTCCGCCTGCTCCGGCCCGAGTTCGGGCTCCTCCCCCACCGCTTCGGCCGCGACACCGTTGCCCGGCAGTTCCTGGGCCTGTTCAGCGATCGCGACCAGATCGACCCGTCCGTCGCCGACGTGGTCGTCGACGAGTTCCAGCGCATCTACGGGTCGGCCGGGGCCCGCATCGCATTCCTTGCCGCCGCGCGCAACGTCTCTCGACCGGCCGTTCGGCCACAACGGCTTCTATCCCCGGCTGGCGCAGCTCACGCCGCCCAGCCTGTTCATCTGGTGCTCGAACGACCGGCTCGTGCCGGTCGGCTTCCGGCGCCACGTCGAGCGCTGGCTGCCCGAGGCCCAGCAGATCGTGCTCGACGCATGCGGGCACGTACCGCAGGTCGAGCGCCCGGAGCAGACCAACGGGCTCCTACGGCGCTTCTTCGCCGACGTCGATGCGCTGGGCGCGTCGGGAACCGCCGCCGCGGCGGCCTAGGTGTCACCTGGATCTAGACTCCGCACGGTGGAGGCAACCGCCGCACAGGCCGCGCGCACCAACGGCCGCCCGCCCGAGACGGAGGCGCCCGCGAGCCTGCCAACGCGCCTCGTGCGCGGCGTTGCGTCGCAGATCCAGCGGCGGATCCCGGCCGCCGACCTGGACGAGCGCGACCCCGACTACATCCGCGAGAACCTCCCGACGGCGTGGCTGCTCAGCTCGCTGTGGTTCCGCGGCGAGGTACGGGGCCTGGGCAACATCCCGGAAACCGGGCCGGTGCTGCTGGTGGGCAACCACTCCGGCGGCAACATGACCCCCGACACCACGGTGTTCACGCTGGCCTTCTGCGCGTACTTCGGCGTGGAGCGCCCCTTCTACCAGCTCGCCCACAACCTGGTGCTCTCGATGCCCGGCCTCTCGTTCCTGCGCAAGTACGGCACGGTGGCGGCGTCGCCCGAGAACGCGCACAAGGCCCTCGAGGCCGGCGCCGCGCTGCTGGTCTATCCGGGCGGCGACTGGGAGGTCCACCGTCCCAGCACCGACCGCAACCGCGTCGACTTCAACCGGCGCAAGGGCTTCATCCGGCTCGCGCTCGAGCACGACGTCCCGATCGTCCCCGTCGTGTCCATCGGCGGCCAGGAGACCGCGCTGTTCCTCAGCCGCGGCGACCGGCTGGCGCGGCTGTTCGGACTGGACCGCATGTTCCGGCTCAAGGTCCTGCCCATCTCGCTGGCGCTGCCCTGGGGGCTGAACGTCGGCGACATGCTCGGCCACATCCCGCTGCCCGCGAAGATCACGGTCGAGGCGCTGCCCCCGATCTACGCGCGCGAGGAGTTCGGCAACGAGCCCGACCTCGACGAGGTCTACGACCACGTCACGCGTCTCATGCAGGACACCCTGGACGCGATGGCGGCCGAGCGCCGTCTGCCGCTGCTCGGATGAGGGTCGCCGAGTCGCTCGAGGTCAGCGCGCCGCCCGAGGTGGTGTGGAAGGTGATCTCCGATCCGACCCGCTACCTGCACTTCCTCTCGGGTTTCACCCGCTGGGAGGTCGTCTCCGACGAGCCGGGCGGCTGTGGCGCCCGCTACAAGATGCTCATGCGGGTGGGCTCGGCCGAGATCGGGGGCCTGATCGAGGTCGTCGAGTGGGTGCCCAACCGCGAGCTCGCATGGACGAGCATCACCGGCATCGACCAGCGCGGCCGCTGGCGGCTGCGCGAGCGCGCGCGCGACGACGGCACCGTGGGCACCTGGGTCGAGCTGCGGCTGACGGCCGGCGTGGCGGGGTCGGGCCTGTTCGGCTGGCTGGCCGAGCGGATCGCCGCCCCCACCGTCCGCGGCCATCTCCGCCGCTCGCTCCAGCAGCTCAAGCGCCAGGTCGAGCACGAGGAGCTGCGGGCCCGCGCGGCGGCCCGTCGTCGCGCTCGCGCCGCCGCCTCCTAGTCGGGGTCGGACTTCGCCCGACCACCCTCATCAACCACCCGTGGCCTTCGACCCCGCGCTCATCGCCGCGCTGCACCCGCGCGTGATCGGCTCTGACGAGGTCGACGGCCCCGAGCCCGCATTCGCCGCCTTCCAGACCTCGACGATCGACGCCCTCCTGCACGGGCGCTACGAGGGCGACGTCACCATCGGCACGCTGCTGCGCCACGGCAACCTCGGCATCGGCACCGTCGACCACCTCGACGGCGAGCTGATCGTCGTCGACGGCGAGGCCTGGGCAGCGCGCGTGGATGGGAGCCTGCGACGCGTCCCCGGCGACGAACGGACGCCGTTCGCCGTGGTCACGCCCTTTGAGACGCAGGCCGAGCGCGAGCTCCCGGGGCCGGTCGACCACGAGGGCCTGATCGCACTCATCGACCGCTGCGCCGGCGACGTCGGCGCAGCGTGTGCGCTGCGCATCGACGGCGAGCTCGACGTTCATGCCCGCTCCGTCCCGCGCCAGGAGCCGCCTTACCGGCCGTTGGACGAGGTGGTCTCCGACCAGCGGGTCTTCGAGCTCACGAACATCGAGGGAACGCTGGTCGGGTTCCGCTTCCCGGCGCTGGCGGGCGGCCTCGAGGTGCCCGGCTACCACCTGCACGCGATCGCCGCCGACCGCAGCCGCGGCGGCCACGTCCTACGCGCCGGCCTGCGCGGCGGAACGCTGCGGATCGGGCGGCTGACCGACCTCCACATGGAGCTGCCGCCGGGGGTCGAGCTGCCGACCGGCCCTGAGGACGTCGGCGGACTCGACGCGGTGGAGCACCAAGGTTGACGAATGCAATGAATGGTGGTCCACTCGAACGGTGGCGCGGCGCCGAAAGGCCAGCCTGACCGACGAGGAGAAGGCCCGGACGCGCGAGGAGATCGTGACGGCGGCCCACGCCCAGATCGCCGAGGCCGGCTACGCGTCGGCGAGCGTGGTCGCCGTCGCGCACCGGGCCGGCGTGGCGACCGGCAGCGTCTACCGCTACTTCCCATCCAAGTCCGACCTGTTCGTCGAGGTCTTCCGCCGGGCCGCGAGCCGCGAGCTCGCCTTGATCGCCGACATCCTCGACCGGCCCGGGCCGGTGCGCGAGCGGCTCGCGAGCAGCGTGGAGGCCTTCGCCCGCCGGGCACTGGCCGCCCCCACCCTCGTCTACGCCCTGATGGCCGAGCCCGTCGACCCGGCCATCGAGGCCGAGCGGCTCGCCAGCAAGGGCGCGTGGCGCGCACTGTTCGCCAGGCTCCTGCGCGAGGGGGTCGAGGCGGGCGAGATCTCCGCCCTCGACCCCGAGGTGACGGCCGCGGCCATCGTCGGCGGCATGCAGGAGGCGCTCGTGCTCCCGCCCGGCGCCGCCCACGAGACGCTCGTCGCCTCGCTGGTCCGGTTCTCCTGCAACGCGATCGGCGACGGCGACGCTTCGCGACAGCACGCCTGACCGTGGCGGAGGCATGGCGGGCCGCGCCGGGATCGCTACGATCACCGCGTCGTGGGTCAAGCCGCTCTCCGCGTGGTGGCGTTCGGCGGCGGCACCGGCCTACCCGTGCTGCTCGGCGGACTGCGCGACCTGGCCGGCGACCAGGTCACAGCCGTCGTGTCGGTTGCGGACGACGGCGGGTCGAGCGGGCGGCTGCGCCACGAGCTCGGGATCGCGCCGCCCGGCGACGTGCGCAGGTGCCTCGTCGCGCTGGCCGAGCGGCGGCGGTTGGCCGAGGTCTTCGAGTACCGCTTCGAGAGCGGCGTCGAGCTGCGCGATCATTCGGTCGGCAACATCATCATCGCCGCGCTCGCCGACATGTCCGGCGGCTTCTGCGAGGGCGTCGAACGCGCGGGCCGCTTCCTGCGGATCAAGGGCGTCGTCCTGCCTGCCGCGACCGAGAGCCTCACGTTGGTCGTCCGCCACGCCGACGGCTCGATCACGCGCGGCGAGTCCACGTTGCCCCAGGAGTCCAGGGTGGCGCGCGTCGCCGTGGAGCCGGCCGGGGCCGCGGCGCCCCCCGGTGTCATCGCCGCCATCGAGCAGGCCGACGTCGTGGTCCTGAGCCCCGGGAGCCTGTACACGAGCACGATCCCGGCGCTGCTGGGCGGCGGCATCGCCGAGGCGCTCGCGGCGTTCGGCGGGCCGGTCCTCTACGCAGCGAACCTCATGACGCAACCCGGCGAGACGCTCGGGTTCTCGCTTTCCGACCACCTCCGGGCGATCCACGACCACGTCGGACCGGTCGTCACCGACGTCCTGGTGAACTCGATCGCCCTGCCCGCGCCCGTGGTGGCCCGTTACCGGGAAGACGGGGCCGCACCGGTCGCGCTCGACCGGGGCGTGATCGAGCGCATCGGCGTCCGCGTCCACCCCGCACCGCTGCTGGACGAGACCGATGGCCAGACCGCGCGTCACGATCCTCATCGCCTGGCCGTCGCGCTGCGCGCGCTCGCCAGCGCGGCGACGCCAAGCCGCTAGCGACTCGCGACTAGATCACGTGCCCTTGCGCCGCAGCGTCCCCTCCCGCAGCCCGTTCAGGTCCACGTCGTCCAGGGAGGTGACGACGAGGTCGGCGCCGGCCGCGGCCAGGGCATCCTCATCGTCGGCCCGGGCGATCCCGAGGCCCGCCATGTTCCCGGCCTTGGCGGCCTGCACGCCGGACACGGCGTCCTCGATTACGAAGCAGTTCTCGGGCGCCTCGCCGAGCTCGCTCGCCGAGGTGAGGAAGATCTCCGGGTTCGGCTTGCCCTGGGCGAAATCGCGTCCTGAGAGGTCCGCGTCGAAGATGTCGATCAGGGTGAGCCCCGGCTTGACGAAGTCGTAGGACAGGCCGTTCTCCTCCGCGAAGGTGTCGAGCCGGATCTGGCGCAGGAACAGCTTGGCGTTCTTGGACGAGGAGGCCGCCGCCACCCTTATGCCCATGTCCTTGACGGCCATGATGAAGCGGAGGGCGTCCGGAAAGGCATGGAACTCCCCGGCCTCGATCAGCTCGATGACCATGGTCTGCTTGCGGTCGGCGTACTCGTCGACGTGGCCGTCGACGTCGGGGACGTGGAAGTAGTCGAGCGCCGCGCGCGCCCCGGCCATACGCGGCTTGCCCGACATCACCGACTGGTAGACCTGTGGGGTGAACTTGTCGGGCGCGTAGGTCGTCTGCGGCGCGATGTCGCGCCACGGCCCCTCCATCAGCTCTTCAAGCCCCTCTCGCCATGCCCGCTCGTGTGGCGAGTCGACGAGCACCCCGTCGACGTCGAAGATCGCTCCGGCGAATCCTGGCACGCTGGCTCCTTTCCTCTCGATCAGCTGGGCGCCGCCGCGGGCTGTTGGGTGAGCGCGAACGTGTGCGCGTCGCCCGGACACAGGTCGCGTACCTCGTCGCCCACGCCGACACGGATGGGGCGGCTCATGCCCTCCCGGGCCACCGATACGCGCAGCTCGCCCTCGCGCAGCTCCACCGAGATCGGCGTGCCGCGGTACTGCATCGGGAACGACAGGCCGTCGAGCCGGTCGGTGAGGCGCGGCTTGAAGTACAGAACCCCGTCGCGGATGCGGCTGCCGAGATAGCCGCGCTGGATGAGGTCGAGGGTGCCGGACATCACGCCGAGGTGGATGCCCTCCTTCGTGGTGCCGCCCTGCACGTCGCCGATGTCGCTCTCGAGCGCGACGAGGAACCGCTCCCACGAGCTCTCGGGGTCGACCCCGGCGAGCGTGGCGGCGTGGGCGATGAAGCTGAGCGTCGAGCCGTGCGAGGTGCGCTCGTCGTAGTAGTCAACGACGCGCGCCCGCGTGTCGTCCGGATAGGGGTAGCCGAGCCGCTCGAACAGGCGCTTGAGCTCGTCGTCGCCGAACAGGAAGAACAGCATCACGGTGTCGGCCTGCTTGGCCAGTTTGTAGTCGTCGGGGTCGTTGTCCTCGGCCCGCAGGATGCGGTCGAGCCGCTGGATGTTGCCGTGCGCCCTGCGGTAGGCCTCCCAGTCGAGCTCCTCGAGGTCCTCGTAGCCCTCGAACTGGCTGATGATCCCGTCGCCGTGGAACGGGACGAACATCTTGCGGCTCATGCCCTCCCACGCTGCGATCTCGTCGTCGCCCAGGCCGAGCCGGTCGACCAGCGCCGCGCGACGGCTTTCGGGCAGCATCTCCAGCACCCGCTGCGCCGTCTCCGCGATCCACGCGACCATCACGTTGGTGTACGCGTTGTTGCGCAGGCCGCCCTCCGTCGCGCCGGGGTACTTCTCGTGGAACTCGTCCGGCCCCATGACGCCGTGGATCTCGTAGCGGTCGCGCTCGGGGTTGAAGTGGGCGATCGAGGCCCAGAAGCGCGCGATCTCGAGCATCATCTCGGCGCCGTGCTCGCGCATGAAGTCGGCGTCGTCGGTGGCCTGGTAGTAGTGCCAGACGTTGAAGAAGATCGCCGCGTTGACGTGGCGCTGGTTGTGCGAGAGGTCGGGTTCCCAGCGGCCCGAGATCGGGTTGAGGTGGACGACCTGGGTCTCCTCGGCGCCGTCGCTTCCACTCTGCCACGGGAACATGGCGCCCTTGTAGCCGGCCGCGCGCGCCGCCGCGCGCGCCTCCCCGAGGCGGCGGTAGCGGTACATGAGCAGCTCGCGCGTGATGTCCGGCAGGCGGAAGTTCAGGAACGGGTAGATGAACAGCTCGTCCCAGAAGATGTGCCCGCGGTAGGCCTCGCCGTTGAGGCCTCGCGCGGGCGGTCCGGCGTCGTAGTCGACGGTGTGGCGCGAGCACACCTGCAGCACGTGCGAGATGTGGAAGCGCAGCACGAACTGGACGCGGGCGTTGTTGGGCAGCGTCAGGTCACAGGCGCGCCACAGCTCCGCCCACGCCGCCGCATGGCGGGCGAGCGCCTCGGCGAAGCCCGGGTAGCGGCGAGCGGACTTGCCCGCGTTGCCCAACGGCTCGCTGATCGCACGGTCCTTCGACGAGTAGAAGGCGACGATCTTCTCCACCCGGACCGGCTCGCTCTGGTGGAGGTCGAAGGCGAGCAGCTGCTGGATGTAGTCCTCTGTCTGGTACAGGGCGCGGTCGACCGCGAGCGGCTCCTCACCGCGGTGGACCGTGGTGCGCGCCGCCTCGGCCACATAGAGATTCGACTGGCGCGTCTCGACCTTGAGCGCGATCACCTCGGGGCCGAACGTGCGCGGCGAGACGGCGTCGAGATGGCGACCCTCGAGCGCCCGGTAGCGGGCCACGCCCCGGTTGGTGACGCGGCCGTCGAGCGCGGAGACGACCTCCACGCGCCCGAACCAGTTCTCGGCGGTGAGCGTCCACTCGATCGCGCCCTGGTGGACGTGGGCCATGGACACGAAGCGGCGGCTGCGCAGCGTGGTCTCGCGGCCCGCGCGATCGCGGAAGCGCAGCTCGCGCGTCAACAGCGCGTTGCGGATGTCGAGGTCGTGGCGGTAGGCGAGCAGCTCGACGTTCGCGAGCGTGATCGCCTCCTCACCCTCGATGCGCAGCTTGAGCACCAGCCAGTTGGGGAGGTTGACCAGGTCCTCGTTGAGCACCGCGCTCCCGCCCATGATCGTCGTCTCGCGGTTGTAGCCGCCATGGGCGTAGGTGCCGGGGTAGTGGACGTCGTCGGCGTCCTCCCACTCCGCCGCCCCGCGGGTGCAGAAGTAGCCGTTGCCGGTCGAGGTCAGCGCTTCGCGCAGCCCCTCCTCGGCGGGCTCGAAGCGGTCGTAGCTGAGCGTCCAGTCGTTCACCGTTTCTTCCCCCGTGGCGTCATGGGTGGCGTTCAGCGCGCGAGCCCGTCGAGGAAGCGCTCGACCTCCGCGACCGAGTCCAGCACGAAGTCTGCGGCCGTCGGGCGGCCGCCGAGCTCCGGGTCGTCGTGGCTGCCGACGAAGATCCCGATCCCCCGGCCCTCGAGCGCCTCGAAGGCGTGCTCGTCGGTGATGTCGTCGCCGAGGTAGAGCGGCATCACGTCGTCGCGGTCCAGGTCGAGCGCATCGATCAGATACAGGACGGCGCGGCCTTTGTCCCAGTCGAGTTTGGGCTGCAGCTCGTAGACCATCTTGCCCGGCGTCATCTTCAGCTCGTCCGGGCGCTCGTCCAGCAGCCGCTGTACCGCGTCGCGCACCTTCGCCCGGTCGCCGTCGTCGGCGACGAGCCGGTAGTGGGCGGCCACCGACACCTTCTTGGGCTCGATGGCGGCGCCGGGCACGTCGCCGATCGCTTGGCGCAACTCCTCGGTCACCTCCTCGATCAGGCCCTCCTGGGCGGCGCCGGCCTCGTGCTCGAGCGTGCCGGCCTCGGGGCTCCAGATGTCGAACCCGTGGCTGCCGGCCACGACGAGATCGTCGATCCCCATCAGCTCCTGCACGTCCCCGCGGTCGCGGCCGGAGACGACGCAGACCGGACACCGCGACGCGAGACCGCGCAGGACGGCGCGCATCGAATCGGAGATGCGAGCGTCCTGCGGCCGATCCACGATCGGGGTCAGCACCCCGTCGTAGTCGGTGAACACGGCGGGCTGTGCGTCCCCCAGGCGCTCCCTCAGCCGATCCTCGTCCCGAAGGGCGTGCGGGAGATCGGTGATGCTGGCGGTCATGCCGTCCCGTTGCCGGACAGCCCGGCGGCGCGGTGGAGCATCTCGACCGGGTGCACGTTGCGGACGCCGGTTGCGGCCTCGATGTGCCAGCGGCAGGTCTCCGAGTCGCACACCGCGAGATCGGGCCGGGCTTCCCCGATCTGCTCGAACAGCCCGCTGCCGACGTTCATCGCGATGTCGTACTTTTCGCGCTTGATGCCGTAGGTGCCCGCCACCCCGCAGCAGGTGGCATCGTTCTCGATCACGGTCAGCTCGGGGATCAGGCCCATGAGCTCGAGCGCCGGCTTGCCGATGCCGTGGCCCTGCTGCTGGCAGGGCGCATGGTAGGTGACGGTCATGTTCAACGGCTGCAGCGCGAGCGCCAGCTCGCCGCGATCGTGCAGCATGACCAGGTACTCGCAGATGTCGTAGATGCGCTCGGACACGACCTCGAGGTCGGGGTCCTCCATCAGGTCGAGGATCTCGCGCGCCTCGCGCTTGAGCATCAGGGTGCAGCTCGTGGAGGTACCGACGATGTCGACGCCGGCCCGCGCCGCCGGGGCCAGCGCCTTCGCCATCGTGCGCACGTACTTGCGCGCCGCCGCGAACTGGCCGTTGGACTGCAGCGGCAGGCCGCAGCAGGCCTGGCCGCGCGGGACCTCGACCTGGCAGCCGATCGCCTCCAGCAGCGCGACCGTCTTCTCGCCCAGATCCGGCTCGTACCAGTTGGCGCCGCAGCCGTGGAAGTAGGCCACGCGGCGTGGCGCCGGCGGCGAGTGGTGCTTCTTGGCCCAGCCCTGGAAGGTCCGGCCGGCGAACATCGGCACCGCGGCCTTGTGGTGGATGCCGAGCACCTTCTCGCCGAGCAGGCGCAGCGGGCGGCTGGCCAGCGTCTTGTTGGTGAGCCCGGCGGCCGGCGTGCCGAGACGGCCGAGCAGCGGCGGGCGGGCGATGAGCCGGTCCCGCAACGAGAAGCCGTCGCGCTCCTTGAGCTTCGCGCGCGCCTGCGTGTTGATCTCGGCGATGTGGACGCCCTGCGGGCAGACCTGGGTGCAGATGCCGCAGCCCGAGCAGTAGTCGAGCGACTTGTCCGGCGACTCCTCGCCCCGCACCCGGAACCGCTCGGCCTGCGGGCCGACCGTCTTGGGCCCCGGAAACAGCGGGGTGACGCCCGCGACCGGGCAAAAGGTCTCGCAGATCGTGCACTTGACGCAGTGATCCAGCGTCCCCCGCATCAGGTCGCCGAGGACGTCCGCCACGTCGTGGTCGTGCTGGCTGCGGCTCACAGTGTCCATGATGCCCATGTCGATCATGCCCCCGCCGTCGCGACGTCACTCACGCGGCCGGCGGCGCTTGCGGCGATCAGCTCGGCCGCCCGGAAGCCGGTGGCGAGCGCGATCCCGTCGCCCGACTTCTCCCGCCACGGCACCGCTCCGGCCAACGTGGCGCCGGCGACCAGCACGTTCTCCAGCATGCGTCCCCCGTCCTCGCCCACCGGGCGTTGCTCGCGATCTGTCACGACGCCGACCCGGTCCATCGGCTGGCCGCCGAAGTACGCGGAGCGGAAGCGCTCCTCGCCCGGCGCCGGCGCACCCCCGACCGGCAGGTCGAGCGCGACCTCGCGCGCCACCCAGCTCGAGTCGAGCGCCAGCCCGCCCGCCGAGAAGCCGCCGGTCGCCAGCACGACCCACTCGGGCTCAAAAGTCACCTCGCGCAGCCCGACCCGCGCTCGTAGCGCGGTCACGCGCCCGCCGGACCGCTCGGCGCCGGTGATGATGTTGTTGACCACCACCCGCCCGCCCGCGCGGTTGAGCAGCTGCCCCAGCGTCTGGTAGATGCGGATGCCGGGCACCGAGGGCGGCAGCGTGGGAATCTCGAATACCGGCCGGCTGAAGCGCTGCTCCAACTCCGCCCACACCTCGTGCGGCGAGGCCAGCCCCAGCACCGCGGGGAACGCGACCCGCTCGTCCTCGGCCAGGCGCGCGACGAGCTGCGCGACGACCTCGGCGCGGAAGCCCCCGTGGTCGAAGGCGCGCGCGTAGGCGAGCGCGTTGGGGTCGACGCGACCCTCTGGGCGCAGGTCGAGCTCGACCCCGCGCGCCCGCACGCCGTCCGCGCCCCGGCTCAGGTTGTCGGCAACCAGGGCCGGAAAGAAGTCCTTCAAGGCGCGGAAGCCGACCACGCAGATGCGACCGCCGCCGCGCAGGTCGCCGCTGGCCATCGTCTCCGGCACCACGGCCGAAGGCGCGACGGCGCCCACCGCCGTCGGCAGCAAAATGTTCTGCTCCGCGTCCCCGGCGTAGGCGTAGGGCGCCCGCGGGCCGGCCGCGATGCGGCCCTTGAACCAGTCGATGGCGGCGGACACGCCGGCGCGGCCGACGAGGCCGTAGGGGTGCTCGGCCGGCAGCCCGTCGAGCGCCTCGAGCGGGCGATCGACGCGCTTGCCGTCGGCGTCATAGCCGAGGACGTCGACCGTGCCCGCGCTCAGGTGCGTCGACCCGACCCCCTTGGCCAGAACCCGCACGCTCGCGCCCGCTTCGGCGAGCCGGACCGCCGCGCTCAGCCCCGCGAGGCCGGCGCCGACAACGACGACGTCGGGCTTCATGCCACCGCCTCCTCTCCGGGTGCCTCGACGCGCTCGCCCGCCGGGGCGTCGCCGTTCCCGCCCGGCAGGTGCTGGACGCCGAGCAGGCCCTGGAAGATCCAGTCGTCCAGCCGCGCCTGGCGCAGCTGATCCCCGTACAGGATCGGCCACATGCCCTTCCAGCGCTCCTCAAGGAACGAGGTCAGCGACGCGGTGGCCTGCTCGCCGTCGAGTCGGTCCAGGCCGTGCAAGATCCCCGTCGCGCGGTAGATGCAGAAGCCGCCCTGGCACGGGCCCATGCCGAGCCGCAGGCTGCGCCGGATGTCGTCGAGGTTCTGGGTCCCGCGGCGGCGCATGGTCTCCTCGAGCTTGCTGCGGCCGATCAGCTCGCACTCGCAGATCAGCTGCTCCTGCTGCTGTCGGTCCTCGCGCCGGCGGAGCCGCTCGCCCAGCGAGTACAGCTCGCCGTCAGCGTTGCCGGGCGGGCGCACGTCGGCCGTGCGGCACGGGCGCTCCTCGCCCTTCTGCTTGCACATCGCGTCGACGAGGTCCTGGGCCATCAGCCGCAGCGTGGTCACCTTGCCGCCCGACATGGTCAACAGCCCCCGTGTCCCGTCGCGCGCGGAGTGGTCGACGACCGCGTGCGTGCGGGACACGTCGCGCGTGTCCGCCACCTGCTCGCCCGAGCGGTCGTCCTGCCAGAGCGGCCGCACGCCCGCCCACACCCGCAGCGCCCGTGCCTCGCGAAAGCCGGGCACCAGCCGATCCCCGTCGGCGAGCATCTGGTCGACCTCGGCCTGCGTGACCGGCAGCTGGTCGGGATCGGTCTCGCGGACGTCGGTGGTGCCGATCACGCTCACCGTGCGGATCGGAACGAGGATGTCGCCGTCGGCGGGGATCGTGCAGCGGTTGATCACCGTGTTCACCAGCCGGTGGTTCATCGCGATCATGATCCCCTTGCCCGGGATCACGCCGATGCCCTCGATCCCGGCCATCTTCACGATCTGCGCCGCCCACGCGCCGGACGCGTTCAGCGTGAACCCGGCCTCGATGTCCAGCTCCTCGCCCGAAATCTCGTTGCGCACCCGCGCGCCCGTGACGGCGTCGCCGTCCTTGTGCAGGTCGATCACCGAGTGGTACGTGAGCACCCGGGCGCCGTGCTGCGCCGCGCCGCGCGCCAGCGACCACACCGTCTTCCACACGTCGATCGACGCGTCGGGCACCGTGAAGGCGCGCTTGATCCCCGGATTGACCCGCGGCTCCCGGCGCAGCGCGTCGGCGACGTCGATCTCCTCGGCCGGCAGCCCGGCGCGCCGGCAGCCCTCCAGGAACTGGTCGCCGTAGGCGGGGTCGTCTTCGGGGGTGGTCACGAACAGCCCCCCGGTGTCCTCGATGCAGTCGGGGACCACGCGGCGCAGGATCGCGTTCTCGGCCACGCACTCATCGGCCGCCACGGGGTCCTTGACGACGTAGCGACCGCCCGAGTGCAGCAGGCCGTGGAAGCGACCGCTCGTGCCTTCGGCGAGATCCGCGCGGTCGACGAGGACGACGTCGAACCCGCGCAGCGCAGCGTCCCATGCCACACCCGCGCCGGTCGCGCCTCCACCGATCACGAGGACCTCCGTGCTGATCGTGGTCATTCAGAACCACCTCCTCGAGATTGCGCCGGCTGTGCTCGTGTCCGGATGATGGCAGCCTCGCGAATCGGCCGCCAGCACGGTGGCTCCGCGCGTTGGCCCGCGCGCTGCGCGAGCACGGTTCCGGGCCTCATACGGCCTGCTCGACCGTGGCTACGGCCAGCGCCGCGATCCCCTCGCGGCGGCCCACGAAGCCCATCCCCTCGCCGCGCGTCGCCTTGATGTTGACCGCCCCGGGGTCGACGCCGAGCGCGAAGGCCAGGTTGCCACTCATGGCGTCACGGTGGGGCGCGACCCGCGGCGCCTCCGCCATCACCGTCGCATCGACGTGGACGACGGTCAGCCCGCGATCGTCGAGCAGCGCAGAGACGCGGCGCAGGAGGTCGAGCGAGTCGGCATCGCGCCAGCGCTCGTCGTCGTCGGGGAAGTGCAGGCCGATGTCCCCCAGCCCCGCGGCGCCGAGCAGCGCATCGATGACGGCGTGGGCGAGCACGTCGGCGTCGGAATGGCCATGGAGGCCCAGGTCGTGGGCGATCTCAACGCCGCCCAGCATGAGCCGCCGGCCTTCGACGAGTCGGTGGGTATCGAACCCGATGCCGAAGCGCACGCTCACCCGAGCGGCTCCAGCCTGCGGGCACGCCCCTGGAACACCGCGAGCTCGGTCACGCCCAGGTCCTGGAGCAGCTCCACGGCCCGCTCGTAGCCGGCGCCGAGTTGGTCGGGGGTGTGGGCGTCGGAGGACAGCGCGATCGGGTTGCCGGCGTCCAGGACCATCTCCAGGAACGGCCGCGCCGGGTACAGCTCGCCGACCGGCTTGCGCAGCCCGGCCGTCGAGACCTCGACGGCGATGCCCGACTCGGCGATCCCCTCCATGGCGAGGTCGTAGAAGCGGCGCAGGTCGCCCTCGGGCTGCGGGCGCTGCGCGCCCCACATCTTCACCAGGTCGGGGTGGGCGAGGATGTCGAACATCCCGCTGCGGGCCGCCTCGCCCAGCACCTCGAAGTAGCGCCGCCACACCGTGTCGGGGTCGCGCGCCGTGTCCCAGACGTCGAAGTCCTCGTGGTCGACCGCGTGATCGCGCAGGAAGTGCACCGAGCCGACCACGTAGTCCCATGGGTAGCTCTCCAGCAGGGACGCCATGCGGTCCTCCGCGCCGACCACGAAGTCGGCCTCGATCCCGAGGCGCAGGTCGGTCTCGTCGCGCACGAACCCACAGTAGGCGTCGAGGTCGTCGACCGCCTGCATGCGCCAGAACGGGTGCTGCCACACGTCGAGCGCCTGGGCGAACCGGTAGACGTGCTCGGACACGCCGAGCTCCTCGATCCCGCGCTCGGTCGCCACCGTCCGGTAGCGATCGGCGTTGTCGGGCGTGAACGTGCGCTGCGCCGTCGTGGCCGGGCCGAGGTCGTCGCGACGCAGATGGACGTGGTAGTCGGTCAGCACAGACCGCGCTCCGCGATCTCGAGGTCGAGCGGCGAGGTCACCTTGATGTTGCCGCGCGGGAACTCGACGATCCGAACCCGCCCTCCGAGGCGCTCGACGAGCCAGGCATCGTCGGTGGCCTGGGCCAGGACGTCGTCGGGCACCGCGAGGGCCCGCTCGAGGGCCGCGCGGCGGAACACCTGGGGCGTCTGCACCGCCCACAGGCGCGAGCGCGGCAGGGTTCGGACGACCTCGCCGGCCCCGTCGGCCTCCTTGATCGTTTCGGCGACCGGCGCCGCGGCGATGGCGGCGTCGTAGTCGCCGAGCGCGGCGATCGCCACTCGCACCAGGTCGACGGTGATGAGCGGGCGCGCGGCGTCGTGCACAACGACCGGATCGCCTTCGGGCGCGGCCGCGAGCGCATTGCGCACCGACTGCGAGCGGTGCTCGCCGCCAGGGGCGCCGGTCGTCCCCGGCGGCGCGTCCTCGCCCGGAGGGAGCGCGACCACGACGTGGTCGACCGCGGGCGCGAGCGCCCGCACCGACCACTCGAGCATCGGCTTCCCGCCCAACATGACGAACGCCTTGGGCCGTTCAGCGCCAAGGCGTTCGCCACGTCCGGCGGCCACGAGGACCGCGATCGCCACTACTTTGCCGCGACCGGCACCCTGCCGTTGGCCTCGGCCGACTTCGCCAGCAGCTCGTCCAGATGGGACTCGGCGTCGTCCTCGTCCATCTCGAGCGCGTACATCAGCTCGGAGGCGAGAATCTTCTTCGCCCGCGTAAACATCTGCTTCTCGCCTGTCGACAGCCCCTTCTCGGTCTCGCGGAGGGCCAGGTTGCGCACAACCTCGGCGAGCTCGTAGATGTCGCCGGTCTTGATCTTGTCGCGGTTGTACTTGAAGCGCCGGTTCCAGTTCTTCGGCATCTCGGAGACGTCGTCGGCAAGGACGTCGAGCACCTTCTTGACCGTGACCTCGTCGATGACCTGGCGCAGCCCTGCCTTCGAGGCGTTCTCGGTGGGCACCATCACGGTCATGTCGTTGTGGAGGATCTTGATCGTCAGGTACTCGCGCTCCTCGCCGAAGATCTCGCGAGTCTCCTTCTTGAGGACCTTGCCCGCGCCGTGGTGGGGATAGACGACGTTGTCGCCGATGTCGAACTCAACCACGGCCACTTCGGTGACGAGGTCCTCGATCTGCTCGTCGATGCTCTGCTCCGGAATAATTCCTTCCTCCTTTTAAGTCTGCAGGTAGCGGTCCACGAGGTTGATCTCCTGTAGCCGGCGAAGCCCCTCGCGGATGTCCTTCGCGCGGATCTCCCCCACCCCCTCGACGGTCTCGAGCTCGCCGTCGGTGGCGGCGAGCATCTCGTCGAGGCGCCCGAACTCGCGGACGATTTCCTGCACTACGAGCTTGGGCAGGCGTGGGATGCGCCCCAGGATTCGGTACCCGCGGGGCGAGACGGGGAAGTCGAGCGTGTTGGCCTTGCGGTCGTAGCCGAGCAGCTCCGCCAGGCGGCCGAAGTCGAGGAGGTCCTGGTGCGGCAGGCGCGCGAGCTGGTCGAGCACCAGGGCGAACTGGTCGTCGGAGGGATCGACGATGTAGTCGTGGACGAGCGCGGCGCGGTCGGCGGCCACGCCGACCATGGTCTCGTCGAGCTGCATCTCGATCAGGCGGCCCTCGGTGCCGAGCTCCACGATGTAGCGCTCGATCTCGACCGCCATGCGGGTCACGAGCTCGGCGCGCTGGATCACGGTCAGAACGTCGTGGAGGGTGGCGCCGCCCTCGAACTCGAGCGCGGTCAGGCGCGTCGAGACCTGGTCCAGGCGCGACCGGTACTTGTCCAGGGTGGCGAGGGCCTGGTTGGCCTTGGCCAGCACCACGGGGATGTCCTCGAGGATGTACTTGGCGCCGTCGACGTAGAGCGAGACGACCTCGCGGCGCTGGGAGATCGCCACCACCAGAGCGCTGGTCTGCTTTGAGACGCGCTCGGCCGTGCGGTGGCGGGTGCCGGTCTCCATCGAGAGGATCGTCGGGTCCGGCATCAGCTGCACGTTCGCCCAGTTGATCTTGGTCGCGTTCGCGGTGAGGATGATCGCTCCGTCCATCTTCCCCACCTGGTACAGCAGCGCCGGCGTGTAGTCGATGTCGAGCCTGATGCCGCCGGAGAACAGCAGGGAGAGCTCCTCCAAGTCCCCAACCACGATCAGGCCTCCGGTGCGGGCATGGACGATGTTGTCGATCCCTTCCCGGAGCGCGGTGCCGGGGGCGACCATCTCCAACGCCTTGACGAGCCGGGGCTCTTGGCGTGCTTCGAGCTCAGCGAGCTCTTCCCCGGATCTCGAGGCCATCGCAGGCCATTTTAGCGGGGGGAAAGGTACGAAACGCGACTCGAAAGGTAGGAGAGACGGGGCTTAACGCCCGTCGCCGCATGTCGAAATCGGCCTGCCGGCTTCGTCTACAGGGTGGAGGCCCCCGACGGGGACCGATGAGTTTCGGGGCCGCGAGGAGTCTCCAGTTCAGATTCCGATGACGATGACGGAGGCAGCCATGACGAAGACAGAGACGCAGCGCTCACCCTGGGTCGCGCTCTACGTGCTGTGCGTGGGAATGCTCATGATCGTGCTCGACGCCACGGTGGTGAATGTGGCGCTGCCGTCCATCCAGCACGACCTCGGCTTCTCGCAGTCGAGCCTGGCCTGGGTGGTCAATGCGTACCTGATCGCGTTTGGCGGGCTTCTGCTGCTGGCGGGGCGCCTGGGCGACCTGATCTCCCGGCGCGGCGTGTTCCTGGCCGGACTGGGCGTGTTCACGCTCGCCTCGCTCGTGTGCGGGCTCGCCGAGAGCCAGGAGGTCCTGGTCGCGGCCCGGTTCGTGCAGGGCGTCGGCGGCGCGATGACCTCGGCCGTGATCCTCGGCATGATCGTCACGATGTTCACGGAGCCGCGGGAGCAGGCCAAGGCGATCGGCATCTACGCCTTTGTCGCCTCGGCCGGCGGCTCGATCGGTCTCCTGGCCGGCGGCGTGATCGCGGAGTCGATCAACTGGCATTGGATCTTCTTCGTCAACCTGCCCATCGGGGTGATCACCGCCGTGCTGGCGACGCGGGTGCTCGAGCGGGATCGGGGCATCGGATTCGGCAAGGGCGCCGACGTCCTCGGTGCGCTGCTGATCACCGGCGCGCTCATGCTCGGCGTCTACACCATCGTCAAGCCGGCCGCGGAGCAGGGCTGGGGCTCGTCGGAGGCGCTCGGTCTCGGGGCCGTCGCGCTGGCGCTGCTCGTGGCCTTCGTGGTCCGCGAGGCGACGGCGCGCAACCCGCTCGTGCCGCTGCGCATTTTCCGCTCGCGCAACGTCTCGGGCGCCAACCTCGTCCAGGCCCTGTCGGTGGCGGGGATGTTCGGGATGTTCTTCCTCGGCTCGCTGTACCTGCAGCGCGTGCTCCGGTACGACCCGCTCGAGATCGGGCTGGCCTTCCTGCCCGTCACGCTGGTGATGGGGACGCTGTCGGTGCGCTACTCCGAGCGCCTGGTCACGCGGTTCGGCGCGCGCACGACACTGCTGCCGGGCCTC
>Ga0209382_10003736_pt1 | contig 20902 bp, 22 predicted proteins | sample SoiMetdeltSBSDD5_FD_187599 | JGI IMG/M metagenome (GOLD analysis project Ga0209382, IMG submission 187599) | Bulk soil microbial communities from a Populus tree surrounding site in Tennessee, USA - Soil MetaG P. deltoides SBSDD5 (SPAdes) (version 2) | ecosystem: Environmental > Terrestrial >... | reverse complement strand
CGGACCGCTTCGTCGAGCGGCTGATGGGCCTGGAGCTCACGCAGGCCGTCTACGACCGGGGCGCCGCCTTCGTGGACGGGGTCGTCGAGCGGGCCGGCGAGGAAGGCCTGGCCCGCCTGTGGGAGAGTGAGAAGATGCTGCCCAGCCCGCCCGAGATCGAGGCCCCGGGCCTCTGGCTGGCGCGCATCGACCTCCCCGACCCCGACGACACCTGACCGCGTCGCCCGCCCGCCGGGCAGCTAGAGGTTCGTCGGGTCGATGACCACGGACCGCTCGTCGTCGTCCGCCTGCGGCCGGGGCGGAGGCGGAGGTGGTGGAGGCGGGGGATAGGGCGGTGGAGGCGGGGGCGGCGGTGGTGGCGGCGGCGGAGGCGGCAGCGCCAAGGCCAGCTCGGCATCGGCCTCGTGGTCGAAGTCGTCGGACTCGTCTTGGACGCGGTCCTGGTCCGGCGAGTCGGCTTCGTCGTCGGTGTCGCGGACGTCGACCTCGTCGTCCGGCCGCTCCGCGCCGGGCGGGCGGCGGCCGGCGAAGGGGTTGCGGAACGGCAGCTGGATGTTGGGGGTGGCCCACTGGCGCCGGGCCGGGAGCTGGCCGCGGTCCAGGGCCTTCAGCCCGGCCAGGTAGGAGAACAGGGCGAAGCCGGCCATGAGCGCCATGACCAGGAACCCGATCTCCATGGGGATGGGTATGACCACGGGCACGAAGGCGCCGATCACCCACGTGAGCTGGAACCGGGTCTCGAACTTGGCGAAGGACCGGCCCCGGTTGGCGTCGGGGGCGTCCCGCTGCACCACCGAGTCGAACGCCAGCTTGCCGCACCCCGCGGACGTGCCGACCACCGCGGCCAGGATCGCCGCGGCGACGATCCCGCCGGCCCAGGCCGCCAGCACCGAGCCGGCCGCGGTCAACGCCAGGACGATCTGGAGGATGCGCTCCTCCGGCGTGCCGTTGCGCCGGAGGGCGGGGGCCAGCAGGGAGCCCAGCAGGGCCCCCACGCCGCTGGCCGCGATCACGACGCCGAACTGCCAGGTGGGCGCGCCGTCGGTGCGGAGCTGGAAGGCCACGAGGAAGGTGAGGAAGCCGACGATGCCCCGCAGCAGCCCCATGGCCGACGCGGCCAGCAGGATGCCGCCGCCCCGCAGCTCCTGGCGCTCGGTCTGGGAGGTGTCGTCGACCGCCACCTGGGTGGCCGGGACCCGAACGCCCAGCACGGCTGCCACCGCGAACACGACCGAGGCGACCAGCAACACCCCCTCGCCGCCCGCCAGCGCGCTGACGAGGATCCCGGGCACGGCCGCGGCGAAGCCCATGACGCCGGACAGGAACGACAGCCGCGAGTTGGCCTCCACCAGCTCCTCGTCCGAGTGCACCACCGTGGGCACGATGGCCGACTTGGCCACGTGATAGCTCTTGGCCAGGACCAGGATGGCGAAGGCCTCGGGGAACAGCAGGTTCGAGTTGAGGTCGCCGATCATGACCAGGCACAGCAGCGCCCGGAGCGCGTTGGACCCGATGACCACGAAGCGGCGCCCGCCCTTGGCCCGGTCCAGCGCCGGCCCGATGAGCGGCGCCACCACCGCGAACGGCGCCATCGTGAAGGCCAGGTACAGCGCCACCTTGCCACGGGCCGCGCTGGGGTCGATGTCGAAGAACAGCGACCCGGCCAGGGCCAGGGCGATCAGCGTGTCTCCCGCCACCGCCGCGGCGTGGGTGCGGGCCAGGCGGGTGAAGGGCGTGATGACGAACGGGCTCGGCCCCGCTCGCCGGCGAGGCTTGGACAGCGGCTCCCACCCGTTGTCGGTAGCCATCGATCCGAGGGTACAAGCGCGAGGCCGATCGGCGGCGCAGCCTCCCACCGGTGATCAGGCTGCGGCGGGAGGTCGGAAGGCCACGAGAGTGCCCCGCCGCCCAGGCGTCAGGAAGCTAGGCGCGAGGCGTGTCGTACTTGTAGCCCAGCCCGCGGATGGTCACGATGCGGGTGGGGACCGCGGGGTCGCGCTCGACCTTGGCCCGCAGGCGCTTGACGTGCACGTCGAGCGTCTTGGTGTCCCCCACATAATCGGTGCCCCAGACCCGGTCGATGAGCGTCTCGCGGGGCAGCACCCGGCCGGCGTTGGCCAGGAGCAGCTCCAGCAGCTCGAACTCCTTGAGCGGCAGCTTGACCTGCTCGCCGCGGATCTCGACCTCGTGGCGCTCGGGGTCGAGCCGCACGTCCCCCACCTCGATGGCCTCGCCGGGCGCGGCGCGGCCCGCGGTGTCGACCGGGCGGCGGCGCAGTACGGCCCGCATGCGGGCCACCAGCTCGCGCAGCCGGTAGGGCTTGGTGACGTAGTCGTCGGCCCCCACCTCCAGGCCCACCACCGTGTCGATCTCCGACCCCTTGGCCGTGACCATGATGATGGGGACGGTCGACCGCCGCCGCAGCTCGCGGCACACGTCCACCCCGGAGATCTTCGGCAGCATCACGTCGAGCAGCACGAGGTCGGGCTTGACGGCGTCGAACACCTCGAGCGCCTCGGCTCCGTCGTGCGCGGTCTGTACCCGGAACCCCTCCCGTCTGAGCCCCACGGTGAGGGCCTCCACGAAGCTGTCCTCGTCCTCGACGAGGAGGATCGTGGCGTCGGGCGTTGTCATCCAGCCTCCTTGGTGACTGCGACCGGGCCAGGCCCGGCGGGCAACCGCAGGGTGAAGGTTGAGCCCACGCCCTCGCGGGACTGGACGCGGACCTCGCCCCGATGGTTCGAGGCGACATGGCGGACGATGGCCAGGCCGAGCCCGGTGCCGCCGGTGTCGCGGCTGCGGGCGCGGTCGACCCGGTAGAAGCGCTCGAAGATCCGTTCGAGGTCGCGGCGGGGGATGCCGATGCCATGGTCGCGCACGGTGACGTCGACCCAGGCGCCGTCGGTGCGGGCCCGGACGTCGACCGAGCTGCCCGGCTCGCTGTACTTCACGGCGTTGTCCAGGAGGTTCGTCACCGCCGACACCAGCTGGCGGCGGTCCCCCACCACCGTGAGCCGGGCCGGCGGCCGCTCCACCTCGATCTCGATGCCGCGCTGCTCGGCCGCGGGCCGGACCCGGTCGGTGGCGTCGATGACGAAGCCGGCCACCCCCACCTCGTCGGTGGCCAGGCCGGTGGCCACCTCCAGCCGGGACAGCTCCAGCAGGTCGTCGATGGTGTTGCCCACGCGGAAGGCCTCGCTGGCCAGGCGTTCGGCCAGCCGCCGGGTGACCTCCGGGTCCTTCTCGTCGAGCAACGTCTCGGCCAGCAGCGCCAGGGCCCCGACCGGGGTCTTCAGCTCGTGGCTGATGTTGGCCACGAAGTCGCGGCGCACGTTCTCCAGGCGGCGGCGCTCGGATGTGTCCTCCACCACCACCAGCACGCCGGACGGCCGGGTGGGGCTCTCCAGCGGCACGGCCCGCACGCTGAGCACCCGGCGCGGCGGCCCGAACAGCTCGAGCTCGCGCTCGCCGCCGCGGCCCCGCAGCGCGTCGGACGCCATGGTGGTGATGGCCTCCTCCACTAGGGCGTCACTGTGGCGGGCGGCCAGGAACGAGGCGGCCGGGTCGTTGCGGTACACGATCTCGCCCCGCTCGTCGAAGATCACGACGCCGTCGGCGATGGCCCCCAGCGCCCACGACAGGCGGTTCTCGGCGCGGGCGGAGCGGGCCCGCCGGTCGCGCGCCGCGGCCGCCGCGTGCTCGATGGTGTCGAGCGCGTCGTCCAGCGAGGGCCGGGCCCGGTGGTCGAGCGGGGGCGCGTTGGCATCGAGGACGCGGGCGGCGTCGGCCAGCCGATCGGCCGCCGCCCGGCGGGTGACGCTCGCCGCCACCAGGGCGGCCGACACCCCGACCAGGGCCAGCACCAGCACGGTCGCGAAGATCACCATGGCGCCCTCACGCCAGCCTCCAGCCGTCTCGTTCCGGCATTCCCAGCCGGACGTCGTGCCGACACCCATGCCGGCCCGCGGAGCGATGCCGCCTCACGCCGTCCTCCGGGCGTCCGGCACCAGCGTGCCGAGCAGGTCGCCCACGTCGACCCGGGGGTCGACCTGGATGCCGGCGATGGCCGACACGGCCACGTAGCCCGCCTTCACCAGCGCGGTGTCGCAGTCGGGCGGCAGCTCGACGTTGACCGGGCGCAGCTCCATCTGCAGGCGGCCGCCCCCCTCTGCCGTCTCCACCACCGCCGAGCGGACGGTGCCGAACGGCGCGAGCGTGGCGGCTCGGGCTCCGCCCAGCCGCTCGGGTGGCAGGTCGGGGACGTTGAGGTTGAGCACGACGCCGGGACCCGCCTCCGCCAGCCAGTCGATGGCGGCCGCCGCCACCGCCGCGGCCGTGCCCCAGTGGCGGGGCGCGCTCGGATCCAGGCGGCCGGGCACGTCGAGGCTGACCGCCATGCCCCGGCCCCCGAAGTTGGCGGCCGTCAGCGCCGCCCCCACGGTCCCGGAGTGGAGCACGGCCCGGCCCGTGTTGCAGCCGGGGTTGATGCCCGACACCACCAGGTCGGGCGGCTCGCCGAAGCCGCCCAGCCGGGCCGCCAGCACGCACAGGCCCGGCGGGCCGTCGACCGCGTAGGCCGGGATCCCCGGCAGGTCGGGCAGCTCGACCGGACGAGCGTCGATGTGCTCGTCCACGTGGATCCGGCCGATCGCCGCCCCGGACCCGCTCATGTCGCGGTCGGGAGCCGCCACCACCACGCCACGGCCGTCCTCGACCAACGCCCGGACCAGGGCGTGGAGACCGGGCGACGACACCCCGTCGTCGTTGGTCACGAGCACCTTCATCCCCGACAAGTCTGCCGCCGGGGGCGGCTTCACCGAACCTCGGCGGAGAGGTGACCGGCCTCGCCGGTGAGCAGATAGCGGAGGCGGGCGCCGATGACGGCGGCGTGGTCGGCGATGCGGTCGGCGGCCTGGCCGGCCACGAACAGGTCCATGGCGATGCTCACCGCGTCGGGCCCGTCGAGCCGGCGCAGCTCGGACAGGAGCCGCTCGTGGATGGTGGTCAGCTCGGGGCGGTGCTCGACCAGCTCGGTGGCGAGTGTGAGATCCTGCGTGGCCCAGGCCCGCAGCGCGGCCCGGTAGTGGTCGACCGCGATGTCGACCAGGGTGCGCACGATGTCCCACGCGGGACCGCACTCGGCCAGCTCCTCGACATCGGGGCCGAGCTTGATGACCCGCAGCGCCAGGTCGCCCACCCGCTCGAACTCAGAGACGATGCGCACGACCGACACGAGGTAGCGGAGGTCGCCCGCCATGGGCGCCTCGCGGTTGAGCATGTCGTAGCAACGCTCCATGAGCGAGACGTGCATGGCGTCGATCTCGTCGTCGGCCGCCATGGCCGACGCCAGCGCGCCGCCCTCCTCGCCATGGTCGACGACGTCGCGCATGCGCTCCAGGTTCTGGTCCACGCGCACGCCCATCAGCTCGACCTGGATGCGCAGCTGGTCGAGCTCCTCGCGGAAGACCGCTCGTAGCGGGACCGGAGCGCCGTCGGACGACATCTACCCGAAGCGCCCGGTGATGTAGTTCTCGGTCCGCTCGTCGGAGGGGTTCGAGAAGATGGTCTCGGTGCGGTCGAACTCCACGAGCACGCCGGTGCGGCGGTCGGACTCGGGGTTCACCTCGGTGGAGAAGAACGCGGTGGCGTCGGACACCCGGGCGGCCTGCTGCATGTTGTGGGTCACGATGACGATGGTGAACTCGTTCTTGATCTCCTGCATCAGGTCTTCGATGCGGGCGGTGGCGATGGGGTCGAGCGCCGAGCAGGGCTCGTCCATCAGCAGCACGTCGGGCCGGGTGGCGATGGCGCGGGCGATGCACAGCCGCTGCTGCTGACCGCCGGACAGGCCGTTGGCCGAGTCCTTGAGCCGGTCCTTGACCTCGTCCCACAGGGCGGCCTTGTGCAGCGACTCCTCGACGAGCGCGTCCATCTCCCCCTTGCGCCGCCGGCCCCGCAGGCGCGGCCCGTAGGCGACGTTGTCGTAGATCGACTTGGGGAACGGGTTCGGCTTCTGGAACACCATGCCGATCCTCCGGCGCACCTCGACCGGATCGACCTTGGGCCCGTAGAGCGGCACCCCGTGGTAGTTGACCGTGCCCTCGGGGCGGGCCCCGGGGATGAGGTCGTTCATGCGGTCGAAGCAGCGCAGCACGGTGGTCTTGCCGCAGCCCGACGGGCCGATGAACGCGGTGATCTCGTGCTGGCGGACGTCGATGTTGACCTCCCGCACGGCGCGGAAGTCGCCGTAGTACACGGCCAGGTCGCGCACCTCGAACACGATCGGAAGGCTCTCGGGATCCCGCCGCTCGTGCTCCGGAACCTCGATGGCCTGAGGCATCGGCCCATCGTCGTCGACCGCGTCCGACGTGTCGGTGACGGTGTGATCGGTCATGCGGCCCTCTTCTTCTCGAACCGGTTGCGTAGCAGGATGGCGAAGGTGTTCACCAGCAGCACGAAGGTCAGCATGGCGATGATGGCGGCCGCCGCGTTGTGGATCCGGAAGTCCGGGTCCGGCAGCCGGGACCAGGCGGTGATGATGATGGGCATGGCGGTGAAGCGGTCGGCGAGCGAGCTGGGGTCGAGCACGCTGCCGACGCTCAGGCCGGGCGAGCGTCCCGCCAGGCCCGTCAGCGCGCCCACCAGGATCAGCGGCGCGGCCTCGCCCACCGCCCGGGCGATGGCCAGCAGCCCGCCGGTCACGATGCCAGGCATGGCGTAGGGCAGCACCTGCGAGCGGATGACCTCCCAGCGGGTGGCGCCGACGCCGTAGGCCCCCTCGCGCAGCGCGATGGGCACGGCCCGGATGGCTTCGGTGGTGGTGATGATGACGATGGGCAGAACCAGCACCGCGAGCGTGATTCCGGCGGCGATGAGGGTCGAATGCGAGGCGTCGTCCTTGCCGACGAAGCCGCCCAGCGCCTCGACGAAGATGGCCAGGCCCAGCAGGCCGTAGACCACCGAGGGCACGCCCGCCAGGTTGCGCACGTTGATCTCGATGAAGGAGGTCAGCCGGTTGCGGGGCGCGTACTCCTCCAGGTAGACCGCGGCGCCGATCCCGAGCGGGATGGACACCACGAGGACCGACGTGGCGATCCAGAACGAGCCGATGATGCCCTGGGCGATGCCCGCCCGTTCCGCCGACTGCGAGAGGCCGCCGTTGAGGAAGTCGATGCCGCGGTCGGCGTAGACCGACAGGCCGTCGCCCAGTACGTCGTAGATCATCAGGACCAGCACGACCAGCGAGATGATCAGGCAGGCGGCGAGGAGCAGCTCGAAGAGCCGGCCCCTCAGGTCGGTGCGGCGGCCCTCGATGGCCCGGGCCACACTGCCCTGCACGGCTCCTCGGGAAGCGGCGATGGTGGTGAGCGCCACGTCTTCCCCCTAGTAGGCCTGGCGCACGCGGCGCACGAAGAAGTTGCCGATGATGTTGAGGCCGAGCGTGAGGAAGAACAAGAAGATGCCGACCATGAACAGGCTCGCGTAGGCAAGCGTCGCGCCCCTCACGCTGTCGGTGCCCGACGCCAGCGACGCCATGGCCGCGGTCATGGTCAGGCCCGAGTCGAGCGGGTTGGTCGAGTACTGACCCACGCTGGCCGCGCCAGCCGCGATGAACACCACCATGGTCTCGCCGATGGCCCGTGACACGGCCAGGATGAACGCCGCCACCAGGCCCGACACCGCGGCGGGCAGCACCACCCGCAAGGTGGTGTGCATCTTGCGGGCGCCGAGGCCGGAGGAGGCTTCTCGCAGCGAGTTGGGCACCGCCCGCATGGCGTCCTCCGAGACCGAGGCCACCAGCGGGATGGCGAGGATGCCCACGCCGATGCCGGCGGCGAGCATGCTGCCGCCCCGGCCGTGGTCCTCGCCGAAGAGCGTGCCCACGATGTGGGGGGCGATCCAGCCGAGGGCGAAGAAGGCGATCACCACGGACGGCACGCCGGCCAGCACCTCGAGGATGGGCTTGAGGAACGACCGGACGCGGGGCCGGGCGAACTCGGCCAGGTAGATGGCCGCCCCCAACCCCAGCGGCACGGCCACGATCATGGCGACCCCACTGACGACGAGGGTGGCCACGATCAGGGGCCTCAGGCCGTACATGTTCTGGCGGGGGTTCCAGGTGTCGGCGGTGAGGACGTCGCCCCAGGACGCCTGGGAGATGAAGTCCCAACCCCGCGAGAACAGCGCCCAGATGATGGCCGCGCTGATGACCACCGAGCCGACCGCGGCCGCGAGGAACAGCGTGCTCATGGCCCGCTCCCGACGGTGGCGGCGAGGATCGCCGGACAGGTCGAGCGCGGCCGTGGGGCCGGGCGTGGTGCCCGGCCCCACGAGGCTCGAGGACGAGCCTTCGCTCATTGCGTCAACGGCCTTCCCACGCCGAGGTGGTCTCGGCGGCCTTGTCGTCGGGGAGTGCCACGTAGCCGGTGTCCTCCACGAAGCCGGACAGGCCGTCGAGGTAGAAGTCGACGAAGCCCGCAACGGCCGGGTTCTCATCAGCCTTGTCGGTGTTGACGTAGATGTACAGCGTCCGGGACAGCGGGTAGCTGCCGTCGGCGATGGTCTCGGCGTCGGGCTGGACGCACTCGCCGTCGGGGGCGTCCTTGACGCCCAGCTCCTTGACCTGGTCGCCGGCGCCCTGGGCGAATGCGAAGCCCACCCAGCCGAGGGATGTGTCGGATGCCTCGATGTTCGAGACGATCACGTTGTCGTCCGGCGAGGCGTCGTAGTCGGTACGGGTGGACTCGATCTGGTCCTCGGGCACGCCGCGGGACTCGGCGATGTCGGACAGCGCCAGCTCGATGAACGAGTCGTAGGTGCCCGACTCGGTGCCGGGGCCGGTTAGCGCCAGATCGGCGTCGGGGAGCTGTGTGGTCGAGCCCAGCGCGGTGGCGATCTCGGTGCCGTCGGACCAGTTGTCGAAGCCCTCGGACTCCGGCCCGATGAGCGCGTACAGGTCCTGGAAGCTCAGGCAGTCGACCGCGTCATTGTTGGGGTTGGTCATGACGGTGATGCCGTCGTAGCCGACGGGCAATTCGATGTAGTTGATGCCGGCCGCCTCGCAGTCGGCGATCTCCTCGTCGGAGATCGGGCGGGAGGCGTCGGAGATGTCCGTGTCACCGGCACAGAAGGACACAAATCCGTCGCCGGTGCCCGGGCCTTCCACGTTCACCGTGACGCCATCGTTCGCGTCCTGGAACGCTTCGCCGGCCGCAACAGAGATGGGCTGGACGGTGGACGAGCCCGAGACCTGGACTTCGCCGGACAGATCACTGCCCGAGTCGCCGCTGCTCGCGCTGTCGTCATCGTCATCGCCGCAAGCCGCGGCCAGGAGCCCGAAGGCCAGAATGATCGCCACCCATGCGAAGCGGCGATGCTTCGTTCTGTGCACTGATGCCCTCCCTTGTGGGGCCTGCTGTCGTTAGAGCGCACACATCTCGGCGCTCATGTCGGTAATCACCGTAGGAAGGGCAGGTGAACAGCCGGGGAGACAGATCATGAACGAGCGGTAAACGAGGACGGAACGTTGCGCTAACCGCGTGAACGCACAGCCTCTGACCTGGTAAAAGCTCCGCCTCGTGCTCGGTCGTGCTCACGTCGTAGCTGCCCGAGCCGCGCCCCGAGTGTGGATGAGTAGCGAGACCGCTTCAGAACGGCGTCACTCGTGGTCGCGCTGCAGATGCTCGAGCAGCTCCCGGTCGTGCGCGTAGGTGAGCAGCGACGCCGCGTCGGCGAGCGGCACCCAGCGGCGCCCGTCGATCTCGTCGTTGGGCTCCCAGGGCTGCAGGCGCACCGGGCTCATCAGCCAGTAGCGCACGAGCTTCTGGCGGCCCTTGCCGTCGATGTAGCGCGTAGAGGGCAGCTCGTCGCCGAGCTCGGCCTCGATCCCGGTCTCCTCGGCCACCTCGCGCAGCGCGGCGCCCTCCCAGGACTCACCCCGCTCCAGCTTCCCCTTCGGGAAGCTCCAGTCGTCGTAGCGCGGCCGGTGGATCAGCGCGACCTCGATGCCCGGCCGCATCCCCCCGTTGCCGTCGGGCACGTCCGCCGACCGCCACAGGAGGCCTCCCGCGGCGCGCACCTGCGGTTCCGAGCGCTTGCGCGCCTGCTTCCGCCGGGGGGAGGTCGCCATCGCATTGTTCATACCCGCTTCCCGCCGCCATCTGCGACTGCACGCAGGCTCACCAGCAGCTACCCGGCGGCCGACCGGGGCGGGCTGGGCAGCGGGTGGACCTCGCCGAGCGGGTGCGGCGCGGGCAGCGGAGGCGACGGCGCGCCGTCCCGACGGGAGCGCAGCTCGCCCACTCGGTCGAGCTGTCGCTCGAGCTGGCGGCGGCGGGTACCGGCGAGGTCGTCCCAACTGCGGCGCACGCTGTCGAGGCTGCGCCCCACTTTGTCGAATGCGTCCGCGAACTTGCCCCACTGGGACTCGAACGCAGCCAGGCAGGCGAGGATCTCGTCCGACGTGCGCTGGAGCTGGGTCTGTTCGACCGCCTGGCGGATCACGGCCAGCACCGAGAACAGCGTGCTCGGCGAGCACAGCACCACCTTCTGGCGCAGCGCCACCTCCACCAGCTCGCGGTCGTGCTGGTGCACGAAGGCGTACACCGCCTCGTTGGGGATGAACAGCAGCACTTCGTCGAGCGTGCGGTCGGGATCGATGTAGACGCGGCCCGACAGCTCGCGCACACGCGCCCGCACGTCGCGCACGAAGGCCAGTGCGTGCTGGTCGCGCTCGCGGTCGGAACCGGCCTCGAGGTAGCGCAGGTAGTTGTCGACCGGGAACTTGACGTCCATGTGCAGGACCCGCCCCCCGGGCAGGAGGAAGGTGAAGTCGGGGATGGTGCCGGCCGCCGTGGCCGACTGCTTGCGATAGCTGATGCCCTCGACCAGGCCCGCGGCCCGCAACACGTCGTCGGCCATGCGCTCGCCCCACTGGCCCCGCGCCCGCGGGTTGGCCAGCGCCTGGCGCAGCGACTGCGTGGTGTCGGCGAGGCGGGCGCTGACCGCCGCCATCTCCGCCAGGCGGGTCTCGACCCGACCGTGCTGCTCGGCCCGGTCGCGCTGCAGCGAGCCCACCAGCTCGGCCACCCGGGCCAGCTCGGTGCGCACGTCGCCCATGCGCGCCTCGACCGCGGCGTTGCGCACCGCCAGCTGCTCGTCCAATGCGCCCCGCAGCTCGCCCATGCGCGCCTCGACCGCGGCGTTGCGCACCGCCAGCTGCTCGTCCAGGGCGCCCCGCAGCTCGCCGAGCCGCTGCTCGAAGGCCGCGCTGCGGCTGGCCAGCTCACGCGAGCCGGCATCGGCCTCGGCGCCCAGCCGCTCGCCTGCCACCTTCACCACGGTGTCGACCGCGGCGTCGACCGCCGCCCGCACCGTGGCCTCGTGCGCGGCCGCGGCCCGAGCGCGCTCGCCGGCCGGCGTCGGCCGCAACCGGCCGAACACCGCGAGGGCGGCGGCCACGCCGGCCCCGAGGCCGACGACCATGCCCACGACGAGCAGTGCTGCGTTCATGGGCCGGACGTTACGAGCGCCCTGTGACATTTTCGGGGACTCGGAGGCCACCCCGGCGAAAAAAAGTTCAGACGACCGAGGCGCTGGCGGTGCGGGCACCCCGCGCCGTCGTCAGCTGCTGCAACAGCACCTGGGACTCGGTCTCGCCGCCTACCGCGCACCGGGTCCAGCGGCCGTCGGCGTCGAGGCGCCAGGCCAGCACGTCGTCACGCAGCGCGACGTCCAGGATCTCGTCCAGCCGCCCTTGCAGGTCGGGGTCGACCACCGGGGTCAGCACCTCGACCCGCCGGTCGAGGTTGCGGGGCATGAGGTCGGCCGATCCGATCAGGTGGCGGGGCCGGCCGGGACCGTCGCCGTTGGCGAACCGGTAGATGCGCGAGTGCTCCAGGTAGCGGCCCACGATCGAGCGGACCCGGATGTTCTCCGACAGCCCCGGGACGCCGGGGATGAGGCAGCAGATCCCCCGCACCACCAGGTCGATCTCCACGCCCGCCTGCGACGCCCGGTACAGCAGCTCGATCATGGGCTGGTCGACCAGGCTGTTCATCTTCATGGTGATGCGGCCGCTGCCCGGCCCGTCGCCCGCGGCCTCGATCTCGCCCTCGATCAGCGCCTCCAGCGCCGGCCGCAGCAGCCGCGGCGCCACCGCCAGGCGCTGGTAGTCGATGTTGCGGCCATAGCCGGTGAGCTCGTTGAACAGCTGGGTGAGGTCGCCGCCGATGGCGGGATCGCAGGTCAGCAGGCCCAGGTCCTCGTACACCCGGGCGGTGCGGGAGTTGTAGTTGCCGGTGCCGATGTGGCAGTACCGGCGCAGCCCGTCGGCCTCCTCCCGCACCACGAGTGCCGCCTTGGAGTGGATCTTGAGCCCGATCAGCCCGTAGGTGACGTGCACTCCCGCGGTCTCCAGCAGGCGGGCCCACTCGATGTTGGCGCCCTCGTCGAAACGGGCCTTGAGCTCGACGATGACCGCCACCTGCTTGCCCCGCTCGGAGGCCCGGATGAGCGTGCGGGCGATGGGGCTGTCACCCGAGGTGCGGTACAGCGTCATCTTGATCGCCAGCACGTGCGGGTCGGTGGCGGCCTGGCGGACGAACTCCTCCACCGTGGTGCGGAAGCTCTCGTAGGGGTGGTGGACCAAGATGTCGCCCTTGCGCATGGCGGCGAACACGTCCGCCCGCTCGCCTTCGCCCTTGGAGAGCTGGGTGGGCGTCACCCGCTGGTAGGGCGGGTCCTTGAGGTCGGGCCGGTCGAGGCCGTGCACCGCCCACAGGCCGCCCAGGTCCAGCGGGGCCGTGTGCAGGTAGACGTCGTCGTCGGCCACGTCCAGCTCGCGCTGGAGCAGCTCGAGCACCTCGTCCGACGTGGCGGCGTCGATCTCCAGCCGCACCGCCCGGCCGAAGCGGCGGCGGCGCAGCTCGACCTCGACCAGTGCCAGCAGGTCGTCGGCCTCTTCCTCCTCCAGCGTGAGGTCGGTGTTCCGGGTGACCCGGAAGGCGTGATGCTGCTCGATCTCCATGCCCGGGAACAGCTGGTCCAGGTGGGCGGCGATGACCTGCTCGAGCGGCACGAAGCGCTCGCCGTCGGGCAGCACCACGAACCGGGGCAGCAGGGACGGCACCTTCACCCGGGCGAACCGGCGGGCGACCGCATCCGGGTCGCGCACGATCACGGCCAGGTTGAGCGAGAGGTTGGAGATGTACGGGAAGGGGTGCCCGGGATCGACCGCCAGCGGTGTGAGGACCGGGAAGATGCGGTCCTCGAACGTCTCGACCAGGAACTTCTCGTCGTCCTCGTCGAGGTCGGCCCAGGACGAGAGCTTGATCCCGGCCGTGGCCAGGCCAGGGGCCACCTGATCCAGGAAGCAGGCCTGGAGCCGGGGCAGCAGCAGCTCGATGCGGTCCCGGATGTCGAGGAGCTGCTGGGCCGAGGTTCGGCCGTCCGGGCTGAGGGCGCCCACCTCCCCGGCGACCTGGTCCTTCAGCGCCGCCACCCGCACCTGGAAGAACTCGTCGAGGTTCTGGCTGAAGATGGCGAGGAACTTGGCCCGCTCGAGCAGCGGGACCCGCTCGTCCTCCGCCAAGGCCAGCACCCGCTCGTTGAAGTCGAGCCACGACAACTCGCGGTTGTGGTAGCGGGCCGGGGGTAGCTCCCCCGGGGCCGCGATCTCTTCAGCGGTAGCGGCGGCCATGCCGCGATCGTACCGGTGGGCGGCTGCGGCGGGCCGCTGCACCTCGTGAACGTTCGGTGACGGAGCGGTCAGTTGTCGTCGTCTTCGGGGTAGCCGAGGTCCCACTCCAGGAGGATGTGCTCGCGCTCGGCGTCTCGCACGACGCGCTCACGGTTGCGGCGGAACTGCGGATCGTGCGGCGGCAGCAACACGAGCCGGGCCATGACCCGGGAGCGGAAGTCCTCGATCATCTGGCGGTCGCCGAAGTCGGACTGCACCTCCCAGTGCGGAGCCACCGGCCCGAGGTAGACGACACGGGCGTGACCGCGGGGCGGCTCGACTTCGGCTGCGGGGACGTCTGACATGGCTGACCAGCCTACCGGTCAGGGGCCCTGGCGGCCGAGCTGCGCCGTCACCGTCTGCTCGTCGCCGCCGCGGTCGATCGTCAGCTCGATCTCGTCGCCCGGCTCGTGCTCGGCGATGGCGGCGCCGAGCTCGTCGTTGCTCGTGATCGAGTCGCCGTCGACGGCCACGATCACATCGCCCTGCTGGAGGCCGGCCTCCTCGGCGCCACTCCCGGGGATGACGTCGTAGATGAAGGCCCCGTCCTCGGCCTCGATCCCGAGGCGGTTCTTGACCGCCTCCTCCACCGTGTCCAGCGAGACCGTGGTCACCCCCAGGCGGGGGGTGTCCGGGGTGATCTCGCCCCCGCCCTGCTGGATGCGGTCGATGATGGGCCTGGCGGAGTCGATGGCGATGGCGAAGCCGATGTTCTGGCTGTCGGCGATGATGGCGGTGTTGATGCCGACCACCGAACCGGTGGCATCGACCAGCGGCCCGCCCGAGTTGCCCGGGTTGATGGCCGCGTCGGTCTGGACCAGGTCGGACAGGCGCCCCTCGGGCCCGTCGATGGTCCGGTTGACGGCCGAGACGATGCCCGTGGTAACGCTGGGCTGACCCCCGAGGTTTAGAGCGTTCCCGATGGCGATCACGGGCTCGCCCACCACCAGGGAGCCTGACGACCCCAAGGTGGCCGGAGCCAGGTCGCCCGCATCCTCGATGCGGATGACGGCCAGGTCGCTCGACGGCTCGCTGCCCACCAGGGAGGCATCGAAGCTGGCCCCGTCGAACGTGCGCACCCGGATGCCGTCGGACTGCTCGATGACGTGGGCGTTGGTGAGCACCAGGCCGTCGGCCGACAGCACCACTCCGGTGCCTGCACCGTCGAACACCTCGCCCTGGGCGACCCCGCTGGTCTCGATGGTGACCACGGACTCCTTGACCCCGTCGAGGATGGTCTGGACGTCGATGGGGCCGTCGGTCAGCACCACGGGCCGGCCCTCGGGCGATGTCGGATCGCCGTCGTCGTCACCGACGTTCAGCGCGACGGCGGTGACGGTGGCGGCCACCAGCGCCCCCACCAGGGCGGATGCCAGCGCCACCAGCCACAGGCGCCGGCCCGACCCGCCCCGGGGAGGCTCGGTGGCACCCGCCGGCGTCGGCCCCGGCAGTGGCGTGGGCGAGGGCGAGGTCGCCATGGGCCACGGCGCGGCCCCGGGCGGCGGCGCCGGATGCCAGGGCGAAGACGGAGGCGAGGCCGGCGGTCCGGGCGACCAGGGCGGCCCGGCCGCAGGCGGAGCGGGCGGCTCGGGCGGCTCCGAGGACCCGGCGACGCCAGAGGGGGCGGGCGCGGCTTCAGAAGACGCACCCGGAGCGGGCGCCATGCTGGGTGGAGCTGACGGCGCACCCGGGGCGCGCGGCTCGGAGGACGTGGCCGCGGCAGACGCCTCGGGCGCGGCGGGCGGCTCAGACGGCGCGGCAGCCGCAGCAGACGGGGCGGCCGCAGTGGGCGGGGCGGGCGGCGGCTCGGACGGCGCACCCGGAGCGGGCGACGTGGTGGGTGGAGCCGAGGGCGGGGATTCGCCCGGGGCGGGCGGCTCGGAGGACCCGGCCGCAGTGGGCGGAGCGGGCGGGGCGGGTGGGGTGGCGGGCGGGGTGTCCGACGCCGGCGACGGAGGGAGCGCAGGCGGCTGGTCGGGCGATTGCGGTGTCGAAGGCGACGACTCCGGCGAGGGACGCACGGCGGGTGGCGGTGGCGGCAGTTCGTGGCGTAGTGGAGGCCGGGCGTTCCCTGCTGCCGGCGTGGGGGGTGCGGGAGGCGGCTGCGGGGGCGTTGAGTCGTCCTCGTTCACCACTCATGCATATCGGATACGGCAGGAACGCGACAGGTCGGGGCGGGAATGCCGCGAAATCTCCGAAAACCGGGAAATCCCCCATTCCCCCGGAGGGCAAAGCAAGGAACATTTCGTGCTGGGTTGGGTAATCGGGCGTGCCTCCCCCCGGGGCACGGTGCGGGCGCTGGGCAGAGACATGGAGGAGAGATGGACACCGAGTGGATGGCCCGCGGGAACTGCGCCCACGAGTCTCCGGGCCTGTTCTTCCCGAGCGACGGCGTGGGAGTAGAGGTGGCGCGGCGGGTCTGCGCTACTTGTCCGGTCAAGGAGGAGTGCCTCGAGCACGCCCTCCTGAACCGGATCGACCACGGCGTCTGGGGCGGTGCCTCCGAACGCGAGCGGCGGCGCATCCTCAAGCGACGGCGGATGGCAGAGATGGCAAGCGCAGGGACCGGCGACTGAGCCGGTCCCTCACCCCCCGACCCTGGGCAATCAGGGCCTAGACACGCCAAACCGCCCGGTGGCGATGCCTACCGGGCGGTGGTGTGCGTCCGCGACTCAGGCCTTGTCGGGCTCGTCGTCGGCGTCGGTGGGAGTGGCGTTGCCTTCCTTCAGACCGCGCTTGAACTCGGTCTGAGCCTGCCCCATCGAGCGAGCGAGCTTCGGCAACTTGGCCCCGCCGAACAGGACGAGGACCACCAGCAAGATGATGAAGAGTTCCGTCGGTCCGAGGTTCACGGCGGCAACTGTACCGGCGCGCCCGCGCCAAACAACGCCCGCGCGCGGTTCCCGCAGATTTTCTCCTGTTCCCTTTGCGACCTGGTCGCAAACAGTGGATTTCCTGTGAGCGGTGGAGGCCCGGAGCGGACCTCCACCAGCGTGGGACTCAGGGCCAACCGCCCTGGCTCTTACGGACGTGACCCGAGCCGTCGACCTCGTGGCGGGCCCACGCCGTACCCGACCCGACCTGCTGGCAGGCGACGAACGGGACACAGGCCTGCAAGGTCCAGTCGGCCTTGGCCTCGGTGCGATAGCGCTTGTGGCCGGTCCCCAGCCAGCCGTGGCTGCCGTCGTACGAGCCCCCGACCCGCCAGCCACCGGCGGTGCCGTAGGTCGTGACGCTCGAGGAGTGCGACATGATCGGCGTGCCCTGGATGGTCCCGCCCTTCCAGCACCAGTCGGTCTGCAGGGTCAGGCGGGCGGTCCGCTGGGCGAAGGCGGACCCGTCGTGGCGCGTGATCACGTGGCCGCAGGACTCCCCGGCCGCGGCCTGCGCTTCGGCGCCGGCCGCCGGCGCCGCGAACAGGCCGTCACCCACGGGCACGGAGTCGTCTGTCGGCTCGTCGGTGATCGTGACGTTGTCGCTGGTCTCGTACTCGGTCGAGGACTCGGCCACCGACAGCGGATCCTCGATCAGGGTGACGACCTGGCGGTCGGTCAGGCCGGCATCCCGCATGATCGCGATGCGCTCCGCCGCCTCCGGGCTGCGCTGTGACCAGTCGTCCAGCTGGGCGGTCGCCGCGTCGTCGCCCGAGTCGGCGCCGGCCTGCCCGGCGAACGCGAGCATCATGGCGACCGCGGACCCGGCTGCTGTCGCCCGCTTCCTCACTGACATCTGACTTCCTCCTCCGCCGGCGCTCGGTGCGCCGGCCCGGCCGGAACCTATGGACACCCCGCTAGCGGACCGTCACCTCGAATGCGTGCTCAACGTCAGCGAAGGCGCCCGCCCGGCCGTCGTGGCTGCCATCGCCGCGGCGGCTGGGCGGGACCTGCTCGACGTGCACCGCGACCGCCACCACAACCGGTCCGTGCTCACCCTGGTGGGCGAGGACGCGCCGCGGGCGGTGGCGAGGGAGGCGGTCGAGCGGCTGGACCTGCGCCGGCACCGGGGCGTGCACCCGCGGATCGGAGTGGTGGACGTGGTGCCGTTCGTGCCCCTCGCGGGCGCCACGCTGGCGGACGCCGTCGCCGCCCGGGACCGCTTCCTGGCCTGGATGGCGGCGGAGCTGGGGGTGCCGGGCTTCGCCTACGGGCCGGAGCGCACGCTGCCCGAGGTGCGGCGCCTGGCCTTCCGGGAGCTGGCGCCCGACGCCGGCCCGCCCGAACCGCACCCGACCGCCGGGGCTGTCGCGGTCGGCGCCCGCGGGGTGCTGGTGGCCTGGAACCTCTGGCTGGTGGAGCCGGACCTGGCCCGGGCCCGCGCCGTGGCGGCGGAGGTCAGGTCGCCGGAAGTGCGGGCGCTGGGCCTGGCCGTCGGTGAGCGGGTGCAGGTGTCGCTCAACCTCGTCGACCCGGCAGCCGTCGGTCCCGCCGAGGCCTGGGACCGGGTGGCAGCTCGGGTACCGCTGGCCGGGGCCGAGCTGGTCGGGTTGATCCCCCAGGCCGTCCTCGACCGCACCGACCCCGCCCGCTGGCGCCAGCTCGACCTGGCGCCCGACCGCACCATCGAAGCGCGATTGGCCTTGCGGGAGGCGAGGGACCGCTAGCCCGATCCCTGCTCTCCCCGCGCCGCCCGCGAGCCTCGATCAGGCGCTGGTGACCGCGATCTGGCGGGCCAGGCTGCGCTGGCGGCGGATGCGGCGGCGCTCGCGCTCGCTCATTCCGCCCCAGATGCCGAACTTCTCGCTGTTGACGAGCGCGTACTCGAGGCACTGGGCGCGCACGATGCAGCCCCGGCACACCTCTTTCGCCTCGCGAGTGGATGCCCCCCGCTCGGGGAAGAAGAGGTCGGGGTCGACGCCGAGGCAGTTGGCGTAGTCCTGCCAGGTGCGGTCGTCGGGATCTGTGGCCACGGGGAGTTTCATCTGGCCCCCTTCCCGGTGCTTCGCCATCGGTCCGTGTGGCTCGGGTGGGTTCCACAAGCATCCACTGGAGGATCCACCCGGGATTCCACACGTGTAATTACATTGATGGGATTCTTCCCCAGTTGCGGGCGCGGCGCAAGGGGAAGGCACCGTTTCGTGGCCCGTGGGCCCGATCGGGGACTAGAGCACTTCGTCGAGCTCGGCCATGAGGTGGTTCCGGCCGCGGGCCCCGACGAGGCGGAGGACCGGCTCGCCGTCCCGGAACACCATGAGCGTCGGCATGCTCATGACCCCGTGGCGCCGGACGACCTCGGGGTTGGCGTCGACGTCGACCCGCACCACCCGCAGGCGGTCGGCCCACTCCGACGCGAGGTCGGCCAGGATCGGCTCGACCATCTTGCAGGGGCCGCACCACGTGGCCCAGAAGTCGACGAGGACCGGAAGGTCGGTGCTCGCCAGCGTCTCGTCGAAGGTCGCGTCGGTGACGTCGGGCATGAGGGTGGTGGTCATGGCGTGTCGCTTTCGTGAAGGGAGGGATCAGAAGTTGAGGGTGATGCAGCCGTCCTCGCCGGCCTCGCAGGCGCGCAACAGCTCCCGCAGCCGCCGGCGCTGCTGGTCGAGGCGGGCCGCCTGCTCGTCGAGGCCGGCCAGCCGCAGGCGGGCGGCCGCCAGCACGTCTGCGCCCGTGCCGCCGCCGTCGAGCAACTCGCCGATCTCGGCCAGCGTGAAGCCCAGCTCCTTGGCCCTGAGGATGAGCGCCATCCGCTCGGCATCGCCCTCGCCGTACTGGCGGTAGCCCGCGGCCGTGCGGGGCGGCTCCGGCAGCAACCCCCGGCGCTCGTAGTAGCGGATCGTCTCGGGGTTGACGCCGGCCGCCCGGGCCAGCGCCCCCAGGGTGAGGGGGAGGGCGCCCATGGCGTCACGCTACGGCCCGTACCCCGGTCCGGTGTCAAGGCCCTGTGACCACCGCGCCGCCCTATCCTCGCCGCGGTGGCAAGCCTGCTCGCAGTGAGAGCGGACATCACCTCGCTGGCCGTCGACGCCATCGTGAACGCGGCCAACGCCAGCCTGCTGGGTGGGGGCGGGGTCGACGGCGCCATCCACCGGGCAGCCGGCCCCGGCCTGCTGGCCGAGTGCCGCGCCCTCGCCGGGTGCGCCACCGGCGACGCCAAGGCCACGGGCGGCCACCGCCTCCCGGCCCGGTGGGTGATCCACACGGTGGGACCGGTATGGCACGGCGGCGGTCACGGCGAGCCCGACCTGCTGGCGTCGTGCTACCGGCGCAGCCTGGAGGTGGCGGACGAGCTCGGGGCGGCCACCATCGCTTTCCCGGCCATCTCCACCGGCGTCTACGGCTACCCCCGCCGCGAAGCCGCGGCCGTCGCGGTGGACACCTTGCGCAAGACCCCGACCGCCATCGACGAGGTCACGCTGGTCGCCTTCGACGACGAGGGCCTCGCCATCTACCGGGATCAGCTCGCCTCTCGATAGTCAGGTAAGCGTCGTGGGGAGGACGCATCGCCTGCGTTAGGGCGATCTCACCCTGCAGGGGGGCTGGCGCCTGGGCCGCTGGACCTGCATCATTACGTCGATGGCGTGGGGGGATGGGGACCTGTGGGAGGACGGCCGGATCGGCACGCCGGGCCTCGCGGGCGCGCCCGACATCATCGAGGCCACCATCGTGGCCGAGGAACCCGCGAAGCCCGACGTTCCCGACGCCATCGACGTTGTCGAAGTCCCCGAAGTCCGCGACCTCCCGGATGTCGCCGGCCTGCGCACCACGCCCGACGTCCCGCACATCCCGCACGTCCCGTTGTGGGGCCCGCCGTCCCGTGGCGGCGCGGGCGCCTCGTGGGAGCAGGCGGACCCCGCCGAGGGCGACTGGCCGGGCGGCTCGATGGAGGCGGGCCGACCGGCCTCGACCGCTGTCGAGCCCGCCCCGCTGGGCCCGCCGGTCCGCGAGCGGCGCTACCGGCGGACCGCCCTGGTCGGCGTGACGCTGGCCGGCGCCGTGCTGCTGCTCGGCGTGGTGGCCGTGGCCGCCTGGCCGAGCACCGAGGCCACCCGGTCGGTGGCCAACCAGTCCAGCCCGAACGTCCCCGGCGCCACGGGCCCCGATGGGGCGCCCGCCGAACTGCCGCCCAGCCAGCCCGCCACACCGGTGTCCTTCGCGGTCAGCGGCGATGTCGTCCAGCCCGAGCCGCGGCGGGCCCGCATCGTCGACCCGCGGTCGGGCCAGGACGTCG
>Ga0209382_10003735_pt1 | contig 20903 bp, 21 predicted proteins | sample SoiMetdeltSBSDD5_FD_187599 | JGI IMG/M metagenome (GOLD analysis project Ga0209382, IMG submission 187599) | Bulk soil microbial communities from a Populus tree surrounding site in Tennessee, USA - Soil MetaG P. deltoides SBSDD5 (SPAdes) (version 2) | ecosystem: Environmental > Terrestrial >... | reverse complement strand
TCCTACAGCTGTCCGGTCTGCGGCAGGTATCAGGCGTTGCCCTACAGCAGAACCGGCTATCGCTGTTTATTGGACGGCGTATATATGCGCCGGGAAAAGGAGCAGGGATACGCCCGCAGAAAGGGGAAGAGCTTTGGTTTCGAGCGCGAACTCGCCCTATGAAACGATTCCTTACGAGCGTCAACATCCTTTTGAGTCGGCTCGCAAGCCTTGGGGGCAGCAATGGGCAACTCCACCATGCTCGCTTTGGCCTTGCCCATGAACTGGCTTCGGTGACCGGCCATACCCTGGACGGGCAGCATCTCCTGTTAGGCAGAAGTCCATTGGGCGGCATCTACCGGGTAAGCCCATCGAGGAAACGCCCCGAACTTGGCCACATGCTGGTCATCGCCCCGCCCCGCTCCGGAAAGAGTTTGCTCGCGGCGAGCCAGATTCTTACCTGGCCGGGGAGCCTTATCATTGTGGATATAAAAGGGGAGCTATACCAGCAGACCGCCGGGTTCCGCTCGACCCTTGGCCTGGTGTATGTCATTGACCCCAGAGGCTTAGGCAATCAGTATGACCCCTTAGGCGCCATCACGGAGGAAGACGATCTCTTCGACGCGGCGAAGAACCTTCTCTACGATCCCAGAGAAGGGGAGGGGCGCTCCTTTACCGAGTGGGGGATACTGCTTGAAGTCCTCAAGTGGCAGGCGTGTCTGGAACTCAACCGAAAGATGGGTACACACCACCGTTTTCTCCCCTTTAGCCGCGCGCTCTCCAAACTGGGCATCAATCCGGCTGCTGCCGCAATCAACGCCATTTCTCCCGCGCTTGCGCAGGAGCTTCTGGACGGGGAGTATGACCCGGAGTGTGACTACCGGGACAATCGTTTTTTCGCCAATTCCTGGCAGGGCTCCCGCGCTAGGATGTATCCCCTGCAGACCGAGAACGTTGCGCGCTGTTTCAACGGCGCGGATTTCACCGGCGCGGACATTATCGCGGGGGATAAGCCCACAACAGTCTATCTTCGGATTCCCGAGCGGATGCTCAAAGGCAAAGCGCCCCTCATTCGCCTCGTTTTGGAATCCCTCACCAATGAAATGTTTGACACCCATGATACACGCAAGGGGCAGGGCTGCCGCCCGGTGCTCATGATTCTGGACGAGGCGGGCACCGTTGGCTTTCCTTCGCTTCCCGAATACGCCGCGACCGCCGCAGGCCGGGGCATTTCCCTGTGGCTCGCGATTCAGGACCTGTCACAACTTGAGCACCTGTACAAGGCGCACAACGCCCGAACCATCAGAAACAGCATGGGCGCCAAAGTCTACTACCAGCAGGATGATCCAGATACAGCCAAACACATCTCCGAGACCTTAGGCTACCGCTCCGGCTACTCCCACTCCGAGACGCTTCGGGACGGGGAGATTGCCTCCCAGGGCCGTTCAGAAACCGCCGTTGCTGTTCTCTCGCAACGTGAGGCCATGGAGCAAAACCTCGATGACGTCATTTTCACGTACAAAAACCTCAAACCGGGCCGGGGGAAACGGATAGAACCCTGGCGCTACCCCCTGCTTGAGAAACGGCGGGCAATACCCCCGCCCCCGGTCAGGGAGCTTCCTCCCGTTCCCCCCATTGTTTTTCCTTCCGCCTCTCCTAAGGGAAACGGCTTTCGCTTTCCTATTGACCCGGACGATTTCAATTAACCCTCAGGAATCCCTTTGAGATGCCCTGTAATCAATTTTCCCATCAGTATCAAAGCATTTGTCCTCTTGCCCGGCATCTCCTCATCTGGCGCAATCTGGCAGCTTTTACGAGCCATTGCAACCGGTGTCTCCGATGCTGTTGTTGTGGGGTTGCCTGCCGGCGGCTGCTCCGGCTTCGGTTCTCCCGACAAGTCGGGATCACACTGCGCCGAAGCTCTGTCTTGGGAGCGGGGGAGCGTGATGGTAGCGAGGGTGGGGTTGTCATCCAGCAGGGCAAAACAGTGGTTGCAGATGATGATGTTTTCCGAGAGACAGGCGATTTCCTCCTGGGGGTGCTGACAGGTTTTTTGTTTTTCGGTCGGCAGGCAGAGCAGGGGGTCGCTTGTTCTCTCTTCCGTCTTGTTCTTAAGAGCAGTGGCATCCGTGCCACTAGGGGTGGTGGCAGAATTGCCATCAGGGGGGGTAGCAGGAGCGCCACCAGGAGGTGGCATCTCTGCCACCAGGGGGGGTGTCTCAACTCCATGCTCCTCAGGTGGCAACGGTTGCCTGGTGGCAGACACCTCCCCGGGTTCTGGCGGCTCTTGCCCGGACGCTGAAAAATGGTATTGGTTTGCGGCGTAGCCGCCGTCATCTCTGAAGCGAAGGTGCGGGTCAATGAGGTTGACGGCTTTGAGACGCTTGACATAGCGGATCATGGTTGAGCGGTCAACCCCAGCTTCTTTCGCGAGGGTATTGTAGGAGGGGTTACACTGCCCGGTTTTCCGGTTGAGGTGACTCTTGATGATCACCAGAACGCCCAGGACGGCCAAGCCGATGTGGGCGGCGCGGGCAATACTGCTGTTTTCAATGGCGGTGAAGGGAATTGTGGATGCTGCGGCCATGTCTCTGCCCTCCCTGTTTGCGAACCATCAGGAAGAGGCAGACACGCCAGTCTTGGGTGGCATACGAGCCGCGAGGTGTGCTAGAATCGCGTATCCACTCAAGGTGCATGGTATCCTCGCTGCATCCTGATGGGTCGGCGCCCTGGAGAGAGTAACCCGCAAAAGTTTGTCTCTCTGGGGCGTTTTGCTTTCCGGATCAGCCCCTGATCCGGCTTCCCGAGAAAAACGCTTGCTCATCCTACACCGGCTCACCACAAACTGCACCTGGTTATTTTCACCCTCCATGAGCGTTGCCGGAGTGTGACCAAGCTCAGCTTGGGAACCGGAGGCAATGCAAGCCCCCGGCAGGGAAGGGACAAGTGACAATTTTGCACTGCTTCAGACAGAAAGTGTCGGGATCCATGCGGCAAGGGAGAGCAGTAGCTCTCAGAGGAGCATGCGCGCGATAGGAGCGTAGAATGCGCGTCAACGCGCCTATTTGCGCGCATAGTATTTTGCTGTGAAGCGTGCAGAAAAGAGGAACACAACAGCGCTATCTTAAAGGGATCTATGGTGTTGTGTTTATTGCACGAGAGCGGTCAGGCCCTTGTTTCCTTTGTCGGGGGGTAGTCAGGCACCGCTATCGCTCGAAGTGGTGGGCACTTCGTGCCTGACTACCCCCCGACTACCCGCATACTGTCCTCATGGTTTCACAGACCTACGTTGGCTTTTCAATCGTCGGGGGGCCTGACGGCAGCTGTGGACAGGCACACCTGCAATTCCTTCCCTTGACCCTTCCTTGCAGTGTGCCTGGGTTATTGGGAGTGCCGCACGGAGAGAGAGAACGATTGGCTCCTGCCGCCACGCCAGGCATGCCGAAAAACGTTTTTTTCCTTGACACAGTGTGCTAAACTGTATGTGTCGGATAGCCTAACTCAAAGAAAAATAACGGCTTACACGAAACAACATGAAGGAAGGAGCGTATAGACCACAGACCAATCAACCAGAGCAGACGCAGCCCCTGCAGGGAAATGCGGAGGGTAGGCGGAGTTTCCAAGGACCAACAACCGTTGAGGGTTCTGAACCGCCTCAGCACTCACCTAGTCTTCCACCCGCCCCGCAAGAGTATCCCACGCTCCAACAGAAAAGCGTACTCAGCCGCTCCGTAGAGCAGACACGCGTCCTCTATGAACGGCATGGCTGGACTTTTCTTCCCTTGGGTGAAGCAGGGAAGCATGCACCGAGTTTATCAGAGCCACAAACTGAGCAATCGCCCCATGGTGAGGGTATCAACAGACCGGACTCTAAGCAGTCATCCCACACGCCTACTACTATCTACTCCAACCCAGGCATCCCAGATGATCTTATCGAGGAACTTAATAAGTTGTTGAGTTAAACACACCAAGTTTCATTGATTAAGACCAAATCGTGCCACCACTTCCTTAACTCTCGTGGGAAGTCCGTGTGACTTTACCCTGTAACTCCACCTCAACGAGAAACTACGCCTTGAAAACGAAAAGGTAGCTGCGTGCGCGCTACAAGTCTGCACTTGATATAGGGGAACTGAAGGAAACAAAGTCGTGGTGCGGTTTGTTAAGACAACCCATCGGCTTCCAGAGCTTGCATGATAAATCGGGTTTTGTACAAGACCAGATTTTCTCGAGGAGAGTTCTGAATATGCAACATCTATCAGGATAGCAATCCTGCCAAAAAGGACAGCGTAAACCAATGCCTGCGAGTAGTTGTTGCAAAATCGCTTCATTAAATATATAAGCAGCATCACATTCTCCTATTTTTTCTACTCTTTCCCCCTCTTGAGTACGATACGATTTGTATAAAAATTGTACTCCGTTATTGTCATGGTAGGATACTAGATAATTATCGTCTGAACCGTAAAAAAGACTATAATCTAATCCCTCAGCTAGGAGTTCACGGAGCATGCTTTTCTGCTTTAATTGTATCTCTTTTGCTTTGTGTAAAATGCCTGCTCTGTTAAAGAGTGAATCGTCTGGATCTAATGCATCAGTGATGGAGCTAAAGAATTCATACAGCTGTTTAAAGTGTTCTGTAGAGGCGAATGGGGTGCTGTTTGCTAGACGACTCGTAAGTTCAGGTGATAGATTCCATCGTATGCCATTCGTGGCGTGGGAATCAGGCGGACAAGTAGTAGAAAGAATACATACGAAAGCGTAGTCTGGAGATTGAGTGCCTAGCACATTATTAACCAATATAAAAGAAGGAATTACTCCTATTTTCTTAGCCATTAAATCAAATGCATTGTAAACAATCTCAAATAGCTTTTGCTTCTTCCCATACTCTTTCTTGTAACGTGATAGTATGACGTTGAGCGCTCTATCATCTTTTATGAGGTTTAGTTTCGCATTTTTTAGAGATGTCCATACAGCATAAACCTCTTCGACAAGTATTGATGCCTGCATTTGCATATCGAAGTTGAACCAATTCTTTTGTAGCACATTACCTAATTGGGTGGATTGAGTAGCAGTGAGTGGAACGACTATCTGCTGCTTCCATTGAGCTGATAAGAATATCAGGGCATTTATTTTGAACATCCCATCATTTTTGACTACTGAATAGGGATAAGCGGCAAGATGCTTGTGAACCAACTCATGTTCTACAGCTAGTTGGATTAGCTTCTGTCGTTGTTCGGGATTGGTCACCTTAATGCTTATCCAATTGAGATGGTCAACAGTAAAACCCTCAGCATTCAGATCTATTAACGGAAATGGTAATTGGGGCAGAGGTGGAGGAGCATCGTTGGTCCCAAGATTTTCTGCTGGATGCAATATTAACGGATGGATGTAGTTCATTGCCTAACCGTCCTTTCGCATCTCACGCTGCGCCTCAATAAATGAGAGCAGTCGCTTGGTTGTATCAAGGAGTACAGACTTTACCATCTTCTCTTCTTCGGCTGTGAGACCTGTAGAGGCGATAAGCCGCGTAATTGCTTCAATTTCTTCCTCTGTGGTGTCCAATATCGAATCCGGTAGTGTCAAGGCAGAATGGATGGTAGTGGGTATAGGCGTATTGCTTGCCTGTTCTGCCTCCTCGTCTCCCTCATCATTCCTGAACTGGAGTGCTCTAATCTCATCCACTTCCTCTACGCTAGCAACGTAGGCGGTGAGGAAAAATAGGAACCGTTTTATAGCGTCTATATCCTTAATATCGATGTAGATATTTACTGGCCTCTTGATCATGCCAAGCGCATCCGCAAGCCCCACGGCTGCCTTGCGGGATGGTGGTGGTAATAAGCCCGTTTCCATCTTACTGATGTAGCTGGCGCTTAGACTCTTGTCACTCGCCTCAACCTTCTGCGCCAGCTGCTCCTGAGTCAACCCGGCCTGTTTCCTGTACTCCCGCAGATACTGCGAAAAGTGGGTCATGGCTATCTTCCTCATCATGAGTAAAACTGACAAAAATTATATAGGGGTTGCAGAAATCTTTCCAGTAGGATTATAATTGACAGTATAGGCCAGCATACTGTCATTAAAACTGCTAGTTTCCTAGCTCTCTTAGTTCAGCGAGGAGGATATGGCCACCAAGATTACCACTGAAGTCTGGGAGCATTCACAAGCCAAAGGGTCAGCGCTGCTGTTGCTGCTTGCCTTGGCCGACTTCGCGGACAGCGACCACGCGCAGTGCTGTCCCGCTGTCCAGCGTCTCTCCTGCATGATCCGCATGTCGGAACGCAATACGCAATCCCAGGGAGACTCCCATGCGAACGGCACTCATCCGTATTGAGGGCGCGAACCGTCGCCCGATCCACAAGTTGCAACTGCGTGAGGGGACACGAGTCAGCGACATACTCCGGAATCTGAATGTACGCAGAGACTATGTTCTGGCGCTTGCCGCTGAACCTACGAACCACTTTCCCACTGAGGATGCGCTGATTGCCGACGGTGAGCACTTTGTTGCTCGCTTGCGCTCGGCACCCGTCGAGAACGCCGCTGTGTTCACACTCACCTCTGCCAATTGAGGAGACACACGCAATGCAGGGACAAACCCCGCCAGCACCTTGTTTACCTCAGCGGGTACTTAAGCCGACCGTGTTCGATTGGCACAAGTTCTTGAGTATCCAAGATGGACTGCTTCTATGTCGGAGGCATCATTGCCCTCTAGGCGGCCTTGTTACTCAATGAGACGACGTTTATGGGGTAAGGTCGGCTTAAGTGTACACCAGCGTAACGGACGTCATGGCGGGGTTTGATGCAGGGATCGCAGAATGGCACGCACCCGCACACCTCACAGACCACGCCCCCTGACACCGACGAGTGTCAGTACTCCGATGCCTATCGTGCCATCAAGGCAGGTCTCGATGCCTGGGAAATGTGGCAGGAACTGGACGCACCAGGCAGGCTGGCGGTCATCCTCACCCACTACACCGCGGCGCAGTGGCTGGAGCCAGAAGAGCTACAAATTCTCGCGTGTTTCCGGCATATGCCGCCTGGCAAATGGGCGCAAATTAAACTGCGCTACAAAGAGATCGGCGGCAGTCCCCATGATCTGCAATGCGCCGTTGATTTGTTACTCAAGGTCCAGCCCCTCCAGTTCGCGCCAGTGTCGGCGCCCGCTGTCGCCTTTCAGCCCATCCCCGCAACGGAGCTTTACGCGAAAGACCTGCCGCCTCTCGGCTATATCGTGGAAGACATTCTCCCCATCGGCGCCACCCTCTTTGTGGGCCGCGCCAAAGACGGCAAGAGTCTGGCGATGTGGAATCTCTCCGTGGCGGTTGCCGAAGGCGGCCTGGCCTTTGGCCGCTACCGGGCCACGGCTGGCGAGGTGCTGTATCTGGCCTTGGAGGACGGGGAGCGCCGCGCCAAACAGCGCCTGACCGACCAGATGCGGGCGATGGGCATGACGACGCCCCCGTCCCGTCTGAGCCTGGTGCTGTGGGAGGCGCCCCGCCTCGGGGAGGGCCTGGAGGAGGCGCTCACCCAGTGGCTGGACGAGCACCGCGAGGCCAGGCTCATCGTGATTGACATCCTCGAGAAAGTTCGTCCCCGTCGCGCCCGCAACGCCAGCGTCTATCAGGAGGACTACCTGGCGGTGGCGCCGCTGCAACGGCTGGCCCAGGAGCGCGGCATTGCAATCGTTCTTGTCCACCACGCCAATAAGGGGAAGGCCGAGGACTTCCGCGACGCCGTGAGCGGCGCCATGTCCCTGGCAGGCGCCGCCGATACGCTGTGGGTGCTGAAGCGTCTGGCCGGGGAGACCGACGCGGCCTTACGGATTACCGGGCGGGATGTGGAAACGCAGGAACTCGCGCTGCACTTTCGGGACGGCTTCTGGACGGCGCTGGGAGACCGGGAGATGGTCACGATGAGCCAGGAGCGCCAGGAGATCCTCGACGTCCTGCGTGGCAGCCCCCGGCCCCTCACCCCGACGCAGGTGGCCGAGCGGACCGGCAAACATCGCGTCACCACCACCCGGCTCCTGAGGATGCTGCTTGATACCGGGCTGGTCTTCCAGCCGACCGAGGGCCACTACGCGCTCTCCCCGACCGCCACCGATCGGATGAACCCCATGAACTCTGTGAACTCCGTGAACTCTGTGAACGCCCCAGTGCCCCCTCAGGCAGAGAGCCGGGCAATGCACGCTGAGTTCACGCCGAGTCCCTCCTGCCATGAATCCTCACAACCCATTGCAGATACGCGTCCTGGAGACGACGGTGACGGGGGAGTTCATGGAGTTCATGGGGTTGATGCCGTGCAGGTGACTCCCGAAAGCACCGGGGACACCACCACCGCGACAGGGCAGACGCCCCCCGAAACCCCTCCCGGCCACGGCCCGTCCCTCACGGCCTCTGTCCTCTGGTGCCACCTCTGCGGCCAGGCGCGACCGGTGGCGCTGGTCGGCAGGGAGTACCGGTGTGAGCGCTGCGGGAGTGTCCTCGGGGTAAGAACGGCAACGGCGCCTGATCAGACACCGGACACGACACCCCCGGAGGAGCAGGAGGCCGGGAGAGGCGCTGACGCGCGTTGTCGGGAGGGGCAGAGCAAGCCGCAGATCGCTGACCACCTGAGAGACGGCGAATCCCAAGCCTGCCAGGAGCCCAGCTTGCGCTGTGTGGTGTGTGGGGACGGCAAGCGCCGGGACGGTCTCCTGCCATGTCAAGGCTGGCTGTGCGCCGATTTCCCAGCCGAGGCCCCGTTGCGTCCATGAGCGAGAGTAATCGTTGGCGCGTCCCCGTTTTCCAGGGAGGTACCCATGCGATCAGTCCTCATCCGTTTTCACCAGAGGAGGCACTTTATGGCCAGATAACACACGATGAGAAGCTCATCGCCACACGGTCCACGCAAGCAGCAGAGACGTATGCACATACCTTTATCCAGTGAGGAGAAACGATCGTGGATAAGGACATCGTTATAAAGTGCCTGGCCGCTGACCGCGCGCCCATGAACCGCACCATCCAGGCAGGGCAAACCTGTGAAGAGATCTTGCGGGATTGCGATCTGGGAGGGTTTTGGCTCTCCCTGCCCAACGGCTCCGGCTTCTTTGCGCCGGATGAGAACGTTTTTAAAGCCGTTGAAAGCGGTGACGTTTTGGTTGCAACGCCCCCAGGCGATGTTGCCACTGTGTAAGACAAGAGCGGGGGCGGCAGAGCGCCGTCCCCGCCTCTGTATGGAGGATGTTTCGATGCCGCTGTTTCCTGCTCCAAAACACTTGAAAAGACTGTTGCCCTTTTTCTCCCGTCGCGTACGACGGATCGTCCCGCGCATTCTTCGCTCACACAAGGACAAGCATCGCTGGTGGCTTGAGACCGGAGCAGAGCCGGTCTGGCACGGCTACTATCGCACCAAATACGGCCCAAGCTACAAAGGCAAGGTGCTAACGCCCAACGATCCTAAATTCTACATTCAGTTTCCAACGTTCCCCCCGCAACTGCGGGGCCATATACACGAGCAGTGCTTTCGCCAGCGCGAGGACAATTGGTACTGGATGCATATGTCCTATGCGTCATTGGATGTTGACTCCGGCATTTTTGCTATTGAAAGGACGCTGAATGATGTTCTCGCACCGCTTAAAAAATCAGCCTAGACACGAGGAATTGCCGCAGGGGAGCGCTGAGCCGCTTCCCGCCCCTGGTGCCGATCCGCTCGCGCGCTTTCGGACAACCAAAGAGCACGCCATTACGCTTGGGGATGCCCTCTTAGGCGTGCTCACGGACAATCTGCGGCAGGGTGATCCCGCTCTTCTGGATGAGATCTGGCGGCTTTTTCCCTTCTATATCGATGTGGTGGCGACCGCTGATTTTGCCACCGCACGGGCAATAGACGAATCGCCGCCTTCCCCAGAGGAGTCGGCACCACCCATTCCTGAGTACCTGACCACCTCGGTCTTTCTCTCCACCTGCCTTTCGTACCTGTTGGCAAGCACCCAGCAGGGGAAGGAACGCATCAACCTCGTCACCGGGGCGAAGAAAGGCGACTCTCTTCGCACGCTTGACCGGCTGGGCAAAGTCGCGCTTGCCCAGCAGTCCCTGATTGGGGCGAGCGCCGACCAGGTGGACCTTCTGCGCTGCCTGCGGGAGCTGGATAGCTTCGGTTTGCATCTGCATGCTGTGTTCCACTGTCACCCCGGCAACGGTCCGGCGATGACCCGGCCCTCCGCCACTGATCTTGCGACCCAGGAGCGCTTTGAGCGCGGCGGCTATCCCTGCATTGGGGGTATCTGCTCTCGGGATGGGTGGTTTCGCCTGTTTGCCCATCACCCGTTCACCATCACCGTCTTTGGTAAAGGAGTAGTGCAGCATGAGGAGCACCTCTTCCACATCCAGAAGTATCCCGCACGTCTATCGCAGCAAGCCCCTGAAGCGGAAGAAAGGAGAGAAACCAGTTACGACGGCGCAGGAAGGGGTGCCTGGGTTTGACCAGGCCGCCCTGACACGCTCCACGATTATCCTCATCGGTGTTGGGGGCGTGGGCAGCCAGATCGCGCTTGCCCTGGCGCGAAAAGGGATAGGGAGGCTGACCATCCTCGACCATGATGTCGTCGAGCCGTCCAATTTGCCCCGCCAGGTGTATTATCCCAAGGATGTCGGCAAGCCCAAGGCCTACGCTCTTGCCGGCAATCTTGCCAGGGAAGGGCTTTTAGACCAAACGTTTTCCGGCTATCACCTCAGTTTCCAGGACGCGGTAGCCAGGGGCATTGATCTCTCAGGCAGTCTTGCGATAGTCGGCGTGGATAGTAATCCCGGCAGGATTGCCGCCTCAGTCTACTACCGTAAGCGGGGCGTGCCCGTTATCTTCTCGGCGGTGAGCCGCTCGGCGGATTATGGGTACGTTTTCGTCCAGGAGCCAAACGGTCCCTGTTTCGGCTGCTACTTTCCCGGCAGTATCAATGATCTGACCTCGCCCTGTCCGGGCACCCCGGCGATTGTGGACATCCTCAAGATTGTCTCAGGTATTGCGGTCTACGCCGTTGATACGCTTCTTATGCCCCGGCCCCGGCACTGGAATTACAAGGCGGTCTATTTAGCGTCCGGGGGAGACTATACCGCACAAAGCACGAGACGCCCGGATTGTAAATTGTGCGGCGTGAGTATCGATGAGACGTTGTCCGGATGCGTTGTCTCCAATGCAGAAACCTGTCTGCCCTGCCTGCCGGCAGACACGGCGACAGGCAAGACCGAGGGCTGGGTATGACCCCAGCCCCCTCCCCGAAGCCTCCACCAAAACCCCTGGAACACCTCAACTGGCGTCACGAGGAGATCCTGCGGGCTCTGGCGACGCTTCGCTTTGCCACCAAAACGGACATTGCCCATCTGTCCGCCTGCGACGATCTCTCAGGCTCCCAACTTCGCAAAATCCTCGCCGCCCTCTCCGGCGGGGATAATCAGCCCAATCAATATCTCTGCCGCTTTCCCCGGCCCCAGATAACACGCGGGGCTCTCGAGAAAGTGTATACGCTGGGCGCCCGCGGCAGAGCCTATCTCTCCCGTGAGCTGGGGGAGCCGGTTGACTGGTGGTATAGCCCTGCCAAAGCCAGCAATCATAGCTTCAGCTACTTACTTCATCAGCTTACCCTCAGTCGCCTGGTATGCGCCGTCCAGCATTGGGTACGCCAGCAGACAGTGTACCGACTGACACAAAGCCTCCTCTCCTATGCCTTGGCGCACACAGCTCCGAAGGTCACCATACAAAGCGCGGAGAGCACGACGACCATTCCGGTTATTCCCGATGCCCTGCTTTGTTTCGAACGCAACGACGGCGAGAAGTATCCGCTGATTATCGAGGTAGACCGGGGGACAGAATTTCAAGAACGCTTTAAAAAACATGTGACAGCAAGGACACAGCTTGTCCGAAGCGGCGGCCACAAACACTATCTCGGCATTGACGCGGTCTGTATTGCATATATCACCCCCGGCGTGACTACTTCCTACCGTGCGTCCCGTCTGAAGTCGATGCGCCAGTGGACAAAGGAGGTGGTTGAGGCAGAGATCTTCGGGAAAAACCGGCAGGCGTGGATGGAGAGGTTTCGCTTCACGAGCCTGCCTTATGAGGAGATCTATGAGCGTGTGAGCGGGCTATTGACAGACGCCGTCTGGTACGGGCCTGACTCAGAGACGAAGGTGCCCCTGTGGAGCGAGTGTCCCACCAAACCTCATGAGGAGAATGAGCATGGCCCTCATACCACTGCTGACTGCGATCAAGCAAACGATTGAGCACTCTCTCAACCGGCTGCCACCCTGGGCGCGTGACCGCCTGCTGGAGCTCAGACGTGCTAATCCGCAAACGTCGCTTTCGAACTTGCCGCCACCGGTCCGGGCCGAGGTAAAGAGCATTCTCACCAGCCTGCCGGCAGCCACAGCCAACACAACCGTAAACAGCCCGGCGGTTATCAGTCGGCGTCCTGCCTTGCCCCACAGATCAGCGCCAAACGGCCACACACGACCCCAGCCGGGCTCACTGGATGAAACCGTGCGCATTGTTCTTGGCACCGATATCCGGACAGGAAAAGCGGTGACGATCTCCCTCAAAGAGCTGTTGCAGGGACTCTATGGAATCGGGGCAACAGGCACTGGCAAGACGACACTTGATCTGAACATGATATTCAGTTTCATACGGCACGGTTTAGGACTATGCAGTATTGATCCTCATGGGGACCTCAACAGACGGGTGATTGCCGCCATGCCGAAAGAACGGCTCAACGATGTCATATACCTTGACTTAACCGATGGTACGAGTTCATCCTTCGGTATCAATTTCTTCGAGTGCCCGACACGTGCAGATGATATTGAGATGGCCAAGGTAGCAAGTTTCGTCATGCACGTGTTTGAGAAGGTCTGGAATGTCGGGACTGACACGCCCCGTCTCCAGCAGGTGGTGCGAAACACTACGCGCCTGCTCATTGAAAACCCGGGGATGACTTTTGCCGAGATTCCCTTACTGCTCTGGGAGGACGGGGTGAGGGAAAAACTCGTGCGGCGTGTTAGTAATATACAAACTAAACTCTTTTGGTCTCAGTACAACAAGCGCAGTCCGCGGGATCGGGAGGAGCTGATTGCCTCAACGATCAATAAGGTCGATGCCTATTTAAATGAGCCCATCATCGCGAGGATCGTGTCACAATCTGCCTCTACCATAGATTTTCGCCGGATTATGGATGAGGGGAAGATTCTCCTCGTCAATCTGAGTCCCCAGCTTGAGGAAGCAAGCCGCCTGATAGGAGCAGTTGTCATAGGCCGGCTGCTCATGGCTGCCTTTTCTCGTGTCGATACACCAGAAGAGCGCCGTAAGCCATTTCTGCTCTATTGCGATGAGTACCAGCGGTTCGCGACCGCCGATTTCGCGACGTTTTTGGCTGAGGCTCGTAAATTTAAAATTAGTACAAATTTATCGAACCAAACCCTTGAGCAGTTGGATGATCTCAATCGCGCGACAGCCTTACAAGCTGGCAGCCTGGTCGTTTTCAGGGTAAGCGGCGAGGATTCAAAAGCCTTGGCACCTTCCTTTGATACAACTCCAACACAAACTCTTGTGGGTGAGGAGCCAATCCGCGCTACCCCGGCAGACCCTCTCAGCCACCTCGTGCGGCACGGCTCGCACCATCCTACCGTGGCAAAGTTTGTGGCAGAGTACCTGATGCCTCTTCAATCGTTGCTTCGGGAAACCGCAAGCTCCACCCGCCTGTGCTACCTTGGCTGCGCCCCCGTCCTTCCTGCGCTTGTCATTGAAGGAGAACGGCTGTTAAACGAATGCATTGCGCGTTGTATGCGGGAGGGCACCGCCGCGATCGATATTTCCGGCCTCGCGCTATTTGTCCTTGGGGGCGCCTCTTATGCCGACAGTACGTACGTCTTCTACCACGACCGTATATTCCGTATGGGGTATGTGCCCCTTGTTGGCCTGAGCAGCGATGCCAATGTAGTCGGCAGGGCGAATTTTCTCTCCTCTGAGACGAGAGCGATGGACTTTTTACGGCAATGCGCGAGAACCAGCTTTTTTGAATGGCGGGAAACAGTTGATAAACGGGTTTTTGCATTCGTGCGCATGCTCAAAGCGATCCGCGAAACAATGGCGATACTTGCCAAGGACCCAATCCTTGTTGACACCGGCCAGTTTCAACCGAAATACCAACTGAGAACCTACTCAGACCAGGAGAATCTGGTCGCCAATGACTTAAGCCAATTACCCAACTACACCGCCAAAGTGCGCCTCCTCACAGGCGAGCACACCATCAAAACGCGCCCTGCCCCGCCGCTCGTCTCAGAGGGGGAAGTGGAAGAACGCATCCGGGCAATCAAACAGCGCATGCTGAGTCAAGGCTACACCGTGCCGGCCGCGGCAGTTGAGGAAGAGGTCCGCAAACGCCATGAGGCTCTTCGCGCCCGTCCGGACGATGACGCGCCGCCGCCCCTCCACTCTAACAGCAGACGCAAACGTTAAGACCAGCGCGTCTTAACCGAAACCCATGGGCGCCGTGTCTCTGCCAACTTCTCAGCACTACGGTGCCGGGAAGGAGCAGGGGCGCGAAGCGTCCCCTGAGAAAGGAGGTGTAACGACCGTGCAATACGCGAAGATGGTTGATCTCTTGCAGGAGGCAGAAGTGGCCGGAGAGACGCAAACAGAGTTTGTCAACGAGCGCAAAGCTTAAGCCTTTGACATCTGGCTTTCCGACCAGGACCTCGGAGAGATCACCGAGGAAGAAGAGGACGCCTTGCGCAGGGCCTTTGAAAAAGGCTTTGGCATCTGCGTCCATCACCAGGCGTAGCTTGTCTACGAACTGCCCACCACCCTGCGTGATGGGCAGATGCAGGCAAACTGCCTGAGAAAGGAGTGTGAACAAGATATCTATCAATGTTTTATGAAATCTATCTATGAATTCGTCAACAGGATCATTCCTGGTGACTGTGTGGAGGTGATGCGGCAGATGCCAGCGGGAAGCGTGGACTTTATCGCCACCGACCCGCCCTATTTAGTGGGTTATACCTCCCGCGATGGCAGATCAATTGCCAATGACAGGACGGACGAGTGGCTTATGCCAGCGGTCAGGGAGATGTACCGGGTGCTCAAATACAACAGCTTTTGCGTGAGCTTCTATGGCTGGAACCGGATTGACCGGTTCTTTTCGGCATGGAAAGCAGCAGGATTCCATATTGTTGGGCATCTGGTCTTTGTGAAGCCCTACCACTCAAACGCGGCCTATGTCCGCTACAGCCATGAGGGAGCGTACCTCTTAACCAAGGGTGTCCCTGACACGCCGCCCATGCTCATTCGTGACGTCTTGGAGTGGCACTACAGCGGCAACGGCCTGCACCCGACTCAGAAGCCGGTGATGGCCATGCTGCCCTTAATCTTAGCGTTCTCGCGCATGCGGGATATCGTCCTTGATCCATTTGTGGGCTCCGGGACGACGGCTGTTGCGGCAAAGCAGCTGGGGAGGAGGTATATAGGGATCGAGATTGACCCCACGTATGCCAGGCAAGCGGATGAGCGCGTGAAGCAGGCAGGCAAAGGCTAGCGTTTCTGCCCATTGGTTGTCAGCAACACGCTGGCAGCCAATCGCAGGGACGTACCCTGGAAAGTGAGGTGACAGAAGACACTATGAAATATTATCTCGCTCATGCTGTCACCCATGAGGGTGAGCATGAGTACGGGGAACAATTCACCCTTGCCGCAGCGAATGAGCGTGAGGCAGAAGAGCAAGCCAAACATTTCCTCCTGGAGGTCTACGGCGATCCCGACGTGGACGCGTTTGACAAGGACGGAGTGCTGGATCTCTTCGACAGAATCGTTGTATTCGATGGGGTACGGGAAATTCCCAAAGGCGATTATGCAGTACTTCGGAACTATCTTTAGAGCCTCTCCTGTGTTGGTTGGTGGTTTCTCTGCCGTCTGGTTGGAACGTCTGACGTTCCGGCCAGAAGCAGGGGAATGACCCCTGAGAGAGGAGGTGAGAGACAGATGAAGTACTTCAAGATCACCAAGACCTGGTCAGTCAAAGCGGAGTCTGAAGACGAGGCAATCAAACAGGTTGCCGCGGACCCGGGGCAATACCTCGACTCAGAAACCGTGACCAGGACGGAGTATAAGAAACCGCTACAGAAAGCTGGCGGCTGGAAAAATGGCTTTAAAAACCAGATTCTTGGCCAACAGTAAGCGGTTACCGTAGCTTGTCTACCAACCGTTCACAAGTTCGCGCTTGTGGACGGGAGCAGGGAAGCTATCCCTGGAAAGGACGGTGAGATACCGATGCTTATGATCAAAGGCGTTGCGTACGGGCCTTGTTGCTTCTGCGACGACTGGTTCCCGATTGAAGAACAGTCCTGGAGTTACGAACTCCAAGGATGGGTGTGCTACGAGCACATCCTGTTCTCCAGACGCGACAGGTAGTTGCTCTACCCAACCCTTGTCAGCCTTTGGCTGGCAGGGGAAAGCAGGTTAATGACTGATTTCGATCGTAGCATCACTCGCTCTTATTGTCAAATCAAACTATGCTAGTATGTACCGAAAGGAGGTGAAGATCTATCAAAAGATACAGAGCGTGGGTTTTTCACCCAATTGAATATGAGATAGAGGCGGAAAATGTGCGCCAGGCCGCGAAAATAGCGGTGGAGCACTACAAGAAAGAGCATAAACAGGAAAAAGTAGCTTTCCTTTCCGCTTCTTGGGCAAATCCTGAGGTTGAGGTCGTCGAGATGCCCACCGTGTAGTTTCTCTACAGATTGGTTGGGACTCGTTCCCAGCCAAGAGCAGGGGCGCTACAACGAACCTGAGAGAGGAGGTGAAACACATACGAAATTACGCAAAGATGAACGGGAGCACAAATTTCGTCTCCCGATTGATGTTGTCGGTATCAAGGTCACACGACCGACCCGCAAGGAGTTTGGTCCCTTTAAGTCCTTCTACCGCACCATCAGATTTGAACTCTTTGGCGGTGAGGTGTTGGAGGTTTTGTGTTCAGGAGCCATCGAACAATATATAAAACTGCGCTCCGTCAAGACATTAAAACCAGTCAAAACCCCCAAACCTAGCAATTGGTTAACGCCAAAGGTCTATAAAGGGACAGGCGACAGGGAGAACGCATAACGCCATCTCCTCCTCGCTTCTTCCCTCACGGGCGCGACAGGGAACGTCAAACGTTCCCAGGCATCAAGCCATACGCGGTGAGCATGTTTATCCTGCTTTCGCCTCGCGCCCGAACTTTCCTACCCTAACCTCCTGCACCATCTGCTGTTGTATAGCGAAAACGGGCGTTTTCTACCAGCAATAGTTGTTGAAGAAAAAACTAGCTTTTTTTTCACAGCACTCTTCTCGCACAACACCTCACGTTCGAATTCCATTGAGGAGTGCCAGGCGATGCGCTCCATAAGCCGCCTTATCAGATCCTCAGAGCAGATTGTGGCTGGGTAGAAAACGCGTGGGAGACTTTCAGCCATGGGTGAGCCTGACTTTGCGGTGGATAGGCACATGGCGAGACGAAACATAATAAAATCAATCACTTACACATTGCTTTACGACACGCATAGATACATGCAGATCTATGTAATTTATTGAAAAATACGATAGTACATGCTTTATTTGAAATATATATTTTTGAGCGATGAGGAAGGAAATTTGACCCAGACACAGGCAAAAAGTTGTTTACTGCCGGGCCTTTAGACAATCGACATAGATACACGTGTTCCGAGATGTGCCCTTCAGGAGTTTTTCATAAGCGTTTGATATAAAAGACAAAAGAACATTCATGTATCTATGAACCGCAAACTCGGGGTGAGGCATCTACGAAAAAAGCGTTGACATTGGCCTAGAGAGGACCTAACATGCGGCTCGTTAGCAATGATCTGGTTGCTGCACTGCACTACTGTACGCCACACTCCTGCGATGATCTTGACTGAGCTGCATCATAGCATCACACCGAACATGCACGTAGGCAGTGTCTCTTGTTCCATTGCACTGTGGAGCTATCCATAGAGATAGCGTTCGCCATACCTCCTCTTATGAGGAACGCTACTCACCAAGAGGGGCAGAGTCGATCTTGGAGGTCGCATACATGCAGGGCACATGGATTCGAGAACCGCAAGGCGATACGTCTGTCATCTTCGTGCATGGAATTCTCTCGAGTGGTGACGCGTGCTGGCGACACGCGAATGGCACCTATTGGCCAGCGCTGCTTACCCAGGAAAAGGAACTTGAGAGCGTAGGGGTGTATGTCTTTACCTATCGTGTGGACATCTTTAGTGGCAATTATCATCTCGGGGATGCGGTAGACGCCCTGAAGGAACATCTCCGTTTAGATAGGCTCCTTGACAGTAACCGCCTTATCTTTGTCTGTCACAGCATGGGCGGGCTTGTCGTGAGACAATTGCTCGTGGTGCGACAAGCGGAATTCATTGAGCGGAAGACGGAGGTTGGGCTCTTTCTCGTTGCGTCCCCCTCGCTTGGTGCTGGTTACGCGAACTGGCTGTCCGGCCTGGCGCGCTTGCTGGGCAATACACAGGTGCCAGCACTGCGCTTTGCCCAAGATAATGTCTGGTTAAACGATCTCGATACGAACTTTCAAAATCTCAAAGAGGCTGGGAGGCTCTCCCTGACAGGGAAGGAGTTAGTTGAAGATCAATTCCTCGTGCTGCACAAATTCTGGCGGAAGCAGGTGGTCGAACCCTACAGCGGCGCGCGATACTTCGGCGAGCACTATAAGGTCCCGCATTCTGATCATGCGACGATTGCCAAACCTGAAAACCGTGAAGCCATACAGCATCGCCTCCTCTGTCGCTTCATTCTTGATATGCTGCAGAGCCCGCCCGCCATGCCTGTTGCAACCAACGACAAGGCAGAATCGCCCCCCCCCCAGGCGCCCGCATCCCCTGCACGTGGCTCTCGTGGACAAGCGCGTATCACGATTAGCCGTAATCGCCAGGCAGGGGAGGGCCATGTGATTGATATCGGTCGCGACGAGGTCACCGTTGAGGATAATGTGCAAGAGGGTAAGGACGATACTATTATGGTGCGGCCTGAAACCTCTCCCGATAGGCCCACATCATGACCACGCCACTGGCGAACTACGAAGACGAGCGGCGTGCATTTGAGGCGCTCCTTGAGCCAGAGTGCCAAACACGTATCCTCCTCCTCCATGGGGCAAGCGGGTGTGGCAAGACGACGCTGCTTACCTATTATCGCCAGCGCGTTCCCCCCTCTTGGCTGTGCTTATCCATTCAGTTGCGCAGCAGTGCTGTCAGCATTGCGGAGATCTTCTATCGTGCTGGAAGAGTGCTGACATGGGAGCGCTTCCCCACATTCATGACTCAGGTGGCTGACTTCCAAGAGCTGCCGACAGTACAGATTGACCATAACCAGATCATCGGAATGGACAACCGAATCACTGTGGCCTTGACGACGGGTGACCCCGCTGACCGTGGCCAGCGCCAAACTGCTCTCACCGATGCGTGGTTCGACGATCTCAGTCGCTTTCAGCGCCCCGTCTTGATCCTCTTCGATACCTACAACGACGCCATTACAGATGTACAAGAATGGTTGAGCGGGCCATTCTTGGCCCGCACCGAACAGGCCCAATCAGTCCGTATAGTCATCGCTGGACAGCAAGTACCCGATCATCACAATATCGAATGGGGTCACTGCTGTACATTGCGCCAACTCTATGGTGTCCGTGAAGCAAGACACTGGATGCCTGTGGTGCAAAATATGCAGCGACTCATTCCCTTTGATAATCCTGAGGCGTGGCTGGCCGGTGTGTGTCATGCCTTAGAAGGTGACCCCCAGAAAATTATGAAGGTTATAGAAGGCCTGCAGCGTCTTCCAGAGGTACGCGTATGACGGGTGACCTCCTCACTGCCCTGCAAGCTGCCGACAGCGATGAAGCACGCGAGTGGATTGTTATCCAGTTCAGTCTCGCAGGGTTGGAGTCACCCATACGGGAAGCGGTGTGGATCGCAGCCATCCCCCACTGGTTTGACCAACACTGGCTGGCTGCCGTATTAGACCAATCTCTCGAGGAGACACGCCCCATCTTTGAGCGTCTCATCACCCTGTCCTATATTGAACTGTTCCCAGAGCGTGGGTACAACGTGCACGAACGCACTCGTCGCCTGTTGCTGACGCACCTCTGGCAGGACCATCCTGACCGCTATCGCGAACTGACCCGGCGTGCTATGACATATGCAGAACGCCAGGATCAAACGGATGTCGCCTGGCGCATCGAGACGATTTACCACCGGTTGGTGGCCGAGCCGGACAGCGGCGGATCGCATCTTGTCAATACAGGCTGGGAGTGGCATAACCCACCCAACTTTGCGTATGACAAAGTGGAAATGCTCGCACGGGCTGCTCGCGAGCATGCCGATGCCGGTCGCTTGATCCCTCGAAGCCTGGGGTGGACACTATTTTGGGAAGGGCTCCTAGACCTTGACTATCAGCGTTTCTCGTCTGCAAAAAGTAAGTTTTTACAGATCCAGACTTCAGCACAACTTGATCCGTCTCTCGCTGCAGATAGAGCATTCCGCTTAGGCAGTGTGCACCAGGTCCTGGACGAATATGAGGCAGCCCGGCAGCGCTTTGATGAAGCCCTCGCGATCTACCGCAGTATTGGTGATCGGTTGGGTGAAGCCAACTGTCTATACAGCCTAGGTCAGATACACCAGAGCCTGAACGAATATGAGGCAGCCCGGCAGCGCTTTGATGAAGCCCTCGCGATCTACCGCAGTATTGGTGATCGGTTGGGTGAAGCCAACTGTCTACGCAGCCTAGGTCAGATACACCAGAGCCTGAACGAATATGAGGCAGCCCGGCAGCGCTTTGATGAAGCCCTCGCGATCTACCGCAGTATTGGTGATCGGTTGGGTGAAGCCAACTGTCTATACAGCCTAGGTCAGATACACCAG
>Ga0209382_10003734_pt1 | contig 20908 bp, 19 predicted proteins | sample SoiMetdeltSBSDD5_FD_187599 | JGI IMG/M metagenome (GOLD analysis project Ga0209382, IMG submission 187599) | Bulk soil microbial communities from a Populus tree surrounding site in Tennessee, USA - Soil MetaG P. deltoides SBSDD5 (SPAdes) (version 2) | ecosystem: Environmental > Terrestrial >... | reverse complement strand
AGAGGCGCCCCGACAGGAGGGCGCGCGCGTAGTCGAAGAAGGCCGCCGAGTCGCCCTCGTAGAAGATGGTGTAGGGCCAGCTCCGGTCACGGTTGGAGCGCAAGAAGGCAAGGCGGTGGAGCCAGGCGAGGAGGATCAGCCCGACCGCCATCCAGCCGTCGGACCAGCCGCGCGAGCTGGGCGTGCCAGAGCGAACAGCTTCGACGGCGGCGGCGCCCCGCTGCCTGCCGTGCCGCTTGCCCACCGCGGTCCGCGACCGTGAACGTGTGGCTTTCGCTCTTGCCAAGACGCGACGAGGGACTCTACACTCCGCGCCACCGTTCCCACAGCGCCCCGGCGTCCCGGGGATCCTTCGCCAGGGTTGCGCTCGTCTCGCGCTTCCCGAGGAGACACCAGATGCTGCCCTTCCACCGTGCGGCCCGGCGCCGTTGCGCGGCTCTTGCCACGGCCATCCTGCTCGGCCTCTCCGGGGTGCCGGTCGAGGCCATAGACAGCACCGAGAGCCGCAGCCCGCTCGCCGCCCACGCCTTCGTCAGCGAGCGCCTCCGGCCGAGTGCGCTGTTGCAGCCGGTAGACGTCGCGGCGGCGTCGCTCGCGCCCGCCACCCGGGACGGCTGGGCCGCCTTCAACGCCGTCTACCCGCGCTGGACAGCGGTGTTCGACCGGCGCAGCGGCGCGCTCGAGATGGCCGAGGGTGACGGCATCCCGCTCCTCCCGGGCAGCGGCAACGCGCTGACGAGCAGCGGCATCGCCGCCCACCTGCGCGGCAAGACGGAGGTCGACCTGGCGGTCGCCGAGAGCGTGACGCGTGCGTTCCTGCCGCGGGTGGCGAGCCTCCTCGGCGTCGATCCGGCGACCCTCGTCCTCAACACGGGCCGCTCGGGGCAGCCGACGGCGAACGTGTGGTTCGTCGACTTCGACGTGGTGCGGTCCGGGCTGCCGATCGACGGCGCGCGAGTGGTCTTCCGCATCGGTCACGGCAACCTCATCCAGTTCGGCGGCGAGAACCTGCCATCGTCCGGCGCAACGGTGCCCGCCGTCGCGCTGACCCGCGACCAGGCGGAGTCGCTCCTCTCGGCGTTCGTTGGGGGTCTGTCGGAGCACGACCGCTTCCTCGATGCCGGCTCGCTCCATCTTCTGCCGGTGCGCATCGACGACAGCCGCTTCGCAGAGGGCTTCGAGAGCGGCCGTGGCCGCGGGCTGCTGCCGGTCTGGCAGCTGGTGTTCCGGCGCGACAAGCAGTCGGAGACCTGGCGCGCGCGGATCGACGCGGCAACCGGCGAGGTGCTCGAGCTGCGCGACACCAACGAATACGCGCAGGTGACCGGCGGCGCCAACAGCCTTGGCGTGGAGAGCGTCAAGCCGATGCCGTTCGCGAACCTGTCGAGCGGCGGCTTCTGCAGCTCGGCCGGCACTTACAGCTACGGCGGCGGCACGATCACCTCGACGCTCCAGGGGCAATACGTGAGGATCAGCGACACCTGCGGCTCGATCTCGCAGAGCTCCGACGGCGACGGCAACATCGCCTTCGGCACCTCCGGCGGTACCGACTGCACGACGCCGGGCACCGGCGGGGCTGGCAACACCCACTCGGCCCGCACCCAGTTCTACCACCTCAACCGCGCCAAAGAGGCGGCGCGCGGCTGGCTCAACCGCGCCTGGCTCAGCCAGCAGCTGACCGCCAACATCAACATCAACCAGACGTGCAACGCCTTCTGGGGCGGCGGGTCGGTGAACTTCTACCGCTCCGGCGGCGGGTGCGCCAACACCGGCGAGATCGAGGCGGTCTCGCTCCACGAATACGGCCATGGGCTCGATTCGAACGACGGCAACGGCAGCGCCCCGGACAACGGCACGGGCGAGACCTACGGCGACTTCACCGCCGCCCTCGCCACCCACAGCTCGTGCATCGGCAACGGTTTCCGTGCGACCAACTGCCTCGGGAACGGCGATCCCTGCACCGCGTGTACCGGCGTGCGCGACATCGACTGGGCCATGCACACCAGTGGTGCCCCCCACACCGTGGCGAACTTCACCCAGCCGCTGTGTCCCGTGAGCCCGACCGGCTACGACGGACCGTGCGTCAAGGAAGGGCACTGCGAGTCCTACATCTCCTCGGAGTCGCTCTGGGACTTCGTCAACCGGGACCTGCCGTCGCCGGGGACGGGCGGCGCCTGGTCGGTTGCCGAGCGCCTGTGGTACCTCTCGCGATCCACCGCCACCGGCGCCTTCGCCTGCACCACCGGGGCGACCTACACCTCGAACGGCTGCAACACCGGCTCCCTCTGGAAGACCATGCGGGCCATCGACGACGACGACGGCAACCTCGCCAACGGCACGCCCAACTCGGCGGCGCTCTACGCGGCGTTCAACCGGCACGGCATTGCCTGCACCACGGATCCCGGCGCCGGGATCAGCTTCCGCGGTTGTACCCAGCCCTCGTCGCCGGCGCTGGTCCTGACGCCCGGCGACAACCAGGTGACGGCGACGTGGACCGGCTCGACAGGCCTCTACGACGTCTACCGCAACGAGGTCGGCTGCAACGCCGGCTTCACCAAGATCGCCAACGACCTGGCCGGCTCTCCGCACCTCGACCTCAACGTCGCCAACGGCATCACCTACTACTACCAGGTGGTCGCCCAGCCGGCGGGCAACGAGTCCTGCGGCTCTGCCCCCAGCACGTGTTTGGCGGCGACCCCGACGGCGCCCCCCTGCACACCGCTCGACGCGCCCACCAACGTCGCCGCCGACGGCGGCGATTCGCAGATCGACCTCTCCTGGGACGCGGTTGCCGGCGCGACCTCCTACAACGTGCTGCGGTCGAGCGCCGCCGGCGGGCCGTACACCCTCGTCGCGCAGCCCAACGGGACCAGCTATTCCGACGCCACGCCGAGGTGCGGCGAGACCTTCTACTACGTCGTCAAGGCGGCGAGCTCGTCGGTCTGCCAGTCTCCCAGCTCGGCCGAGGTCTCGGCGACCACCGACGCTTGCGCGCCCTGCACGACGCAGAGCCTCTACAACCACAACTTCGATGCCGGCGCCGGGCTCGCGGGCTGGTCGGTGGGCACCTTCGTCGTCGGTGGCTCGGTGACCGACTGGCGCGGCGTGCAGGCCTGCACCGCTCACAGCGGTGGCAACGTGTTTCGCTTCGGCGGCACCTCGTGCACCGGCAACTATGCCGGCAACGGCTTCAACTACGCCCAGCCGAACGGCGCCTCCGGAATCGCGGTACCTGTGGGCGCGAGCTTCAACCGCTTGTCGTTCTGGCACCGGCGCGGGTTCGAGAGCGGCTTCGACGGCGGAACCCTGACCGTCTCGATCGACGGCACCAACTACGTCCCGGTCCCCACCGCGGCGATCCTCTCGGGTGGCTACAACGGCACGATCGCCGCCGACTGCGCGCCCGCCGGCGCAGCCGGGCTCTCGGCGTACACCGGGACCTCGTCGGGCTTCACCGAAACCGTCGTCGACCTCGACGCCGCCTGCGACCTGGCCGGCGGCGGAACCGAAGGCTGCGGGGGCCAGTCGGTGCGGATCGCCTTCACCACCGTGACGGACTGTTCGGTGACCGACGACGGGTGGTTCCTCGACGACGTCGACGTGGCGTCCTGCGTCCCGGGCCCGAGCACGACGCTACTCTCGGACGGTTTCGAGAGCGGCACCCTGACCCAGTGGTCGGGGAGCGCACCCCCATAGCGGCCGGCACTCGGTCGCTGCGGTCGCGGCACCGCCGAGGCTCATGCCCCGGCGGTATGTGCGTCTCTCGCTGCGGATCGGCCCTCCCTCGGGACGGCCTCTTCGTGGCGTCAGATCTTGATGCAGGGAGGCGTCGCCGGCTGCGCGGTGCCCGTGGTCGCCACGCCGCCGCCGAGGGGTCCGTGGGTCCCACCGTGCACGCCACCACCCGTCGTCCCCGTCGGCGGCGCTGCCACTGGCGGGAGGAACTCCACGTGCTACCGCACCTCGAACTCGCGGGCGATGAACGCCTGCGGCTTGTCGCCGCCCGGGGGCTGCGGCGCCCCCTCGATCGGCATCGGCGCGACGAAGAACGTGCGCCCGGTGGTCATCTTGCGCCGCCCACTTCACCACTACGCGGATTGCCACCTTGGAGCGGATCGAGGCGTCGCGCGCATCGCCTGGCATGCCGGCAGGGAGCGGCGACGCCGATGAGCCGTCATACGGCGAAGGGGGAGTGCCGTTCCCACGATCTGCGATCTCCCGGCCGCGAATGGATCACTTTACTGATCCTCGCAGGAGACATCACTTGCGAAGTGGGTGGGACCTCTCCGCCGCAGGGGCCGGCCAGGTAGCGAAGGCGATGAGTGAATATGCGAACGCCGCGAGCGTCATCAGCGCAAGCAACGAGCCGGCGGTGCGGGCGCCGGCTTCGACGGCGCCGTCGACCAACGTGACCCACCCGAACGACGTCATCTCGAAGAAGCCCACGACGCACAGGAGCACGAGTGGCGTGAGCCAGCGCTTTCTGTCGAGCGCCGCCAGGGCGATCAGGAATGGCAGACAGTAGTAGACGTAGCGTTCGTGAACGCCAGTGGGCAGCGCGAAGGCCGCCAGGCACACGAGATAGGCGCTCGCGACCCACGTCTCGCGGCGCAGCCGGCCCCGAGTGGCCACCAGAGCCAGCGCGGTGATGATGCCCGACGCGAACAGCGCCATTCCTGCCGTCTGCCGCGACGTGCCGAGCATCGCCTTGGCGCTGTCGCGCTCGGCAAGACTCGCACCCGCCGCCATCCACTGCAGCCACCAGGCGTTGAACGCATTGAACGTCGTGCCGCCCTGAACTCGCGCGATGGTTTCGGGGTAGCTGCGCTCGAACCAGCGCAGCGGCCCTTCGGGCTTCTTCGCGTCGGCGATCGTGAACGGCGCGGCGATCACGACGACGGTGAGCAGGACGGCGGCCATCGACTTCCCGAGCAGGGCCACACGCCGCCAGGTGCCCCCTTCTCCCCAGCGCAGCGCGGCTGCCACGACGAGCAAGGTGGGGCCGAGCAGGATCGCCTGGGGTTTGGTGAGGAGGGCGACGCCGTAGAGAGCTCCGGCCAGCCACCAGCGCTCACGGAGTGCCGCCCACAGCGTCCAGACCAGCCCGGCCGACACCCACGAATCGATCTGGTTCCAGAACGCCGAATCGAGCAGTATCGGCGGGGCGAGCAGGGTGGTGGCAAAGGCGGCGAGCTCGGGACGGGCCCAGCGTGAGGCATGGCGAAGGGCTCCGACCAGGGCGGCTACACCAGCGGCAAGCACGAAGTCGAGAGCGACGCTCGGCAACGACTGGGCGAAACGGGCCGCCGGTGTGTTGATCACCCGACTCGTAACCGTGTCGGCGCCAATGCGCTCGCGGAATCGCGCCGACACCGGCCGCGTGACGATTTCTCCATCGAGGGCTGTCCAGAGGGCGCCCTGAAGCCAGATCCCATACGCGCTGGCCGGGGGGTAGTTGTACGCGTGCGCGGGAAGGGGACTTGTGACGACTTCACCGCTGGAGAGCCTGTAGCGTGCCACGACGCCCGATCCGCGCCTGAAGTCATAGAGGTTGTGCGCACCGTGCTCGAAGGCGTAGGCGGACCAGGCCATCATGTCGAGGTGATCTGGGAGATACGAGTTGAGAGGAGCAATGAAGAGGACGGTGGCCATGCGAAGCGCCAGCCCGAGGAACGCTGCGGCGACGAGCGCGGCCAAAGTCGACCGGCGGGCCTTCGCCCCGGTCGGCGCATCCATCGGGCTCAGGGTCACCACGACTACAGCCTCCCCTGCAGCTTCCCGTGCATGGCGAAGAGATCCCGGAAGCTTCCGAGGATCACGTCGAGGCTTGCGCCGGTCGCCTCCCCTTCTGTGCGGGCGAAGTGCGTCACCGGGATCTCGACGATCCCGAAGCCGCCGAGCTTGGCCTTGACGATCAGCTCCGTGCTGACGAATGCACCACGCCGTGCCTCCAGACGGGGGATCGTCTCGGGAATCCGGCGATGGATGAGCTTGAACCCGCAATCGACGTTGCGCACGTGGACGCCATAGAACAGTCGGCCGGCGAGCTGCCAAAGCCAGCTGCCTGCGCGACGCACCGAGGAGACGTTGCGCTTGCGGTAGTAGCCGACGATCAGCTCGGCGCCTGTCTCTTGCTCGGCGGCGAGAAAGTCATCGAGCTCCGCGAAGTCGAACTGGCCATCTGCATCGGTGTAGCAGATCCATTCGTACCGCGCGCTGTAGAGACCGCTCGCCAGCGCCGCGCCGTAGCCGCGATTCTGCTCGTGCCGCAACAGCTTCAGCTTGGCGTGCTCGCGCGCGAGACCCTCGACCACGTCGGCGGTACCGTCGCTGCTACCGTCGTCGACGACGATAACCTCGTGGCATATGCCGAGTGCCTCGAGCTTCGCCAGCGCGCGTTCGACCGTGCGACGGATGTTGGCCTGCTCGTTGTACGCAGGAAAGAAGACGCTCAGTTCCTTGACGGCCATCTGAACACCTTCGCCAGGTCGTTGGAGCAGAGCACCGCTCTCAACCTGCTCCGCCGGGCCTGGTCCCGCCGCGCAGCTGCGCGACCAAGTCGCGGGACTTGTCACCCCTGTTGGGATCGGGGTAGATGCGCTGGCACTCGCGGATCTGTTCGAGCGCATCGCCGAAGCGGCGCTGCTTGGCCTCGGTGTCGGCAAGCCCGTAGCAGGCGGCCGCGAGATGCGGCATCCGTCGAAGAGCACCGCGGTAGTGGGCCTCGGCCGCCGCGAGCTGACCCCGCTCGGCGCTGAGCGCGCCGGCGGCCAGCTCGCTCCAGGCGGTGACCGCCATCGGCCTCGACGATCCGGGCGCCGGGATCGCACCCCGGATGAGCAACGCACCGACAGCGTCCTGGTGGAGCATGCGCCAGCGGCCCGTGCCCATCAGTTTCCTGACCATCGGCTCGGCCCTCGGCCAGAGCACGAACCCGGCGCCGCTGCCCTCGACGATCTCGAGCCAGCCGGGGTCCATCGACAGCACGCTGACGTAACGTTGGAAGGTCTCGTCGTCGTAGACCATGTCGGCGCGGCCATCGATGTACACCTTCAGGGCGCCCTGGGTGCGAAAGTGCAGGTAGCCGCCCCAGTTGTAGTAGGCGAAGACCTTGCCCGAGATGCCGTTCGCGCTGATGAGGTCGCACAGCCCGACGGGAAAGCTGTCGTGGGCTGTCAGGTAAGGGAAGGCCTCGCCGGATCGCGGGTACTGCCATAGCCGCCCGACGGCAAGTGCGAGGGCGGCGGCAGGCAGGGCCAGGCGCACCCGGCGGGGCAGCCGCGGCAACAGCCGGGCCACCACAGGTCCGATCACCAGTGCCTGCGACATGGCGAACAGCGGAACGAAGCGACGGCTGGTCAGGGACATGGCGAGCGTCAACGCGCTGAGGGCCATTCCCATCCAGGGAACCTCGCGCATCCAGGGGACCTCGCGCGAGCGCCCCCGAAAGCGCACGATCACCAGGAGCACCGCGACCCCGAGGGCGACGATCGCGAGGGGATACAGGGGCGACTGGATGCCCCCGGCCTGGAAGGGCGATCGCCATTCGCCGATGCGACGGAACGGCGAGTCGCGGCGCAGCGCGTAGTCCAGCGCCCGGGTGGCCACGCCGATGCCGAGCGGGTTGACCAACACGGCCGCGCAGCAAGTGACCCCCAACAGAGCAGTGCGGGCAGCATCTCGGATCACGGAGGGCACCAGGAGGATGGCGAGCGCCAGCAAGCCGAAGATCACGAGCGCGTGAAGGTTCGCCCAGAGCAGGACGACGATCGGCAGCGCCCACGAGGCTCGTTCGCGGCTGAAGGCGAGATGAAGGAGCAGGGAGTAGCAGAGGAACGAGTACAACTGCGGCCGGACGTCGAGGAAGGGCGCCGCCACCATGGCGCCGAACACCACCGCCACGAAGGCGGCCAGCGAGCTGCGGCTCGTGCGCCGCGCCGTGTGGAAGAGCAATACCCAGGCACCCATGAGCACCAGCCACTTCCACCAGGCCAGGGCGGCGAGCCCGAAGAGGCGCCGCCAGAGCTCGAAGATCAGGCCGGACAGCCACGCGTCGTTGTTCCAGGGCGCGCCCGATCGGGTGAAGGACCACGGGTCGGCCAGCGGAATCGCGCGGTGCTCCAGGATCCAGTGGCCGTTCGCCAGGTGCCACCAAAGGTCCGAGCCGCGCATGATGGTGTAGCCGCACGACCAGGCGGCTGTGGCGACGGCCAGGTACCAGAGGGCACTGACCGCGCGCTCTTCGGGCACCACGGAAGAGCTTGGCTGAGCGACGGGGCCCGAACCCTCGATCCGTGGAGCCACAGTCCACCGCTCTGGCATCAAGCCTCCCACCGTGAGCCAGCGGTCTACTCACCGCCTTGCACTACGCGCAGGAATGGGCGGCCGAGGATCATGTGCGTGGTCGACCAGGCCGGCATGGCCGCTGGGGGCCGTGCACGGTTCGCCTAGGGGAAGCGTGTAGAAGACGTGAAGTGGGCGGTACTCGAGGCGAGCGAGAAGGCCATCCCCGTGGCCTTCCTCGACCAGCAGCCGGCGACCTCGCGTCGGGGGGGGGCGCCAGCTCGCGGAGATGGTCGCCGTACGGATCGGGCTCTCGAGCGCGGTCGCGGCGGGCGAGCCGCTCGGGCTGCTCGAAGGCCGACCCCGAGCGGCGCCCTACTCCGCCTTCTCCAGCAGCTCGCGCATCTCGGGCGTCTTGGCGGCTTCGAGCAGCGCGCCCTTGTGCTCTCCCAGCTTGGCTCCCGACTCGAGCAGGAGCTTCACCACTTCGGGGTGGTCCTCGTTGACCGCCCCATAGAGGAGAGGGAAGCCCGCCGGCGCGGCGTTCGGATCCGCGCCTCCTGCGAGCAGGATCTTGCACATCTCGAGGTTGCCGGTACGCGCCGCCTCGGCGAGCGGCGGGACCTCGTAGTCGTTCGCCTTCTTGGCGTCGGCCCCCGCCTCGACCAGGGCGCGGACGTAGGCGGCATCGCCGGTGTCGACCGCCGCGAAGACGATCGACTTGCCGGAGGCCCCGATGGGCGCATTGGTTTCGTTCGGTGCCACACCTCCCGCCAGGAGCGCCTGGAGAACGGCGAGCTTCTGGAGCTCGACCGCCAGCCAGAGCGCGGTCTGGTTCGCCGGGTTCTTGACGGAGGGATCGATCCCGGCTTCGAGGAAGAGCGTGACGTGCTCGACGTTGCCGGAGCCGACCTCGTGCAGGAAGGCGTCCGGGGTGAAGGCAAGGTGGTCTTCGGCGAGCTTGGCCCGCGCGCTCGTTTCGTCGGCGCGCGCGGTCCCCACGGCGAGGAGCATGGCAAAGGCGAGGCAGCAGAGCGATCTCTTCACGGAACCTCCTTCATCGATTTGCGGCACCCTAACCCACCTCGCGCAGAGGGCACCAGGGGGTGAAGCTGGCGCGCGCCGGGTCGCTGTAGACGGACGGCCACCGCCTCGTCGAGCACGATGCGGTGGCGTGCAGCGTGCATCGGAACCACATCGCACGCGGGAGCAGACGATTTGCCCCCTACGCTCTGAAGGGAGTGTGACCGATGACCGAAGCGATGACCGAAACGATCACCGAGCAATTGAAGGAAACGCCTACCGCCGCGGCGCGCGCTGACCAGCCGCAGCCGCTCGAGCTGGGCGAGCTGATGGTGGCGCTCACCGCAGACGATCTGGAGCGCAGCTTGCGTTTCTATGCCGATGGGCTGGGGTTCACCGTCGAGGAGCGCATGGAGGAGGATGGCAAGCTCCTCGGCGTGATGCTCGTCGCCGGCGCATGCCATCTCGGGCTGTCGCAGGATGACTGGGGAAAGGGGCGCGACCGGAAGAAAGGGATCGGGTTCCGCATGTTCGTCGACACCAAAGGCCAAGATCTCGATGCGCTCGCGGCAAGGTTCCGCGAGCACGGCATCGAGGTCGATGGCCCCAAGACCGAGTCGTGGGGTGAGCGGGCGTTGACGGTGGAGGACCCCGACGGGTTCAAGCTGACGCTGAACCGCAAGCCTTCCTGAGCCGGAGCCGACTCTCACGCCGAGAGCGCCCTACTAGGGCGCTCTCGGTATCGCCCGGCGGCTGCGCGCCAGAGCGCCACAGTGCTCTCGCGGTCTCGGTGAAACTCCAGCGAGCGCGGGCGCAGGGATCGCGCGCTTCGCGGGTTCCACGAGCGGTGCACCGAGACCCTCGGGAGAACCGCCTTGAAACCTCTCTGGACTCGCGCTCCGTTCTCGCTCGCTCTGGCTGCCGTCGGAGCGTTCGCCGCACCCTTGGCGTCCGAGGCCACGGCGACGTACGACCCACTTCGCGTCGGTGGGCCGGCGCCGCGTTCGATCGAGCTCACGATCGACGACGCGGCGCGGCGGCGCGAGATCCCGATCCGGGTCTATCTGCCGCACGATCCGGCGCCCGGCCCGGTGGTGTTGTTCAGCCACGGCCTGGGCGGGAGCCGCAACAACAATCCGTATCTCGGCGAACACTGGGCGAAACGCGGCTACGTCGCCGTCTTCCTGCAGCACGCGGGGAGCGACGAATCGGTCTGGCGCGACACCCGGCCGCGCCAGCGCGGCGGTGCGCTGCGCGGGGCCGCGAACCTGAAGAGCTTCGTCGAGCGCGCCGACGACGTCCGCGCGGCGATCGACGCGCTCGCGCGCTTCCACACCCTGGGCGGCCATCCACTCGCCGGCCGCCTCGATCTCGCGCGCCTCGGCATGTCGGGGCACTCGTTCGGCGCGATCACCACCGAGGCCGTCAGCGGCCTGAAGATTGCCGCCGGCCGCGACTTCACCGACTCGCGCATCCGCGCCGCGATAGCCATGAGCCCGAGCCCCCCGCGACGCATGGCCGCCGATCCGGTCGCGCTCTCGCGCGCGTTCGGTGGAGTGCGGATCCCCTGGCTCCTCCTCACCGGCACCGAAGACAGCTCGCCCATCGGCGGCCAAGGAGCGGCCGACCGCCTCGGGGTCTATCCGGCGCTTCCGCCCGGCGGGAAATACGAGGTCGTCCTCTACGGCGCGCAGCACTCGGCGTTCGGCGATCGCCCGCTCCCCGCCGACCGCGGCGCGCGCAACCCGAACCACCACCGTGCGATCCTTGCCCTGACCACCGCCTTCTGGGACGCCTACCTGCGCGAAGACCCGCAGGCCCGCGCTTGGCTCGACGGCGACGGTCCGCGAACGGTTCTCGAAGCGCACGATCGCTGGCAGCGGAAGTAGGCCTCGAGCCGCCCGGCGGCGCTTCGAACGGATGAGACGGTGGGCGGCGCGCAGACCGCTGCTTCCAGGGTGACACATCCCGAGGGCGCAGAAGGGTCTATGCTGGAAGGAGCGATCCCACGGGGGAGCCTACGTTCCGGGAGGGGGTGACTCGATCTCCGCTGAGCACACCGCCGCCGGTGGGTCGGATCGCTGCCGGCCCCGACGGCTCGCCGGAAGCGGACGCAGCCTCGCGTTGGGCTCGCTGCTCGCCCTCGTCGTCGCAGGCACCCTGACGGCCTGCGTGACAATGCAGGTCGAGGGCACCTCGTCTGCCGAGATGAAGCGCCAGATGCAGGGCTCGTTCCTCTTCGCGAGCGCCGACCTCTTCTACCCCCAGGGTCTCCCCGCCGACCCCGCCACCCTGCCGGACCTCGGGCCGGCGCAGATCGCCGAGCTCCAGAAACAGGTCTCCGCGATGCTGGGCAGCCTGCGCCAGGCGAACACCCGCTTCGCCCCGGCCCTCACCGATCTCTTCGACACACCGGTGGCGGCGGAGCCCGCGGTGCGCGTCATGGTGGTCAACACCGGCAGGCCGCTGGCGCGCATCGCCGGCAACGGCGAGATCTCCCTCGACGCGAAGGTCATCCAGGCGATGTTCCGAGCCGCGCTCGTCGCGACCTTCGAGACCGAGATCATGCTGCCCCGGATCAAGGCGGGTGTGCCGAATGCCGCGGCCGGCGTCGGCGATACCGAGGGCCAGCGCGTGGCGGTGCGCGAGATGCTGGCGCTCAAGGCGCGGGTCGGGGAGCTGGAGGGTCGATCGGCCGTCCGCGAGGCGTTTGCCGACACCGATTTGCGCTCCGCAGGCGAAGATGGCACCGGGTGGTTCGCCATGCGGAGCCTCCTCCAGCGCTCCGAGGTGGCGCTTCGCTCCTACACCGCGCAGCAGATCTTCCTGCTGGGGCACGAGTTGGGGCACTCGGTGCTGGGGCACCACGAGCTCGGCGCCGGGCTCGACTGCGAAGCGCTCCAGGGAGTCGAGCGGGACGCAGACCTCTATGCCGCGTTCATGCTCGCCATCGCGACGCCGGACGACGCGGTGCAGGATCTCTTCGGCATGTTCGGCCGCAGCCTGGGCGAGGGGCTGGAGACGATGTTCGAGCACACTTACGAATTCGCCGGCTTCGCGGCGCCCGGCGTCGCGGCACGCTGCCCTCCGCCCGATCCCGCGGAGCGCAAGCGAATCGTTCGCGAGGGCTACGATGCGGTGCGTTCCGCCCAGATCGACGAAATCCTCAAAGAGGCCAAACCTGAGTAGCGCGCGGCCGGGTTCGCCGGGATCGGCAGCGTGCCTGCTTCTGGCGGCTCTCGTCGCCGCCGCGCCGGCGGCCGCGGCAGAATCCCCGCTGTCGAAGCTCCTGCGGCGTCTGGGGTACGTCGAGCTGCAACCGCCGCGCGACGGCCGCGGTGCCGGCACCGTGGTGGCGTTGCGCGGCGAGCGCGAGGTGGTGGTCTCCTCTCCCGACCCGGGCGAGGCGAGCTGTGTGCCGGCGGCCTTGCTGCCGGTGGCAGTGAGCCGCCCCGCCGATTTCCGCCGCGAAGTCGACGTCGACGGCGCCGGCGGCGCGGAGCTGGCGCTCGCCCGCGCTGCGGCGGGGGACGTCGACGTCGGCGCGGCCTTCCGCGACTCGCGGGTGCGCAGCATTCACGTCACGCTCGGCGACGCCGTCGTGCAGAGCCTCCCTGCCGCAGATCTCGAGCGGCACCTCGCCACGCTGTCCGCCGACGACGCTTGCCTGCGCGAGCTGGCGCGCCCGGGCAGCTACGTGATCGTGGAGGGCTTGGAGGTGCGCGGGGTGGCCTACCGCTTCGTCGGCAGGCGCGGCGCACCCGTCCCCCTGGATGAGACGTTGCGGGCGCTCATCGGCCTCGTCGCGGTGCCTTCGGGCACGCGGATCCGCGAGGACACGTTGGAGATCGCGTTCCCCATTCTGGTGGGCGCCCGTTACGCCCGCGTCGAGCCCGACCTCGGGTTCGCCGGTAGCGGCTTCGTCGTCAGCGAGGCACGGCCGCGCGACCTGCCGCCCACCGCTGGCCGCAACGGCGGGCCGGCGGCCGCCGACGTCCCGAGCTTCCCCTGGCCGCCGCCGCACGCCTCGACGACGGACGTGCTACCCGACGAGATGGTGCGCGCCGCGCCGGCGATGACGCTGGGCGACCTCGACCGGCGCCTGCAGGCGGCGCTCGAGTCGGCCGGCTACCTCGAGCGGCGCTACTACGCGGCGCCGGGGGGCTTCGCTCTCGTCACGCGACTGGAGCAGATCCAGGAGGACGGCACGCCGCGGCAGGCGCCGGAGCGCTGGTCGACCGAGGTGCCGGGGCTCGCCGAGTTCTCCCTGCGCGCCTACCTGCGGGCCCTCTTTTTCGCTGCACGCGGGCGCTACCGGCTGATCGTGCTGGTGGCCACCGACGTGCCGTTCGCCCAGGCGGCGACCCCGATCACGGCGGCCAGCGCCGAGACCCTGCTTGCGCAGGGCCTCAACCGACTGCCCGCCGGGCTCGCCGCGCAGCCGTTCACCCGCGACGCGGTGGTGACCGCGCTGATCTACGAATTCGAGCGCGTCGACACCGGGGCGGGGCCGGAGCTGGTCGCGCCCTCACAGCTCCAGGCGCGGGTCCATCTGCAGAAGGCGGCGATCTGGCAGGGTCTGCAGCGATGAGCGCTCCGCTGTCGCTGGAGACGAGCAGGCGCCGGCTGGCGGTGCTCTGGTTCGCCGGCGCCGCCGTGCCGTTCGTCACCTTGCTGGCGCAGACCCTCCTCGGCCGCTACGGCAAGGAAGCCGAGCAAGCATGGGGCTGGCTGCTGCCGACGGTGGTGCCCACCCTGTCGTTGATCCTCGGAGTGCTGGCGGTGAGCGCGAACAAACCGCCGCGCGCCGATCTGGTCGTCGACCGCTTCTTCTACCGCCTGTCGTGGTGGCTCTCCGCGGTCTACCTGGCGACCGTGGCGGCGACCCTGTTCGTCCAACCGCTGACGAGCTGGGCGCCGCTCGACCTCATGCTGCGCTCGAACCTCTGGCTGGGGCCGATGCAGGGCCTGGTCGCGGCGACCCTCGCGGCGTTCTTCTTCCGCCCCCACGACTGAAGCTCGCGTGCACTCGCCAGCGCAGGCTGCCGATCTCCTGCGGCTGGATCCAATACGGGCGGGCGAAGCCCGCGTCGGCAGAAGACACGACCGCGTTGGCAGTCAACACGCACAGCGCGGCCTTGCGTCTGCGTCTGGTCTGCACTGCTTGCCTCTGCCTCATCTGCGGCCTTCGTGCCCTTCGAAATACGGCGTCAGGCAGAAGCGATACGAGTCGTCGCGCGCGAACGGGGCAATCCACTCCTGGCGATCGAGCGACAGCCCTGCGCCCGCGGTGACGGGGAGCCTCGCCAGGAGGAAGACGTCGCTGGCGGACACGCCGAGCCCGAGCTCGTCGTTGATCTCCTGCACGATGGCCGCTTGAACGCGCTTGTACTTGCGGGTCAGCTCGGCTTGATCGATCCCGTCCAGGATGCGGTCTGCGATGAGAAGCCCGTAGATGTTCTTGAACCACTTGTTGGCGTAGAGCGCGGGGATGGCCTGGCGGCAGAAGGTGAAGCCGACGCGGTAGTAGAACAGGCCGAACGGCTTGGAGAACGAAATCGCCGCCGCGACGACGTTCGGATGGCTCAGGTCGAAGAGGTGAGGGCTCGTGGCACCGAGGTACGACAAGTCGTAGAAGACCTTGTGCCCAGCCTCGGCGATGGCCGTGATGCGATCGCCGGGCACGATCATGCCGTTGCGGGCCGAGGGGTTGGAGAGGAACCAGTGCCCCGGCTCCAAGCTGGCGGGATCGGCCGCGAAGTCGACCTCCACCGTGGCGATGTTCCGCGTCCTGGCCACCTCGCGATAGCCCTCGTAGTCCCCTCTCCACGTGTAGATCTGCCTTACGTTGCTGCTCTGAAGCAGGGTCAGGTATTCGCGGATCCCTTCCTCCGCGCCGGCCGTGGGATAGCGAAAGGCGAACTGGCCGAGGTCTGGTACATCCTGGCGATGCGCCGCGAGCAGCTTCTCGATGACCGGATGGTGGAAGTCGTCGAGCCCCGGCGCGATGGACCGCAAGAAGACGTCGTGCGGATACTCGCGTGTCAGCTCGGTGATCAGCTGCCTGATCTCGGGCAGGTAGTAGCTGTAGACCGTGGTGATGGCCCGCAACGGCTTCACAGGAGGATCGCTCCGGGGTGCTGCCAGTCGTAGCGCAGATGCCCATCCGGGAAGAAGATGAGCTGCCGCAAGTCGTCCGACCTCGCTTCGAGGGTCAGCGAGTCGGTCAGGCACACGTTCTGCCCTTCCACGTCGTAGACCTGGGCCCCGTGGACGAGCGTCATCAACAACGTGCCGTGCGCTTCCAGGAAGCCGCGGATGTCGTCCAGTTGCTCGGCATGGAGGTGGTGCTCCTCGGTCCAGCCGAAAGCCTCCTCGTTGCGGCTGCTCGACGGCTTGTTCACGGGCCGGATGGTGAGTTGCTCCACGTGATGTTCCCTGGCGAACGCGATCAGCTCCTGCAACGCCTGCCGGCTGTCGATGAAGCCACGGGCCAGGACGCACGCCAGCCGCACCGACAGGTGGTGGTCGTGGAGCATGCGGATGAGCTTCGGCAGGTCGATGTAGTCCGACTTGTAGGGCAGGTAGATGACGCGGTTCTTCTCCGGCAGATGGTGGACGATCGAGACGGCGATGGTGGTCATGCCCAGCTCGTACCAGTCACGCAGGTGCTTCGAGTAGACCTCGGGCCGTTCGACGACGAGGATGCCGTTGCTCTGCAGCTCGATGATCGGGAAGCGGAATGCGGCCATGGCGCGCAGGTACTTCGTGACCTGCTCGGGGAAGATCGTCGGTTCCCCTTTGCCGGTGATCATGGCGGTGGTGACGCCGCAGCGTTCCGCCAGGCGGCACGCGATCTCGAAGTTCCGCCAGTTGACCTCGGGTTCCTTCAACTGCACGCCGAGCGGCGGCGTCATCTTGGAGATGCAGAAGGGGCAGCGGGCATTGCACGCTTCACTCCCGGCCAGGATGCTGAAGGTCTGGATCTGCATCGTTCCCTCTGGGTCAACAGGAGGCCGTCCGTCTGGTCTGTCCGGGCGAGTCGTACACGATTGGGCCGGGCTTTCAGTACACGTCCAGATCGCGGCCGACGACGACGCGTCCCGCGTAGCGCGACATCTCGTTGAGCAACGCGGCAGGTGTCGAGCGCTCGGCATCGACGGCTGGCCGCAGCGACAGCGAGGCGTGGTAGAGGATCAACAGGCGCGGCTTCGCCTGCGTCGCCAGCTCGGTGAGCTGCGCCGTCGTCGTGTGATGTTGCGCGGCGTAGTTCTGGAAATCGGGGCGCTTCGCCAGCCACTCGAGCGTGAGGACCTCGTGAATCAACACGTCGCAACCGTGGCAGGCATCGATCGTCGCCTGCGTCGGATTGGTGTCGCCTGAGATCACGATGCTGCGATCGGGCGTGTCGAAGCGGTATCCGTAGCTTTCCATCGCGTGTTTCGTCGGGAAGGCCGTGACGGTGACGTTCGCATCTTTGTAGACGACCCCCGCGCGCACCTCGTGGGCATTCACGGCGTGGCCTTCCGGAAACGCACCCACCGTATACAACGCGCGGTCCTTCATCCGCGTCTCGAAGTCGACACGGTACGCCTCGAGGACGTGGTCGGTCATGGCCTTGATGCCGCTGGGGCCATAGACCTCCAACGGAACGCGACGTCCGATCACCCAGGGCGTGAGGATCAGGTCGGGATACCCAACCGTGTGATCGGAGTGCAGATGCGTGGCGAAGACCACGCGCAGCTTCACCGGATCCAGCGCGGCGACGCCTTTGTCCACGACCGCCGACTTCGCGCGGCGCACGACTCCGGCCCCAAAGTCCACCAGATACGGCGTGTCATTGACGACGATGGCTGTGGCTGGCCCGGAGCGGTCCGGGTCCGCGGGAGGATTCCCGGTGCCCAGCAGCACCACCTGCGTACGAGTCGGTGCGCTCGGTGGCGCCTCGTCCGACCGGGCGATCGTCGTCGTGATGAGCACGACAGCAAGGGCAGCCGTTGCCCAAAGGGTGCGCGGCGGACTCGAGATCACCATGGTGGCACCTCTTGGCGGCGACTCATGCGCCGAGGAAGCGCTCGAGCTCGGCCACGACGCGGCCGGGATCTTCGAGCTGCGGATAGTGGCCGAGATCCTCCATCCAAACCAGCTCCGCCCCTGGGGTCTCGCGAGCCAGCGCTTCGGCGATGGCCGGCACCGCCACCGGGTCGCGCCGGCCCCAGAGGATCAGCGCCGGCAGGTCGAGCCCCTCGAGGGCGCCGATCCAGCGCCGCCGGAAGCGCGTGCGCTCGGCGTAGTAGCCGATGATCGCGGGCATTCGCAGATGGCCGTCGCCGAGGCGGATGAGCGCGAACTGCTCGGCGAGGTCAGCGTCGGTGAGCGCTTCGTTGCGGCCGAGGATCCGCCGCAGCTGGAGCCGGTAGGTGGTCGCGCTGGCGACTCGCGCGAAGAGCGGCCCGAGCCAGGGCCGCCGCAGGAGCTTCTGCGCGGGCGTCAGGTGCGCGAGCTCGGCGTGGACGCTGCCGTTCATCAACACCAGCCGGTCGAGCTCGAAATGCAGCAGGCCGGCGGCGCGGCGAGCGAGCAGCTCGGTGGCGACACTGGTCCCCATGTCATGCGCGACGACGTGGGCGCGCCGCACGCCGAGCTCGCGCAGCACCAGCTCGACGACGTCGGCCTGCTCGAGCAGCGAGTAGCTGTAGTCGACAGGCTTGGCCGAGAAGCCGAAGCCGGGCAGGTCGAAGGCGATGACGCGGCGGTGCGCCACGAGCCCATCCCATACCCGGGACCAGTCGTGCGAGGAGGTGGGGAAGCCGTGGAGCAGGAGCAGCGCCTCGGGGCCCGTGCCTTCGTGGCCCGCGCCCTCGTCGACGCAGAAGACTTCGAGGCCCCGTACCGACAGCACGCGGCCGCGCGCCCGCCACTCCTGCGCCGTCGGTGAAGCGGCCATCGGCGCGAGTATCTCGCAGGCTCGCCTGCCGGCTAGAACGCGCGCAGGTCGACGACGTCGAGGCCCGTTCCGGCCGGGACGTGGTACTCCCTGGGAGCGGAGCAGGAAGGGGGATCCCCCTCGATGCACTCGGTGACCCGGAGCGTCAGCTCGACCGTCGACAGCGTGCTCGCGAACAACCAGTGGTGGTCGTTGACGGTCCTGCCGTCGAGGATCTTCACGGTGACCTCCGGGTTGCCGGGATCGAAGAACCAGAATTGCGCCGCCCGATCGGAGAGAGCCAGGCCCGGCGCCTTGGCAACCTGCCCGTTGCGTGGGTCGCGCCATTCGACCTGGATCCGGAAGTTCGTGCCGAAGTATTCGAAGCTTCCGATGGCGACGAGGGTCGGACTCGCCTCGACGGTCAGCGAGGTAGTCGCGTACGGTTGACCGTCGAGCCAGGCTTGGACCTCCCAGGCGCCGGCTCGCAACTGTCCGATCGCCGCATGGCTCGACCACCAGGGTTGAGGGCAGGGCGCCGGAGGTCCGGATCTGTAGCCGTAGAGCGTCACCCGCGACGCCGCGGAGTCGACGTAGGGGAGGAAGTAGGCCCCGCAGGCGCCGGCGGCCTCGCCCAGGACGGTGACGTGGACGATCTCGGAGTCCGTGGGGCGAGCCGGCGCGAAGTTCAGGGGCGGCGGCCCGGCAGCGGTCGACGCTGTCGGAACGAACCAGACGGTCAGACAACTCGCGACGACGAGGCATCGGGCTCTGGCGATCATGAGAACAGCTCCCCAGGATTCGACCGGCTCGCTCCCGACGCGTCGCGTGTGAGACGAGAGAGGTCTATGTCAATGTAGCATACTCCTGGGGAGTGGATGGATGTGGTCGGGTGCAGCCAGCGCGGGCTCAGACGCTCCGCGCCGCCAGCAGCGGCTCGAGGACGCCCGCCATCGCGTCGTAACCCGCCTCGGTCGGATGGACCCCGTCGGAGGCCATCCCCGGCTTCATCGCTCCGGTGTCATCGCCCAGCGCGGCCGTGTGGTCGACGAACGTGAGCCCGTGCTGCCGCGCGTAGCTCTTTGCCCAGGCGTTGAGCTCGCGAATGGGCCGCACGGTCTCGAGCCCTGGCCGCCACGGGAAGCTCGACGCCGGCGGCACGGAAGCCAGCAGCACCTCGATGCCGTTGGCCTGGGCCAGCATGATCATCGCCCGGAAGTTGTCGATGCTCTGAGCCACGGTCATCGGCCCGGTGTTGCCGGCGATGTCGTTGGTGCCGGCCATGATGTGGACGAAGTGCGGTCTGAGCTGCACGACGTCCTGCAGCATGCGCAGCACCATCTGTGCCGTGGTCTGCCCGCCGATGCCGCGGTTGACGCGGCCCCGCTTGAAGAAGGCGGGCCGCTTCTGGGCCCACCCCTCGGTGATGGAGTCGCCCAGGAAGACCACCTTGGTCTCGACTCCACTGGCGAGCAGCCGCTCGTTCGCGGCGGCGTAGTAGCCGAGCCACGGCCAGTCCTCGCGCAGCATGCGCGCCCATTTCTCGTCCCAGGTCTCCTGGTGCGCCTCCTGCCCCATCGCGGGTGCGAAAGGAACCAGCGCGGCGGCGGCCATCAGCGTCCGGCGGTCGATCATGGGATGACGCCCTCGACGAACCTCAGATCGCGCTCGGCCGCTCTGCCGAGAATCGCGAGCGCAGCCTGGTATTCAGGACTCTCGTGTGCCGCGACCGCGGCATCGAGCGACGCGAACTCGACGATGACGACGCGCTGGGCGAGCCCCGCCTCATACCACTTGGCAGCGGTGCCTCGAGCGAGGAATCGACCGCCGTGACCCTCGATGGCGGGGCCAGCGGCCTTGGCGTATCGCATCAGTGCCGACTCGTCGCTGACTGACCGATAGCAGCTGACCCAGTAGGCCTTGGGCATGTGGGTGCTCCCGTGGAGGTGCAGTCCATCCGGCGGAGCTCGGATGCGTGGCAAGACTACAAGCAGGTGATCCTCGAGGATCGTCCAAGGTGGCGCACCGCTTGCTGCGTCGGGTCGCTGAGTCGGGGTCCGGCGTACCTCGCCATGCGGCGAGATCGGGCGCCGAGATTCGAGATCGAAGAGCGGCAAACCTTGGAGGCTCAGGAGAAGATACAGATGGCAACTGCGGAAGCAACCAAACCGGCTCGGGAAACGACGCTTGAAGGCACGCAGTCCATTCAAGGCGTCCACGGCGTCCGATACCAGGTCAAGGACGTCGCTCGCGCGGTCGCGTTCTACACGACGCACCTCGGCTTCACTGTCGAGCACCAGCAGCTTCCCGCGTTCGCCAGCGTCTCGCTAGGCGACGCACAGATCCTGCTCAGCGGTCCAGAGGCGTCGGGATCTCGACCGATGCCGAACGGCCAGCGACAGGAGCCGGGCGGATGGAACCGTGTGGTGCTTCGGGTCGACGATCTTCCGGCGTTGATCGGCACGTTGAAAGACGCCGGACTCCGTTTCCGGAATGAAATGGAAACGGGACCAGGCGGCCGGCAGATCCAGGTCGAGGATCCCGACGGGAACCCCATCGAGCTGTTCGAGCCCGCCCGATAGCTGAGGCTCGGGGCCGCGCCGTCGCGAGCTAGGCGCGAGGACACCGCGACCGCACGCGTGGGAAGCGGAGCACGGTCGTGCCAGTCTCACCGTT
>Ga0209382_10003733_pt1 | contig 20910 bp, 20 predicted proteins | sample SoiMetdeltSBSDD5_FD_187599 | JGI IMG/M metagenome (GOLD analysis project Ga0209382, IMG submission 187599) | Bulk soil microbial communities from a Populus tree surrounding site in Tennessee, USA - Soil MetaG P. deltoides SBSDD5 (SPAdes) (version 2) | ecosystem: Environmental > Terrestrial >... | reverse complement strand
CGTGCTCTCGAGGATGGCGCATGGCGAAGGTCAGACGCCGCTGCCCGCCGATGCGCTGCCGACCGATGCCTACTTCGTCGACTTCTACAAGCTGAGTCATTACTTCAACGGCGAGGGTGTTCAGCTCTTTCACATGCCGAAGGCGCACACCGACGGAGACTCGATCGTCCACTTCAGGGGCACCGACGTGATCGCGCTCGGTGATCTGATGTCGACAGGGTCCTATCCGGTGATCGACGTCGCCAAAGGCGGGACGATCAACGGCGTGCTCGATGGGTTGAATCGCGTGCTCGACATGTCGATCGCCGAGTTCCGTCTGGAAGGCGGAACGCTGATGGTTCCTGGGCATGGCCGTCTCGTGGATTCGGCTGACGTCGCGTACTACCGCGACATGCTGACGATCATTCGCGACCGCGTTGAAGATCTGATCAAGAAGGGCCGGACGCTCGAGCAGGTGAAAGCCGCAAATCCGAGCGGCGATTACGACACGGAGTACGGATCGACCGCCGGACCGTGGACGACCGCCAACTTTATCGAGGCGGTGTACAAGAGCCTTGGCGCGAAGGCGCCCGCGACACCTGCACGGGGGCGGAAGTGAACGGGGTCGGGAGTCATTTGATGAGGACACTGCGCATCGCGTGCGGAATAGCCCTCGTGTTGTCCTCGTTAAATGACTCCCGACCCCTTTTCGCGCAGCGTGGTGGTCGCGGACAGGGAGGTGCGGCTTCCGCGCAGGTGTCGGCACCGCTCGACCTGACCGGTCAATGGGTGTCGCTCGTCACCGACGACTGGCGATGGCGCATGGTGTCGCCACCCAAAGGCGACGTCCTCTATCTGCCGGTCAACGATGCCGGGCGCAAGGTCGCGGAGCAATGGGATCCGGCGAAGGACACGGCTGCTGGTGAAGCCTGCAAGGCGTACGGCGCCGGTGGGATCATGCATTGGCCCGGTCGTCTCCGTGTCAGCTGGGAGAACGAGAACACGCTGAAGCTCGAAACCGACACCGGCCAGCAGACGCGTCTCTTCAACTTCGGCAACCCGCCGCCGCCATCGGGCGAGCCGACGTGGCAAGGGTTCTCGCTGGCGGCGTGGGAGCTGCCGGGCGGCGGACGCGGCCGGCGCGGCGGCGGTGCGGGTGCGGCGCCGACTGAAGGCAGGGCCAATATGCGTCCCGGATCGTCGATGCGGGTGACAACCACGCGCATGCGCCCCGGTTACTACCGGCGGAACGGTGTGCCTTACGGCGCGAATGCGACGATGACCGAGTGGTTCACGACGATCATCGAGCCGGACGGTAACACGTACCTGCTAGTGACGAAGATTCTCGAAGACACGCAATATCTAAGCGGCCCCTACGTACGCACCGTGCAGTTCAAGAAGGAAAACGGAACGGCCGGGTGGAACCCCACGCCGTGCGCCGCCCCGTAGGGGACTGGCGGCAGGCGAGGAGAGCAAGCGATGCGATTTTGCAGGTTTGGTGACGGACGACTGGGACTGGTCGAAGGCAACAGCGTCCGCGATGTGACGGCGGCCCTCGATGTGCTGCCACGGTACTCGTATCCGCTGCCCGGGCACGATGTGTTCATCGCGAACCTCGATGCTGTGACGGCGCGGGCGCGCACGCTGACCAAAGACGCTCCGGCGCTGCCACTCGACGGACTGACGCTGCTCAGCCCGGTCGCGAATCCGGGCAAGATCATCGCGGCCCCCGTCAATTACCAGAAGCATCTGAACGAGGTCCGCGAGAATCCGCAGCTGCACGGCAACAATCCCGGCCACACCTTCACGATCCAGAGTGCCGGTCTCTTTCTCAAGGCGACCAGCTCGCTCGTCGGACCGGGGCAGGGCATCGTCGTTCGTTGTGCGAAGCGGCGCACCGATCACGAAGTGGAACTCGCGGTGGTCATCGGCCGAACCGCGAGTCGCGTCAAGCGCGACGAGGCGCTGAGCTACGTCGCCGGGTATTCGATCGGTCTGGACATTTCGATCCGCGGTAGCGAAGACCGCAGCTTTCGCAAGTCGCCGGATTCGTACAGCGTCCTCGGCCCGTGGCTCGTGACGGCCGACGAGATCCCTGATCCTGGCGTGCTCGACTTGCAGATCACCGTGAACGACGAGCTGCGCCAGCAGTCGAACACGAAATACATGATCCTCGGCGTGCCCGAGCTGATCGAGATGGCGTCGGCGTTCTACACGCTGCAGCCGGGCGATCTGATCTTCACGGGCACGCCAGAAGGCGTCAGCCCGATCGAGTCTGGCGATCGCATGGTCGCTACGATCGACAAGATCGGGACCATGACCGTCGTCGCCCGGGCCGACGCGAGCAGGCCCGCTTCAGCGATGGCAGCGGCCGAAGCCTAGGCGGAAACGATCCCATGGATGGCGCGAGCACCACGTTCTTCACCAAGCCGTCGCTTACTCCCGAGCGAAAGGCGTTCTACGACCGCCTCGACGCCAGCGGCGCGGCGCCGCTGTGGGAAGTGCTCGGCGCGATTATTCCGCCGGAGCCGCGCCCAGAAGCCGTGCCGGTGTTGTGGCACTACGACGATCTGCGTCCGCTGCTGATGGAAGCCGGCCGGTTGCTGACCGAGAAAGAAGCGGAGCGGCGCGTCTTGATCCTCGAGAACCCCGGACTGCGCGGCCGCTCGCGCGCGACCGGCAGCCTCTACATCGGTCTACAGCTGATCCTCCCGGGCGAGGTCGCACGCTGTCATCGGCACGCGACGTCGGCCTTGCGGTTCGTCCTCGAGGGCTCGGGTGCGTACACCGCCGTCGAGGGCGAGCGCACGACGATGAATCCGGGTGACTTCATCCTGACGCCGTCGTGGACGTATCACGATCACGGCAACCCTGGCGACTCGCCGACGGTGTGGCTCGATGGCCTCGACATTCCGATCGTGAATCTGTTCGACACGAGCTTTGCCGAGCACTATCCCGGCGAGGTCCAGCCAAATTCGATTCCCGACGGCGACTCCCTGTATCGATACGGCGCCAACATGCTGCCGGTGGATTTCTCACCGACGCGGCCCTCGTCGCCGATATTCAATTACCCGTACTCGCGCAGCCGCGAGACGCTTGAGGAGCTACGGCGCTCAGGGCCGCCGCACGAGTGCCACGGCGTCAAGATGCGCTTCGTGAACCCGGCGACCGGCGGTTACCCGATGCCGACGATCGGCGCGTTCATGCAGTTGCTGCCCAAAGGGTTCCGCGGAACGGCGTACCGCCAGACCGACGCGACGATCTTCGTCGTCGTCGAAGGGCACGGCCGCTCGCGGATCGGCGACACCTCGTACGCATGGGAGCCGAAGGACATCTTCGTCGCGCCGTCGTGGGCGCCCATCTCGCACGAAGCCCAGGACGATGCGGTGCTCTTCAGCCTGTCTGATCGTCCGGCGCAGAAGGCGCTTGGCCTGTGGCGTGAACGGGTGCCTGACGCATGAAGTTCCACGTTCCTTGTTCCAGGTTCCCTGTTCGTGTTCGCGTTCCCGGTTCATGGTTCCGGGTTCGACGTTCGGCGAACAATCCTGAACCCTGAGACCCGAACCTTGAACATGCATCTCGAACCATGAACACGAACTCGGAACCCGTAACGCGGAACATGGAACCGTCACATCGGCCGTACCGCATCGGCCAAATCGTACCCAGCTCCAATACCACGATGGAGACGGAGATCCCGGCGATTCTGCGCGGCCGCGAGTTCGTCGAGCCGGAGCGCTTCACCTTCCATTCCAGCCGTATGCGGATGAAGAAGGTCACCAAGGAAGAACTGGCCGCCATGGACGCGGACTCCGACCGCTGCGCGGCGGAGCTTGCCGATGCCCGCGTCGACGTCCTCGGCTACGCCTGCCTCGTGGCGATCATGAGCATGGGCAAGGGCTATCACTGCCAGTCGCAGCAGCGGCTGCAGGAGATGACGGCACGCGAAGGGGCGCCGGCGCCAGTCGTGACGAGTGCAGGGGCGCTGGTTGACGGACTGCGCACGCTCAAGGCGAAGAAGATCGCGATGGTCGCGCCCTACGTGCAGTCGCTGTGCACGATGGTGGCCGAGTACATCGAGCACGAGGGCATCGAGGTCGTCGATCGCATTGCGCTCGAGATCCCCGATAACCTCGAGGTTGGACGACGGGATCCGATGGCGCTGGTGGACATCTACAAGAAGCTGAAGCTCGATGGTATCGATGCGCTCGTGCTGTCTTCGTGCGTGCAGATGCCGTCGCTGGCGGCGATTCCCGTCGTCGAGCAGGAGTGCGGCCTGCCGGTGGTCTCGGCGTCGGTGTGCACCACGTATCAAATGCTGCAGAAACTCGGATTGAGGACGTACGCGCCGAACGCAGGCGCCTTGTTATCCGGTCTGTACTAGTAGGGGCGGCGCATGCGTCGCCCGTGAGGTCGTTTATGAACCCCGTTCGTTCAGCGGTCTCGGCTGTCTTCTTTCTTGTCATCGCGTGCACGGCGGTTCCGGCGTCTGCCCAGGTCGATTTCTCCGGCGAGTGGGCGCCTCGTTTCTGGGAAGACCAGCCGGAACGCGTTCCCGGTCCTGAGCTCGGCGACTATCTGGGAATCCCGATCAACGAGGCGGCACGTTTGCGCGCCGACTCGTGGGATGCCTCCGTTCAGACGCTGCCTGAATGGCAGTGCCGCCCGCATTCGGCCGATTACATCTGGCGCGGGCCGTCGAACCTGCGCATCTCGAAAGAGGTCGATCCCGTGTCACGCGAGATCACCGCGTTTCACGCCGAGTGGCTGCGGTCCGTGGACCGGGCGATCTATCTCGACGGCCGTCCGCATCCGCCGGCAGATGCCCTGCACACGTGGGCCGGTTTCTCCACGGCGAAGTGGGACGGCGACATGCTGACGGTCACCGTCACGCACTTGAAGGAAGGGTATCTCCGCCGCAATGGTCTGCCGCGCAGCGACAAGGCAACGCTGACCGAACATTGGATTCGCAATGGCGACATCCTGACCGTGATGACGATCATCAACGACCCGGTATATCTGACCGAGCCGTTCGTCCGCACGACCGATTACGAGCTCGACCTCCGGCAGCAGGTGCCGCCGTATCCATGCGGTGTCGTGCAGGAAGTCGACCGGAAGAAAGGTGAGATCCCGAGCTTCCTGCCCGGTACGAATCCATACACGACCGAGTTCGCGACGCGGCACAAGCTGCCCGTCGACGCGACGCGCGGCGGGTCGGACACGATGTTTCCGGACTTCCTCGCCAAAGGACGTACGCAACCCATCGCGCCCCCGTCGGCTCCGCCTGCGGCCAACTCGCCGCCGGGGATGCAAATCCTGCCGGTGCGTGGCAACGTCTACATGCTGCTCGGCGCCGGGGGCAACATCACCGCCTCGGTCGGACGCGACGGCGTGCTGATGGTCGATGCCGGTCGCGCGCAGATGACCGATCAGGTACTCGCCGCAATCCGACAGCTGCAGGAGTCGCTGGATCTCCGCGACACACCGCTCGGAAGCGGCGCTGAGACGCGATCGAGCATTGCCAGCCGCAACACTGAGCCGCCGGCCAAGCCGATCCGCTACATCGTCAACACCAGCGCCGACGCCGATCACGCCGGCGGCAACGAGAAGGTTCGTCTGGCGGGCCGCACGTTTACCGGCGGGAACGTCGCCGGCAACATCGCCGACGCCGGTGAAGGTGCAGCAATTCTCGCGCACGAGAACGTGCTACAGCGGCTGCTCGAGCCGGAGGCCGGTGAACAGAAAGCGGCACCTGACGCGCAGCCCACTGACACCTACTACACCGACTCGATGAAGCTGAGTCACTTCTTCAACGGTGAAGGTATTCAGCTCATTCATCAGCCGTCGGCGCACACCGAGGGCGACAGTCTGGTGTGGTTCCGCGGCTCCGACATCATCGCCGCCGGCGACATCTATTCCACGGTGTCGTACCCGGTGATCGACGTGAAGCACGGCGGCACCATCAACGGCGTCATCGATGGACTGAATCGCATTCTCGATCTGTCGGTGGCGGAGTTCAGGACCGAGGGTGGCACGCTGGTCATCCCCGGTCACGGGCGCCTCAGTGATTCCGCCGACGTCGCCTACTACCGCGACATGGTCACGATCATCCGCGATCGCGTCCAGGCCATGATCGACAAGGGCATGACGCTCGATCAGGTGAAGGCGTCGCGACCCACCGCCGACTACGAGCCGCGCTACGGCGCTGCCTCTGGCCCGTGGACGACGGACATGTTCGTGGAGGCGGTGTACACGACGCTCGGCGGCGGCAAGAAGCAAGCGCCGGCACCGGCTCCGGCGCGGGGGCGGAAGTGAACGGGGTCGGGGGTCATTTAATGAGGACACTCCCCGCCTTGTGCGTCATTGCCCTCGGAGTGTCCTCATTAAATGACCCCCGACCCCTTTTCGCGCAAGGCCGTCAAGGCGGCGGCGCACCGCCGACCGCGCGCGCGGCCGCGCCGGTCGATCTGACCGGCACGTGGGTGTCAGTCGTCACCGAAGATTGGCGCTGGCGCATGCGCACGCCACCAAAGGGCGACTACGCGAGTGTGCCGCTGAACGAGGCTGGAACGAAGGCGGCCGACTCGTGGGATCCGTCGAAAGACACTGCTGCGGGTGAGCAGTGCCGGGGCTACGGCGCGGCGGCAATCATGCGCGTGCCAGGGCGCATCCGCATCTCGTGGGAGAGCGACACGACCCTGAAGATCGAGACCGAGGCTGGCACACAGACACGGCTGCTCAACTTCGCGGCGCCGGCACAGCGCGGCGAGCCGTCCTGGCAGGGGACATCGATCGCAAACTGGCAACTCGCCGGCGGCGGCCGTCGCGGTGGCGGCACACCGCGGGGCGGTTCGCTGCGCGTCGTCACGACCAACCTGCGGCCGGGGTACTTGAGGAAGAACGGTGTTCCCTACAGCGCGAACACCCGGCTCACCGAGTACATCAACCGCACGACCGAGGCGAACGGTGATGCGTGGCTCGTGGTAACAACGGTGGTGGAGGATCCGCAGAATCTCACGTCGCGATTCGTGACTAGCTCGCACTTCAAGAAGGTCCCTGACGGTTCCGCATGGAGTCCTACACCATGCTCAGCGTCCTGACCCATTCGACTCGCTTCGCTCGCTCAGCGCAGGGAGTCCGCTTTAGCCGTACGTGACAGACGTGGTGTCCGCCTTCAGGCGGACGTGCGGTTGCTCGTCGTGATATGGCCCACGTCATTTCGTTCCGCTCTAGAAAATTCGACGTGATGGCGGAGACGCCCAACCCGACGAATCCGATCGCCGGCCAAAGCGTGCTCCGCTGGCTTCGGGCCGAACTGGGCAAGGCTCAATACGTGGCGACCGAGCCGGACACTGAGGACTGGGGCTGGTATATCGACGTCACCGGCAACGATGGCTCGTATCTCGTCGGCGCCAGCGCGGACGCCCACGGATCGACGCCGGAGGTCGAGTGGGTCATCCAGGTGCACAAGCATCGTTCAATGAAAGACAAGCTGCTGGGACGAAACACGATGGCCATGGACGATGCGCTCGTCGCGCTGATCGAGCGCATCGTGCGCGGCGATTCCCAGATTTCAGAGGTGTCCGTTGATCGCGAGATCTAGTCGGGAGGGTGCCATGCGATCCATTGTGCTGGTCGCCTTGTTCGCATTGACTGCGTTCGCGGACCACGCCAACGCCTGTTCGATGGTGATTACCCCATTGCTGCCTCCAAAACCGGATCTCGTCCGGATAGCGGGTGTGATCACCGGCTACGGCACCGCCGCCCGGCCGGTGCCTGTCGTCGACAGTGCACCGACTCTGTACGTTCGCGTGCAACAGGTCGTCAGCGGGAGTGTTCGCGAGGGTGATGCAGAAGTCGTCCTTCTGTTTTACGGTGCGGACTGTCGCAGTACGCCGTCCGAGCGAAAGGAACTGGAAAGAGTGTTTCCAGTCGGAAATCCGGTGGTCGTGTTCGGTGTCGACGCTGGCGTTCGGAACGCCGGCAGGTCGACGGTCCTCGCGGAGATGAACAGTGGTGCGTACGTCGCCGGGGTTCCGCAGGGTGTCACCCTGACCAGCTTCGGCGACGTCGATTTCCAGCGTTTGGAAGACCTGCCGTATCGTCGAAACTTCCAGTACGTGCAGTTCGAGTTCGAGAAGGTGATCCTCACATTGCCCAAAACCGCTGCCGGTGAACGGGTGTCTCGGCTCAGGAACCTTGCTCACTACAAGTCATTTCCATACCTCCGTGACGCGCGAGAGTTCTACGCGCAACTCGTGTCGACAAGTAATATCCCAGAGCGTCAAGGCCGAGCTCTGCGCGAGGAGTTCGACCTGCTGCTTCGGAAGCTACGCTGACGACGGACAACAGCATCGTGCTTGTCGACGGGCAGATTCAAGTATCTCCGCCGAACGGGACAAGTAGCGCGGCCGTCTATGTAGTGTCGATGACATGAAACCAGCGCTCGCGGCCATCACCGTGCTCGCCTGCTGCGAGATCCTCGGTGCTCAGCAGGGCGGTGCGCCAGCGTTCGAAGTGGCGACGATCAAGCCGAGCGGTCCCGAGAGTCCGCCGATCTCGATACGACGGCTGCCAGGCGGCCGTCTGGTCACCACGAACACGTCTCTGCCCATGCTCATTCAGTGGGCGTATCAGTTGGACGAAAGCCGTCTCGTCGGCGTCCCCCCAGGATTCAACGGATTCCGTTTCGACGTCGTCGCCAAGGCTCCTGAACAAGAGCCCGCCGCAGGCCAGATGCAGCTGATGATGCGCGCGCTTCTGGCCGAGCGTTTCAAGCTGGTCGTGCATCACGAAACCAGGGAGCTCGTGGCATACACTCTGGAGCGCGAATCGAGCGGCGCGAAGGTCCGTGCCCTCACGACTGACGAACCGGCAGATCCGAATCCATTCAAAATGAGCGACAGTGGAACACTGATCGGGACGCGAGTCACGGGCGACATGCTGGCTACTGTGCTCTCGAATCAGCTGGGTCGGCCGGTGCAGAACAAGACCGGGTTCGAGGGGCGATTCGACTTCACGCTCCGTTGGGCGCCAGACACGGGAGTTGCGCCTGGCGACGCCCAGGATCGGCCTTCGCTGTTCACCGCGATTCGTGAGCAGCTCGGGTTCCGTCTGGTTGCGCGGAAGACTCCCACCGATGTCATGGTCATCGATCATGTCGAACGGACGCCTGCAGAAAACTGAGGCCGCTCTCGCCGTAGCCGCGGCGGCAGTCATCGCGGCGGCGTTGTCGGCGCAAGAGCCGCGATGGTTCTCGGCGTGGGCGGCCGCGCACAACGTTGGGCGCGTCGTCGACGGGCTCAACGGCGCATCGGTGCGCCTCATCGTTCGTCCAACGCTGTCCGGTCGGTCGCTGCGCGTGAAGCTCGCGAACATCCGAGGCAACACGCCAGCCACGTTCTCGGCAGCGTTTGTCGGCGTCGCGGGTTCCGGTGCGTCGGTGGCGGCTGGCACGAACCGCAGGCTGACATTTCGCGGCGCGAACAGCCTCACGCTTGCTCCGGACGAATCGGCATGGAGCGATCCTGTGTCGTTCGACGTGCGAGCGTTCCAACGGCTGGCGGTGAGCCTCGACATAACCTCGGCATCGGACGTCAGCATGGACACGCTGGCTCTGGTCACGACCTATCGCGCAGCGGGCCACCACGCGTCGGCGACGTCGCCCGACGGATTCGCGCCGATTCCTGCCAACGCCCCTGATAGCAAGGCTGACGAGTACCCGATGTATTGGCTGGCCGCGCTCGACGTCGAGTCGCCGTCCGCCGCCGGCACGATCGTGGCCGTGGGCGACTCGTGGATAGACGGCCGCTGCAGCACGGACGAAGGTGGCCGCGTGCGGCCCGACGTCTATCAGCGCTGGATTGACGTGCTCTCGGGACGACTCGCGAACGAGCGTCCGAAGGAAGCGCGCGCGGTCGTCAACGCAGGGATCGCCGGCAATCGCATCATTCCAGGCGGCGGCAACGGGCCGCCGCTCCTGCAGCGCCTCGATCGCGACGTGCTGGAGCGCGCCGGCGCCACGCATGTGATCTTCCTGCAAGGCATGAACGACATCGGCGGCGGCGCCACTGCCGCGCAGATCACGGCTGCCATGCAGCAGGTCATCGACCGCGTGCACGCCCGCGGCTTGCGGATTGTTGCCGGCACGTTGTTTCCGCTCGCCCGGCCGGACGTCGCACGATGGCCGCGAGAAATGGACGCGCAGCGGCTCGCAGTGAATAACTGGATTCGCACGCAGGCGCAGTTCGACGGTGTCATTGACTTCGACCAGTTGATGAGCGGAGGACCGGTGTATGACGGGGGCCAGTCGCTGAAGCCGCAGTTCGTTTGCGACGACAACGTGCATCCCAATGCGGCAGGATACCGGGCGATGGGTGAGTTCGTCGATCTGAGGCTGTTCGACGCGTCGGCGAACGGACGATTCACCAGATAGTGATGCCTTGGCGACCGCTAGCGGTCTTCGCGATCGTTTCCTCCGGGACGACAACCGCGATCGCAGTCCTCGCCTGGGCGAAAGGCTGGACGGTGATGTCGCCGGCGTGGGGCCTTCTCGCCCCACTGGCCATGTGGGCGCCGGCCCTGGCACGACTGGTCGCCCGCCGCACGGTCGATCGCGGTTTCGCCGCCACGCTGCCGCTCTCTCGCTGGGGAGCGACAGGCGCGCGAGTCGTGCTCATGCCGTTGGCAGTGCCGCTCGTCGTCTACGGGATCGCCTATTCCGTGGCGATGCTGGCCGGTCTCGCGCAGTGGAATCCCGGCGGCGGCAAGTGGATGTCGACCTCGCAGATCGCGTTGAACATCATCATCAATCTGAGTCTGTTGGCCGTCATCGGAACAGTAACGGCCCTCGGCGAGGAAATCGGTTGGAGGGGTTATCTGCAGCCTCGGCTCGACGCCGCAGGCGTGCGCGCGAGTATCGTGATTGTGTGGCTGTGCCAGCTCCTGTACCACGCGCCGCTCATCGCGGGAGCGGGATATGCGAGCAGCGGTTCGTTTGCCGTTGACGTGGCGCGGTTCGCACCCGCCGACCTGGCGCTCACGTTTATCTGGGCCGCGGAATCGTATCGAGCCGGGAGCGCGTGGCCGGCGGTGTTCTTTCACAGCTTTCACAACACGATCTCGCAGTGGTTGTTCCCCCGTTTGTTCGCGGGTGGGGAAAATGAGTTCTGGCTCGGGGAGACCGGCGTGTTGCCCGCGGGTGTCTACGTGATCGTCGGCGTCGCGTTCTACGCGTCGATGCGCCGCAGTGGTCTGTCTTGGCGGACGCTCGCGCAGCGCGGCCCGCAACGTTCGACCGTCGCTTCCGCCATCTGACACGCCTCTGGAACACGTCTTGAAGCCATGGACTTGCCGTTGGAGCTACTCGTGGTTCAGGAGATGGCGTCGGGTGAGACGTCGCTGCTCTTGACAGATCGAGTACCGTGGGAGTCATTTCCCGGTTATGCGGAGGCGGTGCTCAGGCTCGTAGGCGGGAGTGTTGTCCAACGCGTGGACAGCCCAGTCGAACGGATCTGGACGGTACGTATCGAGGACCAGCTGTTCTGGCTGGCGCACGATCAAGTCGGAGTCTCGCTCGATTCCAAGACCCGCGAGTCGAGCCTGCTGATTCCGTCGATCCGAGAGACACTTCTAGCGTTCCGATCCGTTTGATGAGAGGAGGGATCATTGGTTCTCACCAAATCCGACCTGATTGCGTTGCTCCAAAAAGAGGTTCGCATCCTCCAGCACCTCATTACCAAGATCGATCCAGGCGCGCTCGACTACCGGCCGACGCCCAAGCAGCGCAGCACGATCGAGCTGCTCAAATATCTCACCAACATGGGACCGACGCTGGTGCGGTACGCGAAAGGCCAACCCCTCGACGCATCGGCGATAACCGCGGCAGTCGAGACGGCCAATGCGCGAAGCTTCGACGAGACCGTGAAGGCGCTCGCAGCCCACTCCGATCTGTACGTTGAGTTGCTCGCGGATATGTCGGACGATGACTTTCGCGCGGAGACCGCTGGGTTCGACGGCCTGCCCATCACCCGTGGGCAGTTCATGGTCTTCCACGTCCTCGGCCAGTGTGCGGCGTATCGGACGCAGTTGTTTCTCTACTTGAAGGCCTGCGGGCGCGAGGAACTGAACACGATGAACCTCTGGTTGGGGGTTGATGGCGCCATACCCACCTAGGCGCCTCGCGATCCTCCCCGGGGGCCTCGACGACCCGCGAGTGCGTGCTCTCCTCGAGCGTCATCTCACGAATGCCCGCGCCTCGACCGCTCCCGGAAGCGCGCACGCGCTCGACCTGAACGGGTTGAAGAAGCCGGATGTCACGTTCTGGGCCGCCTGGGACGGTAACAGCGTGCTGGGCGTCGGTGCGCTGAAACGACTGACGCAGGACCACGGCGAGATCAAGTCCATGCACACCGCAGTGGAGCATCGACGGAAAGGTGTCGGCAGCGCAATGCTTCTGCATATCATCGATGCGGCCCGCGCCATGGGGATGACTCGTCTGAGCCTCGAAACGGGTTCCTGGGATTACTTCGTGCCGGCTCGGGAGATGTATAAACGGCATGGATTCGTAGAATGTCCGCCGTTTGCCGACTACGTCCTCGATCCGAACAGCGTCTTCATGTCCCGTGAGCTGATGTGATCGGCCAGGTGCCATCATGCGCGCCACGATCCTCTGCGCTGTGATCATCGCGTCGGGAGTCACGGTCCGAGGCCAGGATCCGGCGTGGCCCGCGTTCGACGTGGTCTCCATCAAGCCGACCGCGTCCGATACGCGCGGCAACAGCTTCGGCTCGCGCCCGGGCGGCCGCTGGACGATGAGCAATCGCTCGATTGGCACGCTCATTCGCGCTGCATATCCGACTCCGGTGAACGAGCTCTTCGGCGCACCGGAGTGGGTCACGTCAGATCCGTACGATGTCGACGCCAGAGCCGGTGAGAGTGTGCCCGCAGAACGGATCACGTTGATGCTGCGCAGGCTGCTGGCCGAGCGGTTCAAACTGCGAATGCACTACGAGACCCGTGAGCTTCCCGTGTACGCCCTGGTGATCGCAGGGAAGGATGGCAAACCCGGCGCCGGTCTCGTCCGCTCGACGATCGACTGCGAAGCAGTGAGAGCCGCGCGACAAGCCGGACGCACGTATGAGGGGCCGATGCCGGCCAATGGTGCACCGCCGTGCGCGTGGACGGCGGAGTACAAAACGAACGGTCCGGTGACCAGGTTCGGCGGACTGCCGCTCTCGCGGCTGTCCGAGAGTCTCGGACAGCCGGACGGGCGCGTCGTCGTCGACAAGACCGGGCTGACCGGCAACTACGAATTCACGTTGCGATACACCGACCAGCCCGCTCCCTCTGATGACACGCCGTCGCTCTTCACGGCGTTGCAGGAACAACTCGGACTCAGGCTCGTGCCCGATCGGGCGCCACTGCAAGTGGTGGTGATCGACGCGATCGAGCGTCCGACAGAGAACTGACGCTGTCGCGCTAGCGGGGTTTCCCTTTCGCGTAGAACGTCCACTCGTTGGCCACTTCGCACGGCCACCCCGTCTCAGGATCGCGCGCCGCCACCGGCAATTCGCCGTCGAACAACACCTGGACCGCCGTAGACGGGTCGTCACCGAGCGTCACGAGCGGCACGTAGCGAACGCGCACGTAGTTCGACAGCAGCCGAAACCCGGCGCCGAACTGGTTGATGGCTGCCTCGCCCGGCAGCACGACAAAGGGGACGACCTCTCGCGAGAGACGCTGGAGCACCAGGCGCTGATAGTGCTCGCCTTCGTAGTAACCCTGCACGAACCCCAGTTGACCACCCGCAAACGCACGCTGCGTGAACACCGGCACTTCTGGCGCAAAGCCGCCGACGAGCAGACGATGATCGCGCGTGGTGCATCGGTCGACGTAGGCATAGAACGGCCAGAGTGCGTGAGCGGCGCGGCTCGGGAGCTGGCGCTCGGCGTGTTGCTCGTGAAGGGCCGTGCTGACTTCGGCGGCGAACTCCGGGATTCGACGCCACGTCACCAGCAGGCCAGCGCGATCGAGCTGTTCGATGGTCGAGCCGACGCCCATCACCGACCGCGCGACGAGGGCCACCAGCAATACCGCCACCGGCCGCCACAGCCACGGATGGCGCGACCGCCAGGCGCTGGCCACCAGCCATGACCCAAGCGTGACCGCCGGCGCGATTGCGTCGTGCAGCCGGGTGATTAGCGGGTCGCGAATGAAGGTCCAATTCACCAGCAACGCAACCACGATGAGCGGCGTCACTCTCGCCATGATCGTCCTGACGTTGTCTCGATGGCGGTAGCACAAGAGCAGGAGAGCCGCGACGATTGGAATCGCCCAGTACTCGTACAGCAGCGCCGCGTGATGTGGCTGGTCGCCGAACAAAGGAGGCCACACGTGCGGCTGACGCGTAATTTCGCCGGCGCGGAATTCAAGCCCGGTCTGCAAGTACGCCCACACACCGCCGAAGACCTGCACATAGATCAGGTATGGAGCCGTCAGGAGCGCGCTCAGCGCGACGAGTGTCGCCGCGCGACGCGCGCCGCCTGGTCCGAGCCCCGGCACGTCGGCGAGCCAGACCGCGAGCACTCCGCCGATCCCCAGATAGATCCCATGGTCGTGCCGAAACAGGAACGCCACCACGATCGCCGCCGACAGCGCGAACAGCCTGCCCATCGTCGGCCGCGTCACGTATCGCTGCAGGAGGTAGAAGCCGGCGGCGTAGACCAGCACTTTCGGATAGCCGTACGTGCGAGTCACGATGGCGACTTCGACGATCGCGGCGAGGAGAGCGAGCACTCGCGATCCGGTGAGCTCGCGCACCGCGGCGGCGGTCAGCACCGCGGCCAACGCGTACGCGCCGCACATGAGCACAGCTTCGGCAAACAGCGGCGGGCCCAGGATCCGTTGCGCGAGGGCCGACGCGAAAAACATCAGAGGCAGGCCCTGATCGAGAAAGTCCCTCGTAGGCCAGTCGCCGTTGAGGATCTGCTGTCCCCCGGCGATATAGAGGAAGTGATCGTTGGGGAATCCGTCCTTGAGCTGAAGAAATCGGAAGAGCGCCGTGAACAGGACCAGCGCCACAAGCGCGAGGATGTAGACAGCCGATCCCAGCGCGTTGCGCGACCGCGACGTCATCGTCTAAGAGGCTACTCCCGTTGACCGTATTATCTGGTCGGTCTGAAAGCTCTCGGCGCGATCGATGACATACCCGGGCCGTCCCCGTGTCGTCTGCAGGATGAGCCAGACGTACTGGCCGACGATTCCCAGTCCAAGGCTCGTAATCGAGCCGAAGAAGGTCACGATCAGTACCGTCGGCGCGTAGCCGGGCACGGTGATCCGTCCGGCCAGCGACGCGCTGAGCAGCAGGACGGCGAACACGGCAGCGGCTACCGAACCGGCGACGCCGAGCAGCAGCAGCAATCGAATGGGCAGGTCGGTGAAGCTGAAGAGACTGTCGATGCCGTAGCGGAGCTTTTTGCCGAGCGTCCAGGCACTTCGGCCATCGTGCCGGCGTTGTCGATGGTATGGCACGTAGGCCCGCCGAAATCCGAGCCAGAAGAACAGGGCGATCAGATTCGTGGTCGGTTCACGCAGCTGCAGCAGTCGATCGCGGACCATCTTGGTGCAGCCCACGGCGTTGACGCCTCCCGGCGGGATCTCCGGCACCACCCACCGCCGGTAGAAGGCCCAGAACGCCCGCGACGACAGTTCGTCGAACCAGGGGTCCTCGCGGCTCGCGCGCGTGGCGAACGCGATGTCGGCTTCGTCCTTGCGCAGGATCTCGAGGAACGTCAATGCCAGATCGGCGGGCTCCTGCAGATCGGCCGCCAGCACCGCGAAATAGTCCCCCGATGCCATCTCGAGGCCACAGCGCACGGCGTTGAACGCGCCGAAATTTCGACTGAGCGACACCAGCACCGAGGAGAACCGGACACGAGGGAGCGCCCGCTGCAGCATCTCGAGCGAGCGGTCGGGACTGCCGTCGACGACGAAGACCACTTCGAGCGGCAGCGGGGCGAGCGCGGCGATGCGCTCGAGTTCCTGCACCAGGCGATCGATGTTTTTCTGGTTGCGAAAAACGGGAATGACGATCGAGAGCATCTGGGCCGGCTGGACTGTATCATGACGCGCGATGAAACTCAGCCTGCTGACGTCACGGTTGGACGAAGTGCGGTCGTTGATCCGCGACAGTCTTCCCTGGTCGCCGTTGGATTTCGTCAGAGGAGTCTCGCCCGAGGGCGATCGGGCCGTGCACACGGCTGCACTGTTGCGCGAGCTAGACCCAGCCGACGACCTGCGATTTTCGAGCCCGCTCCGCAATGACACCGATGTGGGCGTGTTCGCGGAACGCTTACCCTGGGATTCCGAGTTCTTCGGCTACGGCGTGGCCCGGTTGCAGGGCATCATCCCGTTGCGAACTGGTGGCTACCGCGCCGGGGCCGATTACACGCCGGCCGTGGACGCGCTCACCGCTGTGGCCAGGAGCCGGAACATCCGGTATCTGTTCGCGGTGGTGGACTCGCGCGATCTGCCGACCAGCCGGGCTCTGACGGCGCGCGGATTTTCACTGATCGAAACCCGCCTGCACTTTCACCGATCGTTGCGTACGTATCACCACGCGCGGCGGTTCCGGTGTCGGCTGGCGACCGAGGCCGATCTTCCTTGCCTGACAGCGCTCGCGCGAACGGTCGAGAATCCCTTCGATCGATTCAGCGCCGACCCGTTCATCCCTGCACAGGACACCACGCGGCTGATGGAGACGTGGCTTCGCGCGTCCATTCTGCGCGGGTTCGCCGATGCGACCTTCATCCCCGACACGCGCACTCCCGGAGCCGTGTGCACGGTGAAGTATCACAAGGACAGCGTGGCGTGCTGGAACACGTCGATCGCCCAGTTGGTGCTGGCCATGGCGTCTCCGCGGACCGGCAACGGCCTGGTCGGTGTGATTTCGGAAGTGAGCTATCACCTCAAGGAGCGCGGCACCGACCACGTCGTCTTCAGCACCCAGCTCGCAAACCGGAAAGCCATACGAGTCGGCGAGCATCTGGGCTTCAAGCATGGCAAGGGCGAGTACGTGTTCCGCCTTTTGCTGTGACGCGTGCTACCATCAGGGTAAGCAGTGCAGGCTGCATCCCGTCCGCGGGAAGGGATCATCCCACCTGTCGTATCGCTCCAATCGACGTTCACTCTCTTTCTTGCCCGTCAGGCGGACCGGGCGCTCAGGAGGAGAGATGTCTCGCCAGTTACCGCCGCGCCCCAACCTCGAATACCTGCGCAAGGAAGCCAAGGATCTCCTGGAGACTCTGCTGCGACAGGATCAGTCCGCCAAACTATCCGACGCCCAGCACGCGCTCGCGCGTGAGTACGGTTTCGCGAGCTGGCCGGCGCTCAAGGCGAGCGTCGAGGATCGGCGTGCCGCGTTTGATCAGGGCGCCCGGTTGTTTGCGGGCGTATGGAAAGTCGATCTCGCGAGATCGCAACGCCATCCCGCGAACCAGTTCCAGAGCGCGACGATCGTGTTCGACGTCGATGGCGAGGACCTGCGCATGTCCGATGTGTTTGTCGATGAGGCCGGCCGCGAGGAGCAGCATGTCAACACGATTCGTGCCGATGGTCGTGAACGCGCTAAGGAACCGCGGCGCGGCTACAGCGTACGCGCGAGCTGGCGCGATCCGTACACGCTCGAGACAGTCGGCCTGAAGGACGGTCAGCCGATCGGCGGCGCGACGTACGCCGTGTCGCCGGATGGCCGCACGCTGACGATCTCGGCCGATCAACAAATGATCGTGCTGGATCGGGTGGACGCCTGAGCTGTTTGCGCCGCGATGGGTCCAGGCCATGCTCGTGCCGGCCGTCGTGCTCGAGCCTCGTAGCAGATTTTCATCCGGCCAAGCGAACTGATCCTCGGCTGTTCTCGTCTTACGAGCGACACCGCTTCGACTCGGCCTGAGCGAGTTTTGTCCGCCTTGCTCAGCGCACCCAGGAGGGCCCGATGTCCAGCTTCGGCCAGGATCTGCGTTATGCCGCGCGCACACTGAAGAACAGCCGGGGATTCACGGCGGTCGCCATCCTGACGCTGGCCATTGGCGTGGGCGCCAATGTCGCCATCTTCAGCTTCGTCGACGGCATCCTGCTGAAGCCGCTGCCCTACGACGAGCCCGAGCGCATCGTTCGCGTGCTCGAGAAGCCGCCGCAAGGCGAACGAAACGGCATCTCGACGATGAACTTCCTCGACTGGCAGCGCGAGAACACCGTGTTCGACTTTCATTCCGCGCAGACGGGAGGCAACGTCACGATGACCGGCGGCTCGGAGCCGGTTCAATTGCGCGGGGCGCGCGTCTCCGCCGAGTACTTCAACGTCTTCGGGATCAAGCCTGCGCTCGGCCGGGCATTCCTTCCGGGGGAGGATCAGCTCGGCAAGCACCACGTTGCCGTCATCAGTCACTCGCTCTGGGAGAGTCAGTTCGGCTCGGACCCAGGCATCATCGGTCGCGTCGTTCAGCTCGATGGCCTGCCGCACACCATTGTCGGCGTGCTGCCTGAGGGCAGTGCCTTCGACCGTGCCTTTGCGCAGATCTGGCGTCCGCTGGCGTTCCTCCCGTCGAACATGACGCGCGACTTCCACTGGCTCACGTCGTTTGCGCGCCTCAAGGACGGTGTCACGCTCGCGCAGGCGCAGGCCAGCATGAACGTGATCGGCGCACGGATCGCCAAGGACTTTCCTGCCTCCAACAAGGGCTGGGGCGTGATTGTCGAGAACTACGCCTCGACGATCGTCGGACAAGACATGCGCACGGCGCTCCTGGTCCTGATGTCGTCAACCGGCCTCGTGCTGTTGATCGGCTGCGCCAATCTCGCCAATCTGGCGCTGGCCCGCGGCGTGTCGCGCGAGCGCGAGGTGGTCGTTCGTGCGTCTCTTGGGGCCGGACGCTGGCGGCTCATTCGCCAGTTCCTTACTGAGAACGTCGTCCTATCGCTGTGCGGCGGTGTGCTGGGAATCGCAGTTGGATACGCCACGATGAAGGGCATCCAGATGATGATTCCCGAGTTCTCGTTCGCACGCGAGATCAACGTCGAATTGGACGTGCGTGTCCTGGTGTTCGCGATCGCCGTGTCTGTGTTCACGGGTCTGCTGTTCGGCATGGCGCCTGCGTTCCAGGCGACGAGACCTGACCTGGCGTCGTCGATGAAGGAGGAGGGTCGCGGATCGAGCGGTGGCGCGGGCCGCAAGCGCCTGCGGGATACCTTGATCGTCGTCGAGGTTGCGCTGGCCTTCGTGCTCCTCGTTGGCTCCGGATTGATGATGCGCAGCTTCTTCCGGCTGATGACAGTGGACACCGGGTTCGACGCCACCAACATCCTCACGCTCCGACTGCCGACCACCACCGAGCTGTACCCGGATCCGATGCGGTTGAATCAATACCTTCGCGACATTCGAACCACGGTCGAGGCTGTGCCCGGAGTCAGCGAGACGGGCTACAGCTGCGCGCCGCCTCTGCAGGGCACGTGTTACGGCATGCCGATGCAACCGGCCAACAAACCGATGATGGACGTGGCCAACCGTTCGGGCGGTTTCTTCAAAGTCGTCAGTCCGTCGTACTTCTCGACGCTCGGCATCAAGATGCTCAAGGGCCGGGCGCTCTCGGACCGCGACACGTGGAATGCGCCGAGGGCGCTGGTCTTGAACGAGCGGCTGGCCAAGCGGTACTTCGACAAGGAGGAGCCGATCGGCCAACGCATCCTGATTCAGGAGATCATTCCCGGCAAGACGGAACTCGGTCCGGACGTGTCCTGGGAGGTTGTCGGAGTCATCGGCGACGAGAAGATCGGCGGTCCGGCCGATGATCGCAGCGCCGGCGTCTACGTCTCGAACGAGCAGAGTCCCGTGTACGGCATGGTATTGAATGTCCGTACATCGGTAGACCCACTCACGCTGCAACTCCCGATCACTGCGGCGATTCGCAACGTCAACAAGGACCAGGCGATCACTGACATCCGGACGCTCGATCAGATCAAGAGCAACAGCATGGGTGGACGGCGCGTGCCGTCGGTGCTGCTAGGCGTGTTTGGCGCGGTCGCGCTGATCCTCGCGGGCATCGGCATCTACGGCGTGATCTCCTACTCGGTCGCGCAGCGGACGCGTGAGATCGGCATCCGTGTTGCGCTTGGTGCATCGGAGCGCACGCTGCTCAGACTCGTGCTCGATCGCGGCGTCTTGCTCACCGGTATCGGCCTGGTCATCGGGCTGGCCGGCGCTATCGCGCTGACGCGGCTCATGGCCGGCATGCTGTTCGGGATCGGCGCGCGCGACCCGATGACGATGGTGAGCGTCGGAATCGTGCTGGCGAGTGTGGCGATGCTGGCCTCGTACGTGCCGGCTCGTCGGGCGATGAAGGTCGACCCGATCGTGGCTCTTCGCTATGAGTAGGGCCGGTCCTTCTGGACCGGCTTGCGGACACACTACAATGCCCTGATGAGGTTGTTGATTCAGGGGTTTACTGTATTCATTGCGGCCGTTCTGATGGCCGCTCCGGCCGTTGCTGCGACGGTTCGCGGCCTCGTTTCCGATGCAACGGGCTCCGCGCTCCCAGGCAGCCACGTCGTGCTGCGCGGCGTCGCCACTGGTCAGGAGTTGGAAACCGATACCGGCGCCGACGGCCGGTTCCAGATCGAGGCGCCTGCGGCCGGCACGTATCTCGTCATCGTCAGGAGGCCCGGCTTCTCGGAGGCAGCACGCACGGTTGTGATCGACGCCCGGGAAGCAGCGGTCGACGTGACCGTGCAGCTCGAGCTCGGCGTGTTCAACGCGGAAGTGAGCGTGACGGCGGCGCGATCCGAGCGCGAGACGCGACAGATTCCGCTGCACATCGAGACGATCACCAGAGCATCCATCGAGCAGGACAACACGCTGTCTACTGGCGATGCGCTGACCAC
>Ga0209382_10003732_pt1 | contig 20910 bp, 19 predicted proteins | sample SoiMetdeltSBSDD5_FD_187599 | JGI IMG/M metagenome (GOLD analysis project Ga0209382, IMG submission 187599) | Bulk soil microbial communities from a Populus tree surrounding site in Tennessee, USA - Soil MetaG P. deltoides SBSDD5 (SPAdes) (version 2) | ecosystem: Environmental > Terrestrial >... | reverse complement strand
GGTGTGTATGTTACACGTGTCAAGGTGCCGGCGGGCGTGAAGCTCATGCCCCATTGGCATCCTGACGAGGTGCGCACGGTGGTGGTCCTCTCAGGCACCTTTCTGCACGGATACGGTGACCAGTGGGATGAAAGCAAACTGAAGATTCATCCGCCGGGAACGTTCTTCTCTGAGCCGACTAAGGCTCCGCATTTCGCGTGGGCAAAGGACGAGGAAGTGGTTCTCCAGATTACCGCAACCGGGCCGACCGCCACTAGCAACATCCCGCAACCAAGCAGGTGATCAAAAGTCGGGAAGTACGCCTTTTCCCGTGGCCATGACGGAGCCCAACGGTCACGGGGGGGACCGTGAGACCGTGAGACCAGCTCCCCACCAGATCTCAGCCAAAACCGGAGCTGAGCTGCGGTGGCCCTCCCTCGCGCCGACGAGGTGATCGAGTAATCGACCCCCAAGGCACACCCGTTGCTGCGCTTGCTCACGACCGGTTATGGCCCATGGCGACGAAATGAGGATGTCCGCTCCTAGGTCGGCTCGTTGGGGTAGACCGGAAGAGATATGCCTGTCTACGACTTGTGCGCCGGGCGCAGCGGGCAGTGGGCAGTGGGCCGTCGACGGCTGCCGGATGGCGCAGTAACGCCATCCGGCGAGCAGGCGAAGGAGCTGCGCGGAAACTGGCAGTGCCTTCACACGAACAGAAAGTCGCCGTCGGTCAAGGCGCTGAGCTGGACGTGCGAGAGCACGAGCGTATCGTTCTTATCAAGGTTGATGACCACGTCGTTGCCGCGCTGCTGGCTGTGCGCCGTGACCTCCCCGAAGCTCGAAAAGAACTCCGAGACGTCGATCTGGTCGCCGCTTGTAGCCCCGGCCACAAAATCCGCGATCACCGTCTTGCCGGAGCCGTTCTCGATGATAGCGAGATCATCCCCTCCGCCGAGAGACACATTGCCGGCGACCGTGCCGCCCTTGCCAAAGACGAAGGTGTCATCGCCGTCGCCCAGAGCGACATTTCCCACGATGCGGCCGTGATTGATCACAGTCTCCTCGCCGGCGCCGCCGAGAACTGCGACCGCGCCAACGATGCGGCCGAAATTCTCCAGCGTTGAGGACGTGCCCCCGGCAGGCAGGCCGTCTCGCTCCACAACGTTTAGTTCGACGGCGGCCGCAGCCGCATCTTTGCTCTGGATGATGCCTGAAGCGGTATTCTCCACGACCACGTCGTCTCCGGAGACGACCACCCCCGCTGCACGCAAGGCACCGATGAAGTCGTTCTCGGCCTCGCCGCCATCGGCCGTGATCCGCCCGCTGTTGATCAGGTGATGGTCGTCGCCGATCATGACAATGCCCGCCGCGCCGGCGCCTTCGGTTTGGATCGTGCCGCTATTGGTGATCTCGCCGCCCTCAGCGGGACGAAATCCAAGCGGGCTCACACCGAGCGCAGCTCCGATGGCGAGTTCACCCTCGGTAATGATGCGGCCGGCGTTCACCATCTCAAGGTCGGTTCCATCCAACTCCAGCGGACCACCGCCACGCGCCGCCATGCCAATTGTGAAGGTTCCGTGCGTGTCGATCAGCCCGAAATTGCTGACCTCATGGTCATCGCCGAAGCCTCCCATTCCGGCGCTGCTATCGGCCGTCACATGGATCTCACCCCGGTTCGTAACGTGCGTATTGAAGAGCACCCCTTCCACGGCGGTGGTAAACTCCCCGGTGACTAGAATTTCTCCGCTATTGAGCGAACTGGCATCTTCGCCCAGCGCAAACAGCCCGGCGTTGTCGTCGCCGCGGATTGTGATCAGCCCCGCATTGATGGCCTGCGACCCATCGCCAATAGCGGCAATGACGGATGAGTTGAAAGAGACAGAATCCACTTGGCCGTAGTTGATGGCGACCCCGTCGTTGCCAGCGCCGACCAGCGGGGTAGCGGATACGCCCTCAACCAGAACGCTGCCGTGATTGGCAATGTAGAACCCGTTGCCTTCGGCGAAGAGGCCTTCGGAGAAGAAGGATTCATCGGCTGTAGGGTCGCCCGTGGTGTGTACCGACCCGTAGTTCTCGATCCGCGCGTTTTCCCCTGAGACGTAAATGCCCGCTGCGCCGAAACCCGACGTCTCTATGTTTGCGAAATTGCGGACCGTTACGTCGTTCACGCCGGCGAAGATGCCGTTGGCAAGCGCGCCGGTCGTCGTCAAGTTGCCGTGGTTGCGGATTTCTTCGCCAGCTATGTTTGTCGTCAGCGCATCTTCGTTGAAGTCATGCGTGATTCTGTCCTCGAAATTGGTGACCGTCATTAGCCCCCTCCTGCCGAGCGTGTTGCGGAGATAGACCGACCCAACGCCTCGCACGGCTCAAGCCGAGCAAGCACGCAGTCTGATCGTGGTTATGGTCGTGTCAGGGCGGCATCGGCGGGATAAAGGCCGCCTGCCCCTTCAACAGTGCTTGAAGGTTGCTGCATCCGCCGGGCGACGTGTTGAAGTGCTTGTGGGCGCGCGCAGCGAAGGCGAACGGGTTGAAAAACAGAACGGGGTCGCTGAGTACAAAATTGGTACCCGCGCCAGTGCCGGGCAAGGCCTGCAGAAACTCGTCGCGCACCCTTGCGGGGAGCGACTCGATTTGCAGTGCATAGGCCGGGTACTCATACGCGGCGTGGGTCATCGGTTTGCGCTCGTAGTGTTGGTGCAATACGCCATGCACGACCTCGTGCACGATTAGGCTGAGGTAGAACTCGCGCTGCGGCAGCGTCGCATAGGGCGTGTCCATGGTGAGCGCTGGGATGTTCGCATAGCTGGTGACAAGGGCTCTCTCCTGCTTCGGATCGAAAAAGCCGAAAACCTCCCGGCCATGCGGAAGCCGGACTCCGTCCGAGATGCGAACGTCAATCGGCCGGCGCGGATGGACCTCGCAGCGGCCGAGCAGTTGAATGGCCTGGTGGGCGCCGGCGCACGCCAGGCGGCGTTCCTCAGGCGACGGCGCGCTGACGTGAACTGGCACCTCCGTGCATCGTTCGCTGGCGGCAGCGCCGGTCGACAGTGCGTCTGGCGACAATTGAGCGCGCGATAGCAGTCCGCGGCGCGCGGCCCATTCGACCGCAGCTGTCGAGCCATCGCCGATGCACACGTAGTCGCCGCCACACGCTTGCGAAGCGAGCTCGCGCCGCTCCGGATCGGCATAGGGATCGCGCCCGCCGGTCCAAGGCCATCGGCCGGGCTCGGGATCAGTCCATCCCGCCGGCTTCGGGGGTGGCGCGTAGGGGCGTTGGCCTGCCCAGGGGCCGCCTGAAACCCAAGGAGCAATCGGTTGCTGACCGATCCTTCCAGACCCTGCATGCGTCTGCTGGATGCCCAGGACAGCGACGACGCACAATATGCCCCAATGGGCGACGGCTCCCATCGCCTTCTCCTCCTGGTAACGTATCGGCGGTCTGAAGCGCCAAACGTGAGCTCCCTCACAAGGTCGGCGAACCTTCCGTGGGTGACATGACCGCGACGAGCTGCTGTCCGCGATTAGCTGCAGCGGCGGCTGGGAGTCCTGACAGAACCATGGCGAAAGGCCGATTTTTCGCCTACAATTCGCCGATTGCGGAATGGCGGCCTCGGCCTGCGCGCTAATGGACCTGAGCGTCGATAAAGCTTTGCGGTTCGAACGCTTCGCGCTCGATCTGGAGCGCGAATGCTTGCGGGTCGGCGGGCAAGAGATCGAGCTGCGGCCAAAAGCCTTCGATGTGCTGCGACACCTGGCGGCGAACGCCGGGCGGCTGGTGCGCAAAGACGAGCTTCATGAGGCGGTGTGGCCCAACGTCACCGTCTCCGACGATTCGCTCGTGCAATGCATCCGAGAACTGCGCAGCAAGCTCGGAGATGAAGATCACGCGCTGATCAAGACGGTCTCCCGTCGCGGGTACCTGCTGGATGCGAGGCCGGCGTCGGATCAGGCAAGCGTCCCGACGGCGCTCGCCGGCGAGATGCCGGCGCCAGGCGGGAGTGGCGCCCCGAGTGTGCCCGCCGCCGCCGGCGGGCCGCCGACCACGGCGGGCCACCCTGCGGTCGCGTTACGGCGCCACCCTCTGACGGCTGCCGGTATCGCCATGGGCGCGATAGCGGCAGCCTATCTCCTCGTCGGCCCGACCGCGCCGACCGGCAGGATTGAAACGCCGCTCGCCAACACCTCCGCGGTTACGACGGCCGCGCCGTCTCTCCGGCCGACGGTCAAGGACTGCGACGTTTGCCCCGAAATGGTCGAACTGCCCGCCGGCGAGTTCATGATGGGCTCTCCGGACGATGAGCCGGGTCGCAAGCAGGTCGAGGGCCCGCCGCGACGCGTGGTCATCAGCAAGCGGTTCGCGCTCGGCAAGTTCGAGGTGACGGTCGAGCAGTTCTCGGCGTTCGCCGCCGAAACTGGATTTGCCGGCGGCAACGTCTGCCACGTTCTTATTGGCTTTGACTATGACGACTTTCGCTGGAGCGAGCCGCGGGCATCATTTCGCGAGCCCGGCTTTGACGTCACGCCGACCCATCCGGTCGTGTGCGTGAGCTGGCACGAGGCGCAGGCCTACGCGGCCTGGCTGGGGCGCCGGACCGGCAAGCCCTACCGGCTGCCGACCGAAGCCGAATGGGAATATGCCGCAAGGGCTGGGACGACGACGAGCTACAGCTTTGGGGCGAACCAGACGCTGGCGTGCGCCTACGCCAGATTCACCGACCTCAACTCCAAATTTGGCTGGCGCGATACCTGCCGCAGCGGCTTCGTTGAATATGGAACGCTGCCGGTCGGAACGCGCCTGGCGAATCCCTGGGGGCTGTTCGACATGCATGGCAATGCCTGGGAGTGGGTGCAGGATTGCTGGACGCTCGACGCGCGAGAGATACCTGTCGACGGATCGGCTTTCATGCGGTCAGGCGGCTGTGAATTCGGCGTGCTTCGAGGCGGCAGTTTTGTATCGGACGTGACCAAGCTCAGATCGGCGCAAAGGGGGCCGTGGCCGGTCGGCGCGCACGATCAAGGTGTCGGGTTTCGCGTCGCCCTCCCGCTCGATCCGTAATCGTTGGCTACCTCGCCGATGCCGGCCGTCATTGCGGAAGCGCGTCGGCGACGAAGTTTCAGATCGCAAATTGTCTAGTGCTCGGGCTCCTCCACTCGCGTTATTAACCCGCTTCGCAGCCCAAAAAGCACAAGCTCAACATCGGAAGAAACGCCGAGCTTCGATTTGATGGCGTAATGGTAGTTCGAGACGGTTTTCGGACTGAGATTGAATGCGGCGGCTATTTCCTCGGCCGACCGGCCATCGAGTAACATGCGCAGGATCTCGAATTCACGTGGCGACAGAGTATCAATGGCACTTGCATCGTCCTGCAAGCGGCTCCTTGCAATGGCTTCACTGATCTCGGGGCAAATTGCAACACGGCCGGCAGCCACGTCACACACCGCGCTAACGAGCAACTCGGGCGGGCTGCTCTTTGTGACAAAGCCCTTCGCACCGGCCTTGAAGGCCTGGAGAGCGAATGTAGCCCTCAAGTGCATGGTGAAAACCAGCAGGCGCGCCGCAGCATCCCACTGACGTATCTGGCGAATGGCATCAATGCCGCCGCGACCCGGCAATGAAACGTCCATCACCACGACATCGGGCGTTTTATTCTTATAGGCTTGATAGGCACCCGCCGCATCGGCGGCCTCGGCGACGACAGTAATGCCTTCATGCTTTTCAAGAAGCCGACGGTATCCCTCACGCACAACCGCGTGGTCATCGACAAGCATGACGCTGATACTTCGCGGCCTCATGATGCTGGACCCGCGATATTCGTAATAGGAATCGTGACGCTGAGGATGAGGCCCTTCTCTGGCCTCGACACAACGCTCATCTCCCCACCCAGCGCGAGCGTTCTCTCGCGAATCCCGATCAACCCGAGGCCAAAACCAGCCTCTCCCCTGATCTGGTGCGCCAATCCCGCACCATCGTCCTCAACGGTCGCCTCGACTAAGCCAGCGCTAGAGCGCGGCGCACCGCCTTGAGCAAGGTCGATGCGCACCATGGCACGCACGTTGGCCGCCTGCGCGTGCTTCACTGCGTTTGTTAGACCCTCCTGAACGATATGAAAGATGTGACCGGTAATCGGTAGGGGTAGCGCGTTCACGTCGCCGTGCGCCTCAAGTACGAATTGGGTCTTCCCACAACCGCGGCGATTATGATCGGCGATTAATCCCTCAAGGCTCGTGAGCAGACCGATATCGTCAATCTCCTGCGGTCTCAACTCCTCCACGGTCCTGCGAAGCCCCTTCATGATATTGCCCGCAGTTTCCGTCAGGGCCTGGGCCTCGGGAACAAGAGATGGACAATCAATCGAGGCGGTGACCTTGATCGAAGCTGCCGTCGCACTCATGGCACTGAGGCTCTGGGCCAACTCGTCATGAAGCACCCGTGCGAGGTGACGCCTTTCCTGCTCCCTGGCTTCCACCAGACGTCGCGCAAGGGCGGCACGCTCGGAGGTCGCGACTTCCAGGGTGTTCGCCAGATCGTTGAAGACCTTACTTATTCTTTGCAACTCGGCAAGTCGGAACGGCGGGAGACGGCACTTCAGATCGCCCGCAGCTAACCGGTTGAGGCCGCTAACGACGTCTCTCGTCGGCCGCAGCGCGCGCTCGACGACAAAATACATCAAGATGCCAAGAGCGCCGATCGTCGCGGCGGAGAGGCCGAGCATCCGCGAGATTTCAGACCAGGCGCGCGCCGTCACGGCTGATGGGTTCGAGCTGACGACGAGCGTGCCAAGTACGGGACCCCCGTGCCTGACGACGGGACGCTCATAAGTCATCCGACTGCCGACCGCCCGCTGAAAGAAAGCCGAAAACCATGCCGGTGCCTCGCCCACCTGACTGTTGAAACCCAGACAGCTGGAGATGAGATCCTTCCCGGCTTCATTGAGCTGCACGCACTGGCCCGGGCTCATCACCTGGTCGAGAAAGTCCATCTGACGAAAGCGGCCTTGCAGATCAACGCGTCTTCCGCGGATCAGAAGCGCGTGCCACGGCGTTTCCGGCATTTCCAGAAACCTGCCAACAGTATCGCCTACGGCCCGATTGGCCTTCAACGCCTCCTCTTTTGCTTGGTGCACGGAGACCGCCGCTCCAGCAAGAAAACAGAGTAGCGCGACGGCCGCTACTTGCCTCAATAGCGACCATTTGAGATCGAAGACCGGCCGGTGCCGAAGAATCCTTGTCTCCCGCGTGGCGAGGGACACGTGACGCCCTCTTCAGACTACAACATTCAGCCGCCGCTCGATACTGCTTGGTCCGACGTCGGGCAAATTTCCCAGGACATCACAGGGAGTTCTCTGTTTCCCTGAATCACGGAGTGTCGGATGCTACGCCTACGGCCCGCCGCGGAGCGCCTGCGAATTGAACCAGGTCAATTTGGAAATCGTGGTGCGAATATCTCTGTTTGCTTAGGGAGAGTGCCATGTACAGGTTGTTATTAAGCGCAGCACTTGCGGTCGCCTTACATGGGGCGAATGCAGCAGCCGAAGAGCTTCCGACGTTTGAATTGTTGGGCTTTCCGGTTTCCCGGCATCAGGTGGCGGTGCTCGGATCAGCGAACGTTGAGGAGCAGACGCCCAGTCCTACTCTTACTTGGGGCGGCATGCCCGCCTCTCCTCACCAAGTGGCAGTTTTGACGCCGCGGCCACGGGTGGCAGAGGAGGCCGCGGTGACGTCAAAGACGGTTGGTCTTTCAGCCAGGTAGATTGGAGCTTCCGGGTGCTTACAACGCTGGTTCTTATTTGCTCGGTTGCCGCGGCACCCGATCTTCGGGATTGCACCCGGCACAATGCGACAGCTGTCTTTCGCGTCCCGGCTGAGTTCGGAAGTCTGGCCACATGCTTCCTGCATGGTCAGGCCTACCTAGCTGGGACCTCCATCGGTCGGGAGCTCGAGCCCGACGAGCGCGTCAAGATCATTTGTGTGCGGAGCGAAGGATCGGCTGCCTCCGTGCAGCGTCGATGAAGGTTGGAGGAAAAGAGCCTGTGCAGTTCGCAAGTCCTTACCAGCTTCGGACAGCGTCAGTTTCTGCCGGCATAAGAGTTGAGCCAGTCAGCCGTCTGGACGGGGTTTTTGGAGCGACGATTTCCCAAGAATGTCCGCAGCGTCGGTTATGCTGGAAATCGACCGGTTATTAGAAGGCTAGTCGCGCGATGCAGACAAAATCGATGATGCGATGGCCAGGATTTGCCGAGTCAATAAGCAACGACTGCGGTATACGGCGATCGCTCTGATCGAAGGACTGATCAAAGCTGCTTCGGCGGGATGCAGGCGTCGACAACCTCGTGCTGGGCCGCCGTGTAAAACTCATTCCAGGAGCACGCGCCATCCTTTGGTTCGGGGCAAAACTTGGAGGGAATTGCAATTCTAGCCACGTTCGGGGTGGTTTTTCGAGCCGGGCCCGACAGCCGCGGGAGGCTCAGCTGCGTCAAGTTCCGCATCTGATCGAGGGTCTGGCTGTAATACGCCATGCGAACGAAGGCCTTTCCGGTCTTGTCACGCAGAAGCTCGAACGCCATCGCGCCGGCCGGCGGCGTCTCGTTTTGCAGATAGTCGCCGAGCTGCCAATTCACCTCGAGCATCCCGCCAATATTCGCGAGGTTGGTGTCGTGGCCGACATATATGACGAGCTTGGCCTCACGCGGCACCGGCCGAATCGGGTCGTAGGTTCCTTCGGCGGTCTGGCGCAACGTCTCGAGAACTTGACGCACCAACGCGGAGGCCTGAAGTCTTGCGAGATACTTCGTACGCTGCAGGAGCTCGAATTGCAGGTCATGCAACTTCAGGAATGGCTTGATACTGTCGGGCGTGGAGTGGTAGCCCCATGCAACCTGCTTGCTTGGCATGTTTTCCGCGTATTCGAGCAGGAATACTTCAGATACCGTCGACCCGATGGCGATCGGACCCGTCAAGCTCACGTTGTAATCCGTTACCGTGAGCTTGGGCGTCGCCGTCTCGAGCGCGCAGAGAACGCCGGCCGCGCACAACTGGGGCTGACAGCAGTCGAGCACCCCTTGCAGCTGTTTCACCGTGTCACGATAGGGCCGTAGCGCGCTTTCGAGATCGCCGCCTGCTCGCTCCATAACCGCCTTCTCGGCAAGGTCCCGGTCGATTTTGCAAACCTTGGCGCCCACGGGGTGAAACAGCGGGTCGGGTGGGGGGTGCGCGCCCGTACAGACGTCTTTGGTTTGCGGACGTGCAAAAAAACCTTCAAGCAAGCCGTTGCGGGTCTCCCTGGTGCGCTGATCGACATCGGCCAGGGCGAAAACTTGGCTCGCGGCCGGACGCCGGCCGGCCGAAAATAGCCCGCGTGCGGTGAATTCGCGGCGATAGTACGCGCCCATGCGCGAGGTGGCAGTCTTGCCGTGTGCTGTCAGGCACCCGTCTCCGACCGGCCATGCGGGCCAGGTCCGTGACTTCGTGTACTCTTTGAGGTTGTCCATGCTGGTCGGTGATCGAACGCCGTGCCGGCTGACCAGCACGACTCTTTCCAGCGTGAATTGCGCGGCGGCGGTTTCGGGCCACTGCGTGAAAAGCGCGAGCGCGGCGAAGAGCTTCAATCGCGTCGATCTAGCCATGGCGGAACCTCCCAGGTAACCCGGATGCAGGGGAGCGACGGCGGCGGTCGCTCGACCCGGTTCGCTGCGCTCAAATCCGGCCTGCACGCCCTACGCCTGCGGTAGATAAAGCACGAACTCGGGGGGTGTCTTTGGTTTTTGTCAACGAGCCGCCGTGGAACGTCACCAGCAGCATGGCATCGACCCCGATGGCGGCGCTGCCGGCTGAACGCGGGGCCGGCACTCTGATCCACCGATTCTACGGACGTAAGATTCGTTGAAGGAACCGAGTTGCATCATTGATCGATTGGGCGCGAACTGCTGCATCAAATCCCATCGAATAGCCGGGCGCCGCAGCGACGCACGAGCCGAAGGCGACCGGATCGAAGGGCTCCGCCTTGCCGTCGACGAGTACGGCCGGCTGCTTCGGGCCGAGCAGGATGAGCGGACATTTTTTCGTGCTGACGAAATCCGGGTAGAAGCGCGCACTGCCGAGGTCAGGAACCGTCCATGCATGGTAGGCGCCCGGGTAGATCGCGGTTTCAACCGGAGCCGGAGCCCCTGCGGCGCGCGCATAGGCCAGATAGTCCACGATCTTTGTCACAGGCAAATTGTCGTCTTTCCCGCCGAGCAGCATAAGCACGGGCGAGCCGGTATAGGCTCCGGGTTCGGCGCTCGCGCCAAAATTCCCGCCCGGATAGAACGCGACGTGTGCGGCCAACCGGCCCGATCCAGGATTGAGCGCCGATCGCAGCGTCTCGAATGCCGTGAGATGCGCCACTTCACCGCCGTACGAGAAGCCGATGATGGCAATGCGATCGGCGTCAATCCGGGGTTGGCCCGACAGAAACCGAAACGCGGCGTAGGCGTCGGCAACGCCAACCGGTAAATAGCCTGATGATCCCGACAGGGCGGCACCCGTAGTTCCGCGCGCCGCAAAACTGTCATAGGCCAATGTGGCGAAGCCTGCTTTGCGCAACTCGGCAGCGGCATAGCCTTCGTTGGCGTCACGATATCCGGCGATGGTGTGAACGACGATAACGGCGGGATAGCGATCCCTCACCTGTTCGGGAAAGCCAAGATGGGCCTTAACCGTCACTGTCCCGGTGGTGGCTTCTCGCGCCAAAAGCTGGCGCATGTCGCCGTAGGTCGAAGATTGAAAAGTGACTATGGTCGTTGCTGCCGGCGGCGTCTGACAATGTGCAGCCGCCACTCCATATGCGATCGTCGCCATCAGGGCGCGCAAGATCCGGTACATGGGACCCATTCGACTAGCTATGATCGGGCAAGCCTATCTGCGCATTTCTGCGAATGCTACGTCGGTTGTGATCCTTCTCGGACTCCGCTCGCAGGGGCGCCTTTTGGCGATGGTGGATCGCAATCCACCACATGACGAGCGGCTGGCGCGTCCGGCCTGGACTGCAAAGGCCGACAAGCGCGTGCTGTCTGAGATTGGTGCCGCCGTGCCGAAAGCGGAGCGTCGGGGCGGGACCTACATGCCGAAACTCGTCGCGAGCTTGTCGTACGGCGTGACCTTGGGGATGGATCCGTGCGCTTTCGCAAGCGACCGGCCAGTCGCTCCTAAATGCTCCTGAAGCCTGCAATCGCCGGGCTGCGCACTGCATCCGCGATTGCGATAGCGAGCTGTCGGGCGACGCAGGCGTAGCTCCAATCGTTCATGTGCAGGCCATCGGGCGAGAGCAGCGTCTCGAACGCAATGCCCTGAGTCTCACGCCAATGGCGCATGACCGCAAAGCGCTGGAACAATCCGACGTTGCTGGCCTTGGCCTCTGTGCCGATCAGGTTGACCATGCCCTCGACATCATGGTTCCTGGCGAGAACCTTGGGCGCATATTGCGGGTCGATCACAACGACGTCGGCCCCGAGCGCCTTCAGGCGGCGGATCCCTTCACGTATCAGCGGCGCCTCGCTGGCGAGCGCATGGTCGCTCAGCACCGCATTGGTGCCGACTTGCCACAGCACCAGATCAGGCTGTTCTACCGCGACATCGCGGTCGAACCGCGCCAGCATCTGGCTGGCATCCTCGCCGCCTACGCCGCGGTTCAGAACTCGGATAACCCGGCCTGGAAAGCGGGCCTTCAGGTCGGCTTCAAGCCGGCTCGGGTAGGTAGCAGCCGGCGAGCTTGCGCCTGCGCCGGCGGTCGAGGATGAGCCCACCGCCACGATCGTTATAGGCTCGCCCGAGGCCAGACGGCGGGCCACACGGGGAAGGCTATAGCCCAGTCGTGCCAGTTCAGACGGCGCGGTGCACGCGGGCATCACCGTCGCAGAGGCGGTTTCGGCGTGCGGGTTTGCGGGGAACGAAAGGGCAGCAATAACAAGCGCAAAGGACCAAACAAAGCGTCGAATCATGATCCTTCCTGGTTCGACTGCGCCGCAACGACGGTGAGCCGCCTCCCAAGGCCGTTCGGTCGCCGCGTAGGACCTGTCAGTGGCATTCATAGAACGCTCTCGTTTTGTCGGTGTGTACCGGCAAATGAGGTTGACGTGGAGCGATACCGGCTGGACCAGAACATGGTCTACTTGCCCCCGACGCTGCCCCCTTAGACGCGCGGCCCGCCGCCTTGGTTCATTGCAGACGCACAAGCTTGGCCGGGCGCGCCCCGGCATGTGACCTGGATCACAAAGCGTTTGAACGCGCGTGCGTGATCGCGCGTCTAAGCGGCGGGTGATGCCGACATTGATGTCGGTGCCCTCGACCGCGGGATCGTCGGAGATGCGAAAGCCGAGATCGCAACAGAACTTGGCGGCGGCGTTGGGGTCCCGGCACCAGCACCTGATAGTGGTCGAAGCGCAGGCAGCGCGCCCCTTGTGAGTGTCGACCGCGGCCATGGCTGCGCGGGCCGCTGGTCCATGGTGGCGACGAGATCGACCACGGCGCCATGTTGTCCGAATAGCGCAGCGTGCGCTTCTGGAACGGCACCTCGATGAATTTCGACGCGATGCCGATCTTGTCGAAATGCGCCTTGCGGCACGTTCCATGCCAAAGTAGAAGTCGAGGCTCCGCCGCCCGCTCGACCGCTTATGGCGCGCCCCGCTACTCGACGCCATTGCGGTGAGTGGCGGTGGTCGTTGCGTCGTTACGCCACTTGCACCAACACATCGGGCGAGATAGCGCCCGCGTTTTGCAGGAGAACCGTGATGCAACTGCAAGGGACCTGGACCGCAACAACGGCTGAACGCGACGGTAGGACAGCCGATGACCTATTCGGACATCGGCTGTCCTTTGCCGGCAACCGCTTCCAGATCGAGTCGAAGGACCGAATGCTCCTCTACGCGGGAACCGTCCATGTGGATCCGAGCGCAAAGCCGGCGGCGATTGACTTCGAGCACACGGAAGGGGCTCTAAAGGGCAAGGCGTGGAACGGGATTTATGGCCTGGACGGCGACACGCTGACAATCTGCGACAACGCAGCAAATCTGGACGCGCGCCGGCCGACCGCGTTCGAGGCAAAGAGCGGCTCCGGCTATGTCCTTATCGCGTTCAAGGGCGTGAAGCCCTGAACGCCGTTCGCTGGAAAATCATCGTTGGAAACGAGGGGGGCGGCGCCGGACAAAGTTGCCGAAAGTCGGTAACTTAAGGCCGACGAGTCGGTTGCTGCTGGGTTTGCGCCCGATCAGCCGCTGTTGAGCCGAGATCACTGGCATTTCATCGCGGCCCGCAATTTGTTCCCTTTTGGTCTCCGCCTCCCCATCCCGATAAAACCGGGGCATGAGATGAACTCCGCACAGAGACGCCGAGTAGTTGCCGCCGGCGTGATCGGGAACACGCTCGAGTGGTACGATTTTGCGATCTACGGCTACTTCGCAGCACAGATCGGTCGTCACTTCTTTCCACATGAGGATCCGGTCGCTCAGCTGCTTTCGACATTCGGCGTTTTTGCGGTCGGGTATTTGGTGCGGCCGATCGGCGGCGTGATCGTCGGCCATATCGGCGACACGCTCGGACGCCGCACGGCACTCACCTTCTCTGTCGCCGCCATGGCAATCCCGACCTTTCTGATCGGGTTGTTGCCGGGTTATCAGACGATTGGTGTGCTTGCGCCTGTTGGGCTCACGTTTCTGCGCGTCGTGCAGGGACTGTCGGTAGGCGGCGAATATGCCGGCTCTATGGTGTTTCTGGTTGAGCATGCGCCCGAGGGACGGCGCGGCTTGATGGGCGCGCTGGCGGCCTGCGGCTCGTCAGTCGGCATGCTGCTCGGCTCGGCAGTCGGGGCAGCTTTTGCGGCCAGCATGTCAACCGCGGCACTCGACGCCTGGGGCTGGCGCATCCCCTTCCTGCTAGGGCTTGTAGTCGGAATTGCAGGCTACATCCTGCGCCGGTACGTGCTCGAAACGGGAGTCGTGGAGAAGCGCGCGCGATCTCCCCTAGTCGAGACGGTTCACGATCACTGGCGTGTGGTCGCGGGCTTCGTCGGTTTATCGGTCTACAGCGCGGTGACCTTCTACGTTGGTTTTGTCTATCTGGTGAGTTGGCTGCAGACCGCCGACGGCATTGCGCCATCCCGGTCGCTCGAAATCAACTCGTTCAGCATGGTGGTCTCGGTGCCGGTGCTGATCGCAGTTGGATGGTTGAGCGACAGGATTGGACGCAAGCCTCTTATGCTTCTTGCAAGCATGGGGGGACTTCTCGGCGCCCTGCCCGTGTTCTGGTTGTTGAACCATCAATCGGAGCTGCTTGCGCAGCTTGGTCAGCTTGGCCTTGTATTGCTGACGTGTGTCTATTACGGGTCCTTGCCCGCAATGCTGGTCGAGGCTGCGCCCTCGACCGCGCGCTGTACCGCGGTAGCGCTGGGCTATAATCTCTGTCTAGGCCTGTTCGGCGGTTTGTCACCCCTGGCGGCAACCTGGCTCGTGGAACGCACCGGCGACGAAATAGCGCCCGCATTCCTCATCATGGCGGCGGCGGCCGTGACATTGGCGACGCTCTTGGGGTTTCGTGAAACCTATCGCAATAAGTTGGTGCTCCGCGCATAGCTGCGGCGCAGCTGGTGAGTGCCGCCGTCTTGAGAGAGCCGCCGCAGGCTGGTACGCCAGTCATTCCTTCGAGAGCGTGCGCAACCGGCGCGATAGATGCATGGCAATCCTTGGCCAAGCAGTGAGCATTCGATAGCTCGAAGCGCGGCTGATTACCAAACATTAATTCGGCGGCCATTTCCGAGTAATGCTGGCGCTGCCATTTAGCCCGCCAACCGGCGCCGCCCGCGCCATCAATCGAACGGAGATGTAAGCATCATGATGACCCCGCGATACAAACTGGGACGCACGTTTTCGGCGCGCCGCCTCATCCTTCTTGCCGCGGCCGGCAATCTCGCGATTGCCGCGCTCTTGGTCGGGCCGGATGGTTTCCGCCACTCGGTACTTCCAACATTCTCGGCGGCAAATGCGGCAGAGGGCGCGGCAAGTAGCCGCGGTTGGATTGGCGTCCGGATTCAGCCGGTCACCTCCGCCATCGCCGAAAGCCTCGGCATGAAGGAGAACAAAGGCGCGTTGGTTGCCGAACCAATGGCGGATAGTCCCGCCGCCAAGGCCGGCATCCAGTCGCGCGACGTCATCACCGCCGTGAACGGCAATCCCGTCAAGGACGCCCGCGACCTCACCGTGCAGATCGGCGGTATGGCGCCCGGCGCTGCAGTGAATGTCACGATTTGGCGCGAGGGTGCGGAGAAGAGCATCTCGCTGACGCTCGGCGAGATGCCGAAGGACCGCGCCGCCGCCGGGCGGCAGCCCGCCGCGACCGCGACCGACGTGCCGAAGCTCGGCCTGATGCTGGCTGCCGCCGAACACGTCGCGGGCGGAGGATCGGAAGGGGTGGTCGTGGTCGACATCGATCCCCGCGGGCTCGCCTCCGAGCACGGCTTCAAGTCCGGCGACATCATCCTCGATGTCGGCGGCAAGAAGATTGTTAGCCCGGTCGACGTCCGCAATGCCATCAGGGATGCCCGAATGAATGGCAAGCGCGCGGTGCTGATTCGGTTGAAGTCGGACGAGGTGACGAGGTTCGTCGCCATTCCGATCGCTCGTGCCTGACCGGGTAAGGGGCGTTCCCTCCGGTATTGTCACGCGTCCGCCTGGAACGCACGCCGGGGACAGCGCCACGCGCCGTCCCCGGCGCCCTCCGAACTTGTTGGTAAGCGTCTTCTGATGGCTACCTTGCTTTTCGGCTGATGTGGCGCGAAGCGCTATGCGTATTGTGACAATAGGCATAGCACGATGACGGCGGTCGAGGTGATCACATCGGTTGAGCGGCGGCGGCGCTGGAGCCGGGACGAGAAGCTGCGGATCGTGGCGGAGTCGGCGCGGCCCGGCCGCACGGCCTCGCAGGTGGCGCGGGAGCATAGGATCGCGCCGGGCCAGCTGTTTACTTGGCGGCGTCAGCTGCTGTCGGAAGCGATTGAGAGCGGCGTTGCGGGCGACGGTTTTGTACCGGTCGAGATCGGGCGGGAGCGTTCAGCAGCATTGCACGCCCCGACTGGCGCTGGCGATCGCGCGATCGAGATCAGGCTTCCGAACGGGGTCGTGATTGGCGTGGGCAACGCCGTTGAGGTCGAGCCGCTGCGGCGGGTGCTGACGGCGCTGGCGGGGCGATGATGACGCCGCCGTCCGGGACGCGGGTGTGGCTTGCGGGCGGCTTCACCGACATGCGCAAGGGCTTCGACGGCTTAGCCATGCTGGTGCAGGAGAAGCTCAAGCGCGATCCGTTTGGTGGGCAGATTTTCGTGTTCCGCGGGCGGCGTGGTTACCTGCTCAAGGCGTTGTGGTGGGACGGGCAAGGACTGTGCCTGTTCGCGAAGCGACTGGAGAAGGGCCGTTTCGTGTGGCCGTCGCCGGCGGACGGCTGCGTGGTGCTCACGCCGGCGCAACTCGGCATGTTGTTGGAAGGCATCGACTGGCGGATGCCGGTGCGCACGTGGCGACCGCAAGCGGCCGGGTGAGCGCGACTTTTTGACTCATGGGCGGCGCGCGTGCTCGAATCAGACGTCGTTGTTACGCTCGTGGCATGGCTTTCGATCCTGCCGATCTCCCTACCGACATCGCTGAGCTGCATCGAATCATCCTCGCGCAGGTGGCCGAAGGAGAGGCGCGCGAAGCGGAACTCGTGGCGGTCAAGGCCGGTCTGATGGCGAAGGCTTTGGAGATCGAGAAGCTCAAGCTGCAGATCGCGCGGCTACGGCGCATGCGGTTCGGGCGCTCGTCGGAGAAGATCGCGCGCACGATCGAGCAGCTCGAGCTCAAGCTGGAGGAGCTGGAGGCGGAGACGCCGGTCGCATCGAATGAAACGGCTGCGAATGATGAGCAGCCGGCCACGGTCGAACAATCATCACAGGCCGATCGCAAGAAGCCTGAACGCCGGAAGCTTCCGGCGCATCTTCCGGCGTGCGACATCGTGCATGAACCGAGCTGCATCTGCCCGAGCTGCGGCGGCGAGATGCGCAAAGTGGGCGAGGACATCACCGAGATCCTCGATTACATCCCCGGCCACTTCGAGGTGGTCCGGCACATCCGTCCGGCGTTCTCCTGCCGGCGCTGCGAGAGCATGGTGCAGAGCCCGATGCCGTCGCTGCCGATCGAGCGCGGCCAGGCCGGCCCTGGCCTGCTGGCGCACATTTTGGTCAGCAAATACTGCGACCATCTTCCGCTCTATCGCCAGTCCGGCATTTACGCGCGCGAAGGAGTGGACCTCGACCGCGCGACGATGGCGGCCTGGGTCGGCAAGGTCACGGCGTTGGCGTCGCCGCTGGTCGAAGCGGTTGCCGACCACGTCATGGCGGCCGAGAAGCTGCACGTCGACGACACTCCAGTGCCGGTGTTGGCGCCGGGCACGGGCAAGACCAAGACCGGCCGACTTTGGGTATACCTGTGCGACGAACGGCCATTCGGCGGCCGGGCGCCGCCGGCGGTCGTCTATCGCTATTCTCCCGATCGCAAGGCCGAGCATCCGCGCGCGCAGCTGGCCGACTTCCATGGCTTCCTGCAGGCGGACGGCTATTCCGGCTTCGGGCCGCTTTACGCGGCCGCCAACGGGCAGCCTGCGACGGTGACCGAGGTCGCGTGCTGGGCGCATGTGCGCCGAAACTTCTACGACATCCATGTCGCGACCAACGCGCCGATCGCGGGCGAAGTGCTGCAGCGCATCGGGCAGTTGTTCGATATCGAGCGCGCGTCCATGGGACGCGCGGCGGTGCAACGTCGGCAAGTCCGTCAGAGCGCGGCGCGGCCCGTCATCGACGCGCTCGCGGCGTTCTTCGACACTTCGCTGATGACGATCTCCGGCCGCAGCGAGCTGGCCAAAGCGATCCGCTATGCCCGTTCGCGCTGGACCGCGCTCACACGCTACCTCGATGATGGTACCCTGGAGATCAGCAACAACGCCGCCGAGCGCGCCATTCGTCCGCTCGCGCTGGGCAGGAAGAACTATCTGTTCGCCGGCTCCGATGCCGGCGGCGAGCGCGCCGCGGCGGCCTACACCCTCGTCGAAACCGCCAAGCTCAATGGCCTCGATCCCGAGGCCTATCTGCGCGAAGTGATCGGCCGAATTGCCGACCATCCCATCAATCGTATCGTCGAGCTGCTGCCCTGGAACATCGGACTTGCATCGTCGATTCGCGTCGCAGCCTGACCTTCGCACCTTCGCTCACGTCAAGCATCCGAACCGGCAGCCGCCACGAGACGCTTACACTTGTTGCGACGAGAACGAGGTTTCTAGCGCTGTCGCTAATCCTCCTCGCAGCGCGGATGCCCCGGCAACGCACCGACACGTTCACGGGGGGACGAGGTCCTCCGCCTTGGAGGGACTACGAGTTGGCGAAGCTCCTGGTTGGAAGAGTCCCTTGCGGCAAACGTCCCTTATCAGCCCAACTGAGAAGTACTGCCATGACGGGTTCATGTCGGCTGCCGGCGCAAGAGCAGACGAGATATGCTCAGCGCGAGGCTTACCGGTTGTGACCCAACTCGGACATTGAGCGTCAAGAGCCAACGCTAGATTTCAAGCAAATCCCGCCCAGCAATAATCTCGCCGGAGAAAGCTTTGCGGGCTTGTTCCACAAACACCTGCTCGGGAACAGCGTAGTTTCCCGGGACGAAATGAGTAAGTACCAGCGTTTTGACTCCTGCGGCTTGAGCCACTTCGCCGGCCTCTTCGACGCTAAGTGCATTGTTTGAGATGGTTCTGAAAAGGCTGTCCGCAGTGTCCTTGTCATACCCTGCCTTTACGGCTCTTTGGAGCACTTCACGTATTCCCGGAAAGTATTGCGCCTCGCACACGAATACGTCCGCTCCTTTGGCGAGATTGATCAGAGCGTCGGTTTTTCGGGTATCTCCTGAAAAAACAACGGAGCGATCGGCAGTGTCAAAGCGATATGAAAACGCCACCGGAATCGGGGGATGGTCGGCCAAGACGCACGTAACCTTTACATTGTCATCCTGCATCACGGTTCCGGCCGACACTATCTCATGCGGAACGAGCAGTGGCCTAGGATCGCGCCGACTTTCATCACGAATCCGAATGTCGATATCATAGGCGTTTAGTTCAAAGAATTTTTTTGTCATTTCTGCCAGTGGCGGCGGTCCGTAGGAATTCACCTGGCCTTGCACGCCCGCGTACCAGGCAAAATAAAACAGGTTTCCGTAGTCCAAATTGTGGTCCGAATGGTGATGCGTAATGAAGATGCGTTTCAATGCGGCGAGCCTAAGACCGGCTTGCACGATCTGTCGGGCAACGCCATTACCGCAATCAACGACATAAAGAGCCTCACCGGCTACGATGGCGTTTGAAGGCGCAGCTCGCATAACCTGCAAGAGGGGCCCCCCAGTCGTGCCCAACAACACGATTCTCGTGCGAGCCGATTGTCCTGCGGCGAGGCTCGGCACAAGTGCCGGCGCCAGAAGTGCTCCTGCGGAAATCTTTAGTGTCTCTCGTCTGTTCAGCATCAGAGATGGCCCACCAATTGAAAGGCAGACTCTTACTGCATGTTCGCTGCCGGCGCGCTTCGGCTTGCCGGCCTGGTTGTTCTGATCGGTCTTAGGGGAAGGCGTCGTTACTGACATGGGACATCCTCGTAGTGGATGCGAAGTCGCAACGAAATTATTCTCATACTGTAGATCAGCCGGGGTGTATTGCACAAGCCATCAATTTGCAGGTGCACTAACGATTGTGCGGTGCATGAGTCGGGTTTTCCCATTCCGGAAATCGAGTGGCCCAATTTGCTGTGGCGCACACCAGCTTCCCTTTGAGATGTGATAGAGTGTCGTCCTGAGGCTTGGGGGAAGCTCATGAGGCGGCGCGAGTTCATCACCCTGTTCGGCGGCGCTGCGACGTGGCCGCTTGCGACACACGCGCAGCAGCCGGCGATGCCGGTTGTCGGGTTCCTGCAGATTGGTCCAGCCGCTGCGCTCGGCCTCGAAGTGTCGCCGATGCTGCTAGGCCGCGCCGACCAGGTGATCGAATAAGGGCTTCCTTGCTGCGATTGCTCACGGCCGCTTTTGGACGTACGAAGCGCTGCCGGCCGAACACCGAACCAGCTCGCACATGAAAGGGTAGCACCATGCGAATGATCCTTGCGTTGTGGTCCGCCATCACATGTCTGCTGACTCTTCTGGTGGCGCCAGTTCTCGCCGCAGACGGCGTCAAGATCGGCGTGCTCACCGACATGTCCGGCTTTGTCGCCGACCTTTCGGGCAGTGGATCCGTCCTGGCCGCCAACATGGCGGTCGAGGATTTCGGGGGGGCCGTTCTGGGCCAGCCGGTCGTCATTGTCTTCGCAGACCACCAGAACAAGCCCGACATCGGTGCTGGGCTGGTGCGGAAATGGCTCGAAACGGACAACGTCGATGCAGTGGCGGATGTCCCCACCTCTTCGGTTGGACTCGCCGTTCAGGAGATCACCAGAACGAAGAACAGGATGTTCTTGAACTCCGCCGGGTCGTCCGGCGACTTCACAGGGAAAGCCTGCTCACCTTTGGCGAACCAGTGGAACATCGACACCTACACCGTCGCCAACGGCGTCCCACGCGTGCTCCTCCAGCGCGGCCTCGACACCTGGTTCTTCGTGACCGCGGACTACACGTTCGGCCTCAGCCTGCAACGGGATGCGACCGCGGCGATCGGCAAGGCCGGCGGAAAGGTATTGGGCTCGGTGAAGCATCCGCTCAACAATCACGATTTCTCGTCGTTCCTGTTGCAGGCTCAAGCCTCCGGCGCGAAAGCGATCGCATTCGCCAATGGCGGGGGCGACACCATCCGGTCGATCACGCAGGCGCGCGAGTTTGGCCTCGTCGACGAGAAGCGCAAGATCGCGGCATTCATCCT
>Ga0209382_10003730_pt1 | contig 20914 bp, 20 predicted proteins | sample SoiMetdeltSBSDD5_FD_187599 | JGI IMG/M metagenome (GOLD analysis project Ga0209382, IMG submission 187599) | Bulk soil microbial communities from a Populus tree surrounding site in Tennessee, USA - Soil MetaG P. deltoides SBSDD5 (SPAdes) (version 2) | ecosystem: Environmental > Terrestrial >... | reverse complement strand
TTCGACATCGACCCGCAACGGATCCGCGCCCCCGGCGCTCAGCTGAACGAGATCAAGAACAAGTACGAGCGGCTCCACGGCGACCTGCTCGCCTGTGACACCAAGACTGCCGCGTGCGAGAAGCAGTTCGGGCGGGGTCCGGGCAACGCGCCGTGCCGCAACTCGGCCGGCGCCGAGATCGTGATCGCCGACGCCGCGATCGACGAGCTGGGGCGGATCACGATCGCGCTGCGACCCGACGCGCGCGAGCTGCAGGACGCCCAGCCGTTGCAGCGCGACGCGGTCGGGGCGCCGCTGTCGGTCGCGCAGTTCGGCGCCCTCTTTCGCTCGTGGCGCGAGCATGGCCTGGCTCGCCATCCCGCGTGCGCGTTCAAGGCGGAGGTGAGCTACGATCCCCGCGCGCCGGCGGGCAGCTACGAGCCCGCGCGGCGCGCCATCGCGAACTATTTCACGCTGTCAGCGCCGCCACGGCGCTTCTGATGCCGCCGCCTGTGGCTCGCCCGATGCTCGACGTGGACGTCCTCGAGGCGCAGCTCGCGGCGGTCCTCACCGAGCTGGACGCCGCGATCTACACGCGGTTCAGGGTAAGCACGACACGGCGGTCGGCCGTGGCGCCTTCGCCCGCCGCGCCGGCGCCCGTCCCGACGCCGCCCGTCGCTCCGCCGCCGGTCGAGCCGCCGCCCGTCGCGCTGTCGCCGGTCGCGCCGTGGCCCGTCGAGGCAGCGGTGGTGGAAGCGTCGGTCGTCGAGCCGTCGGTCGTCGAGCCATCGGCGATCGAGACGTCGCTGATGCAATCGCCCTTGATGGAATCGCCATTCAAAGAGCCGGCGTCGCGCAAATCAAGAAGGCCGGAGCCAGACACGCCGCAGCATCGCAACCGGCTCGTCGAACGGCTCGTGGCGGCGCTGGAGCGGATCGTAGAGGCGATGGGGCGAGGTAGCCGTCCGCTGGCGAAGCGTTCGCGCTTGCCGCGTCACCGAGTGCGACGACGCTGACGCCAAGCGGAATCGGCGATGGGCGCCGCTCGGGCGACGCCCATCGCGCGTACGTCACCGCTCGATGCCGTAGACCTGGATCCGATCGGCGCTGCTCGAAGCGGCCGGCGGAGTCATTGCCTGGACGTTGCCGGCGGGCGCGGCCGATGCCGAGTTGAAGCCGTTGCCGCCGCCGAAGATCGTGCCGCACTCGTTCTGCGTCTTGTACGCGCCATAGCCGGCGCCGAGCGCCGCCCCGGCGAGCCCGCCGAGCAGCGCGCCCTTGCCGGCGCCATTGCCACCCTTCACCACGGCGCCACCGGCGGCGCCGAGTCCGGCGCCGAGCAGCGCGCCGATCGCGCCCGGCTTCGCGATGCGCATCGCGCGGTCGCCACCGGTCGCGCAGTCTTCAGCGGTGGTCGAGGCCACACGCGTGACGCGAGCCGGCGTCTCGGCGCGTGCGACGGCGGGAGTGATGCGCGGCGTTGCCGGTGCCGCCGCGGCGATGGACGGCGCCGCGGGACGAACCATCGCAGCTGTCATCGGCGTGGCCGGCGCGGCTTGCGCCTGTGCCTCCGCTGCCGGCCGCAGCATCCACGCCGTGGTGAGGCCGGTGCTCAGAGCGGTAACACCCGTGAGGGCGATGCCTATCGTTGCGAGCTTCCAGTAGTTCCTCTCCATGGCTGTCTCCTCCGTCAGCGGATGAGACGCCAGGCCCCGGGAGGCTATTCGAATCCTGCGCTTGGCCGGGGAATTCTTACAATGTCCTCGATGCCTCGCCTGGCGCGATGGGCCCTCGCGGTTGCCGTCTGGCTCGCCGCACCGGCGAGCGCCGCCGGCGACGGCATCATGCTGGTTCAGCCGGGCCCGTTCTGGATGGGCCGGGACGACGGCGCGCGCGATGAGACGCCGATGCACCGCGTCTTCGTCGGCGCGTATTGGATCGACCGACACAAGGTCACCAACGGCGAGTTCGCCGAGTTCCTGAACGCACACGGCGCCGTGTCGCCGGCGGGCGAGCGGCACTACGACTGGGATGACGCCGACGCGCGCATCCATCGACGCGGTGAGCGCTGGCTCGCGGACCCCGGCTTCGAGCATCATCCGGCCGTCGAGGTCTCATGGTTCGGCGCCAGGGATTACTGCGCGTGGCGCGGCCGGCGCCTGCCAACGGAAGCGGAATGGGAGAAGGCCGCGCGCGGCAACGACCGCCGACCCTACCCCTGGGGCGACGCGGCGCCGACACCCGCGCACGCCGTCTTCGGGCGCGCGTACAACGCCACGGCGCCGACAGACGGGCGCCCGGCCGGTGCGGGACCGTACGGCGTCCACGACCTGCTCGGCAATCTCAGAGAGTGGACGGCGACGATGCTGAAGCCGTACCCTTACCGGCACGATGACGGCCGCGAGCCGTTCACCGGCGCCGGCCGCGTCGTCGTCCGCGGGGCGAGCCACGACGATCCGCCGGAGGCGCTGAGCGTGACGCGGCGGCTGTCGTACGATCGCCGCGGCGCGGCGGCGGGCCACCACTTCGGCGGCTTTCGGTGCGCGACCTCGGACGATCTGGGAGAAGTGGCTCCGGGAGGGCGCCGATGACCGCTCAGCTCGACGACCTGATGATGAATTACCCGCTCACGCTGCCGCACTTCATCGAGCGGACGCGGCGGATTTTCGCGAAGAAAACGCTGGCCACGCGCGTGCCCGGTGTCGGGCTCGAGCGCATGGACTACGCGCGCTGGGCGGAACGCACGCAGCGCCTGGCCGCCGCGCTGAAGACGCTGGGCGTGCGCAAGGGCGATCGCGTCGGCACCTTCGCGTGGAACTCGCACCGTCATCTCGAGGTCTATTTCGCGGCGCCGTGCATGGGCGCGGTGCTGCACACGGTGAACATCCGCCTCTCCGCGGACGACATCACGTACATCGTCAATCACGCCGGCGACAAGGTGCTCATCGTCGACGCCTCGTGCTGGCCGACGCTCGAGCCCATCCGCAAGCACCTTCGAACCGTGGAGCACGTCATCGTCATGCGGGACACCCCGACCGCGCAGATCCCGCCCGGCGCGCTCGACTACGAGGCGCTGCTGGCCGACGCGCGGCCGATGGAGACGTGGCCGACGCTGTCGGAAACCGACGCCGCCGGCATGTGCTACACGTCGGGCACCACCGGCCATCCCAAGGGCGCCGTCTACACGCACCGCGCGATCTTCCTGCACAGCATGGCGTCGTCCATGACGGACCTGCTGGGCATCCACGAGCGCGACGTCATCCTGCACATCGTCCCGATGTTCCACGCCAACGCCTGGTGCGTCCCGTTCGCGGGCGTGCTCAACGGCGCCACCCAGATCTTCGGCGGTCCCAATCCGCAACCGCGCGACATCGTCGAGATCGTGCACAACGAACGCGTGACGCTCGTGGGGGCGGTGCCGACCGTGTGGATCGCGATCGACGCCATCCTCGAGGCCGAGCCGCGCTGGGACATCTCGTCGATTCGCTGCATCCCGATCGGCGGCTCCGCGGCGCCGCGCACGCTGATCGAAAAGTTCGACAAGAAATACGGCGCGCCGATGCTGCACGCATGGGGCATGACCGAGATGACGCCGCTCGGCACGGTGTGCCGGCTGAAGTCCTACATGGACGCGCTGCCCGACGACGAGCGCTACGCCATCCGCGCCAAGCAGGGGTACGTCGCCGGCGGCGTGGACATGCGCATCGTGGACGACGCGGGCGTCGAGCAGCCGTGGGACGGCACGAGCGTCGGCGAGATCCAGGTGCGCGGCCCCTGGGTCATCCGCTCGTACTACGACAATCCCGAGTCGGCGGATCGGTTCACGCCCGATGGCTGGTTCCGCACGGGCGACGTGGCGTCGATCGATCCCGAGGGCTACGTGCAGATCACCGATCGCACCAAGGACCTGATCAAGTCCGGCGGCGAGTGGATCTCGTCCATCGACGTCGAGACGATGATCATGGGCCATCCCAAGGTGCTGGAAGCGGCCGTGATCGCGGTGCCGCATCCCAAATGGGTCGAGCGCCCGCTCGCCTGCGTCGTGCCCAAGCCCGGCGTGACGCTCGAGCCGCGCGAGATCATGGAGTACCTGCGACCGAAGCTCGCCAAGTTCCAGCTGCCCGACGATGTGGTGCTCATCGAGACGGTGCCGAAGACGAGCGTCGGCAAGTTCGACAAGAAGGTGCTGCGTGAGCGCTTCAAGGCCTGGGCGCCGAAGGATTGAACTCCCCAAGGAGGTCGCCATGACGTTGTCGCGCCGTCGCTATGTCGCCACCACCGCCGCCGGTCTCGCCGGCATGCTCGCCGCGCGCATCGCGCCGGCCGTCGGCCAGACCCGTGAGATCAGCTATCTCTGCTGGAACAACTTTGCGCCGCTCTCGGACAAAAAGCTGGCGGAGATCGGTCCACGATTCACCAAGGACACCGGCATCAAGATCAAGATCGAGCACATCCAGGCCCCGCAGCAGGCGGCGAAGTACGCCTCCGAAGTCCAGAGCCAGGCCGGCCACGACCTGGTCGAGATGCGCATGCACGTGCCGTGGCTCTACGAGCCGCAGCTGGTCGACGTTTCGGACATCGTCGCCGGACTCGAGAAGCAGTACGGCAAGGCCATCGGGTCGGGCTACGAAGCGGGTTACGTGCACGGCGTGTGGCGCGGAGTGCCGCAGTACCACACCGTCTTTCTCTCGGCGTACCGGGAGGATCTCTTCAAGAAGGCGGGGCTCAAGACACCGGGCACGTGGGAGGACCTCTACACCGTCGGCAAAGAGCTCAAGAAGATGGGGAACCCCATCGGCATTCCCATCAGCCAGAACTTCGACTCGATCTCGACGGCGTCCGCCGTGATGTGGTGCTTCGGCGCCAAGGAAGTCGACAAGGACGGCAAGACCGTGCGCGTGAACGGCCCGCAGACCGCCGAGGTCGTCGAGTGGTACAAGAAGGTCTACCGCGATTGCATGGAGCCCGAGGTGCTCTCGTGGACGGATGCGAGCAACAACGAATCGCTGCAGCAGGGCAAGGCGGGCTGGATCCACAATCCCGTCAGCGCCTACATCGTCGCGCGCGACCGCAAGCTGCCCACCGCCGACGGCATCAATCATCACCAGAGCCTGGCCGGCCCGGCGGGACGGCACGACACCGACGCGCCGCGCACGATCGGCATCTGGAAGTTCAGCAAGAACATCGAGCCGTCAAAAGAATGGATCCGCTACCTGCTCGGCAAGAAAGAGGTCTACGACGAGTACATCATGTCGGGCGGCGGGTTCAACCAGCCGATCTATACGAAGATGCAGGATCACGCCGTGTTCAAGAGCGATCCGAAGCTCGCCGTGCTCAAGGGTGAAGGCGTCAGTTACCACACCTACGGCTGGCCGGCGCCGGCCTCGGACAAGGTGCAGCTCATCACGAATTCCTTCATCGTTCCGAACATGCTCGCCAAGGCGGTGACGGGAACATCGACCAAGGATGCGATCGCGTGGGCGGAGAATGAGATGAAGAAGATCATGGTCGGCTGACCGTCCGGTGTCGGGAAACTTTGCACATCGATTCGGCCTCGCGCGCGCTCTGCGTGTAAGTGATCGGCTTTCAAGCCCGGCGGACGGTGGCCGCGGCCTTGCTTGCTCTCGGCGCAGTCATCGAACGTGGAGGGCCGATGAAGTTTGCCTTGCTCGTCGCCGTCGCCGCACCGATACTCTTCGCCGGCAGCGCTCATGCGGGCACCATCATCGCCATACCGGAGCCGACCAGCCTCGTGCTGCTCAGTGTCGGCGCCGCCGCGGTTGCGGTCGGCGCCTGGTGGCGGAACCGCTGAACCGTTGCTCGTCCGTGGCCGCAGCCACGGCATCATCGACCGTGGAGGCTCTATGAAGACTGGCTTGCTTGCTGCGATCGCGTTGCAGATCTTCGTGACGGTCAGTAACGCCAATGCGGGCGTCGCGGCGGCGGTGCCCGAGCCCGCGTCTCTCGCCTTGCTCGGTGCCGGCGCTGCGGTCGTGGCCGCAGGCGCCTGGTGGAGGAATCGCAAGTAAACGCTGTCTGTCGTTCCATTCTCCGCACGAGGCGTCGCGCCCGTCCCGTCGGCTGACATGCTTCTCGATGGACTGATCCGTAACGCCTGGATCCTCGCGTTCGTGGCGGCGGTCGGAATCTGGGAAGTCGTCGCGCCGCGGCACCGGCTCGTCGCCGACCGAAGCCTGCGCTGGCCGACCAGCTTCACCCTCGGTCCCGTCAACGCGCTCATCGCCACCATGCCGCTGGCGCCGCTGGCGCTGGCCGGCGCGGTGGCGGAGCGCGGCGGCACGCTGGCGAGCGTCGCGGGGCCGGCCGCGTGGGTCGCGGTGGCGCTCGGCGTCCTGCTGCTCGACCTCGCCTTCTACGCTCAGCACCGCGTACTCCACGCGGTGCCGTGGCTCTGGTCGGTGCACCGTGTGCACCACTCGGACGTCGATCTCGACTACACCACGGCGTTCCGCTTCCACCCGCTCGAAGCGCTCGTGACGAACGCTACCGCGCTCGCCGTCATCGCGGTGGTCGGCCTGCCGCTGCTCGCGGTGCTGATCCATCAAACGCTCGCCGGCGTGCTCACCGTGCTCGAGCACGCCAACGCCCGCATTCCGCCGGCGATCGAGTCGTGGGCCGGCCGCATCGTCGTCACGCCCGCGATGCACCGCATCCACCACGCGGCGACGTCGCGCGGGACCGACAGCAACTTCGCCACGATCTTTTCGTTCTGGGACCGCGCGTTCCGAAGCTATTCGGCTGCGGCGCCGGAGGGCGGCGCCGAGATCGAGGTCGGGCTGCGAGAATTCGGCGACCGCAAATACCTGACCCTGCCCTGGACGCTCGCGATCCCGTTTCTGCGCACGCGCCGCGCGAGATAGTCGCCGGTTCCGGCCGCCCTTGCCTTGACAGGTTGCTGCACCGGTCCTATCCTCGCCGTCACTCGTCTCGACATCTATCCCCCGGCCTCTGCGGCCGAGAGGAGGCTTCATGATTCGGCTCTCGCGACGGCAGTTCGTCATCACCGGCACCACCGGTCTCGCGGGTATCCTCGCCACCCACCGCGCGCCCGCGATCGGCCAAACGCGTGAAATCAGTTATCTGTGCTGGAACAACTTCGCGCCGAACTCGGACAAGAAGCTGGCGGAGATCGGCCAGCGCTTCACCAAAGACACCGGCATCAAGCTCAAGATCGACCACATATCCCACATGGGTCCCCAGCAGGCGAAGTACGCGTCGGAGGTGCAGACGCAGGCCGGGCACGATCTGATCGAGATGCGCATGCACTTCCCGTGGCTGTACGAGCCGCAGCTCGTCGACGTTTCCGACGTCGTGGCGGGGCTCGAGAAGCAGTACGGCAAGGCGATCTCGTCCTCGTACGAGGGCGCGCACGTGAACGGCGTGTGGCGCGCCGTGCCGCAGTACCACGGGATGTTCGTCGCCACGTACCGCGAGGATCTGTTCAAGAAGGCGGGCCTCAAGGTCCCCGACACGTGGGACGACCTGTACACGGTCGGCAAGGAGCTCAAGAAGATGGGCAATCCCGTCGGGATTCCCATCAGCCAGAACTACGACTCCATTTCCACGGCGGGACCCGTGCTGTGGTCCTTCGGCGGAATGGAAGTCGACAAGGACGGCAAGACGGTCAAGATCAGCTCGGCGGGCACCGAGAAGACGATCGAGTGGTACAAGAAGATGTTCCGCGACTGCATGGAGCCCGAGGTCCTGTCCTGGTCCGACGCGAGCAACAACGAGTCGATCCAGCAGGGCAAGGCCGGGTGGATCCACAATCCGGTCAGCGCCTACATCGTGGCCAAGCAGCGCAAGCTCGTCACCGCGGACGGCATCAATCACCATCGCAGCCTCGGCGGCCCGGCCGGGCGCTTCGAGACCGACACGCCGCGACACATCGGGATCTGGAAGTTCAGCAAGAACATCGAGGCGTCCAAGGAGTGGATCAAGTACCTGCTCGGCAAGAAAGAGACGTACGACGAGTACATCATGTCGGGCGATGCCTTCAATCTGCCCGTCTACGCGAAGCTGCAGGACCATCCGGTGCTGAAGACCGATCCGAAGTACGCCGCCCTGAAGGGTGAGGGCGTCGAGTACCACACCTACGGGTGGCCCGCGCCGCCCTCGGACAAGGTCCAGCTCATCACCAACGCCTACCTCCTGCCGAACATGATCGCCAAGGCGGTGACGGGCACGCCCACCAAGGACGCCATAACGTGGGCCGAGACCGAGATGAAAAAGATCATGGCGGGCTAGCGTCGTGGCCATCGGGACCCTCCCCGTGGCCGGCGCGCGCGCGCGCCCATCCTGGCGCACGCGCGTCGGCGAGGCGCTCGATCGCGAGCGCATCCTCGGCCCGCTGTTCATCACGCCCGCCATGATTCTGATCATGCTGCTGGTGGCCTATCCGTTCTGCGTGGCCCTGTACTTCTCGTTGTCCAACGCGTTCATCGGCCGCCCGAGCCAGTTCATCGGGATCACCAACTTCGTGCGCCTGTGGGACGCCGACGCCTTCCGCCAAACATTCCAGAACGCGTTCGTGTTCACCGGCATCTCGGTGGCCTTCAAGCTGGTGCTCGGCATCTCGCTCGCGCTGCTGCTCAACCAGCAGCTCTGGTTCAAGCGGCTGATCCGCGGCGCCGTGCTCCTGCCGTGGGTCATCCCGACCGCGCTCTCCACCCTCGGCTGGTGGTGGATGTTCAACTCGCTCTACAGCGTGGTGAACTGGACGGGCATTTCGCTGGGAATCCTGTCGCCGCCCGGACCGAACTGGCTTGGGCAGAGCTACTACGCGATGGCGGCGGTGATCACCGTGAACATCTGGCGTGGTCTTCCGTTCTTCGCCATCACGATCCTGGCCGGGCTGGTAGCCATCCCCAAGGACCTGTACGAGGCGGCCCAATCGGACGGTGCGGGCCCGTGGGCCCGCTTCTGGTACGTCACGTTGCCGATGCTCAAGCCTGTCCTGGCTGTGGTGGTCCTGTTCTCGACCATCTTCACCTTCAGCGACTTCAACATCGTCTATGTCCTCACCCACGGTGGACCGATCAACTCCACCCACCTGTTCGCGACGTACTCGCGGATGATCGGTCTGGAGAGCGGACGGATCGGCGAGGGCGCCGCCGTCTCGCTCTATCTGTTCCCGCTGTTGATGTTCGTGGTGTGGGCGCAGCTGCGCTTCGTACGCAAGCAGGCCTACTGATGATGCGCCGACAGCTCTGGACGAAGGCCCTGATGCACCTGCTGCTCGTGCCGTTCCTCGTCTTCGCGTTGTTCCCCTTCTATCACATGGCGCTGACCTCGCTGAAGCAGGACCGCGAGCTCTACGACCGCCACGCGGTGCCCCTCGTCATCAAGCAGGGGCCGACGCTGGCCCACTACACGAAGCTCTTGTGGGAGACCGAGTTCCTCACCTGGACGAAGAACAGCCTGCTCGTCACCGTGCTCGCGACCACGGCGTCCGTCATCATCGGGACGGTCGCCGCCTACGCGCTGTCGCGGCTCAAGTTTCGCGGCGTGAACAGCTTCGGCACGGGAATCTTCGTGACGTATCTCGTGCCCACGTCGCTGCTGTTCTTGCCGCTCGCCCAAGTGATCAACTGGATCGGCCTCGCCGACTCGAAATGGGCGCTCGTGGTGACCTACCCGACGTTCCTCGTTCCCTTCTGCACCTGGCTGCTCATGGGCTACTTCCGCACGGTGCCCAAGGAGGTCGAGGAGTGCGCGATGGTCGACGGCGCCACGCGCGTGCAGGCCCTCTGGCGCATCGTGCTGCCCATCGCGATTCCCGGGCTCGTCTGCGCGGTGCTGTTCGCCTTCACGCTGTCCTGGAACGAGTTCATCTACGCGCTCACCTTCACGTCGTCGTCGGAGCAGATCACCGCGAGCGTGGGCGTCACCAGCGAGCTGATCCGCGGTGACATCTATTTCTGGGGCGAGCTGATGGCGGGCGCGATCCTGGGCTCGGTCCCGATCGTGATCCTGTACGTGTTCTTCCTGGACTACTACGTCTCGGGGCTCACGGCCGGCGCCGTCAAGTAGCCCGGAGGCTTCGGTCGCCGGGTCGCAGCGGCCGGCGTCGTGCGGTGTCGATTTGCGGGTCGAGCACCGCGCCGCGCCAGCCGCGGCGACCTGTGCGTCGCTACTTCAGTGAGTCGATGCCGGCCTGGGCGATCTGCGCGTCCTGCTGCGACGTGACGCCGGAGACGCCCACGGCGCCGACGATCTTGCCGTCGACGACGATCGGGATGCCGCCCTCCAGCACGCTGTAGCCGATGTTCAGGAGCCGGAGGTTGGCGCCACCCTGGGCGATGAGGTCCTGCAACGCCTTGGTGGGCCGGCGCAGGGCCACCGCCGAGCGCGCCTTCTCTTTCGCAATGTCCACGCTGCCCCACTGGGCGTTGTCCAGGCGCTGGAGCATGACCAGCTGTCCGCCCGAGTCGAGGACCACGATGACCACCGGCCAGTTGTTCTTCTTGGCCTCGGCCTCGGCGCCGGCCATGACCTTCTTGGCCTGTTCGAGACCGATCGGCATACCGTACGCGGGGGGTGGGGCCGGCGTCTGGGCATCGGCGGGCACAGCGCTCAACAATGCGAAGGACAGCATCAGCGTGATCGCAGCCAGCTTTGTCATGTCTCCTCCTTGTCGCTCGAAAGCCTGAACGTCAGAGCTCCGGACCACTGGACGACCATCAGAACGCGCGTGTCCGCGGGGCAGTTCCCGCTCGAAGCGTCCGGCATGCTACCTCGGCGCGCGCCGTGCGGCAACCGGACGCCGAAGCACGACACGATACATCGCCCGATCTATTGGCTAGGCGGTGCGTTCCGGCGCGTGGTGAACGCGCCAGCCGGCGCGGCCCGGCCCGGCTAGTCCACGCCGTTGGTGCCGCCGGAGATCGGCGGCGCCGCCGCCTCCCGCGCGCGCCGGCGCAGACGCAGCAGCCGCCAGGCGCGGCGCTCCCGCCGGCGCTCGAGCCGCTGCCACGGCGCAAACGACGGCGTCGCCCATTTGAGCGCGGCCGCGGCGTCCTCGAAGAGCGAGTACGCCACCGGCGTGACGAGCAGCGTGAGCAGCAAAGCGAGCGACTGGCCGCCGATGACGACGACGGCGATCGCGCGACGCTCTTCGGCACCGGGACCGGTTCCGACCCAGAGCGGCAGCATGCCCGCCACGAGCGCCAGGGTCGTCATGAGGATCGGGCGGAGCCGATTGCGGTTGCCCTGCATGATGGCGTCGGCACGCGCCATCCCTCCCGCGCGCAGGCTGTTCATGTGGTCGATCTGGAGGATGGCGTTCTTCTTGACCACGCCGAAGAGCACGAGAATGCCGAGCGCGGAGTACAGGTTGAGTGTGTTGCCCGTGTACCAGAGCGACAGCATCGCAAACGGCACGGAGAGTGGCAGCGACAGCAAGATCGTCAGGGGATGGATCAGGCTCTCGAACTGCGAGGCGAGGATCATGTACATGAAGGCGAACGAGAGCACGAACACCCACAGGAATTCCGTGAACGTCTTCTCCATCTCCTTCGCCTTGCCGGTGACGAAGGTGGAGTAGGCCGGCGGCAGGTTCATGGCCGCCACCTCGCGCTTGACCGCGTCGATGCGATCGGCCTGGCCGAAGCCCGTCACCACGCCGGCGCGCAGACGCACCTCGCGCTGGCGGTCGGTGCGATCGATGCGCGAGGCCGTGGGCGCGCGCACGATCTGCACGAGGCTGTCGAGGCGCACGAGGCCGCCGCCGGGCGCGAGTCCCACCTGGGCCCCCGCGCCGGTGGCGGGGTTGGTGGAGAGGGAATCGCGCGACACATAGAGGCGCGAGATCACGGAGAGGTCGTTGCGGTGCGCGTCGAGCAGCCGCACGGTCACGTCGTAATCGTCGTTGACGTCGTTGTCGTGGAAGCGCGAGACCTGGTCGTCGCCGCCCACCATCAACCGCAGCGCGGTGGCGATCTGCTCGGTGTCGACACGCAGGTCGGCGGCCCGCGCGCGGTCGATGACGACGCGCAGCTCGGGCTTGTCGAGCTGCAGCGTGCTGTCCACGTCGGCGATGCCGGGAAGCCCGCGGGCGCGCTGCTTGAGTGTCTCACCGTACTCGGCGAGCTTCTCGAGATCGGGGCCGCGCAACGCGAGGTCGATGTCGAACGTGCCGCCGCCGATGTTGAACCCCGCGATGTTGCGGATCTGTGGCCGATACCCGTTGGCGAAGAACTTGCGGTACTTCAGCCGCAGCGCCGCGATGACCTCGCGCTGCGAGTAGTTGTTGCGGAAGGCCGCCAGGGGATCGCCGCGCTTGAGCCCGTCCCAGATGCGGTGCAGACTCACCGTGCGCTCGGTGTGCGGCACGGTACGCACATACATGTAGCCCTGGTTCACGCGGTTGAGGAAGCCGCCGCCCGCGGAGGCCAGCGTGAGCGCCACGCCCTTCGTCTCGCGCGCCTCCTTGGCCAGGGCCTGCATGCCCTCGTCCATGGCGGCCAGACTCAACCCCTCGGGGCCGAACACGATCATCTCGAACTCGGACTCGTCCACGTCGCTCGGGATGTACTCCTGCTTCACCGAGCGGTAGATCGGCATCGTGGAGACCAGTACGGCGGCGCTCACCACCACGATGACCCAGCGGTGGCGCATCGACCACGTCAGGCAGGCGGTGTACGCGCCGTCGATGTAACGATAGAACCCCCGCCGCGACGCCGCCTCGTGGTGCTCGCCGTGACCGCCCGCGTCCTCGGTCCGCAGCATGCGCGCGCACATCATCGGCGTCAGCGTGAACGATACGAGCAGGCTGACCATGACCGAGACGGCGGCGGTGAGGCCGAACTGGTAGAGGAAGCGGCCGGAGATCGACGACATGAACGACACCGGCACGAAGATGACGACGAGCGAGAGCGTGGTGGCCATGACGGCAAGGCCGATGTCGGCGGTGGCCTCGCGGGCGGCCTCGAAGGGCCGCATCTTCTTCTCTTCGACGAAGCGGAAGACGTTCTCCAACACGACGATGGCGTCGTCGATGACGATGCCGACCATGAGCACGAGGGCCAGCATGGTGACGCTGTTCAGCGTGAAGTTGAGCATCCACATCATGCCGAACGCCGAGATCACCGACGTCGGAATCGCGACGGCCGCGATGAACGTCGAGCGCCATGAGCGCATGAACGCCAGCACGACGAGCGAGGCGAGGATGGAGCCGAGCACCAGATGCAGGTTGATCTCGTGCAGCGCGGCGTAGATGTACTTCGACTGATCGCGGATGATCTCGAGCTTCACGTCCGGCGGCACCATGGGAGCCAGCCGCTCGAGGCTCTTCTTCACACCCTCGATGACGGCGACCGTGTTCTCGCCCGACTGCCGGCGGATCTCGAGGATGACCGTCGGCACGCCGTTCAGCCGCGCCGCCGAGCGCATCTCCTTCGTGCCGTCCTCGGCGTAGCCGATGTCGCGCACGCGCACGGGCGAGCCGCCGAGATTGGCCACCACGAGGTCGTTGAAGGCCTTGGGATCGGCCATCCGCCCCATCGTGCGCAGCGACGCCTCATTGAGACCCGACGTCACGTTGCCGCCGGGCAGGTCCGCGTTCTGGCGCACGAGCGCGTCGCGCACACTGGTGATGGGCAGCTGGTACGCCGCCAGCCGGTCGGCATCCACCCAGACGTTGATCGAGCGCGGCAGGCCGCCGACGATGCGAACTTCGCCCACCCCCGTCGAACGCTCCAGCAGCGGGCGCGCGATCTTGTCGGCGATCTCGGTCAGCTCGCGCAGCGACCGGTCGCTCGCGAGCGCGATCGTGAGCACCGGCGACTGGTCGTTGTCGAACTTGGAGATGATGGGCGCCTTCACGTCGCGCGGCAGGTTGCGCTGGGCGATCGAGACCTTGTCGCGCACGTCCTGCGCAGCCACGTCGATGTTCCGGCTCAGCACGAAGGTGACGATGATCAGCGAGTTGCCGGGCGTGGAGATCGAGCGCAGCTCCTGGATGCCCTGAATCGTGTTGATCTGCTCTTCGAGCTTCTGCGTGAGCTGGGTCTCGATCTCCTCCGTGGATGCGCCGGGCAGCTCGACGCGCACGGTCACGGTGGGCAGGTCGACGGCCGGGAAACGGTCGACGCCCAGGCGGAAGTACGAGGCGGCGCCGACGACCACCAGCGCCATCACGATCATGGTGGCGAAGACCGGGCGCTTGATACAGACTTCGGCGAGCTTCTGCATGGAAGGCTACCGCTCGGCGGTGACGGCTTGTCCCGGCGCGAGGTTGCCGGGCTGCAGGACGACGCTCTCGCCGGGCTTGAGCCCGGCCACGATCTCGATCGTGTCATTGGCGCGGCGCCCGGTCGTCACGCGCACCTCGGCGATCTTGCCCTGACGCACGACGAGGACCTTCTCCACGCCGGCGAACGTCACGAGCGAAGCCGCCGGCACGCGGATCACCGGCTGCGAGCCTTCGGTCACGATGTCGGCGCGGGCGAAGGCGCCTGGCTTGAGGACGGCGTTGGCGTTCGGCACCTCGGCCTCGATCATGAGCGTGCGGTTCTGCTCCTGCACGATCGGGCTGAGGCGAACCACGCGACCCTGATAGGCGGTGGTGTCGCCCTCGACGGTCAGCCGCACCGCCTGACCGACCCGCACGCCGGTGGCCTCGCGCTCCGGGACCGGCAGTCGCAACCGCAGCGGATGCGTGCGCACGAGCGTGGCCACCGGTGCGCCGGCGGCCAAATATTCGCCCACCGCCGCCTGCCGCGCGCTGACCGCGCCGTCGAACGGCGAGACGAGCACCGTGTCCGTCAGCTGCTGCCGCGCCAGCTCCAGCTCCGAACGCCGCTGGGTCAAGGTGGCCTGCCGGTTGCGGACCTCCTCGAGCGCGTCGTGATAGCGGGCCTCGGCGACGCCGAGATTGGCCTGCGCGGTATCGTCCTGCGCGCGCGCGATCAGGTTCTGCTCGAGCAGCTTGGCCGACCGCTCGCGCGCCAGCCGCGCCTCGTCGAGCACGGCGCGTGCCTGCCGCACGATCGAAGTCTTTTCCGGATCCACCTGCTCATCGGTTCCCGTCAGCGCCAGCCCGAGCCGCGCCCGCGCCTGCTGCAGCGCCGCCTCGGCCTGCTCGACGCGCAGGCGATAGTCGGTCTGGTCGATGCGCGCGATCACCTGGCCTTTGCGCACGCGCGTGCCGAGGTCGACCGCCTGCTCGACCAGTCGCCCCGGCACCTTGACGCCGAGCACCACCGTGTCGTCGGCGGCCAGCGCGCCGGTCGACGTCACCGTACGCGGCACGCGCGCCTCGACCGCCTGGAACACCTTCACGGGCCGGGGCGCGCTCGCAGCGGTCGGCTTCTCCGTCGACGCGGCGGCGGAAGCGGAGGCCGTCGGCTCGCCGCTGCAACCGGCGGCGGCCACCAGGACAGCGAGCAAGGCGAACCAGGCGCGGGGCATGCGGCAGATCATACCCCAACACCGAGCGACGATCGGAAATCGGCTAGTCGACCAGGGCGATGGCGCGCACGGGCGAGCCGTCGGCGCCCTCGATCTTGAGCGGCAGCGCGACGAATCGGCAGCGGGCGGCGCCGATACGGTCGAGATCCGTCAGGTATTCGATCACCGTGATGCCGGCCGGGAAAAAGACGTGGTGCGTGGTGCACTGCTCGGGCGTCAACTTCACGTTCGGCTCGAAGATCGACGTGCGCACGGTGTAGTCGGGCGGATAGTCGTAGCCCACGGCCTTGACGCCGCGCCGTACCAGCCACTCGCACGCGGAGCGTCCCGTGAAGGGGGCGTCGCGCCAGAACTTCTCGCTCTCCACGCTGACCTTCTTCGGCCAGTCCGTGCGGAGCAGCGCGATGTCGCCCCGGCGCACGTGCCCGGCGTGCTCGTCGAGCTCGGCGGCGGTGACCTCGCCGTTGTCGCCGAGATGGCTCAGGTCGACCACGGCGGCGTCACCAATCCACTGGTCCACGGCCATCGACGCGATGTCGCGATCACCCGGCAGGAAGTGCACCGGCGCGTCGACGTGCGTGTAGGCGTGGCAGGCCACCGTCAGCACGGTGGACTGGAACACATCCCCGGCCGCATGTGATTTGGTGAGCTTCGGCTCGACCTTCCACCGAAAGTGCGGGCGGATCGGAAACGAGAGATCCACGATGCGCATGGCCACCCCTTATACACCGATTCGGGCGAGAAAGGCGGCGACGACCGCCTGCACCTCGGCCCGGTGCGAGCGGTTGGGAAAATGGCCGCCGCCTTCGATCACGTGCAGCCGCGCGCCGACGATGGTGTCGGCGACCCGCCGCGACATCGCCACCGTCGGGAAGTGATCCTCGGAGCCCGCGATCACGAGGACCGGACAGCGAATGCGCGCGCAATCGGCGAGCCACTCGGTGCGGGAATACGTCTCGTCGAGCAGTGCCAGCAGCGATGTCACCGAGTGCAGGCGCAGCATGCCGAGCACCTCCACGTAACGATCCGGCCGCGCCTTGATCCGCGCCAGCGCGTCCTCGCCCACGCGCAGGCGCACGTTGGCATCGTAGTATTCCTCGAAGCGCCCGGCTTCGACGAGATGTCGATGCCGCCGCCACCATGCGACGTCCTCCGGCAGCGGCGCGTACGGTGGACCGCTGATGGACACGACCGCGCGAACGCGCTCCGGTGCGTTGACCGCGAGCCACAAGGACAGCGCGGCCCCCATCGAGGCGCCACCGAAGACGGCGCGAGTGATGCCGAGCGCGTCGAGCCATAGCAGCACGTCCTCGGCCTTCTTCGGATACGTGTAGTCCTCGACGCGCTCGAAGCGGTCGGAGAGGCCATGACCGCGCGTGTCGGGAAAGAGCGCGCGGATCCGCGTGGCGAATGGCTGCAGATCGGCGATCATCGACGACGAGTCCTCGATCGAGCCGCCGTGGATCCAGACGACCGGCGGCTTCGTGGCATCGCCGGCCTCGCGCCAGTGCAGGCGTACGCCATTCGGCAGCACCGTCTCAGGCACGAACGCGACCGCATTCAGATTGGGGCATTGACCCGCTCTTGGCGCCGCTCATGAAGTGGCTCGAGCCGCGTCCGGGAGGACTGCTTCTGTATGCGCCGCTCGACGTCATCCTCGCCGATCGGCCCGACGAGACCACGATCGTCCAGTCGGTCTGCCGCCGTTCACCGGGCTGGCGCTCGTTCCCGATGCGCTCTGGCCCTAAGCCGCGCGGCGCTCCAGCCGTCGCGCGAAGAGCGACATCGAGTACGTGCAGAGCCAGTACACGGCCGCGATGAAGATGTAGATCTGAAACGGCTTGATCTCGCGGTTGTTGACGATCTGCGCGGCCTTGGTGAGGTCGACGTAGCCGATGATCGAGGCGAGTGACGTGTCCTTGAAGAGCACGATCATTTGCGTGACGAGCGACGGCACCATGTTCTTGAGCGCCTGCGGCAGCACGACGTAGGTCATCGTCTTCGCGCCGGTCATGCCGAGCGCGGTCGCGGCCTCGACCTGCCCGCGCGGCACCGACTGCACCCCCGCGCGCACGATCTCGCCGAAGTAGGCGGCCTCGAAGATCACGAACGCCGTCAGCGCCACGCCGTACTCGGGGATCGGCAGCCGCAGCAGTTGCGGAATGATGAACCAGATCCAGAAGATGACCATGACGAGGGGCACGCCGCGGAAGAACTCGACGTACATCGTGGCCGGCACGCGCACCGCGCGCGTGGAGGAGAGCCGCGCCAACCCGACGAAGACGCCGAGCAGGAAGCCGAGCAGGATCGCGGGAATCGCCAGCCGCAACGTGCCGCCGATGAACGGGCCGATGCCGATGAGGCCCTGGAGGATCAGGAACTTGAAGTTGCTGGTGATGACCGAGAAGTCCATCGGCTAACGCGCCCCGCCGCATCGGCCCACTCCGGCGCGCGCCGCGTGACGACGTCGCTCGCACCGAGGATGGCTGGCCCGCATTAGCCGGCGGGCTCGACGCGAGCGATCAATCCGGGGATCGCGTAGCGTCGCTCGACGCGCGCCATGATGGTGGCGATGGACAGGCACAGCACGAGGTAGATCAGCGTCCCGGCGGTCAGCGCCTCGATGGCCTTCGCCGTATACGTCTCGATCTGGCGCGTCTGGAACGTGAGCTCGGCGACGCTGATCGTCAGCGCAACCGACGAGTTCTTGAGCAGATTGAGCGACTCGTTCGTGGCGGGCGGCACGATCAGCCGCAGCGCGACGGGCAAGATGATGAGGCGATACGCCTGGAACGTCGTGAGCCCCATCGCGACCGACGCCTCGAACTGCGTGCGCGGGATCGACTGAATGCCGGAGCGAATGACTTCCGAGATGCGCGCGCCGTGATAGACGCCGAGTGCCAGCATGCCGGCCCAGAACTCGGCGCCATGGTTGAAGAGCCAGTCCTGCACGCCGCGCGGCAGCAGAGGCGGGACGCCGAAGTACCAGAAGAACATCCACACGAGCAGCGGGACGTTCCGGAAGAACTCGACGTAGGAGGTGGCGGCCCACCGCAACGGCGTGAATCGTACCGTGCGCAGCGCGCCCGCCAGAATCCCGAGGCCGACCGCGAGCACCCACGCGAGCGCCGAAAGCTCCAGCGTGGTGAGGAGGCCCTGGAGCAGCCAGCGCCCCGACTCGCCGGTCCAGAGCACGCTCCACTTGAACGTGTAGGTGATAGCCCTCGAACCTCCCGTCCGCTGCGCGCCCCGGCTCGGCCGGGGCGCGCCTCGGGATGACTACTTACCGACCTGCTTCAGCAGATACGCGCGCACCTGCGCGGTCATCGGATACGGCAGCTCACCCTTCGGGCCGAACCACTTGTCGTAGATCTCGAAGTAGTTGCCCGACTCGAACGCGTTCTTGAGCCCGGCGTCGACGGCGGCCTTGAACTTGGCGTCGCCCTTACGCATCGCCATGCCGTAGGGCTCCTCGGAGTAGAAGTCGCCGACGACTTCCCAATCGTCCGGGTTCGGCGCTTTCGCCTTCAGACCGAAGAGCTGGATGCCGTCGTTCGTGTAGGCGTCCACCTGCCCCTGCGCCAGCGCCTGGAACGCCGCCGGCTGATCGGGGAACTCGCGCAGCTGCGCCTGCGGATACTTCTCGCGCAGGATCTTGGCGTTCGTCGCGCCCTGCTGGGCGGCGATACGCTTGCCGCCGATGTCGTTGATCGAGCGGATCGGGCTGCCCTTCTTCACGAGGAACTGGGCGCCGGTGTAGAAGAACGTGAGGCTGAAGTCCACCGACTCGCGCCGCTGCGGCGTGTCGGTCATGGTGCCGGCGATCAGGTCGACGGCGTTGGAGGTCAAAAGCGGGATGCGCGTGGGCGGCGTGGATTCCTTCTTCTCGATCTTGATCGACCGGCCGACGGCCCGCTCGACCGAGGGCTTCACGACCTTCTCGACGAGGTCGATCGAAAAGCCGACCCACTCGTTGTTCTTGTTGATGTAGGCGAACGGCGGCGAGCCCGTGCGGGTGCCGATGGTCAGCACCCCCGTGGACTTGATCTTCTCCAGTGTGTCCTGCTGGGCCGTCGTGGGGCCGGCAAGCCCGAATGCGACGGCAAGCGTGATCAGGACAGCGAGCGTCTTCCTCATGGGTCCTCCGTCAATGGGTGAGGATCTTGGACAGGAACTGCTTGCCGCGATCCGACTTCGGCGCGGCGAAGAACTGCTGCGGGGTGCCCTCCTCGACCACCTGGCCCTCGTCCATGAAGACCACGCGGTGAGCGACGCGACGGGCGAACCCCATTTCGTGCGTGACGCACATCATCGTCATGCCGTCGCGGGCGAGCGTCGTCATGACGTCGAGCACCTCGTTGATCATCTCCGGATCGAGCGCGGACGTGGGCTCGTCGAATAGCATGATCTTCGGCTGCATCGCGAGCGCGCGCGCGATGGCCACCCGCTGCTGCTGGCCGCCGGACAGGTTCGCCGGATAGTTGTCCGCCTTCTCGACGAGCCCAACCCGCGCCAGGAGCGCCCGCGCGGTCTTCTCGGCCTCCGGGGGCGAGAGCTTCCGGACCTTCTTCGGCGCCAGCATGATGTTCTGCAGCGCTGTCATGTGGGGAAACAGATTGAACGACTGAAAGACCATCCCGACGCGCGTGCGCAGGGCCGGCAGGTTCACGCCACGCCTGGTGATCGAGTCGCCGAGCACGGCGATGTCGCCCTCCTGCACGCGCTCGAGCCCGTTGACGCAGCGGATGAGCGTGGACTTGCCGGACCCGGAGGGCCCGCACACCACCACCACCTCGCCGGCGCCGACCGCCAGGTCGATGTTGCGGAGCACGTGCAGCTTGCCGAACCATTTGTTGACGCCTTTGAAGACGATTGCCGACGCGGCCGCCATCACGACCCGATCGACGGGGTCGCGCGGGCCGGGCCGGATGCTGCCTCGCCCAGGAGCAGAGTCGCGAGCGCGGCACGATCGCGCAGGAGCGCGGCGAGGCGATCGACCGAGCTGTCAACGGCTTTGGCGAGCGCGTCAGCGCCGCCGAAGCGTTCGAGCGTTTCTGGTGGAATGAACTTCAGCAGCAGGCTGGAGGTTCCGGGCGGCATTCCCGCGAAGTGCACGGTCAGCACGCCGTAGTCTTCGAGCAGCAGCATCGCCAGCGCCGCGGTCGCCTCGATCGGGACGATGGGCGGCGTCGCGACGCCCGCGCGCTCCATTGCGAGCGCCAGCACGTCGTCGGCACGCAGCTGCGCCGTGACCGGCGTCACGTGCAGGCGCGCACCGAAGACGGCGCTCAGCGCCTGGCCGACCCGCCGTGTCGTCTCCACGAGGACGCGCACGCGTTCGGGACGGTAGCCCGCGAGCGAGCGGGCGGCCGCCGGATACAGCATCGGACGCGCCTCCAGGCCGAACTCGAACGCGCGCGCGCGGATGGCTGCGACGAGCGCCGCATCGCCGGCGAGCAGGCCCAGCCGCGGTCCGATCGTGCCGTACTTGTCGAGCCCCGTG
>Ga0209382_10003729_pt1 | contig 20914 bp, 25 predicted proteins | sample SoiMetdeltSBSDD5_FD_187599 | JGI IMG/M metagenome (GOLD analysis project Ga0209382, IMG submission 187599) | Bulk soil microbial communities from a Populus tree surrounding site in Tennessee, USA - Soil MetaG P. deltoides SBSDD5 (SPAdes) (version 2) | ecosystem: Environmental > Terrestrial >... | reverse complement strand
TCCCGAGACACCGACGCGGACGAGAGGTCGCCAGCATCGATCTCCGGCGGGGAGGGAGGGTTGGCGACGCGGCTCCAGACGGCCAGGCCCTGTTGCCCGCCGGTCCGGGGCGGCGCCCCCACCCGGCCGCTGGAGGTCGGCCGCAGCAGCCGGGTCGTCCAGGCCGCCCAACCAGCCGCCCTGGCCGTCCGCGAGGCGGCTGGGTGTTCCCCGGCTGCCACCGCCCCTGGCCTGGTGCCAGGCCCACCACCTGCGCCACTGGCTCCATGGCGGCCCCACCGACCTGGCGAACCTGGCCCTGGTGTGCCGGGCCCACCACCGGGCGGTCCACGAGGCGGCTGGTAACTCGCCCGCGCCCCGACGGCCGGCTCACCGCCACCCCACCGACGACATCCCGGCGCCCGACAACATGCAGCCGCCTGAGCCGGCAGGCAGGTGATCTCCCCCTGGCCTGCTACCGCTGGCCCGCCACGGCTGATCCGCCCAGCCGGGGCCGCGGGCGCGGTGACAACGGCGGGATGCTGCAGCTGACCAGCCGCTTGGCCTGCCGCCCGCGTGACCCGACCCACGTGCCAAGCCGCCGTCTCGAGCCGTAGAAGCCCTGACCCACGGGCCAGGCAACTGCATGGGGCCCGAGGCCCCTACCGGCGCTGGCAGGACGGGCAGAAGGTGGTGCCGCGGCCGCCGAGGGTGACCTTGCGGAGGGGGGTGGCGCAGCGGGGGCAGGGGCGGCCGGCCTGGCCGTAGGCGATCAGGAAGTCGGCGTTGCGGCCGCTCTCACCGTTGACCATGCGGTAGTCGCGGAAGGTGGTGCCCTCGCGGTCGATGGCCTCGGCCAGGACCTGGCGGATGGCGCCGTGCAGGGCGCGGGCGCGCCTGGGGCCGACCCGGCGCGAGGCCGGGTGGATGCCCGCCAGCCACAGTGCCTCGTCGGCGTAGATGTTGCCGACCCCGGCCACCGGCCGCTGGCTGAGCAGGTAGGGCTTGACCGGGGCGCGGGTGGCGGCCAGGTCGCGGGCGAAGCGGACCGGGTCGAAGTCCTCCGACAGCGGTTCGGGGCCGAGCCGGGCCAGGGTCGGCAGCGGCCCGTAGGCGCCGGCGTCGACCACGGCCAGGCCGCCGAAGCGGCGGACGTCCCGGAAGACCAGCTCCCGGCCGTCGTCCAGGGTGATCCGGGCCCGGGCGTAGGCGTCGGCCAGCCCGAAGTGGAGCACCCCGGTCATGCCCAGGTGCAGCACCAGCTCCAGGCCCTGGTCGAGCGGGCAGAGCAGGAACTTGCCCCGCCGCCCCACCGCCTCCACGGTCCGCCCCAGCAGCAGGTCGGGCGCGTGGAAGCGCCGCTGGGTGTCGGCCCAGACGGCCAGCACCCGCCGGCCCCGCAGCTCCGGTTCGAGCTGCCGGCGGACCGACTCGACCTCGGGAAGCTCCGGCATGTCTCCAGCCTACCGAGGAGGTGCGTCAGGGGAGGTCGTCGGGGACCGGGGCGCCCTCGGGCCAGCAGCCGATGCCGGCCAGGAACCCGGCCAGCCCGGGCGACAGGGAGTAGCCGGGCAGCTCGTCGAGGCCGACCAGCCGGGCGTCGGCCGCGTCGCCGCCGGCCACGGGCACGGCGTCGTCGCCCAGCTCCGCCCACAGGTCGACGATCAGGTAGTGGAACCCCTCGCCGATCCGTTCCACGACCCCGGCGATCTCGCCCACGGCCGCCTCCAGCCCGGTCTCCTCGCGAAGCTCCCTGGCCGCGGCCACGGCGATGGTCTCGCCCCCCTCGACCCGCCCCCCGGGCAGCGACCACCGCCCCTGGTGGGGCGGGTGCCCCCGCTCGACCAGCAGCAGCCGCCCTCCCCGGTCCCGGGCCACCAGCCCGACCGCCACCACCGGCCGCCCCGGCGGCCGCTCAGAAGGTGGTGGCACTGGAGAACGAGAACCGGTCGATGGCCAGGGCGGGGGCGCGGGCGGCGCCGTAGCCGTCCTCGGCGGCCAGCTCGGTCTCGGCGCCGACGGCCCGGACCGAGGACAGGGCCTCGAGGATCGACTGGGTGAAGCGGAGGTTGCGGACGGCGCCGGCGACCTTGCCGTCCTCGACCCAGAAGGTGCCGTCGCGGGTCATGCCGGTGATGGTGGTGTCCATCAGGTTGACCAGGTTGGTGTAGTGGAAGCGGGTGACCAGCAGGCCCCGTTCCAGGCCGGCGACCAGCTCGGCCTGGGGGATGTGGCCGGGCAGCATGGCCAGGTGCATGGGCAGGGCGCCCTCGGCCGAGGGGGCGGGGAGGCCGTGGCCGGTGGGCTCGACCCCGTGGCCGGTGGCGGCCCGGAAGTCGTAGACCAGGCTGGCCGCGACCCCCTCGTCGATCAGGGTCACGCGGCGCTTGGGGACACCCTCGAAGTCGAACCCGACGGCGATGGTGTCGGCCGCGGTGGCGTCGTCGACGATGGTGACCAGGGGCGAGCAGACCCGCTGGCCCAGCCGGCCGACCAGGAAGCTGCGCCCCTCGTCATAGGCCTTGGCCCCGAACCCGAGCCAGCCCAGCCACTGGACCATGACCGAGGCGGCGGTGGGCTCCAGCACCACCGGGTAGGCGCCGGGGGCGAGCTCGCGCGGCTCGCGGCTGTCAACCGCCTTGCGGGCGGCCCGCTCCCCGAGCGCGGCCACGTCCAGATCGGCCAGGGCCGGCTCGGTCCCCTCCGCCCAGCCGGTGCCCGACCCGGCGTCGGCCAGGATCGAGAAGCTGGCCGCGGTCGTGGCCCCGGCGGCCCGCACCCCGCGGGTGTTGGCCAGGGCGATCTCCAGCTCCCGGGTCTCGCAGGCCCCGGCGGCGACGATCCCGGCCGGGAGCCGGCGGATCACCCCGGCGACCAGCCCGGCCCGGGTCGCGGGGTCGGCGGCGGCGGTGGCCTCGTCGTGGCGGCCGGCCTCGGGGTAGGCGGCCGGGCCGGGCATGCCCGGGTAGCCGGGGTCGGGCGGCATCGTCCCGGCCACCTCGGCCGCCCGCCTGGCCGTCCTGCGTACCGCGTCGGCGTCGGCGGCGTGCACGGTCGCCGTCCCGACCCGGTTGCCGTCGACCGCCACCCGGACCCGGACCCACAGGTCCTCGCGCCAGGCCGACTGGTGGATGCGGCTGGAGGCGAACCGGGTGAGCCCGCCGGCCTGCCGGTAGACCAGGGCCTCGACGTCGTCGGCGCCCCCGGTCCCGAGCGCGGCCTCGGCCACCTCCAGCAGCCGCTCCGACCCGAACGCGGTCACCTTCCCACCCCCACGTGCACCTGATGGAAGCGGGCCGGGGCGACGCCGTGGCCGACCCGGGCGTTCTGGAAGGGCTGGCCCTTGCCGCAGTTGGGCACCCCCCACACGACCCAGGACTCCGCGCCGCTGACGGCGTCCAGGGAGCTCCAGAACTCCGTCGTCCGGCCGTCGTAGGTGGCGTTGCGGTACAGCCGGCCCAGGCGGCCGCCGTTGATCTCCCAGGCCGCCTCGACCCCGAACTGGAAATTGACCCGGCGGTCGTCGATCGACCACGACCGGTTGACGCTCAGCAGCAGCCCGTCGGGGGTGTCGGCGACCAGGTCGTCGAGGCGGCCCTGGCCGGGCTCCAGGTGCACGTTGGTCATGCGGATCAGGGGCATGCTGCCCCAGCCGTCGGCCCGCATGGCCCCGCACGAGCCGGCGCCGACCCCGGCCGCCGTCTCCCGGCTGGTCAGGAAGCCGGCGACCAGGCCGTCGGTGACCAGCGGCGACCGCTGGGCCGGGACGCCCTCGTCGTCGAAGGCGAAGGTGCCCAGCCCGCCCGGGGTGGTGGCGTCGGCCGTGACCGACATGAGCGGCGAGCCGTAGCGCAGCCGGCCCAGGTCCTCGGGACCCACGAACGAGGTGCCGGCGTACGCCGCCTCCATGCCGAGGATCCGGTCCAGCTCCAGGGGGTGGCCGACCGACTCGTGCACCTGGAGGGCGAGCTGCTGGCCGTCCAGGATCACCGTGGTCACCCGCTCGGGGAGCGGGGGCGCCCGGAGGAGCTGGACCGCCTCGGCGGCGACCCGCGGGCCGTTGCCGACCAGGTCGGCGGCCTCGACCACCTCCCACCCGCCGGCCTGGTACTGGCCCCGGAACGAGTTGGGCCAGCTGCGCTGCTGGAGGTCGCCGTCACCGACCGCCGCCGCCTCGATGCCGGCGCCGGTCTGGGTCACGGTCTGGTCGAGCCGGGTCCCCTCGGTCGACCAGAGCACGGTGCGCCGGCGCCACAGGTCCACGGTGGCCTTGGCATGGGCCAGCCCGGGCACGGACCGCTGGGCGTCGCAGGCGGCCAGCAGCAGCCCCACCCGCTCGCCCAGGGGCACGGCGAACGGGTCGCGGCCCAGCGGGGTCGACCAGGTGGCCACCGCCGGGTCGACCGGGGCCAGCCGCACCGGGTCCCCGGGCAGCGCCGCCGACGCCCGTGCCACCTCGACCGCCCGCGCGGCCAGTTCGCGGGCCCGGGCCGGGTCGAGCACGGCGCTGGCCGCGAACCCCCAGCGCCCGTCGACCAGCACCCGCACCCCGAGGCCGCTCGACTCCTCGGCCTCCAGGTCGTCGACCCGGTCGTCGGTGACGGTGAGCCCCTCGGTCTCCTCCCGCACCCAGCGGGCGTCCGCATAGCCGGCCCCGGCCCCCACCGCCGCCTCCAGGGCCAGCCCGGTCAGCTCCTCGGGCTCCATCGCCCTCCTTCCCGCTCCGCCAGGAGCGGAAATGCTACCGGACCTTCCGCCTGGTCTCGGGGGGTTTACGGGCAGCGCCCCCCGCATCCGTCAGTTCCTCCGCCACCACGGTCAGGTCGGCCACGAAGCCCTTGTAGGCCAGGGCCCGGGCCTCCTCGTCGGGGGCGCGCAGGATGGAGGAGGGGTGCACGGTGGCCAGGACCCGGGGGGCGAGGTCGGAGTCGAGGAACTCGCCCCGCTGGCGGCTGACCCGGAACGAGCCGCCGAGCAGGGCCTGGGCGGCGGTCGCGCCCAGCAGCACGAGCACGCGGGGCCGGACCACTTCCAGCTCCGCCTCCAGCCACGGGAAGCAGGCGTGGACCTGCTCGGCGTTGGGCTTCCTGTGCAGGCGCAGCCTGCCTCGGCGCTCGAACTTGAAGTGCTTGACGACGTTGGTCACATACGCCAGCTCGCGGTCGATGCCGGCCTCCTCCAGGGCCTGGTCGAGCATGCGCCCGGCCGGGCCGACGAACGGGCGCCCCTCCCGGTCCTCGCCGTCGCCCGGCTGCTCCCCGACCAGCATCACCTCGGCCCCGGCGGCGCCCTCGCCGAACACCGTCTGGGTGGCGTCGCGGTACAGGTCGCAGGCCGTGCACCCGGCCGCGGCCGAGCGGAGGGCGCCGAGGTCGGGCCGGTCGGGGAGCAGGTCGCGGGCCGCGCTCGGCGGCCGCTGGCGGGCTGGCATGGCGGGGTCCTCGTCTGACGGCGGTGACACGCTCCGTCCACCGCCCTACCACCCGGCCGGGCCGCGGAAACGCCCGGCCGGCTAGCGCCGGTCCGTTGGGGCCGGCCGCTCCCCGGCGCCCGCCCCGGAGGAGGAGCCGCCCACCACCCGTCGCTCCATGCCGGACGTGATCAGCAGCAGGGCCAGCAGCACGATCGGAAAGAGCACGACAACGGCGAGCATCAGGAGCGACACGACCGGGCAACCTCCTCGACAGTCCGACCCGAGCAGTCTGCCAGGAATACCGGCGACCGGCCGCGGACCCGGGAGTCCGTTATGGGATCGGTACCGGACCGGCACGGCGACACACTGCGGTATCGTCGGGGCATGCCCGGGTTCGACCTCCACACCCACTCGACCTTCTCGGACGGCACCCTGGCCCCCGAGCAGGTCGTCGAGCTGGCCACGACCCGCGGCCTGACCGGGATCGCCCTCACCGACCACGACAACACCGGCGGGGTCGAACAGGCTCAGGCAGCGGCCAGGGGCACCGGCCTGACCGTCCTGCTCGGCTGCGAGCTGTCGGCCGAGCACGACGGCAACCCGGTCCACGTCCTCGGCTACGGCTTCGACCCCGACGAGCCGGCCTTCGCGGCCAAGCGGGCCTGGATCGCCGAGGGCCGGGTCACCCGGGCGCGCCGGATGGTGGAGCGGCTGCGCCAGCTGGGCGCCCCGGTCGAGCTCGACCGGGTCAGGGAGCTGGCCGGCGGCGGCGCCGTCGGGCGGCCGCACGTGGCCAGGGCCATGGTCGAGGCCGGGGTGGTGGACGACATGGCCGCCGCCTTCGGCCCCGACTGGATCGGCACCGGCGGCCGCGCGTATGTGCCCAAGGACACCGTCACCCCGGTCGAGGCGGTCGAGCTGATCCACGGGGCCGGCGGGGTGGTGGTACTGGCCCACCCCTCGGTCCACGCCGGCGCCGCCGCCGTCCCCGAGCCGGTCATCCGGGCCATGGCCGCCACCGGCCTGGACGGCCTCGAGGTCGACCACCCCGACCAGCCGCCCCCCGACCGGGCCCACTGGCGGGCCCTGGCGGCCGAGCTGGGCCTGGAGGCGACCGGCGCCTCCGACTGCCACGGCGCCCTCTACGGCTACCGCCTGGGCAGCGAGCGCACCCCCGACGCGACCGTCGAGCGCCTCCTGGCCCGCGCCTAGCTCCCCGCGCCGGGGTGCCCGCTGCGTCTGCCGGCTGGGCCGTTGTATGGTTCGTGCATGGAGCTCGAGGTTGGGCCGTTCGACCCGGCGCTGCACATCAGGAGCAGGGACCACTACGAGGCCGTGCGCCGCGAGGCGCAGCTGCTCACGCTGGACCCCGAGGCGCCCTCGGCGCGGCTCGAGGAGCTGATCGACCGGCTCAGCCGCCAGTTTCCCCGCAGCCCGGTCGACGAGGTCGCCGACCGGGCCTACCTGGCCAAGGAGCCCAGCTTCGCGGTGCGCTACGCCCTGCCCGACGAGCTCGTCCCGGCCGCCCTGGCCGCCTGCGACGAGATCGAGAAGCTGCTGGACGAGTTCGACCGCTGGTCGCTCGCCGAGGGGGTGACCCTGCTGGAGGCGCCCGAGGACATCAAGCGCTACCGCCAGGCCTACCTCGACCAGGTCCGGGCCCAGCTCCAGGGGGCGAATGGCTGACGCCGGCGCGACCCCCGAGGGGCGGCCCTGGGCGGTCGCGGGCCTGGTCCTGGCCGGTCTGGGACTGGCCATGTTCCCCATCGGCGGCCTGGTCGGGGTCGTCTGCGGGGGGATCGCCCGCTCCAAGGGCGAGGGGCCCCTCGGCCTGACCGCGATCGTGGCCGGCGTGATCAGCTTCTTCGCCAGCTTCGGGGTCGCCGCCCTCGTCCTGACCTGACCGAGTGTGGCGGGCCGGGCGTAGCCTCCAAGGATGCATGGCGCAGAGCAGCAGAGCCTGCCAGGCATGGACCTGGACCGGGTGACGTTCCTGAGCCCCTCGGCCCTGGAGCGCTACCGGCTCTGCCCGCGCCTGTACCGGTTCCTGTACGTGGACGGGCTCTGGCGGCTGTCGCGCTCCACCGCCCAGCAGGCGTTCGGGACCAGCGTGCACGCGGCCCTGCGCGAGTTCTACCGCCTTCCCGTCGGCCGCCGCAGCCTGCGCATGCTGCTTGAGCTGTTCCGCCGGGGGTGGGTGCGCGACGGCTACCGGGGCAAGGAGGAGCAGCAGCGCGAGCGGGAACGGGGCGCCGAGGCCCTACGGGCCTGGTACGCGCGGACCGACACCACCGTCGTGCCCCACGCCACCGAGCTGGGCCTCCAGGCCACCTGGGGTGACATCATCCTCAAGGGGCGGCTGGACCGGGTCGACGCCGACCCGGGCAGCGACCGCGGCCTGGTCGTGGTCGACTACAAGACCGGCCGCCGCCCGGTCACCCAGGAGGCGGCCGACGCCGACGAGGCCCTCACCATCTACGCCGCCCTGGTCGAGCGGCGCCTGGACCGGCCGGTGACCAGCATGGTGCTCGACTACGTGGTCGCCGGCACCCAGGTGGTCACCGAGCGGCCGCCAGAGGTGCTGCGCCGGCGCCTGGACGACGTGCTCGCCACCGGGGCCACCCTCCGTGCCGACCAGGAGTTCCGGCCGCGCACCGGGCCCTGGTGCGCCGGCTGTGACCTGCTCAAGCGCTGCCCGGAGGGCCAGCGGGAGGTGGCCGGCGCGCCCGCCCGGTTGGACTGAATGCCGCCGCTCGTGTATTCAGAGACAGTGGAGGAGGCGACGCACGGCCGGCTGGGGCGCCCGACGGCGCACCTGCTGCTGCCGTGCCGCAGCGACTCGGTGCCGGTCGTGCGGGCCCTGCTCCACCGCGACCTGGAACGCTGGGGCGTCCCCGAGGAGGTCGCCGACGCCATCCTGCTGGCCAGCGGTGAGGCGGTCACCAACGCGGTCGTCCACGGCTCCTGGGGTCAGCACGACTCGGCCATGGTGATCCGCTGGGCCATGACCGGGGGGCGGTACTCGTTCTCGGTCCAGGACCGGGGGCCGGGCTTCGACAGCTCGCGGGCGGCCAGGTCGCGGCGCGCCCATCCCTCCCAGAACCGCGGCCGCGGCCTGTACATCATGCATGCCCTGATGGACCGGGTGGTGGTCGACTCCGGCCTCAACGGCACCCGCATCCTGCTCGAGAAGGCGCTGGATGGGGCGCCGGCGGGCTAGGAGGGCCGGGCCGGGCCCGGCCCTCGGATGCCTTACTGGGACTCGGCCCGACGAGGCTCCTGGATCGTCGGCCACATCCGCAGTTCGTCCGCCAGGGCGCGGATCTCGTTGTCCGGATAGCGCCGGTGGCCCCCCAAGGTCCGCAGGAAGGGAAGCTTGCCCTCCTGGGCCCACCGGGACACGGTCTTCGGCGACACGTGGAGAAGACCGGCCACCTCGGAGGTCCGCAGGTACGTTGGCCTGCTGGTCCGGCTCATCGCTCGACACCCCTTCACGGTTGTCGTCCCGGTTGAGGACTTTCTGTTGTCCCCGGGGGAGACTACCGCTGTCGAGCAAACCTACTGAATCAGTTGTTCTACCTAGCAAGGTTCGATCCAGTCGTACTGCCCGCTACGTACGATTGTGAACTTGCTCTTGACCCGTATCGTTTCGCACCCTCAGGACGCCTGGAAGCAGTACGGGAGGCGCGGCGTCGTGGCCGCCGGGGGACCCGTTCAACGTCCGGTGCATGGGGGGAGCCGGCGCTGACGGTAGGCCACGGCGTCGCGTTCGCCTCTTCTTCCCCTCCGCCTCCGGCCTGGCGACCGGGCCGGCGTCGTGGACCATGGCCACCGGCAGGCCGGCCAGCTCCTCCACCTTCATGATCGACGATCATGCACGTCGAGGCGGGAGCCGACCAACGGAGGAGCGATGGGAGCGCTGGACGGCAAGGTGGTGGTCGTCACCGGGGCCGGGCAGGGCATCGGGCGCGAGGAGGCGCTGGCCTGCGCGCGGGCGGGGGCCGCGGTGGTGGTCGACGACCTGGCCGGCGCGGCCGACACTGCGGCGGCGGTCACCGCCGCCGGCGGGCGGGCGCTCGCCCTCGAGCACGACGTCGCCGACTTCGAGGCCGCCGGGCGGCTGGTGGCCGCGGCCGTCGACACCTTCGGCGGCCTGGACGGCCTGGTCAACAACGCCGGGGTGGTCCGCGACCGCATGGTGTTCAACATGGCGCCCGAGGAGTTCGACCTCGTGGTCAGGGTCAACCTGCGCGCCACCTTCGCCATGACCAGGAACGCCGCCGCCTGGTGGAAGGACCAGGGCCGTCCCGGGGCGATCGTGAACACCACCTCGACCTCGGGCATCCTCGGCAACCTGGGCCAGTCCAACTACGGCGCGGCCAAGGGCGGGGTGGCCGCCTTCACCGTCATCTGCGCCCTGGAGCTGGCCAGGTACGGGGTCCGGGTGAACGCGATCGCGCCCGGGGCCCGGACCCCGATGACCGAGGGCGCCTTCGGCCGGCTCGACTTCGAGGGCGAGTTCGACCCGCTCGACCCGGCGAACGTCGCCCCGGTGGTGGTGTGGCTGCTGTCGGACGCCGCCGCCGAGGTCTCCGGCCAGGTCGTCGGGATCACCGGAGGCCTGGTCGAGCTGTACGAGGGCTGGCACGTGGTCGCCAGCCAGCAGGCCCCCGGCCGCTGGACCCCCGAGGCGCTGGCCGAGGCCGCGCCCCGCCTGTTCGGCGACCGCCCGACCCGTGCCCCCTGGCGCCCCTCCAGCCTGCGCCGGATCATCGAGGCGGCCCGCCGCGGCCCTCAGGAGGAGATGCGGTAGACCGGCCCCGACCGGCATCATCGCCGGGAGCGAGCAGCTCCCACCCGGAGGAGACCCCATGGACGACAAGCAGCTCATGAACCGCATCGGCGCGCTGGTCGAGGAGGAGCACACCCTGGAGCGCCAGGCCACCGGCGACGGCCTCGACGAGAACCAGGAGGCCCGGCTGCGCGAGCTCGAGGTCCAGCTCGACCAGTGCTGGGACCTGCTCCGCCAGCGCCGGGCCCGCCGCGACGCCGGCCAGGACCCCGACTCCGCCCAGGTCCGCCCCGAGGGCACGGTCGAGGGCTACCTCCAGTAACGCCGACGGCTCCGGCCGGAGCCGGAGCCGTCGCAGGGAAGCCCGTCGTCCTAGGCGGCCTGGGTGGCCTCGCCTTCGGGGGCCAGGGCGTGGGACAGGACCTGGTCGATCTCGCTGGCCAGGTGGAAGGTCATCTCGGCCCGGACCGACTCGGGGACGTCCTCGAGGTCGGCGCCGTTGCGCTCGGGGAGGATGACCTCCTTGAGGCCGGCCCGGTGGGCGGCCAGGACCTTCTGCTTGACCCCGCCGATGGGCAGGACCCGGCCCTGGAGGGTGACCTCGCCGGTCATGCCGACCTCGGACCGCACCGGGCGGCCGGTGAGCAGGCTGGCCAGGGCGGTGGTCATGGTCACGCCGGCGCTGGGGCCGTCCTTGGGGACCGCGCCCGCGGGCACGTGGACGTGGTAGCGGCGGCCGGCGATGCCGGGGTCGCTGATGCCGAGCTCGTCGGCGTGGGCGCGGACATAGGAGAGGGCGATCGTGGCCGACTCCTTCATCACGTCCCCGAGCTGGCCGGTCAGGGTCAGCCCCGGCTCCCCGTCCATCACGCTGGCCTCGATGAACAGCACGTCGCCACCGGTGCCGGTGACGGCCAGGCCGGTCGCGACCCCGGGCACGGCGGTCCGCTCGGCCGCCTCGAAGAAGAACCTCTGGCGTCCCAGGTAGCCGCGCACGTCGCCGTCGTCGACGACCAGCGGGGTGCCCGCCTCACCGGAGGCGATCCTGGTGGCCGCCTTGCGCAGCAGCTTGCCGATCTCGCGCTCCAGGTTGCGGACCCCGGCCTCGCGCGTGTAGTCGCCGACCACGGTGCGCAGGGCCGCCTCGGTGACGATCGCCTCGTCGCCCCGCAGGCCGTTCTGGTCGAGCTGGCGCTTGAGCAGGTGGTCGCGGGCGATGGCCAGCTTCTCGTCCTCGGTGTAGCCGTCCAGGCGCACGACCTCCATGCGGTCCAGCAGCGGCCCCGGGATCGTCTCGACCACGTTGGCGGTGGCGATGAACAGCACGTCCGACAGGTCCAGCTCGACCTCGAGGTAGTGGTCGCGGAAGGAGTGGTTCTGGGCCGGGTCGAGGACCTCGAGCAGGGCCGAGGAAGGGTCGCCGCGCCAGTCGGCGCCGACCTTGTCCACCTCGTCCAGCAGGAACACCGGGTTCATGGTCCCGGCCTCCTTGATCGCCCTGGCGATCCGGCCCGGCTGGGCGCCCACGTAGGTGCGCCGGTGGCCACGGATCTCGGCCTCGTCGCGGACGCCGCCGAGGGCGACCCGGACGAACTTGCGGCCCATGGCCCGGGCGACCGACTCGCCCAGGGAGGTCTTGCCCACCCCCGGCGGGCCGACCAGCGCGATGATCGCGCCGGCGCCGCGGCCGCCCTGGTCGGCCAGGCCCCGCTCGCGGCGGAGCTTGCGCACGGCCAGGTACTCGAGGATGCGGTCCTTCACGTCCGCCAGGCCGGTGTGGTCGGCGTCCAGGACCCGGCGGGCCTCGGCGATGTCCAGCGCGTCCTCGGACTTCTCGCCCCAGGGCAGCTCGGTCATGGTGTCCAGCCAGGTCCGGATCCAGCCGTGCTCGGGGCTCTGCTCGCTGGTCCGCTCGAGCCGGCCGATCTCGCGCTCCACGGCCGCCCGGACGGCCTCGGGCATCTTGCCCGACTCGGCCTTCTCGCGGTAGGCGTCGATCACGCTCTCGCCGTCCTCGCCCTCGCCCAGCTCCTTGCGGATGGCGGCCAGCTGCTGGCGCAGGATGAACTCGCGCTGGGACTTCTCCATGCCTTCGGAGACGTCCTTCCGGATTCGGTCCTTGAGCTCGACCTCCCCCAGGGTGTCGCGCGCCCAGGCCAGCACCTTCTCCAGGCGCTGCTCGACGTCGACGGTCTCGAGGACCTCGACCTTCTGCTCGAAGGACAGGTCGGGGGAGTAGACGGCGGTGTCGGCGATCTGGCCGGGGTCGGCCATGCCGCGCAGCAGCTCGGCCACCTGGGCGGCGCCGCGCGCCTCCAGGATGCTCTCCACCACCGCGCGGTACTCGCGGGCCAGCTGCATGGCCCGCTCGCTGGCCGGCGGGTCGTCGATCGGCTCGACCTCGACCCAGGTGGCGGCCCCGGTGCCGGCCACGCCGGCGCCGATGCGGGCCCGGTGCAGGCCGCGCACCACCAACGCGAGCTGGCCGTTGGGCAGCTCGCCGGCGTTCTCGATCTTGGCCACGGTGCCGACGGTCGCGTAGCGGCCGTCCACCTTGGGCACGAGCAGCAGGTAACCGCCGGTGTCGCCGGCGGCGGTGGAGGCCGACCGCGACTCGGGCGTCTCCAGGGTGGCGGTGACGACCATGCCGGGCAGCACGACCCCGCTGGTCAGGGGCAGGAGGGGAAGCGTCTCGGTCGACAGCTCGGGCATTCGTTCTCCAGGTCAAAGGGGTGTGTCGCCCCTCACAACGCCGGGCCGAGGCCCGACATTCCTAGAGCACGAAAACCGTTGAGGTGTTCAGGTGACCGTGATGGTGCCCTTCATGGCCGTCGGGTGGTACTTGCAGAAGAACGGGTAGCTGCCGGCGGCCGGGGCCGTGAAGGTGACCTTGGCGTCCTCGCCGCCCTCGACGTCCTGGTTGGCGTTGCCGGCGGCGAAGGTGAAGTTGTGCTCGATGCTGTCCTTGTTGGTCACCTCGAGGGTGTAGCTGGAACTGGCCTTGAGGTCGAAGGAGGTGGTGCTCCAGGCCGTGCCCTGCGCGGTCAGCCGGAGCTCGTTCTCGCCGCCCCCGCCGGCCGTGGTGGTCGAGGCGGCGCTGGTGGTCTCCGGGGCGGCGGTGGTCGCGCTCGCGCTCCCGCCGTTGTTGTCGTTGCCGCCACCGCAGCCGGCCGCGGCCAGGGCGAGCACCCCGACCAGCACGCCGATGACGATCCCGCCCCGTCGTCGCATCCGGACCTCCTGAGCTCGGTGGCCGCGCTCGCGGCCGTCAGGAGCCTAACCCGGCTCGCCGGCCTCCGATTCCCCCCCCAGGTGCTCGGCGATCCTGTACAGCCGTTCCTGGTCGATGGTGCCGACCAGGCACCAGACGACGCCGTCGTCCCGCCACCAGTAGCTGGTGTGCCGACCCCAGCGGTAGGCGGCCAGCTCGTCGCCGGAGCCGTTGGGCATCGGGGGCAGGTCGCCCCGCCAGCGCATGAGCGTGACCCGGCCGCCCTCGCCGTCGCGGTACTCGGCCACCGCGGCCAGGTGCCCGGCCAGGTCACGGGCCGCCCAGCCGTCCTTGCGGAGGCCGAAGGCGGCCAGGTCGGGGGTGCGCGAGGCCGGCCCCAGGACCGCGAACAGCCGGTCCGCCTCGGCCTCGCTCGGGGTGCCCAGCCCGTTCTTGCCCTGGGTGTGGTAGGAGTGCCAGGCCGCGGCCAGGGGGCTGGCCGGGTTGGGGGCCGGCACCACCAGCAGGGCCGCGGCGACCACGGCGGCGGCGGCCAGCAGGGCCGCGGCCAGGGCGACCCAGTGCCGGCGCCGGGCCGGCCCGCGGGCCGGGGCGGCGGTCGTCCCCCGGGCCTCGGCGCGCACGGCGGTCAGGACGGCGGCCCGGGTCTCGGCCGGGGCCGGGACCACCGAGGCGCGCAGCAGCGCGGTCAGCTGGCGGTCCAGCAGCGCCCGGGAGGCGCAGTCGTCGCAGCCGGCGACGTGGCCGCGGGCCGCCTGGAGCTCGTCCTGGTCCAGCTCGCCCAGGCTGTAGGCGGTCAGCCGGAGCTGGAAGTCCTCACAGGTCATCTGCCTGCACCCTTCCGAGCTCTGGCATCAGGATCGCCTCCAGGCGCCGCCGGGCGCGGTGGAGGCGGGACAGGATGGTGCCGCGGGGCACGCCCATCACGGTGGCCGCCTCGGCACAGGACAGACCGTGGATGTCGACCAGGGTCACGGCCATGCGGAAGTCCTCGGGCAGGCGCGCGATCGCCCGCCGCACCGCCTCCCGGTCCAGCTCGCGGACGATCTGCTCCTCGGGGCCGGGCTCGTGGCTCGGCAGGTCGAGCGACGGGTCGGCCTCGCCCTCGTCCAGCCACATCACCGGCATGCGCCGCCCGCGGCGGTACTGGGTGCAGAACAGGTTGTACTGGATGCGCAGCAGCCAGGCCCGGGAGTTGCTGCCCGGCTGGAAGGTGTCGAAGGACCGCAGGGCCCGCAGGTAGGTCTCCTGGGTCAGGTCCTGTGCGGTGGCGTGGTCGCCGGCCAGCCGCACGGCGGCGTCATACAGGACGTTCATGTGCGGAACGGTCGCCGCCTCGAAGCCTTCCAGGTCCACGGGAGACCTCACTCACAGTCGCCGGGGCGGTGCCGCCTCCTGGTGAGGTCAACCCACCCCGGCGTGTTCCGATTCCCCTACCTCACCGCAGGCCGGTCCATGTGGGGGGAGCTCGCTCCCCCCACGGCCCCCCAGGAGCGCCTGGGCCATGGACCGGCTGATCGCCTAGCCGGTCGCGGCCGAGGGACGTTCCCCGGCCGGGATGCGGCGGCGGCGGCGCCGGCGGGCCGCCGAGCGGGAACGGCGGCGGGCCGGCTCCTCCTCGGCGGACGGCTCGGGGGCCGCCTTGCGGGGCGCGGCCGCGGCCCGGGCGGCCGCCGCCTCCTCGACACTCGGCAGGTCGAACAGCTCGCTCAGCAGCGGGCTGGTCGAGTAGACCTCGTGGACGGGCTCGTCGGTCAGCTCGAGGCGGCGCCGGATCAGGTCGGCGGTGTCCATCTCGTTCCAGGCCACGAAGGTGACCGCGATCCCGGCGGCCCCGGCCCGGCCGGTCCGGCCGATCCGGTGCACGTAGGCCCGGTCGTCCTCGGGGGTGTCGTAGTTGATCACGTGCGACAGGCCGGCGATGTCGAGGCCCCTGGAGGCCACGTCGGTGCAGACGAGCACGTCCAGCTTGCCCTTGCGGAAGGCGCGCATGACCTTCTCGCGGACCACCTGGGGCATGTCGCCGTGCAGGGCGCCGGCCCGGTAGCCCTCGTCGACCAGGCCCTTGATGGTGCGGTCGACCCCGCGCTTGGTGCGCCGGAACACGGCCACCCGGTCGCGGTCGGGGGCGTCCAGGATGCGGCACAGCACCTGGAAGCGGTTGAGGGGATGGACCTGGAAGAACAGCTGCCGGGTGGCGGGCACGGTGGCCTGCTCGCCCTCGGGCTCGCCGTGGACGAAGGTCGGCCGCTTGGCGTACCGCCGGGCCAGCGCGACCACCGCCTTGGGCACGGTGGCCGAGAACAGCATCGTCTGCCGGTGGTCGGGGGTGGCGGCGATGATCCTCTCCACGTCGGGCAGGAAGCCCAGGTCGAGCATCTCGTCGGCCTCGTCAACGACCAGGATGCGAAGCTTGTCGAGCTTGAGGTGACCCTGGCGCAGGTGGTCGAGGACCCGGCCCGGGGTGCCGACCACGACCTGGGCGCCCTCGTCGAGGGCGACGATCTGGGGGCCGAGCGGGCGCCCGCCGACGATCGCGACCGCCCGCACGCCGGCGTCGCGGCCGGCGGTGTCGATGTCGCCCGCGACCTGCAGGCAGAGCTCACGGGTGGGGACGAGGACCAGGGCCTGCACCTCGGACAGGTCCGGGTCGACCTCCTGGACGATCGGGATGCCGAAGGCGAGCGTCTTGCCGGTGCCGGTGCGGGCCTGGCCGATGAGGTCGACGCCGGCCAGCGCGAGCGGCAGGCAGAGCGTCTGGATGGGGAAGGGGTGCTCGATCCCGACCCGGGCCAGCGAGGTCAACGTGGTCGGGGTGGCACCTAGATCGGCGAAGCTGTGCTCGGTGGGTGGGGTAGCGACGGTTCCTGACGTTGGACTCAAACAACCTCCTGGTTGCGATGGCTCAACCACACATGGTACCGAATCGACCACGGGGCTTCAGCGGGAGGTCTCAGCGGTAGCGCGGGACCTCCGGGTCGACCCGCTCGCTCCAGGCGTCGATCCCGCCGGCCAGGCTGCGGACCCGCGGCCAGCCGCTGGCCTTCATCCACACCGCCGCCTGGGCGCTGCGCGCCCCGACGTGGCAGTACACGACCACGTCGCGGTCCTTCGGGATCTCGGCCTCGGCCCGCTCGACGAACCGGTCCAGGCCGATGTGCAGCGACGGCTCGATGACGGCCACCGCCCGCTCCGGATCGGTGCGGACGTCGACCAGCAGCGGCGGGTCGTCGCCGGCCAGGGCCGAGGCCACCACCGGCGCGTCGACCTCCTCCAGCAGCGGATGGCTCTGTCGCACCCCCACATGCTACCGCCTGCGGTACGCTTCGCCGCGACATGACAGCTCAGGAGGTCGCCCCCGCCATGGCCAGCCCGGCCGAGGTCTTCGAGGCGCTCCGCCAGGCCCACGCCAAGGCCGACGCGGACGCCGCCGCGGCGCTGTACGCGCCCGACGCCGTCTTCTACGAGCAGGACAACGTCCCCCACCGCGGCCGGGACGAGATCCGCAACCACCTGGCCTCGGTGTACGCGGTCAGGGGCCCGGTCGAGCTGACCGTCAAGCGCCAGGTCGACGCCGACCAGACCGTGCTCGCCGAGTGGACCAGCGCCTACACCGACGGGGGCCGCCGCTCCTCGGGCGTCCCCGGCGTCTCGGTGATCGAGGTCGGCGACGACGGCATCGTCTACCACCACGACTTCGGCTAGCCCGAGCCTACAGCGAGCTGAACCCGACCCGCTTGTCGGGATGCTCCTCGCCGACCTCGACGTAGGCCAGCTTCTCGGTGGGCACGCCGACCCGGCGGCCCTTGGCGTCGGTCAGCCACAGCACCCTGGACTTGCCGGCCACCGCCTCGTCGACCAGGCTGGCGACGTCGTCGGCCGACTGGTCGACCTCGACCACCAGCTCCTTGGGGCTGTAGGTGACCCCGAGCTTGACCTCCATATGTCTCTTGTCCTCCTGGTCGGGCTGGCCTCGGCCGGAACGTGCGGGAGGCCGAGCGTAGCACCAGGGCGCCCGAGCCCGGCCGGGGCCGTAGTGTCGCAGGTCGTTGGTAGCGTCCCGGCCAACTCGGACGCCGATGGGAAGGCGGGTCGCGGTGGGGTGGGAGGCGGTGGTCATCGGCGTGCTGGCCGGGGTCGTGGCCGGCCTGGTGGTCGTGCGCTGGGGGCGGGGCGACGGGGGCGTCGGTGGGGGCGGGCGGGAGCTGGACCGGCGGCTGGCCGGGATCTCCGACAACCTCGACCGCCGGCTCGTCGACCTCGACCGCCGCCTCTACCTGGGCCTGGACAGCGTGCAGGACGCCCAGGCGCGGGCGGCCGACACCGCGGCCCAGGTGCGGGAGCGGGTGGCGGTGGTCGCCGGGGTGGCCGAGCAGGTCCTCGAGCAGGCCCGCGGCCTGAGCCGGCTGGAGGACCTGCTGCGCCCGCCCCAGGCCCGGGGCGCCCTCGGGGAGCTGCTGCTGGAGCAGCTCCTGGCCCAGGGCCTGCCCCAGAACGCCTACCGCACCCAGCACCTGTTCCGCTCGGGGGCCAGGGTGGACGCGGTGCTGCTGCTCGGCGACGCCATGGTCGCGGTCGACTCCAAGTTCCCGCTGGAGGCGTTCGCCCGCATGAGCACGGCCGCCGAGGGCGACGCGGCCAGGGCGCTGCACCGGCGGGCGTTCACCCGCGACGCCCGCCGCCACGTCGACGCCATCGCCGACAAGTACATCTGCCCGGACGAGGGCACCTACGACTTCGCGCTGTGCTACCTGCCCTCGGAGGCGGTGTTCTACGAGTTCCTGCGCGAGGACCCGCCGGGCGACTCCTGCTGGCGCTACGCGGTCGAGCGGCGGGTCTTCCCGGCCTCGCCGACCACCCTGTACGCCTACCTGGTCTCGATCGGGGTCGGGCTCAAGGGGCTGCGGGTCGAGGAGAACGCCCGCCGGGTGCTGGACGCCCTGGCCGCGCTCCGCGGCGACCTGGACGGGTTCCGCACCCACTTCGAGCTGGTCGGCCGGCACCTGGGCCGGGCCAGGGACCGCTGGCAGGACGCCGCCCACCGCCTCGACCGCTTCGACGGCCGCCTGGCCGAGGCCTCCGGCCGGGCCACCGACCTCGACCGCGGACTGCCCGAACCAGCATCGGAACCGGACCCCGGGGAGGGCCGGAGGGACCGCGCCGGCCCCCCCGAGGCAACCGAACTCAGGGGAATCGGCTGAACCAGACCAGGGACATGGCCGCGCCGGCGACCAAAAACAGCAGGCCGGTGGCGGCGAACACCACCGTGACCTCCTGCTTCTCCTTGACGAAGCCGATCTTGGAGCCGAGCTCGCGGTAGATGTCCTTGAGGTCGCGGCTGCTGGGGGCGGCGAAGAAGCGGGCCCCGGTGGTCTCGGCGATGCGCTGGAGGGTGAGCTTGTCGGGTGGGACCGGGATGCGGCGCAGGTTGCCGGTCTCATCCGGCACGTCGACCATCCCCTGGTCGGTGCCGAGGGCGATGGTGAACACCGGCACCCCGAGCTGTTTGGCGTCGGCGGCGGCCTCCAGGGGCTGGGCCCGGCCCTGGGTGTTGGCCCCGTCCGACAGCAGCAGGACCACCAGCGGGGCGTCCTCCCCGGCGCCCTGCTGGCCGTCCGGGCTGGGCGCCGGCCGGACGGTGCTGCCGCTCGCGGGCGACCCCGGCGGCCGCTTGACATCCAGGGCCCGCTCGATCCCGTCGCCCATGGCGGTCGCCCCCTCGGCATGCAGCGACTCGATCGCCTCGTCCACGGCCGGCCGGTCGGTGGTCGGCCGGGTCAGGGTCTGGGCGGTGGAGGCGAACGAGACGATCCCGACCCGGAACTTCTCCGGGAGCTGCTGGACGAAGCTGGCCGCGGCCCGCTGGGACGACACCAGGCGGGTCGGCTCCACGTCGGTGGCGTTCATCGAGCCGGACACGTCCATGACCAGGATGATCGTGGCCTGCTCCTTGGGCACCAGGGCCACCGCCTGGGGTCGGGCCAGGCTGATCAGCAGGGCGGCCAGGGCGAGCAGGTAGAAGGCCGGGGGGACGTGCCGGCGCCAGCCCGGCTTGGCGCTGACCACATTCGCCAGCAGGTCGAGGTTGGTGAAGCGGACCGTGTAGCGGGAGCGACGGCGCTGGGCGACCAGGTAGGCGGCCAGCGCGACCGGGACGAGCAGCAGCGCCCAGAGCAGTCCCGGCCACTCCGCGCTCACCGGACGGCGCCCCGATTCACCGTGGTGGCCCTCCGGGCCCGTGCGGGCTCACCGGCCCCGGCGGGTACCCGGGCGAGCCCACCGGTCTGGGACGGTTCCCGGGGGGGAAGGGGGACCAGGAGCCGGGTTGGGGAGGGCCGGTGGGAACGGGGACGCCGGTGCCCGGTGGCGGGGCGGCGCCGGCGTCGGCGGAGCCGCCGGCGTGGGCGGCCTCCGGTCCCCACTGGACCGGGGCCGGGCCGCGGACGCTGCCCGGCCCGGTGATGCGGTGGCGCAGGAACCCGGCGAAGCTGCGCAGCCAGTCGCCGGCCGTCCACAGCACGACGTGGTCGGCCCCTGACGACCGGAGCAGGGCGGTCAGCTCGGCCCGCTCGCCGGCGGCGGCGGTCGCGAACCGCTCCCGGAGCCGGCGCCGGCTGGTGTCGACCCGGAGCTGGCGGCCGGTCTCGGGGTCGACCAGCCACAGCTCGCCCACGTCGGGCAGCTCCTGCTCGCGCTGGTCGCGGATCTCGACCGCGACCACGTCGTGGCGGCCGGCCAGCTCGATCAGCTCGCGGCGCCAGTCGCGGGGACCACGGAAGTCGCTGACCACGAAGATCAGGGAGCGGCTGGTGGCCAGCCGCCCGGTCCGGGCCAGGGCCTCGCCCAGCGAGGTCGCCCCGCCGCCCTCCAGCTGCGGCTCCCGGCGCACCGTGGCCAGCATCCCCAGCAGCCCGGCCCGGCCCTGCCGCGACGGGATGGTCACCGGCCGGGCGTCGCCGAAGGTGATCAGCCCCAGCCGGTTGCCGTGGCGGGTCCCGACGTGCCCGACGGCCAGGGCGACCCCCTCGGCCACGTCGGCCTTGCGCCGATCGGCGGTGCCGAAGCTCATCGACGGCGAGGTGTCCAGGACCAGCCAGCTCACCAGGGCCCGCTCGGCGACCTGGTCGCGGACGTGGATCTCGCCGGTGCGGGCGGTGACGTTCCAGTCGATCCGGCGGACGTCGTCGCCGGGCTGGTACAGGCGGATCTGGGCCAGCTCGGTCCCGATGCCGATGGCGCTGGAGCGGTGGTCTCCCGTGAGCATGGCCTCGATGCGCCGGCGGACGACCACGTCGAGGGCGCGCAGCAGGGCCTCGGGGGTCGGGCCGGGACCCGGCCGGTCGGGGGTTCTGGTGATGCCGAGCGGATCGTTCATGCTGGTTGTTCTCGGGCGAGGTCGATGCGGGGTGGGGGGATGGCGGCCAGGACGGCGGTCAGGAGGCTGTCGGGGCTGACCTGTTCGGCCAGGGCCTGGTAGGTCAGGACCAGGCGGTGGCGG
>Ga0209382_10003726_pt1 | contig 20925 bp, 20 predicted proteins | sample SoiMetdeltSBSDD5_FD_187599 | JGI IMG/M metagenome (GOLD analysis project Ga0209382, IMG submission 187599) | Bulk soil microbial communities from a Populus tree surrounding site in Tennessee, USA - Soil MetaG P. deltoides SBSDD5 (SPAdes) (version 2) | ecosystem: Environmental > Terrestrial >... | reverse complement strand
GGCGTCCTGCTCGGAGGCGTGGTCGTCGGTGCGATCGGCGTCGGCCCCACGTTCCTCTGCATCGGCCTCTGCTACGCGCTCGTCACCGGCTACGGGTTCTTCAACCCGGCCTTCTACGAGATGGATCGCCCGCCCGCCGAAGAGGCCGCGCCGGGCGCGGAGCCCGAGACGCCGTAACCACGACGCTCCGGCTCAGCGGGCCGCGAGCGTCGGGAGCAGGCTCTCGCCGCGCATCCCCGGCTCCCGCTCGATCCCGAGCACGTCGAGCACGGTCGGCGCGACATCGAGCAGGTGCGCGTCCGCGCGGCCGCGCGCCTCGATGCCGGGGCCGGCGACGACGTAGAGCCCGTCCTGCGCGTGGTTCGCGTCGTCGGGGCCGGTGTCGTTCTCGAGCGTCTGGATGCCCTCGTCACCGCCGACCGTGCCCACCGAGCGCCAGAGGAGGTCGCCGAAGACGACGATGAGGTCGGGCGCGACCCCCTTCGCGTCCTCGTACAGGTCCTCGGGCTTGTGGACCGTGGTCGGGATCGGGCTGCCCGCGTCGTCCGGGATCGCGGCGATGCGCCGTGCGAGGTCGTCGCGGACCGCCTCGTACTCCTCCGGCTCGACGACGCCCTCGGGCTCCCGCCCCTTCACGTTGAGGAAGACGCGCGCGTAGTAGCCGCCCTCGCCCCACGCCGTCGTCCGCGGCCAGTCGACGCCGACGTCGCGGAGCGACGAGACCCCGTCCGGCTCGGCGAGCGTCGCCAGCAGCCCTTCCCGGCGCAGCCACTCGTTGATCCGGATGCCGCCGTCGAGCCGCTTGGCGCCGTGGTCGGAGAGGAGGAAGACGACGGTGTCGTCGTCCGCGTGCTCGAGCAGGCGGGCGATGAGGCCGTCCACGTGCCGGTGGTAGTCGAGGATCGCGGTTTCGAACCGGCTCCCCGGCTCGTGCTTGCGGTGCTCGGGGTCCATGAACTTCCAGAAGGCGTGGTGCATCCGGTCGGGCCCCATCTCGACCATCGCGAACAGGTCCCACGGCCGCGTCGCGAGCAGGTGCTCGGCGAGCGCGAAGCGGCGGTCCGTCATCTCGTAGATCTGAGCGAGCAGGCGCTCCTTGTCGTCCGTGCGGAAGTCTTTCGCGTCGAAGAGGTACTCCCCGACGACCTCGGCGATCTCGTCGCGCAGCGCCGGCGGGTACGTGTACCGGCTCTCGAGCGAGGGCGTGAGGAAGCAGCTGACCATGACGCCCTTCAGCGGGCGCGGCGGGTAGGTGCCGGGGACGGCGAGGACGATCGAGGAGCCGCCGGCGCGCGTGACGAGATCCCACAGCCGCGGCGCCTCGATGGCCGAGCTCGTCGCGATGAACCCGCCGTCGTAGGAGTGGTCGGAGCGGTTGCGGAAGCCGTAGACGCCGAGGTCGCCGGGAGTGCGGCTCGACATCATGCAGGACCAGGCGGGGACGGTGATCGGCGGGATCACGGACGTGAGACGTCCGTAGGTTCCACGCTCCATCAGCCCGGAGATCGTGGGCAGCTCGTCGCGCCAGCGCTCCAGCACGAGCGACGGCTCGGCACAGTCGAGCCCGATCAGCATCACCTTGTTGGGCACGCAGCAACCTTAGACCGCAGGAGTGGCCGGCCGGACCGGCGACAATCCCGCCACCAGTGGAAACGGCGCGCGAGACGGTCGTCATGAAGTTCGGCGGGACCTCGGTCGCGGACCCGGACCGGGTCCGGGCGGTGGCACGCCGGCTCGTCGAGGCGCGCGAGCGCGGCGTGCGCGTCGTGGGGACGGTCTCGGCGATGGGCCGGACGACCGACTCGCTGCTCGAGCTCGCGGGCCGCGTCTCACCGCACCCCGACCCGCGCGAGCTCGACATGCTGCTTTCCACCGGGGAGCGGATCGCCTGCGCGCTCGTGGCCATGGCCGTGCACGACCTCGGCCACGAGGCCGTCTCCTTCACCGGCTCGCAGGCCGGGATCATCACCGACGCCGTGTACACGCGCGCGAAGATCCGGGAGATCACGCCCGTTCGCGTGCTCGACGCCCTCGAGCGCGAGAAGATCGTGCTCGTCGCCGGCTTCCAGGGGTTCTCACGCGACACGATGGACGTGACGACGCTGGGCCGGGGCGGGACGGATGCCACCGCGGTCGCGCTCGCGGCGTCGCTGGGCGCCTCGTGCGAGATCTACTCCGACGTCCCGGGCGTGTTCACCGCCGATCCGCGCATCGTTCCCGACGCGCGCAAGCTCTCCGTCGTCTCCTACGACGAGATGCTGGAGATGGCCGCCTCCGGCGCCAAGGTGCTCATGCTGCGAGCCGTCGAGCTCGCGCGGGGGAACGGCGTCCGGATCCACGCCCGCTCGACCTTCTCGGACGAGCCCGGCACCTGGGTGCAGGAGCGCGTCGAGGGAGAGCTTCCACCGGTGCGCGCCGTGACGCACTCGGACGACGACGTCCTCTTCAGGGTGCGCCGCCTCGAAGGGGTCTCGACCGCGTCAATCCTCCGGGCGGCCGCGGCCGAGCACGTGAGCGTGGACACGATCGTCCTCGGCGCGCGCCGCGACGCGGCAGGTCTCTCGTTCTCGGTCGCCGCCGAGGACGTGCCGGCCACACGGAGAGCGGTGGCGCGCGCCGGCGAAGGCGTCGGCCCCCTCGAGATCGTGGAGTCGGACGACCTCGGCAAGGTGTCCGTCGTCGGCGCCGGGATGCGCGCGCGGACCGGCGTCGCGGCCAGGATGCTGCACGCGCTCGCCGGGGAGCACGTCGAGCCGCGCCTGATCTCGACGTCCCCGATCAAGATCTCCTGCCTCGTCGACCGTGCCGCAGTCGAGCGGTGCGTGCGTGCGCTCCACGACGCGTTCTCGCTCGGGACGACGGCCCCAGGCGAGGGCACGGGATAGGCTCCGCGCCGGACGTGACGACAACTGACGCCGCGACGCCCGAAAGGGCTCCCCGCAGGCGGCGAGGGCGCGCGATGGGCGCGTGGATCGCGCTCGTCCTCGCCGGCCTGCTTCTGCTCCTGTCCAGCTTCGCCGTCTGGGTGGACCGGGTCGCGCTCGACACCGACGTCTTCGTCGACACGAGCAGCGAGCTGCTCGACGACGATGCGATCCGCAGCGCGGTCGCGACGAGGGCCGTGGACGAGCTGTACGCCGAGGTCGACATCGCCTCGCTTCTCGAGGACCGGCTTCCGAACGACTACCAGTCACTCTCCGGCCCGGCGGCGGCCGGCCTACGGCAGGCCTCGTACCAGATCGTCAACCGTGCGCTCGAGCAGCCCGCAATGCAGAAGCTCTGGGCCATCTCGCTCGAGGAGTCGCATCGGACGCTGGTGCAGGTGCTCGAGGGCGGCGGCGACCGCGTGTCGACCGAGGAAGGGGTCGTCACGCTCGACCTACGCCCGATCGTGCTCGACACCGCCGAGCGCATCGGGTTTCGCGACGAGGTCGCGGGGCGCCTCCCCGCCGACGCCGGCCGGATCGAGGTGCTCCGCTCGGACGAGCTGGACACGGCGCAGAGCATCTTCCAGCTCCTGAAGGCGCTCGCGTGGCTTCTCCCGATCCTCATGCTCGGCGCCTTCGCGCTCGCCGTGTGGCTCGCCGGCGATCGGCGCCGGGCCGTGCGGCGGGTCGGGGTCGCGGTTCTCGTCGTCGGCGTCCTCGGGCTCGTCGCCGTGCGGCTGGTCGGCAGCTACGTCGTGAACGAGCTCGTCGCGGACACGGACACGCGCACCGCCGCGAGGAACGCCTGGGGCATCCTCACGGAGCTGCTGAGCGCGTCGTTCCGATCCTTCGTCGTCGTCGGCCTGCTCTTCCTCGTCGCAGCGTGGCTCGCCGGCCCGGGCCGCCGCGCGATCGCCACGAGGCGCGTGCTCGCGCCGGCGCTCCGCGAGCGCGCCTGGCCATACGTCGTCCTCGGGGTCGTCTTCCTGATCCTGCTCCTGCGCGGCGACGTGAACGACTTCACGCGTCTCCTCCTCGTCCTCGTGCTCGTTGCGCTCGGAGCGGTCTGGATCGAGCTCACGCGAACCCAGACGCTGCACGAGTTCCCGGGCGCGACGGCGCCTGACCTCTTCGGCGACGCGCGAGCGCGCCTCTCCGGCTGGTGGGGTGCCCGCCGGGTCGAGAGAGCGGGGGCGCGGGCGACCGCCCCGGCAGCAGCCGCGGAGGCTCAGCCGGCAACCGACGTGGCAGGGCGGCTCGCCAGTCTGGCCGACCTTCATGCTCGGGGCGCGCTGAGCGACGAGGAGTTCGCCTCGGCCAAGGCTCGCGTCCTCGCCGGCGAGTAGCGCACGCGGCAGGCTCCGGGCCGCGGACGCCGAACTCCGCCGGCATGGATCTCTCCTCCAACTGGGTCCAGGCGCTCGTCCTCGCGCTCGTCTGGATCGGCATCCTCTTCGTGCTCCGCGTCGGGCTCTGGAGGGCGTTCCGACACTACGAGCGGCGTCTCGCCGAGCGCGATCCGTCCGTGGCCGCCCGCAGGCGCACGACCTTCAGCATCCTCCTTCGCGTCGTCATCGCGGTCGTCGTGCTCATCGGAGGTTGGGTCGTGCTCTCCACGTTCCCGGCGACCGAGGACATCGCGCGGGCGTTCCTCGCCTCGGGGGCCGTGCTCGCCGTCGTCGCGGGCCTCGCGCTGACGACCCCCCTCGGCAACCTCGGGTCGGGCGTCATGCTCGCCTTCAGCCAGCCGGTGCGGCTCGGCGACCGGATCACGGTCGGCGATCAGACCGGCGTCGTCGACGAGATCACGCTGAGCTACACGGCGCTGCAGACCGACGAGGGGCGCCGCGTGTTCGTCCCCAACCGCGACATGGTCTCCACGACGCTCGTCAACAACTCGGTGGCCGACCCGAGACGTCTCGTCACCGTCGAGCTCCCGGTCCGTCTGAACGCTTCGATGGGGGCCGCGCGCAGGCTGACGAGCGTGGCCGTCGAGGGGGTGGAGAGCAGCGAGCTGCTCGACTACGACGTCCGCATCGGCACGCTGACGGAGAAGACCGCCTGGCTCACCGTCGTTGCCTACGCGCCGCCGGGGGCGAACGTGCCGCGGGCCGCGAGCGAGATCCGCGAGCGCGCGCTCGCCGCGCTCGGCGAGGCCGGCCTGCTCCCGGCCGCGGGTTAGGGAACCTCCAGCTCAACGCTCTCGCCGGGCCGGAGGACGCGAACGTCGGCGTCCGAGTCGACCCGGGCGAGCGCGGCGAGGAACGCGTCCGGCGGGGACTGCAGGAAGGCCGGTGCGCCGCGCAGTCCGAGATGGATCGGGAAGTACGTCCCCCAGTGGATCGGGACGACGAGCCGCGGGCGCAGGAGCGCGACCGCCCGCGCAGCCCCCTCGGGGTCGAGATGGCCCGGGCCGAGGCCGGGACCCCAGCCCCAGATCGGGACGAGGGCGACGTCGAGCCGGCCGAGGTCGGCCATCCCCTCGAAGAGGTCGGTGTCGCCTGCGAAGTACGCCGTCTGGGTCCCTTCGACGACGTAGCCGACCGGCTGGCCGCGCACACCGAAGGGCGCGCGTCCCCGGTCGTGCTCGGCCGGGACGACGCGGATCGCGAGCGAGCCGATGCGGACCGTCTCGCCGACCTCGACCTCGACGACGCTCTCGAACCGCTTCTTGCGCAGCAGCCCGCCGAGGCCCCTGGGCAGTACGACGGGCAGCTTCTTCCCCAGCTTCTCGAGCGAGGGGAGGTCGAGATGGTCGTAGTGGGCGTGCGACACCAGGACCGCGTCCACCCCGCGCAGGGCCTTCGCGTCCACGGAGACCGCGCGCCGCAGGTGCCCGACGCGGTTCCGGAGCAGCGGGTCCGTGAGCAGGCGGACGCCGTCCAGGTCGACGACGGTCGTCGCGTGCCCGACGTACTCGATCCGCATGGCTGAAGGCTAGAAGCCGGTGACCGTCACCCGCGGGAGCGGGTGACAGTCACGGCGAGGTCAGACGCAGTCGCGGAGGCCCTGCGCCTCCGGCAGCCCCTCGAGCTTCTTCAGCGTGTTGTTCTCGATCTGGCGGATCCGCTCGCGGGTGACCCCGAAGGTGCGGCCGACCTCCTCGAGAGTGCAGGGCTGGGAGCCGTCGAGCCCGTAGCGGAGCTCGAGGACCCGCCGCTCGCGGTCCGGCAGGGCCGAGAGCGCGACCTCGACGTCCTCGCGCCGGAGCGAGAGCGAGGCGGTGTCGAACGGCGACTCCGCCTGCTCGTCGGGGACGAAGTCCCCGAGCGACGAGTCCTCGTCCTCGCCGATCGGCTTCTCCAGGGAGATCGGGTGCTGGGACATGCGCAGGATCTCGCGCACCTCGTAGGTGTCGATGTCGAGCTCCTCCGCGATCTCCTCGGGAAGCGGCTCGCGGCCGAGCCGCTGCACGAGCTGGCGCTCGATGTGCACGACCTTGTTCAGCTTCTCCACCATGTGCACCGGGATGCGGATCGTGCGCGCCTTGTCCGCGATCGCCCGTGTGACCGCCTGCCGGATCCACCACGTCGCGTACGTGGAGAACTTGAAGCCCTTGCGGTAGTCGAACTTCTCGACCGCGCGGATGAGCCCGAGGGATCCCTCCTGGATGAGGTCGAGGAACGAGAGGCCGCGGCCGAGATAGCCCTTCGCGATCGAGACGACGAGCCGAAGGTTCGCCTCGATCATGTGTTGCTTCGCCGCCGGGTCACCGCGCTCGATCCGCTTCGCCAGGGTGATCTCCTGGTCTGCGGTGAGGAGCGGGACCTTGCCGATCTCCCGCAGGTAGAGGCGAAGCGAATCGAGGGACGGCTCGACGGAGAGGTCGAGCTTGGGGGCGACCTTCGCCTCCTCGGGCGGCGGCTCCTCGTGCGGGAGGGACTTGTGCTCGACCCCCTCGACGAGCTCGATCGAGTGGTCGATCAGGTACGTGTAGAAGTCCTCGACCTGGTCCTTGGTGAGCTCCACGTCGTCGAGCCCCGCGACGATCTCGTCGTAGGTGAGGAATCCCTTCTCGAGACCCTGCTCGACGAGGCGGTGCAGCTCCTCCACTTCGGGGAGTGCGATATCCACGGACAGCATGTGCCGGCTTTCTCCTCTCGCCTCGAACGGACACCGACCTGCACCTGCCTGCACCTGCCTACCTGCTCCGAGCCGGATCCCCTCACCGCACACCGCGACGGAGCGCGCGAATCCTAATCCGAAGATGTCCCTTTGGGGAAGGTCCGATCTGGACCCGTTGCGCAGGACTACTCGGCCACGATCTCCCCGACGACCTCGCCGCGTGAGTTCCTGAGCGGCACGCTCCCCTCGAGGCCTTCGACCTCGAGCCGCGTGAGGAACGCCGCACAGGCGCTGCGAACTGCGCGCGTCGACCCGTCCTCGACCTTCAGCGCCAGGCCGAGCCCCTCGGGCGAAGTGGCGCAGAGAAGCCCTTCTGCTCCGCCTTTCGCGACCCAGCCCGGTAGCGCGCGCATGAGCACCGTGTCCGCGGCCGACGGGCCGCGGATCAGGTCCGGGTGGGCGCGCATCGCGCACGCCACGCGGTCGCCTCCCTCGAGCCCCTCGAGGCCCGCGAACGCCGAGGCCATCCGCTCGAGCGGCAGCGCGAACGTCAGGACGCCGCAGCCGTCGACGCCGGTCGGGATCGACGCCGGATCGACGTCCGCCGCCGCGGCCACCTCCTCCAGCATCGCCTGCTGGCAGGGATGGTCGGGCAGCCGGTAGCCCTCGCTGGGCCACTCCTCGGCGCGGCAGAGCGCGAGCATCGCGGCGTGCTTTCCGGAGCAGTTGTGCTCGATCGGCGTCGGCTCGGCTCCGCACTCGAGGTCGTCCTCCGAGGCCGACGCCTTCGCGAGCAGGCTGCGGACCGGGGCGAGCTGCTCGGGCCGCGCGAGGTGGGACGCGCATGCGATCGCGATCTCGGCGTCGTCGAGGTCCGGCCGCGCGCGCACGGCGGGGAGGGCCTGGATGGGCTTGGCGGAGCTGCGGAGGAAGGTGACGAGGGACGCGTTCCCCACCGTCTCGACGACCGAGCCGTCCTGGACGGCGACCGCATGCACGACATGCCTCGCCTCGTCGACGCCGGCGCGCCGTACCACGACGGTGAGCCCGTCCACGGCACCAGCCTACGAGACCGGCCTCCGAGAAGGGTGATGCGCGCCCGAGCCGGTCGTCGTAGCCTGGAGACGTCGACGGCCGCGGGCTGCAGCCGAAGGGGGCATGGCGTCGACCGCATCTCGTCCTCGCCACGCCCGGCCTGCGCCCCGCCCGTCGGAGGATTGCAGCAGCGAGCCGCTCAGAGGAGGCTCGCATCGGAAGGCGGGCGACGGGCCGGGGGAACCCGGCCTCTCGCCGTGTGGAGGACCGCCCTTGCGAATGGTCGGGATCTGCCGTATGTTCCGCGATCATCGACCGTTCGCCCGACTACGAGCTCGACGACGTCTACACCGTCGAGGACCCCGCCCAGCTCCGCGCGCTCGCCGATCCACTGCGCGCGAAGATCGTCACCCTCCTGAGGCAGCGGGCGGCCAGCACGACCGAGCTCGCCGGCGTGCTGGACGCGCCGAAGGGGACGGTCGGCCACCACCTGAAGGTGCTCGAGAGGGCCGGGCTCATCCGCGTCGTGCGGACGCGGAAGGTGCGCGCGCTGACCGAGAAGTTCTACGGCCGCGTCGCGCGGCTCTTCGTCCTGAAGGGCACCGACACCCCGGACGAGCTCCGCGGCGGCGCGCTGACGGCGATGATGCTGCGCCAGGCGGCGGACGAGGCGATCGCGTCCGGGGCGGCCGAGAAGGACCTGTCAGCGTTCGTCCACGTCCGGCTCGGGCCCAAGGACCTCGCGCGCTTCCAGCGCCGGGTGAACCGACTCGTCGCCGACCTGCACGGGTCCGAGGACCCGGAGGGCGACATGCACGCCCTCGCGTGCGCGCTCTTCCCCTCCAGCGTCGTGCTGCCCCCGAGGGCGTCGGATGCGTAGCCTCTGGCCGAAGGGCGGGCTCTGGCGCCACCCGGACTTCCTCAAGCTCTGGTCGGCCGAGACGATCTCGATGTTCGGCTCGACGATCGACGACATCGCGTTCGCGCTCGTCGCGATCCTCGTGCTCGACGCGACCGCGTTCGAGGTCGCGGCACTCGGGACCGTCCTCTTCCTGCCCTTCATCCTCTTCACGCTGCCGGCCGGCGTCTGGGTCGACCGGCTGCCGCGCCGACCGATCCTCATCGTCGGCGACTTTGGCCGCGCGGCCCTGTACGCGACCGTCCCGATCGCGTACCTCGCGGACGTCCTCACGCTCTGGCAGCTCTACGTCGTCGGGTTCCTCGTCGGCACGTTCCAGGTCTTCTTCGACGTCGCCTACCAGTCGTATCTCCCCTCCCTCGTCGACCGCGACCAGATCGTCGACGGCAACTCGAAGCTCGAGATCAGCCGCTCGGCCGCCCAGATCTCGGGCCCGGGACTCGGGGGGATCCTCGTCCAGGTCCTGACCGCGCCCTATGCGGTGCTCGTCGACGCGCTGAGCTTCGTCGCGTCCGGGATGCTCATCCTCGGCATCAGGAAGCCCGAGCCGAAGCCCGTGCCGACGATGGTGGACGGCCGGAAGGCCGGCATGCGGCACGAGCTGAAGGAGGGCCTGCGCTTCGTCCTCGGCAACCCGAACCTGCGCGCGCAGGCCGGCTGCACGGCGACGTCCAACCTGTTCTCGAGCGTCGCGTTCTCGATCCTGCTCGTGTATGCGGTCCGCGACCTCGAGCTCAGCCCCGGCGTCATCGGCCTCGTCTTCTCGATCGGGGCCGTGGGCTCGATGGCCGCGGCGCTCACCGCGACGCGGATCTCCCGCCGCTTCGGGATCGGGCCGACGACGATCGTCGTGGCCGCCCTCTTCGGGCCCGCGATGCTGCTCGTCGCCTTCGCCCCGGCGGGGAACGGCGCGATCCCCTATTTCGTGGCCGCGCAGCTCGTGTTCGGGTTCACCGTCGTCGTCTACAACATCGTCCAGGTGAGCTACCGGCAGGCGATCTGCCCGCCCCGGCTGCAGGGGCGCATGAACTCGGTGATGCGCTTCGTCGTGTGGGGCACGATCCCGGTCGGAACGCTGCTCGGAGGTGCGCTCGGCTCGACGATCGGGCTCCGGGAGACGATCGTCGTCGGCGCGGTCGGGGGCGGCCTCGCGGTGCTCTGGATCGTGTTCTCGCCCCAGCGCCACCTCCGGGAGATGCCCGAGCCGATCGAGGACGAACCTGCCCAGGAGGACCCGGCGGGAACGCAGTGGGGCTTCGGCGACGCCCGCCCGGTCGACGAGAGCGCGTGATGCCCCTCTGGCCGCAGGCCGGGCTCTGGCGACATGCGGATTTCCTCCGGCTCTGGGGCGGCCAGACGATCAGCCAGTTCGGACAGCAGATCGGACAGCTCGCGATCCCGCTGGCCGCCATTCTCGTCCTCGACGCGAGCGCCTTCGAGGTCGCCCTCCTCGGCACCGTCGAGTTCCTCCCCTTCCTCCTCTTCACGCTGCCGGCGGGCGTCTGGGTCGACCGCCTCCCGCGCAGGCCGATCCTGATCCTCGGCGACCTCGGGCGGGCCGCGGCACTCGCGTCCGTCCCGCTGGCCTACGCGCTCGACCTCCTGACGATCTGGCAGCTGTTCGCGGTCGGCTTCGCGGTCGGGACGCTGACCGTGTTCTTCGACGTCGCGTACCAGACGTACCTCCCGTCGCTGGTCGAGCGGAAGCAGCTCGTCGAGGGGAACTCGCTGCTCGAGATCAGCCGCAACGGGGCGCAGATCGCGGGGCCGGGCGCGGGCGGCGCGCTCGTCGGCGCGCTGACCGCTCCGGTCGCCATCCTCCTCGACGCCGTCAGCTTTCTCGCCTCGGCGCTGCTTCTCCTCCGCATCCGCACGGTCGAGCCGAGGATCGGGCCGGCAGAGCACGCGAACATGCGCCGCGAGCTGACCGAGGGGCTCGGGTACCTGCTGCGCCACCGCTACTGGCGGCCGATGGCGTTGACGACGGGCGCGTCGAACTTCTTCTGGATGATCTGCGGCTCGATCCTGCTCGTCTACGCCGTGCGCTCGCTCGGGATGTCTCCGGAGGTGATCGGGCTCGTGCTCACGCTCGGGAGCCTCGGCGGCCTTGCCGGTGCGTTCGCGGCGGGACGGCTGTCGCGGCGCTTCGGCGTCGGGCCCACCATCGTGGGCGCTTCGGTGCTGTTCGGCCCGCCCCTGATCCTCGTCCCCCTCGCGCCGGAGTCCGCGCCGATCCCGGTCCTCGTCCTGTCCTTCCTCCTGAGCACCGCGGGAGGCACCATCTACGTCATCACCGGGCTCAGCCTCATGCAGACGCTGACGCCGGAGCGGCTGCTCGGCCGCATGAACGCGAGCCGCCGCTTCATCGTCTTCGGGTCGATCCCGCTCGGCTCGCTGGCCGGAGGCCTGCTCGCATCCTCGATCGGCCTGCGCCCGACGCTGTGGGTTGGCGCGGTCGGAGCCTGCTTCTGCTTCCTCCCCATCGCGCTCTCGCCGATCCGACAGCTCGGCGCCATGCCGACCGAGCCGGAGCCGGACCCGCTGCCTCTCGGTGCGCCTCTGCCGGTGGGCGTGCACCTCGATGCCTGAGCTGCCCGAGGTCGAGGCATGGGTGCGCGAGCTCGACCCGCTCGTCTCGAGCTCGCCGATCGAACACGCAGGGCCTGCGCACGTCGCGACGCTGAAGACCATCGATCCCCCCCTCTCGGCGCTCGAGGGCCGCAGGCTCGCCGGCGCGCTGCGGCGCGGCAAGAACCTCCTCTTCCCCACCGAGGACCGCGACCTCGTCCTCCGCGTGCACCTGATGAGCGCGGGTCGCCTCCGCTACCTCGCGCCTGGGGCGAAGGGGCCGAAGACGCCGATGTTCCGGCTGCGCTTCGTCGGCGGAGGCGAGCTCGTGCTGACCGAGGGCGGGCGGAAGAAGCGCGCAGGTGTGTGGCTCGCGTCGCCGGAGCGGATCGAGGAAGACCTCTCGCACCTCGGTCCCGACGCGCTCGACCTCGACGCCGCGGCGCTCGGGGAGATCCTCGGCCGCGAGCGGCGCCAGCTGCACCCCCTCCTCCGCGACCAGCGGGCGATCGCCGGGATCGGCCGCGCGCACGCGAACGAGATCCTCCTCCGCGCTCGGCTGTCTCCCTTCAAGGCGTCCACCGAGCTCGAGGCGGCCGAGGTGGAGACGCTCGCGAGCGCGATCCACGAGAACCTCGAGCGGGCGCTCGAGCTACGCGAGCGCGGCAAGGGCGACAAGGCCGTCTACGTCGTCCACGACCGCCTCGGCGAGCCGTGCCCCCAGTGCGGCACGCCGATCGCGCGCGTCGACTTCGAGGAGCACACGATCTACTACTGCCCGAGCTGCCAGACCGGCGGGCGCATCCTCAAGGACCGCCGGCTCTCCAGGCTGTTGCGCTAGATGGTCGAGATCGCGGTGCTACGGTGGGCCGCGTGACCGACGTCGTCCGCTTCGAGGAGGACCTGCAGGCATCGCCGCCCGAGATCGCGCTCGCGCTCTCGAAGGCCGGGGTCAGCGGCGTGCAGAAGGCGGTCCGCATCCGCCGCGGGGACTCCGAGACGGTGATGGCCGCGATCATCGACTGCACGGTCGACCTCGCCGCCGACCAGAAGGGCGTCCACATGTCTCGCTTCCCCGAGCTCTTCGAGGACGCGATCGACCTCGTGGTCGAGAGCCAGGCGATGCAGGTCGAGGTCCTCGCCGAGCACATCGCGAGCCGCGTCGTCGAGCGCCAGCGCGCGCTGAAGGCAGAGGTCTGGATCCGCGCGCAGTGGCCGATCCACCGCAGGACCCCGGTCACGGGCCTCGCGACGCAGGAGATGGTCACGCTCTGCGGCATCGCGGCGGCGTCCGAGGAGGGGACGCGTCGCGTCGTCGGCGTCGAGGCGACGGGAATCAACGCCTGCCCGTGCGCCCAGGGGCTCGTCCGCGCGAACGCGAGCGAGCGCCTGCTCGAGGCCGGCTTCGAGGACGGCGACGTCGAGCGGATCCTCCAGCTCGTCCCGCTCGCGACCCACAACCAGCGCGGCCTCGCCACGCTCTACGTCGGCACCGAGCACGACATCGGCGCCGAGCTCCTCGTCGGGATCGCCGAGAGCTCGATGAGCGCGCCGATCTACGACCTGCTCAAGCGACCCGACGAGCTCTTCGTCGTCGAGCACGCGCACCTGCAACCGCGCTTCGTCGAGGACTCCGTCCGTTACTCGCTGCGGGATGCCCTCGGGACGCTCACCGACCTCGACGACGACGACTTCCTCCTCGCGAAGCAGGTCAACTTCGAGACGATCCACCGCCACGACGTCGTCGCGGAGCGTTACGGCACGGTCGGGGAGCTGCGCAGCGAGCTGCGGACGGGCGTCCCGAGCGAGCGGCAGACGACGCTCGCGTCCTGGCTCGGCTTCTAGCCCGGCTCTACACTCGCCGCGCGCGCCGCAGCTCGAAGCGGTGCTCCGTGCCGGCGAAGAGGCGCCGCAGGTTGAGGCGGTGGAGGAAGACGATTGCCGTCGCACCCGCGACGGCGAATGCGACGACCGGCCAGGGAGCGCCGAAGAGCCAGACGAAGAGAACGAGGGCAAGCGCCGTCACGATCGACGCGACGGAGGCGTAGCGGGTGAGCAGGAAGGCGACGATCCAGACGCCCACGCAGCAGAGCGCCGCGAGCGGCGCGAGCGCGAAGGCCGCACCGCCGGCCGTGGCAACCATCTTCCCACCCTTCTCGAAGCGGAGGAACACCGGGCGCGCGTGACCGAGCATCGCGGCCGCACCGGCGAGGACGCCGACGAGCGCGCCCCCCGCCCACAGCCCGAGGAGCCCCGCCGCGAAGCCCTTGCCGACGTCGAGCAGCACGACGGCGGTCCCGAGCCTGCGCCCGTAGACGCGGAAGACGTTCGTCGCGCCGACGTTCCCGCTGCCGCTCGCGCGGATGTCCTCCCCGCGGAAGAGGAGCGGCAGCCAGTACCCGAACGGCAGCGAGCCCAACAGGTACCCGCCCAGGACGGCGAGGACCTCGGTCAACGACCTACTCGACCGGGATGCGGTACGACTCGGCCCAGGCGTTCACGACGCCCCAGTCGAGGTTCCGCAGGAACGCGTCGATGTAGGCTCCGCGATCGGTCTGGTAGTCGAGGAAGTACGCGTGCTCGTAGACGTCGAGCGCGACGAGCGGCGTCGCGTTCCACACCGGGAACGTGTTCTGCGCATCGCCGACGTAGTTGAAGATCCTCCCCTCGTCCCAGTCGTACGCGGTCCAGGCCCAGCCCCGAGCGGCCATGCCCGACGCGATCAGGTCGGCGCGCCAGGCGTCGGCCGAGCCGAAGTCCCGCTCGACGAGCGCGCCCATCGCTCCGTCCGGGTCGCCGCCCCCTCCCCCGAGGTGGGAGAAGTAGACCTCGTGGTTCTTGATCCCGCCGATCGCGAACGTGAGATCGACCTTCAGCGAGCGCAGGTCCGAGTACACCTGGTTCGCCGTGCTCAGGTCCGTGTCGGCCAGGCGCCCGAGGATCTCGTTCCGCTTCGCCACGTAGCCCTGATACAGGCGGTAGTGCGCCTCGATGCTCGTCCGGGAGATGCCGTCGAGCTCGAGCAACGCAGGCCGGAGGTCGCGGGGCCGGATCTCGACGAAGTCGCTCATCTTTCCTCCATGGGCAAGGCGGGAACGCGGGGGAGCATATCCTTCTCCCCGAATCCCCCTCTGGAGAGGAGCAGGCATGGCGTACACCGTCCCCGACCTTTCGTATCCGTTCGACGCGCTCGAGCCGCACATCGACGCGAAGACGATGGAGATCCACCACGACAAGCACCACGGCGCCTACGTCACGAACCTGAACGCCGCGCTCGAGGGGACCGAGTGGATGGATCATCCGATCGAGTCCGTGCTCGCCAACCTCGACGCGATCCCCGAGGACAAGCGGATGGCGGTCCGCAACAACGGCGGCGGGCACGCGAACCACTCGCTCTTCTGGGAGATCATGTCGCCGGACGGCGGCGGGGAGCCCGTCGGCGCGCTCGCGGACGCGATCTCCGAGGTGTTCGGCAGCGCGGACGAGCTGAAGAAGCAGGTGAACGACGCCGGCGTCAAGCGGTTCGGCTCGGGCTGGACGTGGCTCGTCTGGGACGGCACCGGGCTCGCCGTCAAGTCGACGCCGAACCAGGACACGCCGCTCATGGACACCGAGGTGCCCCTTCTCGGCATCGACGTCTGGGAGCACGCCTACTACCTCGCCTACCAGAACCGGCGGCCCGACTACCTCGAGGCATGGTGGAACGTCGTGGACTGGCCAGCGGTCGCGACCCGCTTCGACGAGGCGAGGTAGCGAGCAGCCGCGCAATCCAGCGGGGCCGTGCGCGCGTAGCACGGAGCGATGAGCACCTCGCTCGTGCTTCCGGCTCCCCTCCTGCAGGCCCGTAGGGTGACGACGGTGAGCGAGAACAACCGTGAGCCGACCGACGGCGAGCTCATCGAGCACATCGCCGGGGGCGACCGCGGCGCGTTCGAGGAGCTGTACCGCCGCTACGTTCGCGCCGTGCTCGGGCTCGCGCTCCGCCGCATCGGCGATCGCGGCCGCGCGGAGGACGCGACGCAGGACGCCTTCGTGGCGATCTGGCGCTCCGCGCGCACCTACGACCCGCGGCGCGGAGCGGGAGCGCCGTGGCTCTACGCCGTCGCGAGGAACGCGATCACCGACGGCCTGCGAAAGACCCCCGAGGCAACCGCCGAGCTCCAGGACGGGCCCGCGGGTGACCCCGGCCCCTCCGACCGCGCCGAGAGCGCCTGGGTCGCATGGCGGGTGCACCGCGCGCTCGAGGTGCTGAGCGAGCACGAGCGCCCGCTGATCGAGCTCGCGTACTGGCGCGGGCTCAGCCAGAGCGAGATCGCCGACCGGCTCGGTATACCGCTCGGAACGGTGAAGACGCGGACCCGCAGCGCGCTCGCCAGGCTGGCCGACGAGCTCGACAGGGAGCTCTCGTGAGCGAGCGCGGCCCGGACTTCGAGTCGATCGTCGGCGCCGAGCTCGAGCCGGCCGAGCGGGACCGCCTCCTGCGCGTCCACGAGGCGCTCGTCGCCGCGGGGCCGCCCCCGGAGGCGACGGCGCTCACATCCGCTCCCTCGACGACGGAGCCGGAGCCGATCCGCCTCCTGCCCGCCGCCTCCCGGCGGCGGCGCGGCGCGCTCGTCGCGCTCGCGGCAGCGCTCGGCGTGCTCGTCTTCGCCATCGGCGCCGTCGTCGGCAACACCTGGGACGAGCCCGGCACCTTCCAGACGATCACGATGACCGGGACGCCGGCCGCCGAGGGCGCCACCGCGTCGCTCGAGCTCTTCGACCTCGACGACGCCGGGAACTGGCCCATGGAGGTCCGCGTCGGCGGTCTCACCCCGTCCTCCAGCGGGCGCCCGTTCGAGCTCTGGCTGACGCGCGGCGGCGAGCCGGTCGCCCTCTGCGGAAGCTTTCTCGTCGCACGAGACGGGTCCGCCGTCGTGCCGATGAACGCGCCCTACCGGCTCGACCAGTTCGACGGCTGGGTCGTCGTCGAGGAGGGCTCGAAGGCACCGCTCCTGACGACGTGACCGCCACGAGACCCCGCGACCGCTGAAACGCCGAACGGAAGCCGTGATGGAAGCCCGGCTGCCCTTCCGCGGTCTAGTTATCGGACCCGCGAAGTCGTAGGCTGACGTCGAAGTTCGTGCAAAGGGAGAGACTTGTTGCGCCACCGAAGCCTTCACGTTCTCGTAGCGGCCATCACGGTGAGCGGTGGTGTCCTCCTGATCGGGGTCGAGCCCCCTGCGCTCGGGTCTAGCGCTCGTTTGGGGCAAGAGGGTGGGATCTTCCGCGTCAGCCTGAATGCGGTCTCCGGGATCGACTCCATGGATCCCGCTCTCGCCTCGAGCCCACCGGGCTGGGCCTTGCTGGACACGACATGTGCGCGGCTGATGGCGTATCCCGACAAGCCGCCGCCGGCCGGATTTCGCCTGCAGCCCGAGGTGGCGACGAGCTTCCCGGCGGTCTCGCGCGACGGGAAGATCTACACGTTCGAGCTGCGCCGCGGGTTCCGCTTCAGCGATGGGAGCCCTGTGCGCGCGAGCGCGTTCGCACGAGCGATCGACCGCGTTCTCTCCCCCGCAATGAGCTCGCCGGGCGTCCACTACGTGCGCGACATCGTCGGCGCCGGGAGCGTGCTGGCGGGAAAGGCCACCCACGCAGCCGGCGTCGTGGCGCGGGGGAACACGCTCGTCGTCCGGCTTGCGCGACCCGCACCCGACTTTCCGCACCGGACGGCCTCGACCTTCTTCTGCGCTGTGAAGCCGACGCTGCCGATCGATCCCGAAGGAGTAGGAAACGTCCCTGCTGCAGGCCCGTACTTCGTCGCGGAGTACCGACGGGGCGAGCGAGTCGTCCTGCTGCGGAACCGGTTCTACGGAGGACACCGGCCCCACCACGTGGACGGCTTCGAGGCCGACCTCCGAGCTGCGTCGCCGCAAGAGGTGCTGCGCCGCGTCGACCGAGGGGAGGCCGACTGGGGTCACACGCTCTCCGGCATCTACTTCGATCCGGCTCTCGGACTCGTAGACAAGTACGGGATCAATCAGAGAACCCAGCTCTACCTCAGGCGGGGGCTCACCCTGCGGATGCTCGCGTTCAACTCGTCGCGGCCGCTGTTTCGCAACAACGCGAGCCTGCGCAAGGCGGTCAACCTCGCCCTCAACCGGCGAGCGCTCGTGAACACCGGTGGGTCGCTCGTGAGTCGTCCCACGGACCAGTATCTCCCGTCGATCCTGCCGGGGTTCAAGGACGCGGACGTCTACCCGCTCGAGCGCTCGAACCTGGCGCGGGCGAGGGCGCTCGCGAACGGAAACCTGCGTGGGCGAGTGGTGAAGCTCTACGTCAACAGCGCCGCACCCCCGATGGCGATCGCACAGCTGGTGAAGCAACAACTCGCGGAGATCGGGCTCGAGGTGGAGCTGGTGCCCATCCCCATCCACAGCGCGACTGCTGCCTACTTCAACAAGCTCGCGACGCCGGGCGAGGAGTGGGACATGGCGTTCGGCCTCTGGAGCCCGAGCTACATCGACCCGTTCGCGTACATAAACCTCCTCTTCGACCGACGCTTCCTCGGGGCCACGAACTTCAGCCGCTTCGCCTCGACCTCGTACGATCGGCAGATGCGCCAGGCGGCTCGTCTGCCTCAGGGCAGCGACCGCAGCAACGCCTACGCGGCGCTCGACGTCCGGCTTGCGCGGGACCAGGCACCGGGTGCTGCGGTCGACTTCCTCAACGAGCCGACCCTCGTCTCGAAGCGCGTCGGTTGCATCGTGCTTCGGCCCGTGCTCGACCTGACCGCCGTCTGCCTCAAGTAGCGGGCGTGGCGGGCGCCTGCACCGCGACCCAGACGAGGCCGTTCGCGAACGTAACTCCGGCGGGTGCGTTGCCGATCTCGATCGTCTCCACGACCTCGTTCGTCCGAGGGTCGATGCGGGAGATGGTGCCCGCCTCGGTGTTCGCCACCCACACAGCGTCGGCCCCGAAGACGAGCGCGGTGGGGCCTGCTTCGACGGTGATCTCGTCGGTTGCGCCGGACCCCGGGTCGATACGGGTCACGACGCCATCGCCGGCGTTCGCGACCCACACGGTGTCCTCCGCGTAGATGATTCCGGTCGGCCTCGCGGGGACGTTGAACATCCTCAGCGGTCCCTGCTCGAACGTCTCCTGATCGAAGCGCTGGACCGTCGAGTCACCGGCATTCGTCACCCAGACCGAGCCGGCCGCAACCACGACGCCGGCCGGTTGCGAGCCGGCCAGCGTCTGTCCCAGGATTCTCCCCGCGGCATCGAGCCGAGCGAACGTCGAGTCACCGAACGCGGCCCAGACCGACCGTTCGTCCGCGGCGACACTGCCGTTCGGATTGCCGAAGGCCGTGCCTCCCACCGAGACTGATCGCGTCACCTGCCCGAACTGCGGATCGACCTTGGAGAGGTCGCCGCGTAAGCCGTGGGCAACCCAGACCGCGTCGAGCCCGACGGCGATCCCCGTCGGCGTACGGTTCTCGAGCGAGATCGTCCCGGCAGCCGAGCGCTGCACCGGATCGATCCTCGTCAGGTTACGGTCCTGGACATTGCCGACCCAGACCGAGCCGTCGCCCGCGGCGATCGGCCCCGGGCTGAGCCCGACCGAGATCTCGGCGACGATCTCGTTCGTCCGAGGATCGATCAGCCCCACGTGGTTGGGCTGGACGGCGCTCAGGCCGCCACCCGAGTCGCCCCCCAGGGTGAGGACAGCCGCAAGCACGGCGATCGCCGCGACCGCCGCGAGCCCGCCGATCGCCCAGCGCAGGCGCCGCGAGAGCCACGGAGCGATCGCCGCCTCAGCCGCCTGGGCGAGGTCGGCGTCACCACGGAGCGGCGGGAACCCGACGGGTAGCCCGTCGGCGGTGGCCTGGTAGAGACGGACCGGCCGATCGAGATCCTTGAGCCGCTGCTCGCCGAGGTCGCGGAGGAAGACGTGCAGGTCCTCCTCCTCGTCCTCGAGCAGGGTTTGCGTCGCCTGCGATACGAGGATCTGCCCGCCGTGACCGGCCGCGCCGATCCTGGCGGCGCGGTGGACCGCGAGGCCCGTGTACCGGTCGCCGGATGCCACCGCCTGGCCCGTGTGAAGTCCCATCCGGACCTTGATCTGCACGCCCTCGGGCCAGGTATGAGACGCAAGCGCGAGCTGGCCCTCGACCGCAGCGAGCACGGCGTCGCGAGCGCTCGCGAACGCGACGAAGAACGAGTCACCCTGGGTGTCGACCTCGTACCCGCCGTGAGCGTCGAAGACGGCGCGCAGCATTCGCTGGTGGTCGGCCAGGACGGCGCCGTAGCGCTCGCGCAGCTGCTTGACGAGTCGCGTCGACCCTTCGATGTCGGTGAAGAGGAAGGTGACGGCTCCGCGCGGCATCTCCGGCATGGGCCGAAGCCTGACCCGTCCTCCCGCACGCCGCAACATGGCGAGCAGCTTCCGGGCGAGCGGCTATCGTCGGTCTCCGTGACCGATCGTCCCGTCCGCTCGCAGTACGAGGACTTCATGCGCCACGTCTTCACGACGGGCGTGCCGAAGCACGACCGCACCGGGACGGGGACGGTGAGCGTCTTCGGCTACCAGATGCGCTTCGACCTGTCCGAGGGCTTCCCGCTCGTGACGACGAAGAAGGTGCACTTCCGCTCGGTCGCGTACGAGCTCCTGTGGTTCCTCCGCGGCGAATCGAACGTCGGCTGGCTTCAGGAGCACGGGGTGACGATCTGGGACGAGTGGGCCGACGCGGACGGCGACCTCGGACCCGTGTACGGCGTGCAGTGGCGGAGCTGGCCGACGCCCGACGGCGGCCACGTCGACCAGATCGCGAACGTCGTCCGGCTGCTGCGCGAGGAGCCCGACTCGCGCCGAATCGTCGTCAGCGCCTGGAACGTCGCGGACCTCCCGGCGATGGCGCTCCAGCCCTGCCATGCGTTCTTCCAGTTCCACGTCTCGGACGGCCGGCTCTCGTGCCAGCTCTACCAGCGGAGCGCCGACGTGTTCCTCGGCGTCCCCTTCAACGTCGCGAGCTACGCGCTGCTCACGCACATGCTCGCCCAGCAGTCCGACCTCGAGGTCGGCGATCTCGTCTGGACGGGCGGTGACTGCCACGTCTACGACAACCACCGCGAGCAGGTCGCCGAGCAGCTCGCGCGCGAGCCGTACCCGTATCCGTCGCTGGTGCTGCACCGCAGGCCGCTGTCGATCTTCGAGTACGAGTACGAGGACTTCGAGGTCGTCGGCTACGAGCACCACCCGGCGATCCGCGCACCCGTCGCGGTGTGACGCTGTCGATCGTCGCGGCGGTCGCGCGGAACGGCGTGATCGGACGCGAGGGAGGCATCCCCTGGCACATCCCCGAGGACATGGCGCGGTTCCGCGCGCTCACCACCGGGCATCCGGTGCTCATGGGTCGGAAGACCTGGG
>Ga0209382_10003724_pt1 | contig 20928 bp, 15 predicted proteins | sample SoiMetdeltSBSDD5_FD_187599 | JGI IMG/M metagenome (GOLD analysis project Ga0209382, IMG submission 187599) | Bulk soil microbial communities from a Populus tree surrounding site in Tennessee, USA - Soil MetaG P. deltoides SBSDD5 (SPAdes) (version 2) | ecosystem: Environmental > Terrestrial >... | reverse complement strand
CTGGGTGTGACCGAGCACCACGGAATGGAGCTGGTTGAGCGCACCCGACAGCGTGGTCTTGAGGATGTTGTCGCCGGGGCCGGACCATGATGGCGGCGTGCTGATCTTGGTTCCCAGATATCGGCCAAAGATCAACTGGTTGTTGGTCACCTGGAAGTCGACCCTGGCGACCGGCATGTGCTGGTCCTCGTTTCCGGCTTGCTCCCATTTGATTTCGCCACACGGATTGGTGGTCTGTGGCAGCTTCGCAACGAGGTTCAACGCCGCCGGGCTGAAGAGGGCCGGACTGATGCGGTTGCCGACGAAGGGGGCGCCGAGGGTGATCTGCCGTCCGGCGCACTGCGGCGACGTGATCGTCGTGAAGTCGCCAGCGAGCATCTGGGCCGTCGGCACGTACGAAATGTTGCCGGTTGGCACCTGACGCAGGATGGTGCCCTGGTAGGCGCCGAAGAAGAAGAGCTTGTCGCGGACGATGGGACCGCCCAGCGTGCCGCCGAACTGGTTGCGCCGGAGACCATCATCGACCTGCTGGCCGTCCGGGCCGAACGCCGCAAAATGCTGCGGGGCGTTGAAGCGACGATCGCGCAGGAACTCGAAGCCGCTCCCGGCGAAACGATTCGTGCCCGCCTTGGTCACCGCGTTGACCGACGCGCCTGATTTGACGCCGCTCTCGGCAGAGAGGCCGCTGGTCGCCACCTGGAATTCCTGGAGTGCGTCAGGGAACGGCAGTGGCAGGTTGGTGTTGCCCTGCGGGTCGTTGTGCGCCGCCCCGTCGAGCGTGTAGGCCACACCGAACGGCAGGCCGCCACCAACGGAGATGAGCACGCCGCCCGACATGCTGCGGGTGGACGAGGTGCCGGTCTGGACGGCGGCGCCGGCGAGCACGATCAGGTCGGTGACCTGGCGGCCCTGCAGCGGCAACTCCAGGATCGCCTCGTTGTCCACGACCGTGCTGATCCCCGCGCTGCGGACATCGACGAGCGGCGCCGCGGCCTCCACGGTGACCGACTCCTCGAGCGAGCCCACGGCGAGCGCCGCATTGACCGTCGGCGTCCCACCCACCTGCAGGACGATGCCCGTCTGCACGTAGGTCCTGAAGCCCTGGAGCGCCACCTCGAGCCGGTAGGGCCCGGTCGGCAGGTTCGTGAGCACGTAGCCGCCCGTGTCATCGGTCACGGTCGTGCGAACGAGGCCCGTATCGGTCTGCGTCACGGTGACCGTCACGCCGGGCAGCACCGCGCCGCTTTCGTCGCGGACGGTACCACTCAGCTGCGCCGTCCCCTGCGCCCACGCGGCGCAGGCGGTCAGGAGAAGGATCAATGCGCCGTGCGAACAGGAGTTCATCCAGGTCTTCATGACGTCAATCCTCTAGGCCGAGAACACCTCAGGCCAATCGGAGCGTTCGTGTTTTCGCGTGTGGAGCCAGGGGCGGCACCGTTATACACCGAAATGCCGTTACCGTCGCCAGAGGCCTAGAGGCAGATCGCCACGCTCTCTACGCAGTTCGATTGTCTGCAGCGCGCCGAAGTGGGGCCGCTCAGGCTCACTGAAAATTCGCAACCCCGCGCGCGGCGCCGGTGAGCTCGAGGATGTGCAGACCGGTGCCGGCGCGGTCGGCGGCATAGACATAGCCGCGATCGTCCACCTCGACGTTATTGGTCTGGATTCCTCTGACACAGGGCGAGCCCGCCGGCGCAGCGGCGCACGCCGTTTTGCTGGTGGGGGCCGGAATGTAGTACCCGATTTCCGTCGGGTGGAAGGGATTGCGGATATCGACCGCGCGCACGCCGGCGTTGAAGTGCGCGACGAACAGCACGCGCTTGTAGTAGATCGGCGTGAAGTTCTCGTGCGTTGAATGCGTGCCGAACCGTCCCGCGCCGCGACCGCAATAGTGCCCGCTTGCCTCGTTCACCGTCCAGTTCGCCACGCCAAAGGGCCTCGTTTCGGTCGTGATATCGGCGATCCACATCATTGCTCTCGCGCTCGTGGCGCAATCGCGACCGGTGGCTTCGTCGACGATGGCGAGCATGTCTCGCACGTTGTCTTTCTCCTTCGCGAATTCCGCGATCGGCATGCCGAGCATCGGGAACACGTTGTGCGCGCCAACATTTGGTGGAAGATCCATCCGGCTGATCTGCGGGTACAGCAGGTTGGCCTCGGTGGGCTCCTTCGGCCCGTTCAACAGCTTCTCGCGATCCACGATCTGGACGACGCCTTCCTGCACGTAGCCATAGGCAAAATAGACGCGGTTGCCCTTCGGGCCGGTGGACACGGGACCGTGCAGTCCGTTGTCACCGGGGGGCTTCCCGGTCGATCCAGGCTCCTGTCCGTGCAGGCCGAAGTCGCGGATGAACACCGGCCTGGTCGGGTCGCTCAGGTCGTAAATCTTCGTCATGCGCGGCACACGCCAGCCGGGGTCTCCTGACACGAGATATGCGATGCCCGTGTCACATTCCCACCAGTTCTTGTGCGTGCCAGTGAGACCGTCGACGATCACGTTGATGCGGCTCGGCCTGGCGGGATCGGTGACGTCCCACATTTCGTGGCTCGAACCCGCGGTGTTGCCGTACGCGCGCAGCAGATAGAACTTGCTCTTGTCGGCGCGCGGCAGCTCGGCGCCGCTGCAGATCCGTACCATCTGCGCCCCGCCCGATTCGTTCATGCCCGGCATGTTCGGCGTCGCGCCGCCCACGGGCTGACCAGGAATGTGCGCCAGGTATTTGGGGTTCCTGGGATCGGTGACGTCAACGATCGAGGTGCCGTTCGGCTCGTCCTTACCGGTGGCAGGATTGACGGCGTTGCCGCCGTGGTGACCGACATAGGCGATCCACCGGTTTCCCTGTTTTTTGATTTCCGGCTGATATGCGCTCCGTCCCTGGAGGTCGTTGAAGCCGACGAGCTGCATATTGTTGTTGTCGACACCTTCCTCGCCTCCGTTGCCGGCCTGTCGCTGTGCGGCCAGCGCAACGCCGAGGAGGATTGTCAGCGCCGCCACCGCCAGATGCCGTCGCGTCATATCGAACTCCTTCGTGGAAGAACCGCGTCGCCGTAGACTACTCTTTCGTCCGCCTGCACTCTAGGGACGAATCGTCACCGTCTTGATGACTGGCGGCGTGAGAGGCGTGCTCGGCTCACCGCCTGGTCCCGAGGTGATCGGTGTGTCGGCAAGTGCATCGACGACTTCCAGCCCCGAGATCACCCTCGCGAAGATGACGTAGTTCGGCGGCAGCGGATAGTCGGCGTGCATGATGAAGAACTGGCTCCCGTTGGTATTCGGCCCTGCATTCGCCATCGCGACGATGCCCCGCCGGTACCCATCCTGATAGAGGGGCGAACTCGCGTTGATCTCGTCCGCAAAGGTCCCTCCCCACGCGCTCTCGCCGCCGGTGCCGTCGCCAGCCGGGTCGCCGCCCTGGATCATGAAGCCCTTCACAATGCGGTGGAACGTCAGGCCGTCGTAGATTCCGTGCTCGGCGAGGAGGCGGAAATTCTCGACCGCCATCGGCGCGTCAGCCGCGAAGAATTCAATCTCGATGGCGCCCTTGTCAGTTTCGATGACCGCGTGCCTGCCGCCGGAGCTTTTCGCGCCCGCAGGCACTTTGCGGTCGCCGGACGACCCACTGCAGGCGGCGATCCAGAGGCCGACAACGCATAGAAGCAGCACTCGGAGTGATCGCGAATAATGAACAGACACAAAACCCCTCTCTGATTCAGGCGCCGACCGTCCTGACCTCCTGCGTGGCGCGCGCGTGAATCGCCGCGGCGACATCGCGCGCGGATTCAAGGGCGCCTTGCATCCACGCGTTCATCCCGGAGACGTGATCTCCCGCCAGGTAGACCCTGCCGTCCGGCCGTCGCAGCGTGGGAAGCTCGCGCCGGATGTCGGCGGAAAACGACATCCAGGAACCTCGGATCCAGCTGACGCGATGCCACGCGACCGAGAAGGCCGTCTCGAATTCGCTGCGGTACTGCGGATGGATGCGAGCGCCCTGCTCGAGCGCCATCGCCTGCCGCTCGGCTGGCGGCCGTTCCCCCATGGGCCGGCCGGTATCACCCTGGAGGTAATAGCCGATGACAATCCCCTTGCGCCCGTGAAATCCGGACGAGGGGTAGACAATCTGCGTGATCTCCTGATCGGTCCGCGTCGTCCCGCCGTAAATGCCGTCGTCTTCCTCCCAGAACCTCCGCTTGAACTGCAGTCCCATCTTGCCGGCGGAGGCGTAGGTTGCCGAACCGACGACTCTCCGGAACTCGGGGGAGAGGTCAGCCTGCAGTCGCGCGAGCACGGTCAGCGGCAGGGCGCACACGCAGTATGCGGCCTCGGCTTTCTGGACCCGTCGGTTCTGGTCGGCGTAGACGACTGAGACGCCCCTTTCGGTCTGGCGAATCTCGCGAACGGCGGCGCGATAGGTGATCCGATCCGTCAGGCGCGCGGCGAAAGCGGCGGGCAGGCGATCGCTGCCGCCGACAACCTGCAGCATCGTCGGCTGGTAATTGAAGTCTGTCTGCAGGTACAGGCCTACTTTCGATCCCAGCAGATCGCTCAACGCCAGCGGCGATCCCGCCACCTCGTCTCCGCGTCTCGGCGAACCGCGATATTGATCGCGTTCGTCGAGCGCACCAGCCCGGCGGAGGTATTCGATCAGGTTCTCCCGGTCATTCCTCGTGAGCCGTTGATCGAGCTCCGCCTGCGAGACGGCCTTGCTCAACAGCTCCGCCACATAGCCATCGAGATCCGTGCGAGCCTCGCGGACACGGATGCGCCGTCCGGCGAGCCTCCCCGCGTTCTGCTGATACACATAGGCGCTATCACAGTTGACATTGAACGGCTCGACAGGCACCTGGAACTCGCGGCAATACGCAAGGGTCGTACGGTGATGGTGCGCGATCCGCATCGCGCCGGCATTGAAGTAGAGGCCCTCGTCGAATGCGGCAATCTGACGCGGGCCGTCTTCTTCGCTGACCGTGTCCCGGCGGACGGTGTAGGCGCGGCCCCCGGCTCGCGGACGCGCCTCGAGGATCTGGCATCGATACCCGAGTTTGCCCAGTTCATACGCGACGGTCAGCCCCGCCAGGCCCGCCCCCAGCACGAGCACGCGGACGCCGGACACGTGACCGCGCAGATCGAAGCGGGTCGGCGCCGGCACCGCCAGCAGGCCAAGCCCCGTCATCGCCTCGTACACCAGGGGCGCACCACCTGCTGCGGCGACTCGCCCCAGGAAATGTCGTCTCGTCAGAGCCATGACTTGAAAGGCTTCTGTGCGCGGCTCCCCTCAAGGGCCAGCGGACGGCTTGTCGGAGCCGCTCGCAATCCCGTACTGATTGTTCTCCTGGCAGACGTACTCGATCAGGTCGTCGCTTGGAGGACTGAGCGTCGCCTGAAACGTCACGGTAAACGGCCGCGAGTAGGCGCCGGGATCATCAAGAGTCACCTCCTGCACGAGATGGCCGCGATCGATCCGCGTCCACCGTTCGATCGTATGCAGTTGCTCGGTGTGCGGCGTGTCCCGCCTGTCGAACCAGAACTTGTCATTGAATCCGACCGTGTCGATGACCAGTGTGTCCTTCTCGTACGACCCGATCGAATGGCCGAACCAGGTCGGGTCTGGCTGGGTCGGATGCTGTCGGCCATCCATGAAGATCTGGCGGAATGAGCCCATCCACTCCGACAGGATGTACATGTGGGTTGGCTTCTTGTGCGTCGAGTTCTGGATGAACCGGAACGGATACGGGCTGTAGCGCAACACACCGAGCGGCAGGCACCAGTTGACGGGGTCGTCGGTCTCCTTTCGAGCGGCCATGAGCGCGGCCGCTGACGGGAGGAGCGGCAGCACCTCGCCGCTTTTCAATCCCTGCGCGATGCCGGTGCCGAAGGGCACACTACTGACCCAGATGCCGTCGGTCAGATCGATCGTCCCGTCGGGGAGGCGGGGCGGCGGACCGGTCGGAGCCGGCGGGCGCTTGACTTCCTGACCCAGGGCATTCACCGGCCCGAGGACACCCACAGGATTACTTCCACCTGGCGCCGGCGCTTGCGTCCCGGCCGCGGCCTGAGTGCTCGCCGGCGAGGCGGACGCCATCAGCGTCGGCCGCGCCAGCACCGGAACTGCCACAGCGATGATCGCGGCGATGAGGAGCAGCTTGCGCATGTTCGGCTCCTGTCAGTTCTTCCGGTCCCGCTGGCGCGCGATTATACCGTGCTGTTCCTTCCTGATTCGTTCATGCGGTCGTTCACCTGCCCGGCCGCCCATCGCCAATCCCGTGTAACCGGGTTGTGTTAATCTCCGCGGCCGAGTGCCCACATACAAGCAGGATCTCCAGATCTGGAGTGCGGCCGTCTGCCTCCTGATGATTGGCTGCGGCCAGGCCAACGAGCCAGCGTCACGTACCGAACGCACGCCGCGCCCCGATCTCTCGGGCATGTGGAGCGACCCGCCTGCCACCGCTGTGGACGACTTCTGCTTCATGACCTGCAGCGATGAGGGCATCGCGCGGCTGAACGCGCTCCTGGACGACCCGGCCAACGACAGTCGGCCGTACCAGGAGCTCAGTCGGGAAGCCGCTCGCTATCAGCGTGAGGAGTACATCCGCCCTCGATTGATGCCGGAGGCGGCGAAAGCGTTCCCTCTGGACCCGGCAGACGATCCCGGATTCCTCCGCTGTGAGCCGTGGGGCTTTGCGCGCCAAATCTTCGCGCCCCATCAGATGGAAGTCCGGCAGAACGACGACCGGATTGAGATCAGATACGCGGAATGGGACGGCCGGCGGACGATCTCCCTGGACGACCGCAACCGGTCCTCCAGTCAGCCGGCCAGCCCGATGGGCTACTCGGTGGGCCGCTACGAGGGCGACGCGCTGGTCGTCGAAACCTCCGCGGTGGCGGCCAACCTTCTGGGCATCTTCCCCGCCTGGCTCAAGCACGGCGACCAGTTACGCGCGGTCGAGCGCTACACCCGTTCCGCCGACGGCAGTCGCCTGGAAATGACCGTGACCATCGAGGATCCCGAAAGCCTGCGCCAACCGCTGCAGTTCAGGAAGGCCTGGGCCTGGGCGCCGGATGAACAAATCTTCCCGTACACCAGTTGCGAGCGCCCCACCGAATTCAAGAAGGAGGGAAACCAGCGATGACGTTGCGGCACACCCTGCTCTTCGCGGTGCTTCTGTTCGCACTCCCGTCCCGCGTGGTCACAGCCCACCACGCGTTCTCTCCCGTTTACGATGGGTCGAAGACGGTCACGATCGTGGGCACCCTCACCGACTTCAGGCTGGTCAACCCGCACGCGATGATGACCGTCGATGTCGTGGACAAGGAAGGGAAGCATGTCGCCTGGACGGTGGAAATGCCCGGCCTGCTAAGCCTCACCAGACACGGCTGGACGCCGAAGACGGTGTCCGTTGGCGACAGACTGACCATCAGCGGGAATCCTACGCACACCGGCTCCGCTCGAGTGGCGTTCAAGCGCATCGTGCTGCCTGACGGCAAGGAAATGCTGGACCCGGGTGAGGACAGCGACAACACAATCGAGCAGCAGCGCCGGGACCGCGCACGACAGCGGCGGCAGAAATAGCAGCCGATTCGGAAAGCAGTCTTATGAAATTGCCAATATTGCCAATACTGGCGGCAGTGGTCGGCCTGGTTGGTGCCTGCGCGCCCGGGGCGCCAGCTGAAGATGACGCGCCGTTCAACGTGATGGAGGCGACGATCGAGGACATACATCAGGCGTATCGCAATGGCACGCTGACAGCGCGCCAGCTGACGCAGATGTATCTCGATCGAATCGAGGCCTTTGACAAGAACGGTCCAACGATCAATTCGGTGATCACCATCAACTCGAAGGCGCTGGACGAAGCCGACCGCGTCGACGCCGAGTTCAAGCGGACCGGGAATCTGATCGGACCGCTGCACGGCATCGTCATCCTGGTCAAGGACCAGATCGACGTGGGGGGCATGCCGACGACGCTTGGCTCGCTGGTGATGAAAGACTACGTGCCGACGCTGGATGCCGGCGGAGTAGCGAAAGTGAAGCAGGCGGGCGCCATCATTCTTGCCAAGATGACCCTGGGCGAGGGGGGCGGCGGGGATACATACGGGTCGCTGTTTGGAGCCACACGCAATCCATACGACCTCGAGCGCACCGTCGGCGGGTCATCCGGAGGTCCGGCTGCCGGTATCACCGCGAATTTCGGCACCGTGGCGATCGGGCAGGAAGGATTTGCCTCGATTCGACGCCCCAGCACGTGGAACAGCACGGTGGGCATGCGGCCCACGCCCGGCCTGGTGACGAGATCGGGTGTGTGGGCGGGATACCCGTCACCCACCGGCCAGATAGGTCCGATGGCGCGCACCGTCACAGACCTGGCCAAGCTGCTCGACGTCATGGTCGGCTACGACCCGGAGGATCCGATCACCGCACTCGGTGTCGGAAAACATCCTGACACGTATACGAGGTTTCTGGATCGAGATGGCTTGAAAGGCGCACGCATCGGCATCCTGCGCGAGTCGATGGTGAATCTGGCAAACACGACGCCCTCCGAGCCGGACTCGCAGGATTTCAAGGATGTCACGGCTGTCTTCGACAAAGCCGTTGCCGACCTGCAGATGGCGGGTGCGACGGTCGTCGACCCGATCACGATTCCGAACCTTCAGGCCGCGTTGGCCAAGAGAGCGGGAGTGCCCGGAGCCGGGAACAGCGCGGAGGTGTATTTTGCCCGCAATCCCAATTCGCCGTTCAAGACGCAGCGGGATATGGAGGCGCACCCCGATTTCAGCAAGATGATCGGTCAGCGGCGCGATGCCGCCTGGGCTGCAGACGGCCGCATCCCACCGGCCACCGGCACTCCGCAGAGCCGTGCGCTCGACTACATCGTGGCGCGCGACCAGCTGGCGATCGACATCGCGAAGGTCATGGCTGATCACAGGCTCGACGCCATCGTGCACAAGAGCGTCGACCATACACCGACGCTAATCAAGGACGGCATCAATCCGCCGTTCATAAACCAGAAGGGCGTACCGCATCTGAATACGTATCTGATCTACGCCGCGTCGCTTGCGGTTCAAGCCGGTTTCACGCCTGCTGGTCTGCCGGCCGGCATCACGTTCTTCGGGCCCGCATACAGCGAGCCGACGCTGATCAGACTGGCATACGCATACGAGCAGGCGACGCATCACCGCGTTCCGCCCAGGACGACGCCGCCGCTCGTGAATGGCAAGTCCGATTGACGAGCGTCACGAAGATGAAATAGGCGGCCTCGTTCCTGGTCAGCGACAGCGTGTAGAAGACCCCCTTTTCGACCTCGTTGATGTCGGTCAGCGCCGGCTCGAGGTCGGTCGTGCGCCGGACGTTGCAGTTCTTGCCACCGCTCATCGGGATGGGCAATGGCGAGCTGCTCGGAGGAGTTCGATTGCAGCTCGAGGCCAATCACACAGGCGCTGCGCCCGCCGCGAACCCGACAAGGTTCGCATCTCACACGTGCATCCGCGCTAGACTACGCGCAATACTTTTTCGCCCAAGGAGATGGATGCGGTTCGGACGTCTTCTGTACCTCGTCGCGGCGCTGGCGCTGACTCAGGCGCCCGTGGATGCCCAGACGAAGGGCAATCCGCGTACGCCTGAGGGCAAAGCCGATCTGTCCGGCATCTGGCAGGCGTTCGGCACCGCCAACGACAACCTCCTGCCCCACTCGGCCAGCAAGGGCGTGCCCGCCGGCGTTGGTGTCGTCGAGGGCGACGAGATCCCGTACCGGCCGGACGCGCTCGCCAGGAAACAGGAGAACTTCGTCGACCGGGCGATGCGCGACACCGAAGCGCATTGCTACCTGCCGGGCGTGCCGCGCATCACCTACATGCCGTTCCCGTTCCAGATCGTCCAGATGCCGGACGCGACGACGATCCTCTACGAGTACGTCCACGCGGTCCGCTATATCTACACGAACGAAACGCCGCATCCGCGCGGGCCCATCGAATGGTGGATGGGCGATTCACGCGGCCGCTGGGAGGGCGACACGCTCGTCGTCGACGTCGTGCACTTCACGCCGAACACCTGGTTCGACCGCACCGGCAACTTCCATAGTGAGGCGCTCCACGTCATCGAGCGCTACACGCTCATGGATGCCGACACCATCAACTACGAGGTGACGATCGAAGACCCGAAGGTCTTCACGCGCCCGTGGAAGCTGCGGATGCTGCTGTACCGGCGCAAGGAACCGAACATCCAGCTGCTCGACTACGACTGCTATGCGTTCGAGTGGGAAAAGTACTATCCGTATCCAGGACTGTGACCATGCTGCAGGGAGTGAAGGCATTTGCGATCTGCGCAGCGCTCGTGGCGCTGTCGGTGGCGCTCGCCGGTCAGGATCCGGCACGCCGGCCCGACGGCCAGCCCGACGTACAGGGCGCGTGGCGACCTGTTTTGGGCGGGACGCACTCGCTCGATCCCGCCAAGAGTGGTGCGGCGGACTTCCAGGAGCGGATCGGCGGAGCCGTGAGCAACAACCCCAGCCGCATCGTCGATCCCCCAGACGGCCACATCCCATATCAGCCGTGGGCCGCGGCGCTGCGCAAGCAGCTGGAGGCCACCTACGAGAATCCGACGCGGCCTGAGCACCTCGACACGCAGACGCGCTGCTTCGTCTCCGGCAGCCCGCGCCTCTACTACTTCCCGACCTTCCGCATTCTGCAGCCGCCCGGCCAGGTCGTGTTCGTCTTCGAGGAGTACCACGCCTTCCGGGTCGTCCCGCTCGACGGCCGCCCGCGCATCAGCGCCGACATCAAGCTCTGGATGGGCGACGGCCGGGGCCGGTGGGAGGGCAACACGCTGGTGATCGAGACGACCAATCTGAAGGCGAAGGCGCGGCTCGACGTGGTGGGCGACTTCTTCACCGACAACGCGCGCATCGTGGAGCGCTTCATTTTCGTCGACCCGAAGACGCTGACCTACGAAGCGACGATTACGGACGAGAAAGTGTTCACGCGTCCATGGACACTGCGCGTCGCCATCAGCCGCATGCCGGACGAGGAGTTCTGGGAGTGGGCGTGCACTGAAGGAGAGCGCGACGCGGCGCACTCCAGCACTGGCATCAACGGTTCCGGTGCGCCATGAGGCGACTCGCCGCCACACTGACGTTCGTTGCCCTGTGGCTGCTTGCGCCGGTTCGCGCGCAGCTTGCGTCGCCCAATGCCATGGGCGTGTCGATGGGCCACTTCCACTATGTGGTTCGCGACGTGGAGCGAAACCGGAAGTTCTGGATCGACTTTGGCGGGACGCCCGTGAAAATCGGAAACAGGGAAGCGCTGAAGCTCCCGGAGGTCTTCATCTTCCTCGATCACGGCGAGTCGTCTGGAGGCACCGAAGGGTCGGTCGTCAACCACGTGGCCTTCCGGCTGCCGGACATCTCGAAAGCACTGGCGCGGTTCCGGTCGCTCGGCGTGAGGGTCCTTCCGCAGAATCCCGGATCACCGATCGGCAACATCCTGACGCCCGAAGACGAACGGATCGAGCTGTTTCACGACGGCACGGAGAACGTTCCGTTCCATCTGGACGACGGACGCCGCGACGCCGTGGCGGAGCGCCTCAGTCGCCGGCTAACGACCCCGGTGTCAACGCATCATTTCCATCTGTACCTGCCGAAAGGGCAGTCGCAGGAAGCCAAGGCGTGGTACGTCAAGACGTTCGGTGCGGTACCAGGCACGAGGCGCGGCTCGTTGCCCACCGACGGTACGCGGTAAACGGTCTATCTGGCCGCCGATCTCCCGGGCATGAACATCAACTTTCTCGACGTCGACGACAAGGCGGTGCCGACGAAAGGACGGATGCTCGATCACATCGGGTTCGAGGTCCGGGATCTCCAGGCGTTCACCCGGAAGCTCGCCGCGAACGGCGTGAACGTGGTCCAGCCGTACCGCAGGAACTCAGCCGACGCGATTGCCACTGCGCTCATGGTCGACCCGTGGGGGACCTCGATCGAGCTCACCGAGGGGCTGAGCGGGTACTGAGACGACATCGGCGTACCGACCCAGTGCTCAGATCACTTCGCCGCTTGTGGCCTCCAGTTCAGGACCAGCGTAATCGGCGACAGAATCGCTTCCTCGATCACCGTGTTCATGAGGAATCGCTGGCCGTCGGCGGAGACGTCGTATTGCTGCCGCGTCACACCCTGGGCAATCGCACCGCCCACGTTCGTGACGAATAACGGCACCGGCGTACCGATCGTCGGCGGCTGCCCGGCTCCCCCGACTTGAATCGGCACCGCCATCAGACGGCCGTCAAGAGCGATGTAGAACAGTTCGCGTCCGTCGCGCCGCCATCGCACCTGCGCGCCGCCATCGGCCGAGACGGGCACCTTCACACCCGTGGGAAACGGCTGGACGTAGATTTCATAACGGCCAGATTCATTGGATTCGAACGCAATCCACTTTCCATCCGGTGAGAACTGGCCATCGCGTTCGTCGAAGGTCGTCTGCACGACCGGAAACGGTTTACCCCCCTGGACTGGAACGGCAAAGAGATCCCACTGCCCCGACGACGTGAAGGGTTGATTCCGGTACAGCAGGAATCCATTTCTTGACCAGTCCAGTGGATGTTCCACGTCTGGTGCCGAAAGGATTAGTTCTTCCGGGACCGTAGCCGTAACCGATTTCCGATAGAGCTCGCCGGTGCCCGTTTGGTATGACTGAAACGCAATCTGACTGCCGTCGGGCGACCAGACAGGAAAACTATCGATGCCGGCGCTCGAGGTAAACCGGATACGTCCGGGCCTGGTCGTCTCGAGCAACCAAATATCTGAGTTAGGCCCGTCAGTCGCACGGTTCAATGCGGCTCGCAGTCCATCGGGGGCGAGAGCAGGCGGTGCAGCAATCTGCGAGTCGCCGAACGTGCCCAATGATTTGCCGGATCGATCGAACCACTCGAGCTGCCGCCCACCAGGTGCGCCAAGGCCTGGCGAGTTGGAGCCGGTTCGGTAGACGATCGAACCCGTCGTCGATACGGAAAATGCGGCGAAGGGGGCGCCGGTGGCGACATGTTCGGCGATCCGAATGGACTCGCCGGTGAACGCCATTCGCACCGCGTCGAACCGCCGGGCGACGAGCGCGCCCTGCACGACGTAGAACAGATGGCCGACGGCATACGCGGCCGGCGTTTCGATGTCGAGCACCCGTCGCGATGGCGATCCGTCGAGTGCGGCCACGTAGACACCGTGCACGTCTGGACTGCCGACGACCTGATACAGGAAGTGAGCGCCATCCGGCAGAAAGTGCGGTGTGCGGGGGTTGCCGCCGGCGATAGGCTCGGTAACAGGAACTGGTTTCCCGCCCTGCGCCGTTGATCGCAAGATCGGGGTGACGGCACCCATGCCAAACAGCACCACGTTGTCGGCTCCCCACGTGCCGCCCGTCGACGTGACGGCATTGACAATGGTGGCGATGGAGCCGCTCGCCACGTCGAGACGCTTAAACGCTCCGTCCGCGTAAAAGGCGACAGCGCGGCTATCTGGTGACCAGAACGGATGACGGCCCCGCTCGGTGCCGCGCAACGGCGCCGCTGACGACGAATCCAGCGATCGCAACCACAATCGTGGCTGCCCGTCCGAGACCGCGGCGTAGATGATCTGCCGCCCATCGGGTGAAATCGCCAGCGAGGCCGGGTCCGCGGTCGGAGGCGCGGCAATGTCCACGCGCATCTCCCCGGGCGGCGGGCTGGGCGGAGCCGAAACGTACGGAACGACTGCCATCGTCGCCAGAAGGGCCACAGCCGCGGCCCAGCCGAGGCGTTCGCGACGCAGCGCCTTGTCGACACGGCGCGGAAGTGAAGCTGAGTGGCCGAGAGAGTTCGCGATCCACCGCAGCTCCCGCATCACGTCGCCGGCCGTCTGCCACCGCTCCTCAGGATCCTTCGTCAGACATCGACCGACCACATGATCGAGCGCGAGCGGTGTCAGCGGCTGTATTGTCGACATTACCGGTGGCTCGCGTTCGAGAATCGCCGCAATCAGGCTCGCCTGGCTCTTGCCTTCGAACGCTTTCTTCCCCGTGACCATCTCATAGAGCACCGACCCCAACGCGAAAATGTCGGTCCGGCCGTCGGCCTCGTGTCCCTCGAGTTGCTCAGGCGCCATGTACTGGAACGTGCCGAGAATCGCGCCTTGGGCGGTCAGATTTGGAGGAGTCGTTGGCACCATCGACGCATTGCCTGCGACCACCGATCCTCCTGTCTTCGCTAATCCGAAATCGAGCAGCTTCGCTCCCGATTTCGTCAGCATGATATTTCCCGGCTTCAGGTCGCGGTGGACCACTCCCGCCCGATGTGCCGTCGCGAGTGCATCAGCGATCTGTATCCCGACCTGCAGCGCCTGGTCGAGCGGCATCGCACCTTTCTTCAGTCGCTGATCCAGCGTCTCGCCTTCCAGGTACTCCATGACGAGGAAATCGATTCCCTGCTGGGTGCCGACATCGAAGACCGGACAGATGTGCGGATGACTGAGGGCGCCGAGCGCCTGGGCCTCACGCTCGAACCGCTGTTTCATCTCGGGATCTGAAGCGACGTGCTCGGGCAGGACCTTGATGGCGACCGTGCGGGCGAGGCGCGTGTCCGTGGCCTTGTAGACCTCTCCCATTCCGCCGGCGCCGATTGCGGCGGTTATCGCATACGGGCCGAGCCGCGTACCAGGAGCGATCATCCGATGCGAAGCCTCGCGCAGCCCGTTCCTGGGGAAGGCAGAAACCGAGCTGTCATGGCAAAACCCGCGTGATTATAGGATGGACGACGCCGTGCCGGCTTCAGCTGATCTCGACGAGCTGGGGGAAGGCGTGCAGAACGATGCGTAGCGCCAGCAGATCCATGCTCCGCAGAGATCGACCACGAACATGATCTGCAGCCCGCCACGTTCGGCGTGAACGGAAACACCGGAACGACCCGACGGTCTGAGCCTATGGTAATTTGTCGCGCATGGCGCTGACGAGCGGCGAGCGGATCGGCGTGTACGAGATCGTCGAGCTCATTGGCGCGGGCGGGATGGGCGAGGTCTATCGCTCTCGAGATACGCGACTGAAGCGCGACGTGGCGGTCAAAGTGCTTCCGGAATCTCTGTCCCAGGACGCCGATCGCCTGGCGCGGTTCCAGCGCGAAGCGGAAGTCCTTGCCGCGCTCAACCATCCGAATATCGCCGCCATCTACGGCATCGAACACACCGGGACGACGAATGCGCTGGTCCTGGAACTCGTCGAAGGGGACACGCTCGAGGCGCTGATTGCGCACGGTGGCCTGTCGCTCGATGAGCTGGTCCCGATTGCGAAACAAATTGCTGAAGCGCTCGAGACTGCCCACGAGCGCGGGGTCATCCATCGCGATCTGAAACCGGCGAACGTCAAAGTCGCGCCTGACGGCCATGTGAAGGTGCTCGACTTCGGCCTTGCCAAGCTGCTCGACAGTGCTCCGGCTGCAGCGCAGGGATTGTCGATGTCACCGACGCTCAGTGTGCATGCGACCCACGCCGGCGTGATTCTCGGCACCGCCGCGTACATGAGTCCGGAGCAGGCCCGCGGCAAGGCGGTTGATCGCCGTGCCGACATCTGGGCGTTCGGTTGCGTGCTGTTCGAAATGTTGACTGGCCGCCGCGCATTTGACGGCGAAACCGTCGCGGAGACGATCGGCGCCGTCATCCACAAGGAGCCTGACTGGACGGCGCTTCCTCCGTCCGTGCCGGAATGGACGCGACGGCTCCTGGCTCGATGTTTACAGAAAGATCCGAGGCGCCGGCTGCCGCACATCGGAGTTGCGCGGTTGGAACTGGAAGATCCGCCGCCCGATCCTCCGGCAGCCGGACGACAGCGGCGCACCCTTGCCACTCGCGAGCGCCTCGTGTGGGCAACGCTGCTGGTGGCCGCGCTCGGACTCGCCGCCGCGTCAGCGATGCGCGCACGTCAATCGGCGCCGGCGCTTCCGGAAATGCGGCTCGAGATCCCAACCCTGCCGACGAGTGATCCTCTCGGCCTCGCCGTGGCACCGGACGGCGATGCGGTGGTGTTTCTGGCGAACGTTGAGGGCCGCTCGCGATTGTGGCTGCGTCCGATGAACGGCACGCCGGAGCGCCCACTCGATCGCACCGATCGCGCGAGCTTCCCTTTCTGGTCGCCTGACGGCCGCGCGCTCGGCTTCTTTGCCGACGGCCGACTGAAGCGGATTGACATCGCCACCGGTTTCGTCCAGGAACTTGCCGACGCGCCCCAGGCCCGTGGCGGTACATGGGGTCCGGACGGGACGATTCTGTATACCCCGAACACCGGCGGGCCGGTTTTTCGTGTCAACGCCGCAGGCGGAGCGGCGGTGGTCGTGACGCGGCTGGAAGACGGCGCGTTGAACCACCGTTCACCGTATTTCCTGCCTGACGGCCGTCACTTCCTCTACTACTCGTTGGGACCGGGCGAGATCCACGTCGGCGACGTTGATGGAAGCGCGCCGAAGGTCCTTCTTTCGGGTATCGAGTCGGGGCCGACATACACCGGTTCCGGATACGTCCTCTACGCACGCCAGCGCGCGCTGTTCGCACAGCGTTTCGATCCTGCGCGGCTCGAGCTCATGGGCGAGCCATCCCTCATCGCCCAACAAGTCCTCTCCGGTCCGAACATCGCCGCGGTCGCCACGTCGCGCAGCGGCATCATTGCCTACCGCACCGGTTCGCGCGCGGGTCTTCGTCAGTTGACGTGGGTCGACCGATCGGGCAAAACGCTGATGAAGGTCGGCGACAGCAACCCGTTCCTCGACCCGGCGATGTCTCCAAACAGCACGATGGTCGCGGTACGACGCGACGTTGACGGCCGCGGTGGAGTCTGGCTGGTCGATCTCAATACCGGCGCGCTCAAGGAATTCACCGCGCGCGGCAGCTTCGCGGTGTGGTCCCCGGACGGCAGCCGAATCGTTTTCGCCGCGAATGCGCCAAACGGGCAAGTAAACGACTTGTTCATCAAGCCGGTCACGGGTGCGGGCCGCGAGGAATTGCTGCTGCAAACGCCGCAGATCAAGGCGGGTACCGACTGGTCACGGGACGGACGATTCCTCGTCTACCGCATGCTCAGTCCGCAGTCCAGCAATGACCTGTTCGCGTTCTCGATTGGCGATCGCCGTTCGACACCCGTCGTCCAGACGCCGGCCGACGACCGAGAGGGACAAATCTCACCCGACGGCCGCTGGCTTGCGTTCGTGTCCAACGAATCAGGCCGCCATGAGATCTACGTGCAGCCATTTCCAGGCGCTGGGCCGAAGATCTCGATTTCGAGCGATGGCGGCGGTCAGCCGCGCTGGCGTCCTGACGGAAAAGAGTTGTTTTACATTGCCCCGGACGGGCGCTTGATGGCGGTCGCAATCGACGAAAGTAACGGGACGTTGCGCGGGAGCGCACCCGTACCCCTCTTTACAGCGAACGTCGGCAACGACGTCCAGGCGAACAACCGCCAACAATACGTCGTCTCATCCGATGGATCGCGCTTTCTACTCAACACGATTGTCGAAGACGCCGCGTCATCGATCACTGTCCTCCTGAACTGGCGCGGCGACGATCAGACCGACTAGCGCACGTTGCGGCACGGTCATGGCAACGGCCGGTACGTCTTGCTGAACCCGTTCCGCGTGTTCGATACGGTGAACGTGCCGTCCTGCTGCGCCGAAATCTTGAACCAGTACGCCGTCCCGTTATGCACAGGCGCGGGAGGCGCCTGCTGCCCCTGCGGCGGCGCGACGAACGGCGACACCGGCAGCGCCGCGGGCTGCTCGTCGTAGAGGTTGGCGGTGAACAACCCGGGCACGGCGTAGTCCTGGCCGGCCAGCTCCGAGAAGTGAATCTGCCAGACGTCTTCCATCCCCGGCGAGCTGTAGAAGATCTTCATCGCCTCGGGCTGCCCACCCTTTCGCGTGCCGTTGTTGGTGACGATCGCGCGGGGACGCAGCGTGTGGACAAGGAACTCCGCGTTCACGTTGCCGTGACGCGCCGCGATCAGCAGATCCACGTTGCCGATGCGGTTGTTCGGGCACATCAGGTCGAACTGCCGGTTGAGCGTGAGATCGCCGAGGTGGATGGTGCGGAACCTCCCGAACGTGATGACGCTGCCGACCGACTGGTCGTCTTCCGTGATGTTGACGGTCGCCGGCGTATATCCGGCGCACGGGGCGTTCGGCGTCGCCTTCCCGGCGAGCGGCGTCTGAACGACCTGCGCGGCCGACGTCACGATCCGCCAGTCCAGGCCCTTGATCTGCAGTTGGTCGCCCGGTTTGGCGACGGTGTGCTTCGACTTCGAGAGCTCGGCGTATTCGCCCTTGAGGAACGCGTCGGTGTTCTCGTTGGGCTGAGCGTTGGGGCCGTGATCGACAAAGTGTGCGATCGGGATCCGCTTCGCGAGCTCGCTGAGGCCGCCGATGTGATCGCCGTGGTAATGGGTCGTAATCAGGTGATCGATGCGCGTCACGCCTGCGCTCTTCGCCGCGGCGGCGATGCGGTCGGCGTCGCGTGCGGCGCCGGCGCCAGCGTTGCCTGAATCGATCAACACCGATTCGCCGGACGGCGCGACGAACAGCACGGCGTTGCCCCCTTCGACATCCACCACATAGATATCCAGCGTCGTCCTGCCAGTCTGTCCCGCGGTCGCGAGCGCCGTGGACAGGATGAGAGATGCTGCCAGCATGCTTGTCCGCATATCACCCTCCGTCCGAGGGGCCGATTATACGTAGTGTCCGCCTTCAGGCTGACTTGGCGAGTCCGGCTAAAGCCGGACACTACGTACTATGGAAAACGCTCTCTAGCTGATCTCGACAAACTGGGGAATGGCGTGCAGGACAATGCGTAGCGCCAGACAGACCAGCGAGAGCGCCACAAAGATGAAATACGCGGGCTCGTTCCGGGTCAGCGACAGCGTGTAGAAGACACCCTTTTCGACTTCGTTGATGTCGGTCAGCGCCTGCTCGAGGTCGGTCGTGCGCCGGACGTTGTAGTACTTGCCGCCGGTCATCGGGATGGCAAAGGCAAGCTGCTCGGAAGAGTTCGACTGCAGCTCGACGCCAATCAGGTACACCCGGACGCCGTTCTTGCGCGCCCGCTCGAGCTCGATGTACGGCTCGCGGCCCGCGTTGTTCTCCCCATCGGTGAAGAGCACGACCACCTGTCCCCTGACTCGCTGCCCCGCCGCCTCCCTCTGCTGCTCGAAGAAGCGATTGGCGGTTGCAAGCCCTTCCCCAATCGCGGTGTAGCCCTCGTTGACCAGCGTCTGGGTTCCCGTCATCAGGAGGTACTGCGTCATGCTCTCGTGGTCGAAGGTGGCAGGCGAGACGAGGTAGCCGTTGTTGGAGAAGACGACCAGCCCGATCGCATCGCCGGGACGCTTGCTGACGAAATCGAGCGCGCTGCGCTTGATGGCTTCCATTCGGCTGCCTGGCGTCCCGAGCATCGGGGCGAGCCTGGCGCCCGAGGCCCCCCCGGCGGCGGCGACAGAGATCGTCTGAGCCGAGGGAGTAGTAGACGAAGACGCGGCGCCTCGCAGCAGCGGCTCCTCCATGCTCTGCGAGAGATCGACCACCAACATGATCTGCAGCCCGCCCCGTTCCACGCGCGTCTGCGTGAACGGATACACCGGGCCGAGCAGGGCGACCAGAAGAAAGCCGATGGCCCCAGCCTCGAGGATGCGCGGCAGCCGAACGATCGGGTGCGCGCCGCCGATCTCATCGCCGAAGTGCGCGATCAGCGAATGGCTCCAGTAACGCCGTCGCCAGAACCGCCACGCCAGGAGCAGCACGAGCGCGGGGACCGCGACGAAGAGCCACTCGAGGTGCTGAAAGGCCATCATAAGTTAGAAGTAAAAAGTGAAAAGTGAAAAGTGATTGGGAAGCGCAACCAGCTGATTCGAGCCGTTCGGTGCGGTTCGCGGCAGTTGCTTCGTTGCCCTGGGATCCAACCGGCGAATCGGAAGGACGCCGCCACTAGCCAGCTCGTTGCACTTCATACTTACTTTTGACTTCTTACTTCTTACTTTTCACTTGATCAGGAAGATTTCCCGCATGTCGTCGGCCAGCTCGCGCGCGGCGGCGCCGTGCAACTCGGCGGGATGACGCGCGTATCGCGCGGTCTCGCAGACGCTCAAGACTTTGGCGGTTCGCTCCGTCAAATCGGGACTGGCGGCCAGCCGCGTCATCTCGGCCCGCAGCTCGTCGGCGAGCAGTCCCTCCGTGGGAGTCTCCAGCAGATAACCGAGGTATTCCTTCAAGTCGCGATACGAGCGCCCATAGAATTCCATCACGGCGCCGGGATCGGCGAAGTCGGACGGTACCGACTCCAACCACCGCTCGCGAACGGCCGCCATCGCTTTTCGTGGGTCGGGGCCCTTGCGGAGCTTCCGCCCGCGGACGATGTGCACGGCCTCCCAGGCGAGGCCCCCGAGGAGCAGCACGCCTGCAAACCAGCCTGCGCCTGACACGATCCAGCGGCTGCGCGGCCAGCCGCTGACCGTCACCGCGTCGCGCAGCTCCGATGCGCGAGGGGGCAGCGTGCTGCGGACAGCGATGACCGGTCCGGGGATGGTCAGGCTTTCAGCTGCGGCGCCCTCGCTGGTGGTGGACGCAGTGGCGCCCTCTCTTCGGAAATAGAAGAGCGAGAGCTGCGGGATTTGCAGGTCCCCCACGCCGGTCACGAAGCTCTGCAACGTGAGATCGACCACGAGCCGCTCGTTGCCATCCTTCAAGGCCATCGTCGAGGTCGTCACGTTGACGACACGCAGCGGATCGAGATTGATCGTGTCCTTGTTCAGGTTGTCGAGGATGAACTGAATCGCCGGCGAGTGGTCGACGAAGATCTGGTAATGGAACTGGTCGCCCACCCAGACGGCCGTCTTTTCGAGGCGCGTGGCGAACGAGACCCCGGGATCGCGCTGCTGAGCGTAGGCGCAGGCAGCAAACA
>Ga0209382_10003721_pt1 | contig 20938 bp, 22 predicted proteins | sample SoiMetdeltSBSDD5_FD_187599 | JGI IMG/M metagenome (GOLD analysis project Ga0209382, IMG submission 187599) | Bulk soil microbial communities from a Populus tree surrounding site in Tennessee, USA - Soil MetaG P. deltoides SBSDD5 (SPAdes) (version 2) | ecosystem: Environmental > Terrestrial >... | reverse complement strand
GAGGATCGCGATAGGACCGATGGGACGAATAGGACGAATAGGACGTCCTATTGGTCGTATACGTCCTATCAGTCCTATCCCGATCACGATCGCGAGGATCGTGAAGATCACGGTCCTGCTCCACTCGATCCCGATCACTGAAAGCGCCGCCATCAGCAGCGCCACGATCAGCGACCCCGCGGCCATCGCGATGCCGAGGCGCGCGCCGATGGGCATCTCGCGAATGAAGTCGAGGCGCCAGACGATCATCCCGACCAGGGGAAGAAGCAGATAGGCCGCTAGGCCGAGGACGTCGGTCATTTGCGTTGGTAGAGAAAGCCTTCGGGGAACGTTGCGATCTGGCGATAGCGCGCGTCGTCGAACGGTCCGCGGATGGCGATCACGTAATCGGGAATCGTCTGGCCGTCGAACTTCTGCGGCACGACGTGTTGTCGCGGGAGCATGCCCAGCCCCGTCAGCCAGTGCGTCTGGTCGTAGTTCGGCGCCTCGGACGGCGTGATGACCGTGACCTTCGCGCCGCGCGGCAGCAGCGGCTCAGCACGGCGGCTGAGGACGATCGCGTCGGCGCTGGCGAAACGCACCGGCCAGACGTGGTCCTGGATCGTGTCGGGGAACGTGAAGTACGGTCCGCCGAGCCAGTGGAAGCGCTGGATCGTGGCCGCGGCGAAGAGGATCGCCGCCGCGTAAATCAGTACGCGGCGGGCGATCATCAGATCTCTCGGAACATGTACGGCCGCAGCGCGTCGAGGCGTTCGTCGAGCTTGGAGGCGTCGAGGTAGCGCAGCGTCGCGGCGACCGAGGAGAGGAGCGAGTTGCCGTCCTGCGGCGTGTAGCAGAAGCCGACGATCTTGCGGGCGTTCGGGACGGCGAGCGTGGACGTGGGGATGACGGTCTGCGAGAGGATGCGGCCGTAGTAGCCGTGGTCGCGGCCGAACGAGAAGATCTGGTTCACGGAGCGCTTGTTCGTGCAGGCGACGCGCGGGTTGTTGCGCAGCGCGGACTTCACTTCCTCGAGCGAGGTGTCGTGCCTGAGGTCGAGGTCGAACCAGAGCGTGTGCATGTACTGCGTGTTGAGCTTGATGGCCGAGGAGAAGAGATTCAGCTTCTCGCCGACGGTCTGGAAGAGGTGGTACGCGTCGCGCGCGTGGTGCGTGCCGAACTTGGGATCGTCGTGTTTGCCCGCTTCCGGCGCCGCGATGAAGGACTTCACGTCGGAGACGTCGTTCGCGCGGCGCATGCAGACGAAGCGTCCGGCCTCGAGGCTCATCTTGCCGTCGTGCGACGCGAGCGTCTTGAGGAGGACGGAGATGTTGTGGGTGTTGCAGGAAACGACCTGCACGTAGCGGTCGTCGGGATTCTGGACCTCGTCGTTGATGCCGCGGGCGTACGGACGGCCGAAGCCGAACTCCGAGCCCTGCGCGAGGTAGCCCTTCGGGCCTTTGATGCGCTCGTAGTATTTCTGCTTGTTGTCGTTGCCCGCGGGCGTGCAATCGACGACCACCGTCGCGCGCTCGAGCGCCTCCTCGGCGGTGTACGAGACGCGATGGCCGAGGCGCGCGAATTCGTCGCGCGCTTCCTCGTCGGTGACCAGCGCGGCCCCGCGGTTGATGAGGAAATCGACCATGGCCCGGTCGTTCACGGCGGGCGTGCGCTTGAAGAACGTGACCTCGTCGATGCCCCAGCGATCCTTGAAGTCGGTGAAGAGACCGATGAGCGGCTCGCCGATGGTCCCGGTGCCGATCACGTGCACGATGGTTTTCTTGTTCATGGGGGAGTAGAGCTCCTCAGGTGAGATCGGGCGCGGATGATAGCAGAAGGCAATTTGACAGCGAGGGGAGGGGGTTGCATTGTGTAAGAGTCATGGCGAAGACGGTGGAGATTCCCGATGAGTTGCACGAGGAGTTGGTTGCGCGTGCGCTGAAGGAAGGGCTGTCGCTGGCGGACTACCTCGTGCGGGAGCTCGAAAGCGCCGAACACCCTGTGGTGACAGGTGAGTTGCTCGAACGCATCCGCAGTCGCCCCGCGATCGATCTCGGGATCACGGCCGCAGAGCTCATTCGTGAAGGCCGTGAAGAACGGGACCGCGAGCTTACCGACAGATGGTCGTCATCGACGCCTCGGCGCTGATCGAGCTCCTTCTGGACGCCGCGCGTTTCCCGCGCATCGAGGAAATCGTCCGCGATCACGAGTTGCATGCACCGCATCTCCTCGATATCGAGATCGTTCACAGCCTCCGCCACGCTGTCCTCGGGAAACGCCTCAGCGCGGCACGTGCGTTCGCGGCACTCCAGGATTACACCGACTTGCCGATCCGTCGTCATTCGCACGATCGATTGGTCGCACGGATCTGGGAATTGCGAGACAACGTCACCGCCTACGACGCCTCCTACGTCGCTCTCGCCGAGTCGCTCGGTCTCCCACTCATAACCCGCGACCGTCGCCTCGCGCACTCCTCCGGTCACGCCGCGCGTATCGAATACATCGACTAGAATCCCCGCCCCATGGCCTCGAAGTCCGACTCCGGCGAGAAGTTGATCGCCTCGAACAAGAAAGCGCTGCACGAGTACTTCATCCTGCAGAAGTTCGAGGCGGGGCTGATGCTCACCGGGACCGAAGTGAAGTCGCTGCGGGACGGGAAGGCGAACCTCAAGGACGCATACGTCATCTTCAAAGACGACGAGGCATTCCTCTTCGGTGCGCACATCTCGCCCTACTCGCACGGCAACCTCCAGAACCACGAGCCCGAGCGGACGCGCAAGCTCCTGCTCCACCGCCGCGAGATCGACAAGCTCAAGGTGCAGACCACGGAAAAAGGCCTCTCCGTCGTTCCTCTGCGCCTCTACTTCAGAGGGAGCAAAGTGAAGGCGGAAATCGCCGTCGTGCGCGGCAAGAAGCAGTACGACAAGCGCGACACCGAGCGCAAACGCGAGGCCGACCGCGAGACCGCCGCCGCCATCAAACAGGGTCGCGGCTGACCGCCTGTGGCTGTGCAACCACACTCCTGACCTTGCAGGGAGACAGGCGTAACGCTTCTATGGAAACTGCCAAGCCGGCCTAAACGCTCTACTCAAAGGATTTAGTGGCGCAGGAAGGCCGCGCGATCCCGTGGCACCCACCTCGCTCTAGTCCGCGCAGAATGTTCGTACAGCGAAAGACCATCAACACAACCGTCAGCATCACCGGCATCGGGCTTCACTCGGGGATCTACACGACCGTCGAGCTCAAGCCGGTGCCCGCGGGGAGCGGCGTGACCTTCGTTCGCGCCGATCTCGACGGGCTTCGCATCCCGGCGTTGCAGGCGTCCACGACCGCGCTCGATCACGCGACCACCGTCGGCAAAGACGACGTCCAGATCGGAACCGTCGAGCATCTCCTGGCCGCGATCATGGCCTGCGGCATCACTGATGTGGACATCGACATCGACGGCCCCGAAGTGCCGATCATCGACGGCAGCGCCCTTCCGTTCATGCATCTCATCGACGCCGCGGGCGTCCGCGAGCTCAATGCCGAGATGCCGGTGTTGCGGCTTCGCGAGCCACTGGAGATCGTCGAGGGCGACAAGAGCATCCGCATCGTTCCCGCGAAAAACCTGGTCATCAAGTACAAAATCGACTTCGATCACCCCCTCATCGGCCGCGAGTCGTTCCACTTCGACTTCACCCACGACAGCTTCCTTCGCAAGATCGCGCCGGCGCGCACGTTCGGCTTCATGCGCGACGTCGAGAAGCTCCGCGCGGCCGGTCTCGCGCGCGGCGGCTCGGTCGAGAACGCGGTCGTCCTCGATGACCGCGGTGTCGTCAACGGCCCGCTGCGCTTCAAAGACGAGTTCGTGCGCCACAAGATCCTCGATCTCGTCGGCGACCTCGCACTGATCGGACGTCCGATCGTGGGCGAGATCACTGCCTATCGCGGCGGTCACGCGCTGCACTCTCGCTTCGTCGAAAGGATCCTCCGCGCAGCGGTCGCGGAAGAAGAGACGAGTCGCGAAGCCGTGCGTCGCCCTTACGAGCAGTTCGCCTAGCCGGCACGGCCGGCAGCGCTGGTTGCTCCGCCTTGCGGCACGTGACCGGGTGATGCGGCCGTAGCGGCTTCGAGCGGCGCAACGCGCCTGACTTCTGCCGCGCAGACTCGAAGTTCCCTCGCTTCGCTCGGGATGTGGTAAAAAAGCCACACCGTGCGCGCGAGCCTCATTTTTCTCACGTTTCTCCTGACGGCGCCGCTGACGGCGGCGCCCCCCAATCCCGGCATCGAGAAACTCGGCGCGACCGCCAACGCCGGTAAGGTCTCCGTTCGCTTCACCCTGGTCGGCGCGTTCGAGAACGGCGAGATGGTCGAAGCGCTCAAGAGCGGCCTCCCGACGTCCTTCACTTATTCGGTCGAGATCTTTCGCGACCGCCCCAATTGGTTCGACGACGGCATCGCCCGCGCACGCATCGAAGTCATCTGCACCTACAACTCGCTCACGCGCGAGTACCTCCTCAACTATCGGCGGGACAAACGGCTCGTCCGCTCGGAGACCTTCACCGACCTCGCCGCGCTCGAGCATCAGATGACGACCGTCGAAGAAGCCGACCTGTTCGAGATCGGCGACCGCAAGCCGTACAAACTGAAAGTGCGCGCGAAGGCGGACCTCATGCGCGGCTGGCTGATGTACGTGATTCCGTGGGAAGTCTCGACGCGGTGGCGCGAGGCCAGGGTGAAAACGGTCGAGCCATGAGTATTCGCGAGCTCGTCCTCCGCTACCGCAAGGATCCGCGCTTCATCGTGTCGGCCCCGCTCGCGATCCTCGCGGCGACGAGCCTCGTCTACTACGTCACGCAGCAAGCGAAGGAACTGACGCCGGAGGCGCTCAGCAGCCGGCTGCTGCTGTTCGTCCTCTGGAACATCAACCTCCTGCTCATCATCGGCATCGTCTTCGTGCTGCTGCGCGGCGTGGTGAAGCTCGTGCTCGAGCGTCAGCGCGGCATCATCGGCTCGCGCTTCCGCACGAAGCTCGTCGTGACGTACGTCGCGACGTCGCTGTTGCCGGTGATCCTTCTCTTCCTCGTCGCCACGGACCTTCTTCGCGTCTCCATCGACCGCTGGTTCGCGACGCCCGTCGGCACGATCCTCGAGAACAGCGAGGCCATCGCGCAGATGGCGCAGGATCAGTCGGCGGAGATCGCCGCGGGCGCCGCGCGCGAGATCGCGGCGAGCCCCGATTCGCGAGACGCCGCGCAGGTCGACCGCGTGTTGTCGCACGTCCGCGAGTTTCACGGCGTGGACATGGCCGCGGTCTATCGCGCGGGCATTCTCCTCAAGGCGCAAGCCGATCCGCGCGCGCCGATCCAGGAGGTCGCGGATCCGTCGCAGCGTTTCTTCGAGGAAGTGGCGCGCAACAAGCGCGCGGTGAAGATCGACGTCGTCGCCAGCGGCAAGTGGATCCGCACCGCGATCCCCATCGCCGCCCCTGGTGAAAGTAACGACATCGCCGTCGCCGGCGTCTTCATCCCCTCGGCCGTGAGCCAGAGGATCGACAAGTCGATCATCGCCTATCGCGATTTCCAGCAGCTCCACTCGCAGCGCCAGCAACTCAAGGCGTCGCAGACGATGCTGTTTCTCGCGGTGACGCTGGCGATCCTCTTCGGCACGCTCTGGACATCGATCTACGCGTCGCGGCGCATCACCATTCCGATCAAAGCGCTGGCCGAGGCGACGGCGAAGCTGGCGGAGGGCGGGTATGGACATCGGGTGGAAGTCGAGGCGACGGATGAGGTGGGACGCCTGATCACCTCATTCAACGACATGTCCGAGCAGCTCGCGAATCAGCGCCAGCAGCTCACGGAGACCAATCGCTTCATGATCACCGTGCTCGAGAGCGTGAGCACCGGCATCATCGCGTTCACCGACGAGCTGCAGGTCCTCTCGATCAACCGCGCCGCGTTGCAGATGCTCCAGCTCGGCGATGTCCCCAGCAAAGCGAATCTCTCCGAGTTGTTGCGCGGCGACCTCGATCCCGTCGCCGCTGCGCTGCAGGAATTGACCAGCAGCCGCGCCCGCACGCGCGAGGTCGCGGTGATCGTCGGCGGCGAGCTGCATTACCTCGAGCTGTCCGCCGCGCGTCTCGGCAGCGGCGCGGGATGGGTGCTCGCGCTCGAGAACTCTACGCAGCTCGTGCAGGCGCAAAAGCTCGCGGCGTGGAACGAGGCCGCGCGCCGCATCGCGCATGAGATCAAGAACCCGCTCACGCCGATCCAGTTGAGCGCCGAGCGCATGGCGCGCAGGTTCGGGAAAGAGGAACCGGCGATCGAGGAAGGCTGCCGAGTGATCGTCGACGAAGTCGGACAGCTCAAGCGGATGGTCGACGAGTTCGCGCGCTTCGCGCGCATGCCCGCGATTCATCTGCGTCACGCGCAGCTCGCAGACATGCTCCAGCAGGCCGCCGGTCTCTATCGCGATGTGAAGCCGGGCGTGACGATCTCCGTCGACGTCGCGCCCGACATCGAGTTGTTGATGGATCCCGAGCAGATCCGCCGTGCGGTCGGCAATCTGTTGAAGAACGCGGTCGAGGCGACCGAGCGCGGCGAGATCCGCGTCTCCGCGCGCCGCGCGCCGCACCGCGTCGTGATCGAAGTCGCCGATCCCGGCCGCGGCGTTCCCGACTCCGACAAGGACAAGCTCTTCCTCCCGTACTTTTCGACGAAAGGCCGCGGCACGGGCCTCGGCCTGGCCATCGTCCACCGCATCGTGCGCGACCACGACGGGCAGATTCACGTGCATGACAATCATCCGAAAGGAACTAGGTTTGAGATCGAACTACCCGCGTAGAAAGTTGGCGGTTGACGGTTGGCGGTTGGCGGGCCCGCCCGCCCTCGGCTGCGGACTCCCGCCAACCATCAACCGCCAACCGCCAACCGATGGCTAAAATCCTGATCATCGACGACGAGCCCGCGATCCGCTCCACGCTCGGCGGCATCCTCGAAGACGAGGGGCACAAGGCGACGCTTTGCGAGTCGGGTGAGGAGGGGATCGCACAGCTCGCGCGCGACGAGTTCGACGTCGTGCTCCTCGATCTCTGGCTGCCGGGCATCGACGGGTTGGGTGTGCTCGAGCGCCTGCGCACCGCTGCCGGGCCGCCGGTGATCATGATCTCCGGCCACGGAAGCGTCGACAGCGCCGTCCGCGCCACGCGCCTCGGCGCATACGACTTTCTCGAAAAACCGCTCTCGCTCGAGCGCGTGCTTCTCACCGTCAATCACGCGCTGAGCGATCGGCGCCTGCGCGAACAGGTCCGCGATCTCAAGCGCCATCTCACGCTCGAAGAGATCCTCATCGGCGAGAGCGAGCCGATGCAAAGGCTCGAACAGCAAATCCGCAGTGCCGCGCCGTCGCATAGTCGCGTGCTGATCACCGGCGAGAACGGGAGCGGCAAAGAGATCGTCGCGCGCACGCTGCACCGCCACTCGCTGCGCGCCGAGCAGCCGTTCATCGACGTCAACTGCGCGGCCATCCCCGAGGAACTGATCGAGTCGGAGCTGTTCGGTCATCGCAAAGGGGCGTTCACGGGAGCGATCGACGATCGCAAGGGGAAGTTCGAGCTCGCCGACGGAGGGACGCTGTTCCTCGACGAAGTCGGCGACATGAGCCTCAAGACGCAGGCAAAGGTGCTGCGCGTGCTGCAGGAGCAGACGTTTCAGCGCGTGGGCGGGCAGCAAACGATCAAGGTCGACGTGCGCGTGATCGCCGCGACGAACAAAGATCTCGAGGCCGAGATCGCGAGCGGGAACTTCCGCAGCGATCTCTACTATCGTCTCAATGTCATCCCGATCGAAGTCCCGCCGCTCCGCGCGCGAGGGAACGACGTCGCGTTGCTGGCCGAGCACTTCCTGCGCCGCTTCGCCGCCGAGACCGCGCAGCCGAGGAAGAAACTCTCCGCCGGCGCCGCCACGAAGTTGAAGGCCTATCACTGGCCGGGAAACGTGCGCGAGCTCCGCAACGTCGCGGAGCGGCTGGCGATCCTCCTGCCCGGCGACACGATCGAGCCGGAGGACGTCCACCTCGGCGCGCCGCGCGTCGAGGCGGCACCCGAGATTGCCGCGAATCTGCCGCTCAAGGAGGCGCGCGAGCGGTTCGAAAAGCAGTACATCCTCGACCGCCTGCGCGACTTCGCCGGCAACGTCAGCCGCACCGCCGAATCCCTCGGCGTAGAGCGCAGCAATCTCTATCGGAAAATGGACGCCTACGGCATCCGCGGCAGGGAATGAGCCGGTGCGGCCGGGCGTTAGCTGCGATGCTTGACAGCGAACCGGTGCGTCACTAAAGTTCGCCGTCCGTAAGCGGGAATAGCTCAGTTGGTAGAGTGCAACCTTGCCAAGGTTGATGTCGCGGGTTCGAGTCCCGTTTCCCGCTCCAAAACGAACCTGACCAGGGCCGCGAGCAATCGCGGCCCTTCGTGTTTTCCCCGCACAAAATGACCCTGCCGTTTTCTCCGGACTGACTTCACATTGATCCCGAAAGGAGTCAGTTCATGTGGCGTCAGATCCGGTTCACCTTCGTCCTTCTCTTTCTCACCACCGTCGTATTCGCGCAGAACGTGCAACGCAGTGAGATGTCCTTCAACGTCCACTGGTACGGAGCGGTGCCGAACGACGGCCTCGACGCGCGAACCTCTTCGGCGGATCGGGAACGCTCGCCAACGGAGCGCAGATCCAGATTCCGACTGCCGGCGCGAGCGCGAAGGTCCTGTACATCCAGGTGTTCACCAACGGAAGCGGCGGCCGCACCGAAGGCGGCACGGCGTTGATCAGCGCCTCCGGCGTGACGAAGCTGAACGGCACCGCGGGGTTCGACGTCGTCGCGGGCGCGAACCGGATCGCAGTGGACACCAGCGGCGGCTGGTCGAACGTCGTGCTCCGCAACACGACGGGGGTGGAGATGTCGTTCGGCTACACGGTCTGGTGGATCTGAGGAAAAGCATGATGCAGGGCCGCGAGCAATCGCGGCCCTTTGTGTTGCGAAACGGCACGAACGGGTGAACGCCATTGCCGCGCTCGCCGCCGCGGCCGATCGTGAGTAGACGAAAGGAGCTCACATGTTTCTCCGTCTTCTCGCACTTCTGTCTTTCTCCGCCGCGCTTTCGTTCACGCTGCTCGCCACGAGTGACGGGGGAGGCTTCATGGACCCGAACGGCGGCACGGCGCTGGACGGAGGCGGCGCCATGGACCCGAACGGCGCCTCGTCCGACAGCGGCCCCCGGGATGGATCCGAACGGTTACACCGGGTGCGTCGACCCGAATGGTTGACCACACGCAAGGGGCCGCGAGTGAATCGCGGCCCTTCGCGGTTTTCTCGCTACACTGACCCGCTTGAAACGGGCTCTCCTCTACGGATCGATCGGTGGCGTCCTGATCGCGTTGCTGAAGATCATCGAGTATCAGCATTTCATTCGCGTCTATCCCACCGAGATCTATGTCGGTCTGGTGGCGCTGATCTTCACCGTCGTCGGGATCTACGCCGGCCTGCGGCTGACGCGGCACAAGGAAGTCGTGGTCGTGAGGGAAGTGCGCGTTCCCGCGGGCGGGCCGTTCGTCCGGAACGACGACAAGTTGAAAGAGCTCGGGATCACCCCGCGCGAGCACGAGATCCTGGGCCTCATTGCCGAGGGCCTCAGCAATCGCGAGATCGGCGAACGGTTGTTCGTGTCCGAGAACACCGTGAAGACGCATTCCTCGCGGCTGTTCGAAAAGATGAGCGTCAACCGGAGAGTTCAGGCCGTTCGCAGAGGAAAAGAGCTCGGCCTCATCCCATGATTTCCGGGTCAACGAAAGGGTGACTCCCCAAAAATCACCCGAAAGTAGGCCGACAGCGCGGAGCCGCGACGCTACCTTGCTGCAGAAAACGGAGGAACTTCGATGAAAAGAATCGTGCTCACTTACGGACTCATCTCCGGCGGCATCCTGGCGGCGATGACCGCCATCATGGTGCCGCTCTGCATGAACGGAACGTTCGACTTCAAGTACAGCGAGATCGTCGGCTACAGCACCATGATCCTGGCGTACCTGGCCGTCTTCCTCGGCATCCGCAACTATCGCGAAAAGAACGGCGGCGGCGCGATCACGTTCGGCAGAGCGTTCAAAGTCGGGATTCTCATCACACTGATCACCTCCGCCGTTTATGTCATCGGCTGGGAGATCGTCTTCTGGAACTTCATCCCCGACTTCGGCGACAAGTTCGCTGCCTACACCCTCGAGAAGATGCGCGAGGACGGCGCGAGCGCGGTGGCCCTCGCAAAAGCGCAGCAGGACATGGTCCGCTTCAAGGAGCTCTACAAGAACCCGCTCTTCAACATCGGCATGACCTTCATCGAAGTCTTCCCGGTCGGCCTGATCGTGACACTGGTCTCCGCAGCGATCTTGCGAAAAAAGAATCCTGGCGCCCCGGTGCCCGCCACAGCGGCGATCGCGTGAGGAGCTCTGTCAGACCTGATCTGAAGTAATCTTTTCCCCATGGAAGATTTTCGCGGCGCGGGCGGCACCGAAGGTGGCATCGGCACGTTCCTCATCGGCTTCGTCATGGCCGTGGCCGGAGGGTATCTGCTGACGAATCAGGTCACGGTCACGAGCGGGTACTGGCGCCTATGGGGCTACAACGGCTTCGGACTGACGCTGTTGCCGCTGGTCGTCGGGATCGCGTTTCTCTTCTTCGACGGCAAGTCGATCGTGGGCTGGGTGCTGACCCTCGCGGGCGCGGTGATTCTGTTTGTCGGGATCATCATGAATCTCGACATCTACTTCCGCGCGACGAGTCTCTTCAACACCCTCGTCATGCTTGTGCTGCTCCTCGGCGGAATCGGTCTGGTGGCGCGCTCGCTCAAGCCGCGTGTAACCTGATGGCCATTCGATGGCCAGCGAAACCACCGGTCTGACCCCGGGCACGCTGCTCGACGGGAAGTACGAGATCATCGGACTTCTCGGCGCGGGTGGGATGGGTGAGGTCTACAAGGCGCAGCACGTCCACCTCGGCGCCTTCCGCTGCATCAAGGTCATCAAGTCCGCGCTGATCGCCGAGGAAGGCTATCGCGTGCGATTTCTGCGCGAGGCACGGCTCGCGACGCAGGTCCATCATCCGAACGTCGCGGTCGTGCACGACTTCTCGGTGATGCCGGACGGCACGAGCTACATGGTCACCGAGTTCATCGACGGCACGACCGTGCGCGAGTGGGAAGCGGCGAACGGACGTTTCCCTCAGCCGCTCGCGATCGAAGTGGCGACGCAGGTGCTTGCGGGACTCGACGCGATCCACCGCCGCGGTCTGCTGCATCGCGACGTCTCCGCGGACAACGTCATGCTCGCGTTCGACGCCGACGAGCATCTGATCGTGAAGATCATCGACCTCGGCGTCGCGAAGGACGTCTCCGGACCGAACGTCGACACGACGCAGGCCGGCGTGTTCGTCGGCAATCCGAAATACATGTCACCGGAGCACCTCGGCGAGCTCGAAGAAGGCGAAGCACTCGACGGACGCGCGGACCTCTATTCGCTCGGCGTCGTGTTGTTCGAGATGCTCACCGGCGTGCCGCCGTTCGTCGCGCGCACGCCGAACATGTACATCGTCAAGCATCTGACCGAGGCGCCGCGAACGTTCAAGGATGCGAACCCGATCCTCGACGCGCCGGCGGGGCTGGAGGCGGCGGTGATGCGCGCGCTGGAGAAACGCCGCGCGCAACGCTGGGGCTCGGCGCGTGAATTCGCGGAGGCACTCGCGCCGTACGCGTCGCGTGAGCGCACCAACTTCACGAAGACCGCCGTGCCGCGGATGCGCGCCTCGGAGATCTCGCCCGAGGAACGGCTCGCCGCGGAGGCATGGGCGGCGGCGCAAACGGCGGATACGTACGCCGCGTTTCGCGACTATCGCGCGAAGTTTCCCATGTATCACGCGGAGGAGGCGGAGCGCGCGATCGAGGAGCGCCTCGACTTCGACGCCGCCGCGGCGCTTGATACCGAGGAGGCGTGGGCCTCGTATCTCGAGCGCTGGGCGCACGACGCGCATGCGCAAACGGCGGCCGAGCGATTGGAAGCGGCGCGCGTGCGCGAAGAGACGGCGTACAGCGTCGCGCTGGAGATGAAGAGCGGCCTCGCGTGGCAGGCGTATCTCGAGGAGTTCCCCGACAGCGCGCGCAGTGCGCAGGCCGAGATCTACGGCCGCGAGCAACTCGCGTACGAGGAGGCACGCAGAGCCGACACGGTCGCGGCGTGGGGACTGTTTCTGCTGAATCATCCCGATGGCCTGCGCGATCACGACGCGCGCGAACGGCTGGAGTGGCTGGAGAAAGCGGAAGAGCGTCGCGCACTCGCGCGCCGCGCGATCGTGGAAGGCGACTTCAACGCCGCGTTCGAGAAGGGAACGGTCACCGCGTGGGACGAGTACCTGGCCACGTATCCCGATGCGCCGCGCGCCGAGGAAGCGCGCCGCGCGCGCCAGGAAGCGGCGGAGTACGAGCTCGCCGAGAGCATGAACACGAAGGTGATGTGGCGTGCATTCGTGAAGGCATGGCCGGAAGGTCGACATCGTTTGGACGCCGAGCTGCGGTTGAGAAAATGACGCGGAAACTGTCGCCGCGCGACCTCGGACGGAAAGGCGAACGCCGCGCCGCCTGGTTCTACCGCCTCCGCGGCTATCGAATCCTCGAGCGCAACGCGCGCCTTCCCGCGGGTGAGATCGACCTCGTTGTCAAACGCGGCGCGACGATCGTCATCGCGGAGGTGAAGACACGGCAGACGCGCGTCGCGGGCGAAGGCCACGAGGCGGTGAATCGCGCGAAGCGCGAGCGGATGGTCAAGCTCGGCGATCAGTACGCCGCGCGTCATCCGGAGGCGCAACTGCGGTACGACATCCTGTCGATCTACTGGACGGGCTGGCGCTTCGTCGTCACGCATTTTCCGGATGCGTTCCGGCCGGTTGCGGATGCGCGACGGCCGTGGATTTGGCGTGCGTGACGTTATTTCCGGTGGAAGTGCCGTTCGATGTCGATGTGCCTGATGTCGACGATGATCGGGCGTCCGTGCGGGCAGGCGAACGGATTCGACGACTGCAGAAGCTCCGCGACCAAGCGCGCCATCTCTTCACCGCTGAGCGGGCGATGCACTTTGATCGCGGCCTGGCAGGAAAGCGACGCGGCGATGCGCTCGCGCACTTTCATGACGTGCGAGGCTTTTTCCTCGAGCGATGCGTCGATCAGTTTGCGCAGGAAAGTGTCGACGTCATTGCGTAGCAGCTCCGGCGGCACGGCTGCGATCGCGAACGCGTTGCCGGAGAAGCGCTCGATGTCGAAGCCGACCTCGCGCAATTCGGGCAGATGTGACTCGAGCGCCGCGCATTCGGCCGCGCCGCTTTCGTAGAGGATCGGCGTGAGGAGCTGCTGCGACACAGGCTCGCGCGCTTCCACGCGCTTCAGATATCGGTCGTAGAGCACGCGTTCGTGCGCGACGTGCTGATCGACGAGACGGAGACCGCCGGGCATGTCGACGAGGATGTAGCTCATTCGGTATTGGCCGATGACGCGGCCCTGGAGATCGCCGAGATTCGGCTGCGGCTCGTCTTCGAGCGACGTAGGGCGGGCTTCAGCCCGCCCCGACGGGCTGAAGCCCGTCGTACGTTCGAGAGGAGGCTGCACCATCGCGCCCTTTTGAAAGAGCGGCGTGAACTCGGGAGTCCAACGCGGGCCGGAGTCGTATCGTTGCGGTGGAAACAGATCGGGTGGCGCGCTCTCACGAATCAGCGTCGACCCTTCTTCCGCTCCGCCGAGCGCGCGCTTGAGTGCCTGCTCGACCGCCACGTGCACTTGCGATGAATCGCGGAAGCGCACTTCCGTCTTCGCCGGATGCACGTTCACGTCGACCGCCTCGGTCGGCATCTCCACGAAGAGCACGATGCCCGGATGTCCTTCGAAGTCGAAGGCCTCGCACGCGCGATTCGCGGCGTGCGCGAGGACGCGGTCCTTGACCAGACGTCCGTTCACGAAGAAGTACTGATTGCGCTTGCTGCCGAAGCGGAGTCCGCGCGTCACGAATCCGCTCGCTCGCGTGAGCCCGATCTCCGCATCGAAATCGATGAGGAAGTCCGCGGCCTCGCTGCCGAGGATTTGCAGCGCGCGATCGCGACCGGTCATCGCGGGCGGGAGGTCGAGGACCACGCGTCCGTTGTGCTCGAGCCGGAACGCGCGTTCCGGGAGCGGCAGCGCATACGACGCGACGACGGTGACGATCGAGCGGAACTCCGCGTCGGCACCGCGAAGGAACTTCCGCCGCGCGGGAACGTTCTCGAACAGCTCGCGCACGACGATCGTCGTGCCGCGATCGCGCGCCGCCGGCCGCACGTTCCGCTGCGCGGTGAGCGGATCGCAGACGATCTCGATCGCGGCGCCGCTGTCGTTGTCGGAAGTCGTCAGCGTGAAGCGCGAGACCGACGCGATGGACGGCAAGGCCTCGCCGCGAAAGCCGAGGGTGCGGACGCGCGTCAGGTCGTCGAATGCGCGGATCTTCGAGGTCGCATGCCGTTCGATCGCCAGCAGCGCGTCCTCCTCGGACATCCCACACCCGTTGTCGCGGACTTCGATGAGCTTCTTGCCGCCGGCCTCGAGCAGAACGTCGATCGTCGTCGCGCCCGCGTCGATGGCGTTCTCGATCAGCTCCTTGACCGCCGAGGAAGGCCGCTCGACGACCTCTCCCGCCGCGATCTGGTTCACGAGATCGGAAGGGAGAAGGTGGATGCGGGGCATAATTGCCACGATTGTAAAGGGGAACTGGCAATGGCATTGCTCACCCCGCTCGACGTGGTTCGCCGAATCGCCGCGTTGCTCGGATTCTTAGCATTGATCGCGCTCGCGCTGACTTTGTTCTGGCGCGTGTATGTCCATCACGACCAGGCAGATCCGTACGATCGCGAGCAGGCCGTCACCGTACGCATGGACGTTCCGGGCGCGACATTCGTAAAAATTGCGACCCGGTTGCGCTAAACTACTCGACGAACGACACAAGGGAATGTGGCACGAGCGGTGCTATCTCCACCGTAGGAGATAGCAAAATAAACATGATGCGCACGATCACAAGAGCCGTTGCCATCGCCGCGATCCTCATCGCGATGAGTCCGGTCGCCATCGCGGCGACTCCGCAGACTACCGACCTCACCAACACGTTCCGCGGCGCCGGTGCCGTGGTGGACCGCTTGCAGGTCTATGAGATCGCCGGCATCGTCATCATCCGCGGCCGCGCGGCCGACAAGGCCGAGGCCGAGACCCTCAACCACTACGCGCAGACGCTCGGCTATGGCCGCGTCGCCAATCTCATTCAGATCGTGAAGCACGAAGACGAGCTCATCGCCCGCAAGGCGGAGCGCGAGCTCAGTGTTCATCGCGCTCTCGACGGTTGCCAGTTCCGCGTCACCTCGACCAAGGGCGTGGTGAAGGTCTCCGGCAGCGTCACTCACGAACTGCAGAAGGACGTGGCGGCGTCGGTGCTTCGCTCGATCGACGGCGTAAAGAGCGTCGAGGTCAAGCTCACCAAGTTCTAACGACTCTCCACATCAGCGCACGGTTCTCACCGAGAACCGATAGCCGCGCCCCTTGTCGATGTCGTCCGGGCGGCGCAGCGGGTGGGCGTACACCACGGAAAAATAAACGTCCCAGTCGTTGAACCGAATCGCGGACTCGGTGCCGAGGCCGGCGTCCACGACGAGGCGCTTCGAATCGGTGATCTGGTCCGTGAGGAATCCGACTGTTCCCACGCCGACGTAGCCGACGCCGTAGAGCGTGTTCCAGTGCAGCGGTCCCACTTTGTAGTCACGGTTGCGGAAGATCGGCACGAACAGCTCGTTGGTCAGATGCACTTCGTGGGTGCCCACCGCGCTGTCGTTGCCGGAGATCGACTTCAGCGCTTCGCGTCCGCCGAGGCGGAACAACTCGGCTTGCGGGATGTCGTAGCACTCCCAGGAGGTGAACTCCTCTGCCTTCGTGACGTCGCCGTCTCCGTCGAGATCTTCGATCACCGGGTCGCCGTTCTCGAAGTCCGTGCAGCGTGTGTCGCGGTTCTCCATCTCGTTCTTGGAGAGGAATGAACCGACGTGGAGGCGCGAGAACACGAACGACGTTCCGGTGATGTCGAAACGGTGCAGCGCTTCGGCCTCGATCCTCGTGTACGTGTAGTCGCCGGTCCACACCTCGCCGGACTGCGTGATCGCCGCGGCGAGGCCGGTCTTCTGCGAGCCGATGTCGCGGAAGGCCGTGAGCACGGGGGTGATGCGTCCGCGCTGCTCGCCGACGATGGCGTTCATCCGCTCGTCGAACTGCGTGCCGAACTGGTAGCCGAGCTTGAAGTAGATGTTGTTCTTCTTGTCGTCGGGACGGGTGACGTCGCCGAAGGTGAGGCGGTCGTTCTGCAGCAGCGCGAAGTAGCGGTTGTTGTAGTTCTTCGGGATGCCGACGAGGATCAGGCCACCGCGCACGCGCTCGAATTCCTGATCGTCGTCCGAGGTGAGATCGGGAAACTCGATCGAGTCGAAGACGGCGATGCGATAGGTGTAGTTGCGCGCGTAGTACTTGTAGCGGAGGTACGTGGAGATATCGCCGTTGACGAACTCGTAGTCGATCTGACTCTCGAACAGCACGTTCCGAATGAGCTTGCGCAGCCGGACGCTCGCCTGTCCCTCGGGGAGATAGATGTTGACGCTCGGCAGCAATTCGCGTCGCTCGTAGGCTCCGCTGGCGGCGTCGGATAGCACGCTCGGAGTGCCGGTGGGCGGTGGTGTGACGGGGCCGGGGGGAGGCGGATCCTGCGCAAAAGCGAGTGATGCGGACGTAAGAATTGCCGCGATCACGGCAGCGAAGGGCGGTCTAGCCATGCGAGTATCGTCCCCTTTTCTGGCGGGCAAGGTTCTATCACCCGACTCAACCTATGGTAAAGTCAAGTACTTGAAGTCTTTACGAAAAAGACTCCCGATCGCTCTGGCACATGTTTTGTAGCGGCGCCGGGCATTGTAGCCGCGGACCGTTGAGACCGTGCGTAGTTTTAGGAGGTGTGACTTGTTGCGTAGCAAGCATCGGCTGCTTTTTCCCCTGCTGTGCTTTTTAGTCTTCGGAACGTCGTCCCTGTTTGCTCAGATGGACAACCCCGTCGACATCAGCCGTGATGATCAGCTCCGGTTCTTTGCCCCCACTCACTCGGGGCAGACGGGCCTGTTCGAGACCGTGACGGCGGATACGCTCCGCCGGGGTAACTGGTCGTTTGGGGTTTACTTCAACGACTGGGACCTGACGGCCGGCGAAGCCAGAGACCTGGCTCCCCCTTCGGCTCGTGAGTATCAGGACCTGAGCTATGACCTCTATCGCCTCAGTGCGTCCATCGGCGTCGGCCTGACGGACCGTTGGGAAGTGAGCGCGATGATTCCGTACGACCGCATCGTCAGCAATGGCGGCGACCGCGTCGGCTTCATCAACGGCTTCCTCCACGAGGGCGAGTTCGAGGAGAGCGGCATGGGTGCCGCGCGACTGGCGACGAAGTTCATGCTCACGCCGGTCGACGCGCCAACGCGCTTCTCCCTGTCGGCATTCATCGATCTCCCGACCGGCGATGACGACAGCGGCATCGCCACGGGCGGTACCGACTTCGGCCTCGGCGGACACGTGACCCGCGGCATCGGCTCGCTCGCGGCGAAATACGTCGTTCGCGGCGACCGTGAGTCCGACGACGTCCTCACGGGGATCAGCGACGTGTCCATCCCGAACGAGTTCCGCGTCGACGCCGGTCTCAACATCCCGGTCGGTCTCTTCGGAACGACGAACTGGATCAGCGAATTGAACACCGTCTGGTACACGGGCGGAGACCGCGCTCCCGATGCGCCGGTCTTCCTGGTGTCCGGTCTGCGTCACTGGTTCGGGACCAGCGGCTGGTCGCTCAGCGCGGCCGCTCGCTGGAATGTGGCCAAGTTCGCCGACAACAACGACGAGTGCCGTTTCACGGAGCTCGACGACTGCGGCCTGTCTGGCCTGGTCGGCCTGACCTTCGCGCCGCTGGCTTTTGCCGCCGTCGAGGCGCCGCCGCCCGCTCCACCTGCGGTCGAGCCTCCGCCGCCTCCCCCGCCTCCAGCGCCGGTCGCGCCGCCGGAGCCTCCGGTCGTTCCGCCGCGTCAGCCGACGGAGATCCGTACGGACGAGATCCACTTCGAGCCGGGCTCGGCCCGCCTCACCAACATCGCCAAGGCCATCCTCGACGAAGTCGCCCTGCGCATGAAGCAGGAGCCTTCGGCGACGGCGCTGGTGATCGGCTACACGGATGATCGCGAGAACACCGGCCCGAACGCCGACCTCGATCGCCGTCGCGCCGAGGCCGTCAAGGACTACCTCGTGACCCGCCACGGAATCGATCCGTCGCGCATCACGGTGGAAGGCCGCGGCACGTCCGATCCGGTGGGCGACAACACGACCGCGGAAGGCCGTCTGCGCAATCGCCGCGTCGTGATTCGTCTCATCCTGCCGTAACGCTCTTCGCAATCGCAGTCGTGAAAGCCCCCGCGCAGTTCGCGGGGGCTTTCTTTTTGCTGTCGGGAGAACCATGCGCCGTCTTGCACTCGTCGTCTCCTTCGCCGCCCTTTCCGCATGCACGACCACTTCGCCGCAGCCCCCGGGACCTGCGCCGACACCCACACGAGCTCCTGCCCCGCAACGCTCGCCGAACGCGCTCACGCCGGTGGCGACGATGCCGCGCACGATTGCCGATCCGAAGATCCGCGTCGGACTGCTCATCGACCAGCCGGCGGTGACGTTTCCGCGGACGGAGAGCGGCTTCTACGTCGTCACCGATCGCGGTCCGTCGACGTTGCGCCGCGGCTTCACCGTTCGCGCGCCGCTCGCTGAGGCCGCGGTGCGATACGCGGTGCAGATGGCGGCGATCTCCGATCAGTCGAGCGCGCAGACGCTCGTCGAACGCCTGCGCTCGGAGACGGGACTGCGCGTGGACATGACTTTCGATCCCGCAAGCGGCATGTACAAGATTCTCGCGGGTGACTTCGCGAGCTCCGACGCCGCGACGCCGACGCGCTCGCAGCTCACGGACCGTGGATACGGGAGCGATCTGGTGGTCGTGCGGCGTCCTTCCGATCAGCCGTTCGAGAAGCGCTTCGAGCTCGTCGACGACGAAGGCGATCGCGTGCGCGTCGACGCGACGACGCTGTCCGTCTTTCCCATGACCGGCGACACCGTCACCATCGACAAGCAGCCGTATCGCACTTCCGCGCGTCTGTTCATCAACCCGCGCGGCCTGCTGAACGTCATCAATGAGCTGAACCTCGAGGACTACCTCCTCGGCGTCGTCCCGGCGGAGATGGGTCCGTCGATCTACGACGAAGTCGAAGCGCTGAAAGCGCAGGCCGTCGCCGCCCGCACGTACGCGATCCGCAATCTGCGCCAGTTCGAGAGCGAGGGCTACGACATCTGTCCCGGCCCCGCGTGTCAGGCCTACAAAGGCTTCAGCGCCGAGCACGAGCTCTCCACTCGCGCGGTGCGCGAGACCGCGGGCCTCATCGCCACGTACGAAGGCAAGCCGATCGACGCGCTCTACAGCGCGACGTGCGGCGGTGAGACGAGTGACGTCGCGACGATGTTTCCCGGACGCAACGAGCCGTATCTGAAACGAGCGAAGTGCGTGGAGCTGGAGATGCTGACGCTCGACGGCCGCGCGGACAGCGGGCTGCTTTCGGAGATGCAAGTCAACGCGCGTCTCTTTGCCGCGATGGCGGATCTCGCGGAGACGACGAGCTGGGCGGCGCGCGACGTCGAGCGCGCGGTCGTCGCAGCGATGACGATCGCGGGCAACCGCGAGCTCCATCAACCTCGGCCCGCATCCTCGCGGCGGAGGGACGTGCTCGAGTATCTCGACGCGATGATGGGCCTCGCCGCGAAGGCGCGCACGATCACGCTGCCGGAGGATCGGAAGTACTTCTTCCCGCAGAGCGGCAACGCTGAGGACGTGCCGTATCTGGTCGCGGCTTTTCTGGTGAAGTACGGCATCTGGCCCGCACAGTTCATCGATCGCATCCGCCTCGACGAAGCGATGCCGCGCGAAGAGCTCTACGCGTTCCTCGGCGCGTGGCTGCGCGAGCAGACGCTCACGCGCGACGCGGAAGGAAAGATCCTGAGCATCAACGGACGAAGCGTCTCGCTGAAGAACAAAGGCGAGGTCACGACGCACACGCTGCCCGCGAACATCCCGATCTTCCGCAAGCTCGGCGACCGCTTTCAGGAATACCGCCGCGTGCCGGTGATGATCGGAGATCGCGCGACGGTGGTGACCGGTCCGGACAAGCGCGTCGCTGCGCTCGTCGTGCAGGCAAACTACGACGGCGCCGCGTTCGACCGCACGTCGAGCTACTCGAACTGGACGCGCAGCTATCGCGCGGACGAACTGGTGCAGTCGATCAGTCGACGCAATCCGATCAAGCAGCTCGTCGATATTCGTCCCGTACGGATCGACGAATCGAAACGCGTCGCGGAGCTCGAGGTGACGGCGGAGGAAGGGCGCAAGTTCACGCTGCGCGGTTTGCCGGTGCGCTGGTCGTTGAACGTTCCGGACAACCTCTTCGTGTACGACAAGCACCACGACCCCGACGGCGTCGATCGCTACACGTTTTACGGCAAGGGGTGGGGACACGGTACGGGGATGTGCCAGGTCGGCGCGTACGGGATGGCGTTCCGCGGTTGGACGTTCGATCGGATTCTGCGGAACTTCTACGCGGGGATCGAGATCGTGAAGGCGGAATAGAGAAACGTTGCTCGTTGCTCGTGACTCGTTGCTGGAGCGTCGCAGCACTAGGTGTGATGTCTCAACACGTTGTTCAGTAAATGGAGTTGTTCATCCGGGCGACTTCGGCGACTCTGAAAGCCTGTCAAAACAAACAGGTCACACGGAGGAGC
>Ga0209382_10003720_pt1 | contig 20943 bp, 16 predicted proteins | sample SoiMetdeltSBSDD5_FD_187599 | JGI IMG/M metagenome (GOLD analysis project Ga0209382, IMG submission 187599) | Bulk soil microbial communities from a Populus tree surrounding site in Tennessee, USA - Soil MetaG P. deltoides SBSDD5 (SPAdes) (version 2) | ecosystem: Environmental > Terrestrial >... | reverse complement strand
GACCTGCGCCATGAATTCAGCCGTTTCTCGTAACGGCTCGCCCCACAGCATGTATTGGTCGACCTGGGGCGCGAGCGCCTGGATTGCGTCATTCGATCCGCCGCCACCGTAAACCGGGATGTGTGGAGTCTGCATGCATCGGATGTCGGAATAGGCTCCAGAGACACGGTAGAACTCGCCGACATGGTCAAATGGAGCCGGGGACGTCCAGGTGCGTCGCAAGAGATCGATGTACTCGCTCACGCGGCGATAGCGACCCGCATGGTCGGTAAAGTCACCATCCTTTGCCTGGTCCCCGTCACTACCCCCGGCGATGATGTGAACAGCGAGGCGGCCGCCGCTCAAGTGGTCGAGTGTCGCAAGCTTGCGTGCAGCAAGTGTCGGGGAGACGAAGCCCGGTCGATGCGCCAGCAGCAATCCCAGCCGCTTCGTGACAGTCGCGGCATGCGCCCCAATAAGGAAGCCATCCGGCGCATCGGAAAAGTAACCGATCAGGGCGCGATCGAAATCCGCCCTCTCGTGGATGCGCGCGGTTGCGGCGATGACGTCCGCATTAAGCGGCGGTCCGTGGGGTGCCAATACTTCGGACGATACACGCGGCGCAATCCACCCAATCAGTTCGACGGGCATGGTGGGCTCCAGCTCATTACCGCGCGGCCAAGATGCGAAATACGGTGAAGAGGATGCCTTATGCGACCTCCGCCACTTTCTGTCGCTTATGCAGCGCGCAACCTTCCCGACTTTACCTGCCGCAACATGGCGACCGAACGGCAAATCACTTGCTGTGAGATCAAGGCGGCCGACGCCGAGTTACCGGATACAGTGGGCGTGTCATCTCATCTGGCGGCCTAGTCCTGCCACCTTCACCTCCTACGCGGAGGCAGGCGACGCACTCAGGGTATTCCCGGATTTCGCGTTCCGACCGCTTGCAGTCAATTGAAACGGGACATGCTTTATGAGGCTGGCTTTGCAATGCAGCTATCCCTGTTCAGATCGCAAAAGGTCGCGTGGATAGGAATACTGGCGCTCGCGCTTCTTCTGCTCCTGCCCTTCACTGCGAGAGCGCAAGGCTCAAATCCCCCGCCCGCGAAAGCGGATGAGGAAGCCTTGAAGCCCGAACAGCTTGACGCACTGGTTGCACCGATCGCGCTCTACCCCGACTCATTGCTAGCCCAAGTCTTGATGGCATCAACCTATCCGCTCGAGGTCGTGCAGGCGGAGCGCTGGGTATTGGAGCACAAGAATTTGGACGGCGACCGCCTCAGGAAAGCGGTCGAGAAGGAAGCTTGGGACGACAGCGTGAAGTCGCTGGTAGCGACGCCATCCGTTCTGACCATGATGAGCAAGAAGCTCGATTGGACCCAAAAATTGGGAGATGCTGTTCTGGCTCAGCAACCGGATGTCATGGATGCCATTCAGCGGCTGCGATCCAAGGCTTATGCCAAAGAGAAGCTGAAATCGACTAAAGAACAGAAGGTGACGGTCAAGCAGGAGGGTAACAGGCAGCTCGTGGCCATTGAGCCCACGGACACCAACACCGTTTACGTGCCGTACTACGATCCCGCAGTCGTCTACGGCGACTGGCCATATCCTGACTATCCACCCTACTATTACTATCCCGAAAATGGTTACTTGCCCGGCATCATTGGGACGGGGATCGCCTTTGGCGCCGGCTATGCACTGTGGAGATGGACATCGGGAGGACGCTTCTGGGGCGGAGGCATCAACTGGGGCGGAGGGAACATCAACATCAACCGTGGCGCCCACGTAGAGCATTGGCGGCACAATCCTCAGCACCGCCGAGGTGTGGCGTACAATAATCCGAACGTGCGACAGAAGTTTGCAGGCAACGCAAATCGGCCAGGGAATAAAGGGAAGCTGGATCTACGTGGCAGTAAGGGTCAGCAGGTGCTGAAGCCCGGTGGAGACCGCGCCAAAGTTGCGAAACAGCAACCGGGCAATCGCGCCAAAGCGGGTGATCGCAGTCGGGATAGACAGGTTAGCCAGGCGAAGCGACCTTCCTCTCAAGCGACCCGTCGGTCCCCTCAACGTTCAGCCCGAAACGCTCCCTCTCGCAAAGTGGCCCACAGACAGCCGCATCGCGCACCGGGCGCAGCTCGTGGTCACGGCCGAAGCCATGGCTTCCATGCACCGCGCGGCGGTCGAGTTGGAGGCAGAGGTGGGCGCGGCGGACGCCGGTCGGATGTTGCGCTCAAGCACAACATTGTCTTTCTGGGTCGTCTCGACAACGGCCTGGGATTTTACCGTTTTGCCTATAATGGGTCCAATCAAGCCTATGTCGGTGTGTTGGCACAGGAAGTCCGAAACGTCATGCCGGAGGCGGTCGAGCGCGGCCGCGACGGCTACTTGAGGGTCCATTACGACAAGCTCGGCTTGAGGTTCCAGACCTACCGGCAGTGGATCACATCCGGGGCCCGAGTCAACAGGTAGTCGGCACGAAGGGGTGCAGGGCGATTTCGCCATCGCCCAGCGGTCGGCACCGCGTGTTCGGTACGTAGACGAGGTGCACCGACTGACCTATCGCGGCTTCGAGCTCGCGCCTTGCTGAAGCGCTGCCATCGATGTCCCCGAGATCTTCGGTCCTGATGGCCTGCTCCACTGCCTTTGCAGTGTCGTCAAAGACACCTTCGATCTCGGCATTGGAACCACGTCCGGCATCCACCAAGTTGCGGCAGGAATGCAGGTAACCGAGCCTACGATCGTTCGACCATCCGGCAGGTGGCGAGACCGCAATGGCGCGTAGGTTCGAGATGATATCCGCGAATTTCACGAGCCGCGCTTCGCGAGACTTCTTGATCATGGCCGCCAGCCGGGCGCGTCCCCTCTCCGGCTTGGGCAAGGTCATATCGTCCGAATTTTCCTGGACGAGTCGTGCAACGCGCTCGCCGAACATCGTAGCCAACTCGTCGTAGCCGGTCCGGGTGTCTTCGAGCACATCGTGGAGCAATGCGGCGACAAGAACGTCTATGTCGTCGCCTTCGACCGACATCCTTCAAGGCCGATGTGCTGTACGAGGTACGCCGCCTGCTCGAGCAGTCTCTTGCGATCGACCCCAACTATGCTCGCGCCTGCGCCAAACTCTCCTGGACCCACTTTAGTGCATGGGTCGAACCCTTGGACGCCGACTACCTGCAAGCTGCAGCTCTCGACCGGGCGCATGAGCTGGCTCGCAAGGCTGTGCAGCTGGACCCTGACCTGCCGGAGGCGCATGCTCGACTCGGTATGGTTCTCGTCCGCCGCCGTGAGCACGGTCGCGGCATCGCCGCATTTGAGAGGGCCTTGGCGCTCAATCCCAACTTCACAGACTTCAGCTTCGCGCACTCACTGGTGCTGGCTGGAGAGCCGGAACGGGCAGTCGAGGCCGCTGAGCGGATCATCCGCCTGGATCCGTTTTGTGCGCCTCCGGCGCGAGCCTCCTTGGGCATGGCCCACTATCTGCGCGGGCAGTACGCACAAGCACTGCCCCCACTGCGGGAATGCGCCGCTCGGGCACCAAACATGCGCATCGGCCACCTCTGGCTGGCTGCCACTTGCGCGCGACTTGGCGAGCTTCAGGAGGCTCGGGCAGCGGCCGCAGAAGTTCTGCGGATCGAGCCCAAATGGACCAACCTGGGGACCGGTGTCGCCATCTACGTCTTTAAGCGTCGTGAAGATGCAGAGCACCTCTCTGATGGGCTGCGCAAGGCGGGCTTGCCGGACTGATAGCGGGGCGTCCCATCCCCTCGATCCGGCAGCTTAGGGTCAATAGCGTCGCGCGGTGAACGTCGGCTTTCGGACCATTTCTACCGGTCCATGGGGAGCCGACGGTCGAAGAGTGCCACGAGCCGACGAGCGGGATCGGTGCCGCAAGCGTACATCGTGTCAGTGCAATTCGGCACAGCGACCTCCGGGACTCGAACTATTTGAGCCGCTTCAACATCACCTCAGCCATCCCACCGCCTGTGGCGGCAGATACCCTGTAGGTGAGAACGTCCCCACTGAGGGTGAACGGACGTTTCTGCTTGGCACCGTCCCAATTCGGAAACGTGCTGGTCTCAATGTGAAACGTTATCGTCTTATCCGAATCGTTGACGGTGTAGCTCCCGAAATGCGCCACCGATCCCTGCACGACGGCTTTGTTCTCGTCGGGAGTGCCGAGCGTCCGGCTGTTAGACGCGAACTTCGGCAGTCCGGAACGCGAGAGGATGAACGCATAGCGCCCACTGGCATCAAACATCACAACGCCTTTGGGGTCGGGACCGTAGTTCGCCGATCTGCTGCCATCGGGACGAACCGTGTCGGCTGCGGCGATGACCCAAGTCCCTACCACGTCCTTCGCCGACTGTGCATCGGCTGGTGGAGCAAATATCAAAACTCCCAGAAGCAGCGCCGACCCCATGGCAACGGTGATCGCCGATAGCCGGTTCATGGTCCTCCTCCGAAGCTAGGTTGCACACGACGAACCAGCTAAGTGCCGAGATGCCAACGTTTGCTCGCCCGTCCACGCAGGTTCCTACCGGTCTTGTCGTGGCGAGGCATTTAGAGCGCGCTTGCATGTTCCTTTGATTTTCGTGATTTTTCACAACCCAGTTCAAACGACCCGAGCAGGCGAGGGACCTTGATTTACACGTTCGAGAGCCATTCGCTGGACGCCGAGCGCCGGGAGCTGCGTCACGGAAGGACGCTCGTGCCCGTCGAGCCACAGGTCTTCGACCTTCTTCTATTCCTGATCCGCAACCGCCAGCGGGTGGTCAGCAAGGATGATCTGATCGCTGGCGTTTGGAAGGGCCGCATCGTGTCAGAATCGGCCGTCAGCAGCCGAATTACCGCCGCTAGGCATGCTGTAGGCGACACCGGCAAGGCGCAGCGGGTCATCCGAACCATCGCGCGGAAAGGGGTTCGGTTCGTGGCGGAGGTGCAGGAGCGCGGGGGGAAGCCGCCCGTGACCGACAAGGGCGCGGTATCGGCGGCGCCCGAGCCTCCGCTTCCCCAGCCCACCAGAGCTGCAGAACCAACCACTTTGGCACTACCGAACAAACCCTCCATTGTCGTCCTGCCGCTTGCGAATCTCAGTGGGGATGCCAATCAGGACTACTTCGCTGACGGTATGGCAGAGGAAATCACGATCGCGCTTGGCCGCCTGCCCTGGCTGTTTGTAATCGGCAGCAGCTCAGCCCTGACGTACAAGGGTCGAACCGTCGACATTCGACGGGTCCGAACCGAGCTCGGTGTGCGCTATGCACTCACTGGCAGCGTGCGCAAGGATGGGAGCCGAGTTCGCGTTACTGCGCAGCTCATCGACACGTCCCACGGTGGGCAGATCTGGGCCGATGCGTTCGAAGAAGAACTCATCGGCATCTTCGACCTGCAGGACCGCGTTGCGGCACACGTAAGAACGATGATTTCACCGACGCTGCGATCCGAGGAGATCGAGCGTGCTCGAAGCAAGCCGACCGAAAATCTAACTGCGTACGACCTCTTTCTGCGCGCCCTGGCGATCCATCGGGAGGATTTTGCACAGAACGAGGAGGCGCTCCGGCTGCTGCACCGGGCCATCCAGTTGGATCCTGGCTACGGCGCCGCCTACGGCTTGGCTGCATGGTGCTATGACTTGCAGAAGATGTTTGGCTGGGTACCTGCTTCCGATCCACGCATCGAGGAGGGCGTTCGCCTCGCGCACCTTGCCGCCGAAACGGGACGGAACGATTCAGAGGCGCTGTGGATGGCCGCACAGGCTCTTTTCCTTCTTTCCGGTGAGCTCGATCTGGCACTGTCGGTGATCAATAGGGCGATAAAACTCAATCCGAACTCGCCGAATGCTTGGTGGGTAAGCGGTGCGGTTCACAATTTCCTGGGCGAATACGATGTCGCCCTTGAACATGCTGCCCGCGCCCGGCGGCTGAGCCCCCTCGAACCGCTGGCATTCATACATTGGATGCCGACCGCGCTGGCGCACTTCTTCGCCGGCCGATATCAGGACGCTGCGGACGCCGCGGACAGGTCACTAGGCGAACACGCCAACTATCCGCCGGCGCTGCGGTTGAAGGTGGCAACGTGCGGCCTGCTCGGCCGGATCGAGGAGGGGCGCAATTGGGTGAAGCGGCTTCTTGCCGTCAATCCTGACGCGACTGTGGCTGGACTGAGGGCCTATTACCAGTCCCGCCTGTGGCGAAATCCGAGCGGTCTAGAAACCTATCTCAAAGGGCTTCGCTTGTGCGATCTGCCGGAAGGCAGGCTATAGGGACCGCCGCACCGGCCACTTCCGCAACTGGTCAAAGAACGAACCCGCTGACGCGGGAGAGCGCTGCGCGCAAGATGGAGCTTGTGGCGGTCGGCACGCTAACGCGTTGAGGGGCGGACCGGAATGAGGTGACGGGGTGGGCGCTCCGTCTTGAGGATCGAGGGGTCAGAGCACTCCAACCTCGAGACAGGAGACCCCGATGAGCGAGAGGCCCATCAGCCCGTTGCGCCGGCGCATGCTGGAGGACATGACTGTCCGCCGGATCGGCGAGAAGACCCAGTCCAACTATATCCGGCACGTCGCGACCTTCACAGGCTTCCTTGGCCGCTCCCCCGAGACGGCAACGGCCGAGGACGTGCGGCGCTTCCAGGTTCACCTGACCGGGACTGGGGTCGGCCCATCGTCGATCAACCAGGCGGGCACGGCCCTGCGTTTCTTCTTCGCCGTGACGCTCGGCCGTTCGGAGCTCGCCTTGCATCTTGCCCGCGTGCACTACCCGCGCAAGCTGCCGCGCGTGCTCTCACCGGAGGAAGTCGGCCGCCTTCTCGAAGCGGCGCCCGGTCCTGGCCTCAAGTACAAGGCGGCGTTGAGCATCGCCTACGGCGCGGGCCTGCGCGTCGGCGAGGTGGTGATGCTGCGCGTTGGCGATATCGATAGCAAGCGCATGCTGATCCGCGTCGAGCAGGGCAAGGGCCGCAAGGACCGGCATACGATGCTCTCGCCGCAACTTCTGGAGCTGTTGCGGGCGTGGTGGCGGCAGTGCCGCTCGCAAAGCTGGCTGTTTCCCGGACAGGATCCGGTCAGGCCGCTCACCGCGCGCCAGCTCAACCGCGTCTGCCATATGGCGGCGGAGACCGCTGGGCTCGGCACGTGGGTTTCGCCGCATACGCTGCGCCACTCCTTCGCAACCCATCTTCTGGAGAACGACATCGACGTGCGCGTGATCCAGGTGCTGCTCGGGCATGCCAAGTTGGATACGACCGCCCGCTACACGCACGTCGCGGTCAACACCTTGCGCACGGTGATGAGCCCGCTCGATCGGCTCGTGCCGCCGACCGGAACGGAGGGGCCGGCGGCATAATCGGCCGGCACCGTGGCTCGACCTGCCCTGGAAGTCGCGGACATCTTCCGCGACCACGGGGCCGCTTGGCGCGCGACCAACCGCGGCCACGTGAGCCTCGCCCAGATGAAGGTGATGAGCGCCATCGAGAGCTGCCGAACGGCGGCCCTCGGCGGGCATGTCGCCCGCTGCGAGGACTGTCAGCACACGACGATCGCCTACAACAGCTGCCGCAACCGGCACTGCCCGAAGTGTCAAGGCGCCGCGGCGCGCACGTGGATGGAGGAGCGCGAGGCCGAGCTCCTGCCCGTGCCCTACTTCCACATCGTCTTCACGCTGCCCGTCGCGATCGGCGACATCGCCTACCAGAACAAGAGGGTGATCTACGACCTGCTGCTCAAGGCCTCGGCCGAAACCATGCTCACCATCGCTGCCGACCACAAGCACCTCGGTGCGCGCATCGCCATCACCTCGGTGCTGCACACCTGGGGCTCGACCATGACGCATCATCCGCACGTGCACATGATCGTGCCCGGCGGCGGCCTTTCACTCAATGGCGAGCGCTGGATCGCCGCCAGGCGCAACTTCTTCCTCCCCGTGCTGGTGCTCTCCAAGCTGTTCCGCCGCCTGATGCTCAAGAAGCTCGTCGCTGCCCACACCGCAGGCAAGCTCGTCTTCTTCGGCGCGCATGCGTACCTGGCCGGCGACAAGGCGTTCGCCGCCTACCTGGCGCCGCTCAAGAGGACGCGCTGGTTCGTCTACGCCAAGCGGCCCTTCGCCGGGCCGAAGGCGGTGCTCGCCTACCTGTCGCGCTACACCCACCGCGTCGCCATCTCCAACCGGCGCCTGATCGCCGCCGATGCGATGGGCGTCACCTTCAAGGTCAAGGACTATCGCATCCAGGGATCAGGCCGCTACACAACCATGACCCTCAACCTGGCGGAGTTCATCAGCCGCTTCCTGCTGCATGTCCTGCCGAAAGGCTTCCACCGCATCCGCCACTACGGCCTTCTCGCCAGCGGCGGCCGAGAGGAGAACCTGGCCAAGGCCCGCAAGCTGCTCGCCGTGCCCATGCCCGAGGACGCAAGCAAGGAGCCCGCCACGCCCGTCGCCGCGGGCGATACGCTTGCCACCCCGTGTCCGTGCTGTGGCGGCCGCATGATCGTAGTCGAGACCTTCCAGGCCGGATGCCAGCCCGGCCACGCGCCGACCATCAGGATCGACACGTCATGATGCCTGCAGCCTCCAACCACCGCGACGTCGGGCGCCTCTGTCGCTGGCCACGGGCCGGCCGCCACGGCGCTTGTCCGCAACGATACACTTCGCGCCGGATGCAGCCTCGCTCACCGGCGGATCGCAGAGGCCAATGCAGCCTGACCCGACAGTTCCACTCCATCGGCAGCCCACCCTGCTCTCTTCCGCGCCGTTCACCTCCCTCCTGCGGCCAGCCAACTACTGCGAAATCTCCATAGCGCTCGCCGCACCGTCAGTGCCCACCGCTCGCGGGTTCCTTCCCTGGAGGGTTTCGGACACCGGCCCCGGTGCCCGTGGTCGCCGTCGCGATGGGCCGGCATCCGAAACCCTTCACAAAGGCGGTCCTGGAGCCGACGCGTCCACCACGTCTCTTGTACCCCAGATAGCAGCCGAAGTTGTTGCACCGGCGAGAACTTCTGCGTCGTGCCAAGACCGGAATACTTAAGAGCATTAGGCTGGTCTTCAGGCATGGTCCCGACTTTAATGGCGGGGTGTCGATTTAATGGAGGTGCCCATGGCCAAGGAACTGAGCTACGAAGGTCAAGCGGCGGCCGGGTACGACGGTGGGTTCGCGCAAGTCACGACCCATTTCGCACCTTTCTTGCTGCGTGCGGCCCATATCACTCCGGGGATGCGCGTCCTCGACATTGCCACGGGCACTGGACTTGCGGCCGAAGCGGCCCTTAGCGTCGTCGGCTCGGTGGGCCACGTCACTGCCGCCGACCTTTCGCCGGCAATGGCCGAGAAGGCGCGTGCGCGCCTTGGCCAAGCAAGAAACGCATCGGTTACAGTAGAGGACGGGCAAGCGCTTTCATTTTTGGATGGAAGCTTCGATGCGGTAATGTGCAGTCTCGGGCTGATGTTTTTCCCTGACCCACAGCGCGGCCTCACCGAATTCCATCGCGTGCTTCGCCCCGGCGGACGCGCCGCTGTTTCAGTGGCCACAGTGCCAGAGCGGTCCTACAACACTCGCATTAACCTCGCCATTGCGCGCTATTTGCCATCGTTGGCGGAGGCTACCGCTCGAGTATTTTCACTTGGCGACGAGGTGAAATTGAAATCGCTATTTGAGGCCGCAAATTTCCGGGATGTCGAGATTACGACGGAAACTCGTAGCTTCGCGCTGCCTTCCTTTGACGCGTACTTCGCGCCCATCGAGCAAGGTGGGGGTCACTCCGGACAGGCATTCGTCTCCCTCCCTGACGCAGCCCGCCGTGCCGTGCGCGAGGAAGTACGGCGTGATCTTCGCGATACCGGCGGACCAATCGAGATAGAAGTGGAGTACAGGTTCGGAAGCGGGCGGCGATGACCGCGGCATGCCTTTGCACTCGTGCAAGTCAGCTTAGGGTCATGATTCCCCGTTCTGGCACCGACCGCGGCGCGGGGAACGTAACACTGTTCTCTGACGTGCCGGGCTGATGACCGGCACGGGGCAAGAGTGCCAGTTTGAGACCTGAGCGCTTGCAGCAATGTACGAGGTTGGCGCCGCCCAATCACTCACCCATCGTTCGTTGCCCCGCGTACGCGGCAAAAAGCAGGCAGGCCGTAGCGACGGGCACCGCGCCCGAGATCCTTGCCTATCATTCCCACGAACAGGACAGGCTAGTTGGGGGACGCGCGATCAATCCCGACTTCTTCGACCAGGGCAGCGGCATCCTTGCGCAGCAGCGCGATCTCGGCGAGCGGCAAAGCATCGGCCACGAACGTGCCCCAGCCACGCACGAAGTCCGATGCTGGCAGGTTCGGCACTACGGGATACGCGTAGAGCATGGTCGAATAGATTCGCTGCCCGACCTCGGACGTTAGGAACTCGATCAGGGCCATCGCGGCCACCTTGTTTGGCGCGTGCTTCATGAGGGCGACGCCAGAGATGCTGACATGACTGCCGCGCCCCTCGGCGTTGGGAAAGAGAATTTTGGTCGCCTCAGCCCATTGCTTCTGCTCCGTAAAGCTCCACGTCGTCTCCCCCATGTAATAGGTGTTGACCACGGCAAGATCGCAAATCCCGTCGTAGATGGCCTTGAGCTGCGCCCGATCATTGCCGTGCGGTCGTCGCGCCAGATTGTCTTTGAGCCCAATCAGCCAGCGCTTGGCCTCGCTGCGGCCATGGTGCGCAATCATCGAGGCGATGAGCGAGAGGTTGTAGGTATGCGCGGCGGGGCGGATACAGATCTTGCCGCGCCACTTAGGGTCAGCCAGCTCTTCGTAGGTGACAGTCTCTTGCGGAACGCGCGTTTTGGACGCGAAGACGACGCGCGCATGATTCGTAAGGCCTATCCAATGACCGTCAGGATCCCGGTAGTTCGGCGGTACGTGGCCCTCTATGGAGGATCCCTTGATCGGCTGTGTGATGCCTGCTTCTCGCGCCTGGATCAGCACTCCGAACTCCTCCGCCAGCAGCACATCGGCCGAACTTTGGCTGCCCTCCGAGGCGATTCTTTCGACCAGGCCCTCCTTTGCGTGCACCACTTTAATTCGGATGCCGCTGTTGGCTTCGAACCCCCTGAGCACCGCGGCGATGCGGAACGGCTCACGGTACGAGTAGAGCGTGACCTCGTTCTGAGCCTGGACTGAGCCAGAAACGAACGACAGTCCCATCATGACGACCGCCACGAAACGCACAGTCCCCCCAAGGCTATGAAATGTAGATGGCCTCATCGCTCAAGATTAAGGGCGACGCCGGGCGGCGCCGCTTAGGGTTTGAGCGTGGCGTGAACCGACGCTTAGCAGTTGGATTTGTGAAACGCTAGCTATTCGCGCCGCACCCCGACGCAAAACAGAAATTCCAGAATCGTGCTCAATCTCACATAAGGTTGGCCCAAACACGGTGGCTGCTCAATGTGGTGGGCGGCACGTTCGAAAGGGGCCAGATGCACTTGACCAAGTAGGTTTTCGCGTGGCCCCGGACGGTCGACCATTTGGTCGCCCATGTGCGGACAATATCTCAGATTGTGTTTTCCCGGCCACGTGCGGCGCGACCGAAAATGAGATACCACGACACTCGGCTCGTGTGCCAACCGATTTCGTGCAATGCTTGAGGGCATGCAGCGCACCTCAAGTGAGGTATGAGATTCTTATGCGATGTTGGACACCATGATTTGGCGAACTGTGGGCAGCCGAATGATAAGTCGGCTGCTTAGGACTTTAGTCGTTGCCGTGGCACTCGGCCTATTCGGGAGCAATATTGGCATCGCCCAGACATGCGGCACGGACTATCCGATCAAGGAGGGGGAAACTCTGGCCCAAATCGCGGCCCGCGTCTATGGCAACCCAACCCAATGGACGGTGATCTTCTACGCCAACCAGGACCGCCTAGGCGCCAACGTCACTCTGCTCATCCCCGGGCTTGTGCTCAAGTTGCCCTGCATCGGCGGTGCGCAGCCGCCGCCGGCCTTGCCCCCGGTCGCGACACCCACCCAGACGCCGAGCGAGGCGCCATTCATCATCTCGTCATTGCTGCGCCGGGTCGAGTTTCTCACCGCAGACGGCTTTGCGCCGTACACGGGTCGCTCGCTTGAGGGCGGCGGCATGCTCACCCAGGTCATCACCTCGGCCATGGGCCTCATCAAGGAGGAGGCGAAGGGACGCTTCGATTTCGGCATAGCATGGGTCAACGATTGGACAGCTCATTTGAATCCGTTGCTGTTGACACGAGCGTTCGATGTGGGGTTCCCCTGGGCGCGCCCAGACTGCGAGGGTGGAACACATTTCGATGAGAGTTCCCTGTTGCGGTGCCAGCGGTTCTTTTTCTCCGATCCGCTCTACGAGGTGATGACGACACTCTTTGTGCGTGGCAATTCGGGGATCAGGACGCTTCGCCGAGAAGATATGGTCAGAAAGGTGCTGTGCCGACCTGCCGGCTATCCCGTACACGAGCTGGACAAGGATGGCCGGAGCTGGGTGAAGGACGGCATCATCACGTTGGTTCGACCGCCATCCATTGATGAATGCTTCCGACTCCTGGACAATGGCACCGTCGACGCCGTGGTGGAAGCCGAGTTGGCAGGGCGCGAAAGCATCACCTCGCTCGGACTTGGCGAGAGAGTTCGCATGCTCGATCAGCCGCTGGCGCTGACGACTTACCACGTCTTGATTTCTAAATCGCATCCGCATGCGCGCACAATCCTCTACTACATAAACAGTTCGCTCGAGAAGCTGCGCGAGACGGGCGAGTATGATCGGATTGTCGAACGGCACCTAGTGCGCTTCTGGGAAGCGCAAAGCGCGCCGAGCGCGGGAATCGGTGCCATTCCCGCAGCAAGGCTAAAAGCAGTTCCAGCCGCGCCACCAAGTCGCGCTTCCGAGGGGGGCCCGCACTCGAAGGCGAAGACAGAGGACAAAAGATAGTGTGGGGTTCCCGTCACGACGAGCGTGCTGTTTTGGCCCTTGGTGGCCTATCGGTCTGAAGAAAGAGCTGGAACGATGTCAGCTCTTCCCTCAAGGCTTCCCGCTAGCTCCTCCGTACACGTCCGGGGTAAGAGTGCCAAAAACAGCCGTGAGCAGCTACGAAAAGATATAGTTATCGAGCAATTCTCCGTCCCTTACGCATGAACAGCTGCCGCCTCCCAACCCTCGATGATGATTAGTCAACTTGTGTACATTGTTCGCGGAATTTGGCGGCTGACGATTGGCGAGCTGCTGATGAAGGTGAGGCGTACATCGACAAGGGCGCTCACATGGCGAAGCCACTTCAAGACTTTTTGAGCTGCATCTCGTTGCGGCGCGCATACCCGCGTTCGGCCAGCCTCTGCGGGGTGACGAATAAGCGGATGGCGACGGCAACGCCAGGCTCCAGCACGGCGCGCTTCTCCCAGGGCAAGCTCAAAAATCCAAGAGGCAGAACGAGACCGTGAACCCCGGTCCGAACGCAATCAACAGGTGACGTCCCTTTGCGCCGACCGACAGGGTGCGCTCGAGAACGAACAGTGCCGTCGGCGACGACATGTTGCCGTATTCGGCAAGGATGTCCCAGGCGTGCTTGAGTGCATCGTGCGGCAATTCAAGGGCACCCTCGACGGCCTCGAGCACCTTGCGCCCGCCTGGATGCAGGATGACACCGTCGAGGTCGTCCAGCACCAGACCATGCCGAGCAAGGAAGCTATCCAAGGCGGGGCGGAGTTCGTGCCGCGCACATCTCGGGATGTCCGGACTCAAGACGACGCCGAAACCGTCGTCCTCGATCGACCAGCCCATCAAGTCTTCGGTCTGGCACCACATGTGCTCACCCGTGGCGACGACGCGGGCCAGCGGTTGGGCGCCATCCCGTCTCGACCCGCGTCGCAACAATACGCCGGCGGCGCCGTCACCGAACAATGCAGCCGAAATGTAATTCTTTATCGTGCGGTCGCTCGTTCGGCAGTTGATCGTGCATAGCTCGACGGCCAGGAACAGAACATTCCCCATCGGCAGCGAATGCGCCAACCGTGCACATCGCGCAAGGCCGGACACTCCACCAGCGCAGCCCAGGCCAAAGACCGGAAGCCGCTCCACGTCCACCGATAGATCCAGGCGATTGGCCAGCATGGCATCGAGGCTTGGAACGGCGAGACCGGTTGTCGAGACGGTAACAATGGCTTCAACCTCGCTCAGGGCGATGCCTGCTCGGTGGACGCATTGTCGCGCCACGTCTTCGAGAAGGTTGACCGCGGCCATTCGGAACATGGTGGCACGTGAGGACCAACCTTGTGCTCCCATGTGCCACTCCACCGGCACACAAGAGAAACGCGTCTTCACCCCTGTGTTCTGAAAAAGAGCTTGATGGGTGTGGAATTCAGGGGCGTTGGCAAGAATGATGTCGCGTGCCACGGCTTGGTCAATGCAATGCTCGGGCACCGCCGAGGCGATCCCGCAAATTTCAATACCTGGATGATCCGGTAGTGACTTGCTCATTTGGTAGTCGACAGCTGCCGCAGTCATTCTCTTGCAAGCTCCATCCGCATTGCGCCATAGAGTTCGTCCAGCGCATGGCCCAAGTTCGCTATGTGCTCGTCGTGCCCGAGATATTGCGGGTTCCGCCTGAGCCGGCTCCCACGGCGTTGATCGCCTCGTGCATGGCCTCCAGCACCGCCGGATGCTGGCCCATGCCGAGATAGTCGTTGGAGCACCACACCGTAACCTCGCTCGCGCCGTTTGCCGCTATATGCTCGGCCACCGGAAAGAAGCCGCGGCGGCGCCTCAAATCCGCGAAAACGCGATATCGACCTTCTCGATGAAGGGTTTGGAGTTGCTGCTGGAGCAATATGTCGAGATTCATGTCGACCTCTCATGCGTCCTTCCGGCACGAATGAAGAGTAGTCATTCGGCCTTCAGGCCGAGCTCGAGCGCCGCGGCCAAGATGCTTTCCGATGCTGCCGGGTCGTCCTTGAAGACCTCTAGTGCCTGGCGGGATGCTTCTGCCGCGACCTCTCTCTCACCAAGCACAATGCGAGACCGCATAAGGCGGATCCAGCCTTCGGCGTCTCGCGGAGAATCCTTTAGGCGGTTTGCGAGGCCATCGACCATCGACCGGATATGCGCGGGACGATCGCGCGGAGGCATCGCCTCGGGATTTTTCTCGCCGCCAGGTGCGGAGGACTTCGCTTTCGCCTCCTCGTACGAGAGCTTGAGCTGCTCGGAACTCGGATCGAGCTTTATCGCTCTCGCATACGCTGAAACTGCCTTTTCATAGTGCCCAGTATGAAAGTAGGACCAACCGAGCATGCGCCAGCCTCGCACATCCTCTGGCATGGTCTCGAGCCGGGCCGCCAGGCGTTCAATCATCGTGTTTACGTCGGGCAGCAGATTATCCGGCGTCGCCATAGGTCCCGGCTGTCTGGTTCCGGTGGATTGCGTGTAGTCCTTGAGACGCGCCAGCATCTCGGCGTCTCGTGAGAGCGAGGTCGTGTACCCCGGCCCGATCGCCTCGCGAGAATCCCTCAAACAGGAAGTAGCTGCGCCAACGCCCGCAACCAGCAAGCAAGCCATCATGATTGGGGCCAACAAGTTGCGATCACGCATGAGACTGCCTCGTATAGCTCCGAGCCCGAACCGCAGCCGGCGCCGCTATCAGGCGATCGGTCAAAACTTTCTCCTGACTTCGAAGCGGATGCCGAAGTTGTCTTCGGCACCCTCGACGATCTGGTAGGTGGCGTCCGCACGGAACAGCCACGCCCGGTTGATCGGAATTTGATAGCGCACACCGAAGCCGTACTGCGGTTTTGCGGCACCGATGCCGGCGATCGGAGTGCCGAAGGGCTGCACTGTGGCAACCTCGAAGAGGAGCTGCTGGTCCAGGTTGAAGAGGTATTGCAAGCCTAGCGCGCCGCCGTAGGCATTGGAGCCGGTGTCGTTGAGTTTCGGGTAGCCGGTGAGGGCGTCGGTCTCGAAGTTGATGCCGACGTTCTTCAGGATGCCCGCGTTGAATCCATCGACCAGGGGCTGAGGGTTGCCAAAGCCGACGAAGAAGTTTGCGTAGGGGATGAGCGTGCTCGGCAGGCTCGAAATCAGGCTGTTCTCGGAAATGATGGCAAAGCCTTCGTCGTTCTTGCCATTGCCGAAGTTCGCGAACAGGCGAGTGGAGTTCGAGATCGTGTTGGCATAGCGCTTGGTATAAGAGGCGGTCACGAAGTTCGTCAGCTGCCCCTCGATCGGCCTTTCGACACCCTGTAACAGGCCATACCCCGCTTCGATATAGCCCCCGAAGGCGTCGATGAACGTCGCGGTACCGAAGATGTTGGCGTTTCGCTTGTCCGCACCGAGGATTCCCGGGTTGTCCACGTTGTCGAACCCGGCGAAGAGGGTGACGTCGTAGTTTGACAGCCCCAGTTTTCGCGAGTTCTTCGCCGTGAGGCTCACCGCGCCGCCGAGAATTGCGTCGTTCGCCCAGATTCCGTTCTGCAGGAACAGGGGGAAGAGCCCCACAGTGAAGGGGAGGTCGAAACCGGACTCCTTGCCGGAAAAACCGGAATAGATGGAGCCGAGGTCGCCTTCGAAGAACAGCGTCTGGGGGTTGAGGTCGAACTCGCCGCTGAATCGTCCATCGGAATCGGCGCCACCGAACTCGAAGCGAGTGAACTTGTTGTTCTTCTGCAGCGGTGTGAAGAAGGCATGTATCCGTTCGGTGCCGGTGATCTTGAAGTCGACGTCGACGTTCAGCCGGGTGGCGATCTGCGCGACTTCCTTGCTATTGTTCTTGTTGAAGGCGACTGCCGTCCGCCAATCTCCGTAGATGGCGAGGCCTGGCAGCAAGGGGTTCAATTGGCCCAGGAGCGTGCTGCTCTCATTGTATGGGCCGGAGGTGTATTGCTGGCGGCCCAGCTCGATTGGCGGGCGTGGCGGCTCGACCGCAATCTTGGCGCCGTAAATGTCGACGTTCTTCTCGACATCGTAGGTGTTGTCGTACCGCGGGTCGGGAAGGAAAAGGTCATCCTTCTTGCGGTCCGATTTCTTGCTAGGTCCGGGCGCTGCCGGCTTTTCGCGTGCATCTGCAGGCGTGTCCTTGGGGGACGCGCCGACGTACTGCGGCTGGGCCTTGTCTTCCGCTTGATCGGTCCGGGCAGTGCCAGGCAGCACTCGGGTCAACCAGCCCCCGATCGCAAACTCGCTGCTGCCTTGAGCTGCCGCGGATACTGCAGTCGCGCCGGACATCACGAGGTAGCCCGCGGCTGCCAGCGCGATCGTGGCGGTCGTTGTCCTGGCGCGGTACAGAACACTGCGTTTTCTGTTACAGATCATTCGTCCGCTTTGCATCGTGGCTCAGGCGTGCAGCATGCGGCCGCGCACCGCTCGTTCGGACCTCTTGCAGGTCGCCGATCCACCCCCCTACTGCCTCACATCGAGTTCGATCGTGCTGACTTTGAAGCTCAGCATCCGCTCATTCATGCGCCGTTCCATTTCCCTGGTGGCACCGACGAAGCGCATGAAGTAGATCGGTTCGGCTCGGCTCCGCAGGCGGAAAGCGAGGCGGTATTTGCCTGCCCTCTTGATCGCGCTGCCCGGCACTCGGTACTTTGCCAACCTCTCACCCAGCGGCGGCAGCGAGTTATTCTCCATCCGGACTAACGGCGGGTGGTTGAGAACGGTGGTCGGGATCTGCGGCGGACGCAGATGCGGCAGCGGGTCGATGTCGAAATTCACCGGCAGGTACATCTCGCGGTCCGTTCCCTTGACGTTGGTGGTCAGGAACTTGGTCTGGAAATTCACCAACTGCTGGTCAGCCTTGATGCGGCCCGCGGCAACTTCCAGACTATGCAGATCGGCCATGTCCCCGTTGCTGTCGAGGTAGCCCGACTCCCAGATGTTCTTCCCGTCGGGATCGACGAGGGCGACGTTCACCCACAGCTGCGGCTGCGCGCCAAGGGAGCCAGACGGCAGGTTGTGTCCTGAGTTGAGGTTCTTGATCCTGTAGGAGAAGACCAGATCGCGGCCGACCTGCGGTTCGCTGTCCAGATAGGGACCCTCGACTTTGGTCCCGTTCTCCATGACCTGCCGCCTGAGCTCGTACCGCTCGTCGAGCTTGGCGAGATTCGCCTCGATGATTTGCCGGGCGTCTTCACGGTCGAGCTGATCGGCCCAGCGCTTGGGAAAGGTGACCTTGATCTTGCCGCGCGCGACCTTGTCTTCGAACTCGGCAGTGCCCCACCCGGCGCGCCAATCGAATTGCAGCCAGTCCTTGATGGTGAACGCCTGGGCCTTCGTGTTGTGAGGAAAGATGCCGGGGTGGGCGATCGAATATCCCGGGCCGATGAAGCGGTGATTGGAATGCTTGCGTCCCGGGTTGATTTCCTTGCCGCCGACCACGGCGGAGGGCGCCGTCGCATAGCCTTCGGGCTTTCCGGGGACCTTGCCCATGTGGCAGTCCTGGCAGGTGACGCCTGCTTTGCGTGCCGGGCTGTCGCGGTACTGATCCCAGACGATTTCCAGCTTGATGCCCAGGTTGACGGCCACCTGGTGACAGCTGACGCAGAACTCCGACTTGGTGAGCTGCGGGTTCGTCATCATGCCGTTGTGAATGTCCGTGCCCCGCCCGTCTTTGCTGGTCTTGACGGAGTACGTTTCCTTGTTGGCAATGATATCTTTGATGACGCTCTTTTCGCCGCTGCCGTAGACCGGTTCGAAGATCTTGCCCGGCTCGACCCGGCGCTCGCCGTTGACCTTCCCGTATTGCTCCTTGACGCGATGGCAGGTGATGCAGGTAACGCCCTCGCGCGAGATCTGGCTGCGCGCCCAAAGCGGCGTTTCGCGATTCTCGCCAAGTTGGGTGCCCACCTGCTGGTGGCAGCGTACGCAAAAGGTGCCGACCGTACCTTGCGTCAACTCCTGAAATTTCTGCTCGAACGCGTGGAACATCGGCGAGATCGACGAATAGGCGTGATTGGAGGAAGACCACTCTTCGTAGATCTGCTTATGGCATTGGCCGCATTGCGAAGCGGTGGGATAGCGGGAGAGGGTCTCCTCGTCGACCGCAGGAATGGGAGGTTCTTTGTCCTTCTGGGCCCTTGCTGCTGCTGTGAGAACTGAGATCTCGCCCTTGACGGCCGCCTTTGTGCCCTCGGGCAGCGTCTGCGTACCGCCGGTTTTCCCGGTCGCTCCTGTATTTTGGGCCAGTCTCAATCTCGTCTCGGCCGTTGCGTTGTGCGGCTGCCGAGCCTCGCCAAACCCGGCAACAGCATTCTGGCCAAGCAATGCTGTGTGACCCAGTATGGCGATCGCGACAGCAAAGGAACGCACTGCGTTGCGCATTATCCTCTTCCCCCCCTCAGGTTCGGGGGGCATAGCGACTTGTGTTGCCCTGGCGAAACCGGCGCTCGGCCACGGGCGGGGAACCCGTTTGCAGGGCACGCATCTTGCGAAATTACCCTTTCGTTGATCGGAAACCTTGCGGGCCGACCCTCCTTCGATATATTCAGCACCTCAAGCGATAATGGGCTCAGTGAGTACAAGCGGCCCCGCCCAAATGCACGCCTCGTCCGTATTGCCGTCATTATCACCTCACGGCGCACCTACGCCTTGTCGAACTGCGGCAAACGGTTCTCCTTCGCCGGCCAACACGACGTGAGATGACCGACGCGTGGCGTGCGCGATCGAATAACGATCGCGGCCCTCGAGACCGAAACCGCCTACGAATTGGAGCGTGATCCCTACGGACCGTCACGAGCGCGCAAGGCGACCGACCCTATCCCAGGACCTCAAGTTCGGGTGTCTGGGAGGTTTGGGAACCTGAAGGATTCCATTCCCGTGCTGGCCGAAGCGTAACTTTACGCTATCTGCTGATCATGTCCCTATTCCCCCTGAGCGCTGCGCCAAAGTCCCCCGCGTAGAGCTCAATATCGAAAGACGAGCGGCGAAAGAGAGATCCCGCTTCCCGCTGCTTCCCTTCGATGGAATTGATTGTCGGCGTGCGGGTGTGTTTAAATTGCGGCGCGCGCTGGAAAAAACAATGGCCGCAGATCACAAACGATTACCAATTTGAAATAGTCTCAATGTGGGTAGTTTGGTGTCTTAGCCGTGATGCTCTGTCATGCGACTGTCTCTCTTCACTGAAAACGGCGGGGCACGCCGAGCCAGCGATCTTCCGATGAAGGCATCCCGATCGCCGCCGCCCTCCAGAATCGAGTCGCGAGAGAGCTGCCCGAGACAAGGGGCGGGGGTATGGAAGAATCGGAGCGCTCCTTCTGCCGATGCTGAAAGCGCTCTCTAGCCAGATTGTCTCCCTCTTTTCGCCCCATACGCTTGGTTAGCATCCGAGGAGGCGCGAGCGGGGGCAGTTGCGCGCAACCAGTCGTGCATGGAGGAATCTGAAGGCCTCCGGGACCAGAAATGGCCAGAAGTTACCAAGTCACTCTCAATGGCCATAGCATTTCGGCGCGCCGCGGCGAGCTTTTGCTGGATGCTGCCCTGAGGAACGGCATCGACTTGCCCAATGATTGCCGCGCCGGCCATTGCGGCACTTGCTGCGTGCGGTTGGTATCCGGCAACATGCTGGGCGGCCAGGGTTGCGAGCCGGGCATCGTGCACGCCTGCCAGTGCCGGATCATCGGCGATGCGGCGATCGAGACGAACCACCCGTCAGGTGTTCGCACTGTTGAAGGCGTGCTGAACTCGTTACGATCTCTGTCCTCGGAGGTGATCGAAGTCGGCATCAGGTTGGGCGGCGCGCTGCCATACCATGCGGGCCAATACGCTCAGGTGCGCTTCAAGGGCTATCCGAGCCGTCCCTTCAGCATCACCCATCCCTTGAGCGGTAATCCGGGGAGCGGATTGGTTTGGTTCCACGTCCGGCGCATGGAACGTGGGCGTGTCACTTCATCGCTCGGAAAGCGCATCAAGCCGGGTCATCGAGTGAAGCTGGTCGGACCCTACGGATCGGCCCACTTCCGGCCCAACCTCGACAGTCGCCTGATTCTGGTTG
>Ga0209382_10003719_pt1 | contig 20945 bp, 15 predicted proteins | sample SoiMetdeltSBSDD5_FD_187599 | JGI IMG/M metagenome (GOLD analysis project Ga0209382, IMG submission 187599) | Bulk soil microbial communities from a Populus tree surrounding site in Tennessee, USA - Soil MetaG P. deltoides SBSDD5 (SPAdes) (version 2) | ecosystem: Environmental > Terrestrial >... | reverse complement strand
CGCGCAGAAGCAGGAAGGATGGGACCTGCTGAAAGTCCATCCCGGCCTCACGCGCGACGAGTACGACGCGATGGCGAAGACCGCGCGCGAGGAACGGATCCGCTTCGGCGGGCATGTGCCGGCCGAGGTGGGGCTCGAGCACGCGATCGAGATGGGGCAGGAGACGTTCGATCACATCGACGGCTACGCCGAGTTGCTCGACGCGGACAAAGGTCCGGTCGACGAGAAGAAACTCGCCGCTATCGTGAAGAAGTCGAAGGACGCGAATGTGTGGATCGTGCCGACGTCCGCGTTGTGGGAAGTGCTCTTCAACACGATTCCGCTGGAGACGCTGCAGGCCTACGCGGAACTGAAGTACGTGCCTCAGGCCGCGGTGGACCAGTGGTCGAAGGCGTACAACGATCGCCTGGCGCAGACGCCGCGCGAGGCCGCGAAGAACGTCATCGCCGCACGCGTGCGCATCCTCCGCGCGCTGCACGAAGGCGGCGTGAAGATCCTCATGGGCACAGATGCGCCGCAGCAGTTCAGCGTGCCGGGGTTTTCGCTGCACCGCGAGCTCCTGCGTATGCGAGAAGCGGGGATGTCGCCCTACGAGATCCTGAAGACCGGGACGGTGAACGTCGGGCAGTACTTCTCGAAGCAGGATTCGTTTGGCGCGATCGAGCGCGGCCGCCGCGCGGATCTCGTGCTCGTCGACGCGAATCCGCTCGTGGACATCACGAATGTGGCGAAGATCTCGGGTGTGATGGTGCGCGGACGCTGGCTGTCGCGCGCGGACCTCGACGCGGGACTGGCGAAGATCGAGGCGAAACACAAGAGGTAATTGTGGAGTGCGCGAGTGCGGCAACTGGTGTTGCCGTACTCCACATGGCATTCTCGATGGCATGGCGGATCGACAGCCGAAGGTGATCCTTACCGTAGCCGCGGCAATCGACGACGGAGCCGCAAGACGATTCCTCACCGAGCAGCGGGTTCCTCACGAAGTCGTATCGTTCGGGAGCGGCTCAATCGAGGACTGGCTTGAGGAAGTGATGAAGCGCGGCAGCGCAGACGATGTCGCGATCTTGATCGTGCCGGCGACGGCGTTCGATGCTCCGGGGCCGCTTTCTTCAATCAGGAGTGCAAAGCGGCTTCCCGCGGAGATCGCGATCCCGACGAAGCGAATCGTGGTCCTCAGCGTTCCGTCTCCATTCTCCGAGGACGCCCTCAGCGCACATCTCGAGGCTGCCCGACCGATCGCAACGGAAGTGTTGTCGTTCCGGGGCGGCGACAATGATGCGCTCCTGGCGATTCTGCGCGAGAAAACCTCCGCATTCATCGGAACGCTGCCGCCCCCTTCCGTCCTCGAAGCGGGCGTGGCCTCGAGCGGCGTCGCGGACGAGGCGAGCGAGATCGATTCCCTCGGGTTCGGGCCATACGTCCACGCGGTCGCGGAGTTCCTGAAGCATCCGGAGACGCCGGCGCCGCTGACGATGTCGATCGAGGGTCCGTGGGGCTCGGGCAAGTCGTCCTTCATGCGTCAGCTCGAGGCGGAACTGAAGCCGCAGTTTCGGACCATCCGCTTCAATGCGTGGCGGCACGAGAAGGCGGAAGAGCTCTGGGCGGCGTTCGCCCTGCACTTCATCGAGCACATCAAGCCGAAGAAACGGCTCGCGCGATGGCGCAGCGATGCACGTCTGTTCTGGAGACAATTCGATCTCGCTTCCGGCTGGCCCGATCTCATTCGTGTGTTCACGTGGTTCCTCGCGCTCGCCTGCGCGAGCATCACCCTCATCACGATGACGGTGGTGCTCGGCCCGCGCGCGCTGACTTGGTTCGCAACCGCGACGGAAAAAGACTCGCTGACACAGATGCTCGAGCGATGGCTCGGCCCCGTTCTCGGTGCGGGTGGCTGGCTCGCGGCCGCCGGTGCGCTTGCAGCGCTCTGGCAGAAATTCTTCCGAAACGTGAAAAGCCCGCTCGAGATCGATCTCGGGAAATACCTGAGACGTCCCGACTACGAGGCGAGGCAGGCGTTCCTGGAGCGATTCCAGAACGACCTCAGCGACGCGACCGACGTTTATCTCGATGACCGAAAGAAGGTCTTCGTCTTCATCGACGATCTCGATCGATGCGAGCTGCCACAGGCGGCGGAGCTGATGCGCGCGATCAATCTCATGCTCAGCGACAGCGGTCCGATCGTGTTCATCATCGGGATGGATCGCGAGAAGATCGCCGCGGCGCTGGCCGTCAAGCACGAGAAGCTGTTCCCGTATCTGACGACCGAAGCACCGCGCAAGATTGCCGATGACGAGATCGCCGATTCGCTTCAGGGACTCTTCTTCGGTTACGGCTTCATCGAGAAATTCATTCAGATCCCGTTTGCCGTTCCGGAGCCGACGGACATCAACATCGATATCTTCCTGGCGAGTCTTCGCCCGAAGCAGGCATCGCCCGCGCAAAAGCAATCGAGCTCGGACGAGCCGCAATCGAGAGATGGCGGCGCGGCGTCGAGAGCGCAACCCACGACCGATACGTCGGCCGGCGCGTCACCACCGCCGAAGCTTCACGAGTTCATCCGGCGTCTCGACACGGAATCCCACGAGTTCGCGAAATTGGTCAAGATCGCTGCCCCGGCCCTCGGCAACAATCCCCGGCGCATCAAGCAGTTCATCAACATCTTCCGCCTGCGGGTTCTGATCGCGTTCGAAACCGGCCTCTTCATCGCACCGATCGATACGCCGCTCTTCGAGCGCCTCACGCTGCAGAAGCTCGCGAAATTCGTTGCCATCGAGCTGCGATGGCCGCTTCTTCTCGCTCATCTCGACAACGAGCCCGACTTGATCCGTAATCTCGAGAACGTCGCATTGAACACGACCCCCTCCGCATCGCAGAAGACGTTCCGTGTCGACTACTGGAGCCGCAAACCCGAGCTGATGATGCTCCTGCGCGCAGGATTCGATGCGAAAGGAACCGTGATAGAGGGAGAGATCTCCGACTGGCTGGTCGGCCTTATCGACATCGCGAAGCTCACTCGCGTGTCGGTCAGGCAGCCGAGTCCTGCGGCCGTCGACGTCGACGTGGCCGCCCGGCTACAGGCCATCGATTTTCTTTACCTGACGGACGACCACGACCGAGCGGTCGAACAACTGCTGCCTCTCCTCCCGTTCGCGGAGCGTGAGCCGGAGATCTTTCTTCAACTCGGATATCACCTTCTGTGGAGCGATCCGAAAGGGGCGGTCGAGTATCTGCGCCAAGGCCTCCGCCTGAGGCCCGATTCCGCGGCCGGCTACTTCAATCTCGCTTGCGGCGAGGCGCAGCTCGGACAGCGGAAGGAGGCCCTCCGCGATCTTCGCGGAGCCGTGAAGCGGAATCCTTCCTACGCCATTCGCGCGCGCGAGCTTGTCGGTGAGGACTTCACGGGGCTGGCAAGCGATCCCGAGTTTCTCTCGATCATTGGAATCAGTGGACAACCGACTTGATGCTCCGGTGTATCGTGCCTTGCACACGGAGGAATGCATGGCCTTTGATGTCGAGGAAGCCGCGGCGAATGACAAGGTCTCGCCGTTCGTCGAGGATTTCATGGCCGAGGTGAAGGCGCGGAATCCCGCCGAGCCGGAGTTTCATCAGGCCGTGTTCGAGGTCGCGCAATCCGTCGGTATCGTGCTCGAGCGGCATCCCGAATACCGCGCCGCGCGCATTCTCGAGCGCATGGTCGAGGCCGAGCGGATCATCATCTTCCGCGTCCCGTGGCTCGATGACCGCGGCGAGATCCGCGTCAACCGCGGCTTCCGCATCCAGATGAATACCGCCCTCGGACCCTCCAAAGGCGGCCTGCGATTCCATCCGTCGGTCAATCTCGGCATCCTCAAGTTCCTCGCCTTCGAGCAGGTCTTCAAGAACAGCCTCACCACGCTGCCGATGGGCGGCGGCAAGGGCGGCTCGGACTTCGATCCGAAGGGCAAGAGCAACAACGAGATCATGCGCTTCTGCCAGGCGTTCATGGCCGAGCTCTTCCGCCACATCGGGGCGGACACCGACGTGCCCGCGGGCGACATCGGCGTGGGCGGACGCGAGATCGGATTCCTCTTCGGAATGTACAAGAAGCTCCGCAACGAGTTCACGGGCGTGCTCACCGGCAAGGGCCTGAATTGGGGCGGGTCGCTCATCCGTCCCGAGGCGACCGGCTACGGCGCGGTGTACTTCGCGGCGGAGATGCTCGCGACGCGCGGGAAGTCGCTCGACGGCAAGACCTGTCTCGTCTCCGGCAGCGGCAACGTCGCACAGTACACCGTCGAAAAGATTCTCGACCTCGGCGGCAAGGTCGTCACGCTCTCCGACTCGGCCGGCTTCGTCTACGACGAGTCGGGCATCGATCGCGAGAAACTGAACTGGGTCATGACGCTGAAGAACGTCCGCCGCGGCCGCATCGCCGAATACGCGGAGCAATTCAAGGAAGCGACGTACGTTTCGCTGAAGGACGGCGCGGATCACAATCCGCTGTGGGACATCAAAGCCGACTGCGCGTTCCCGAGCGCGACGCAGAATGAGATCAACGCGAACGACGCGGCGAATCTGCTGAAGAACGGCGTGTACGTCGTCGCCGAGGGATCGAACATGCCGACCACGCCTGCGGGCGTGAATCGCTTCGTCGATGCCGGGATTCTCTACGGGCCGGGCAAGGCCGCGAACGCCGGCGGCGTCGCGACGTCGGGTCTGGAGATGAGTCAGAACAGCATGCGCATGTCTTGGTCGCGCGAGGAAGTGGACGAGAAGCTGCGAGGAATCATGCGGCGCATCCACCGGACCTGCGTCGAGACCTCCGAACGCTTCGGCACGCCGGGCAACTACGTGAACGGCGCGAACATCGGCGGCTTCCTGAAGGTGGCCGATGCGATGATGGACCAGGGAGTGGTGTGATTTGGAGTGCGGAGGCAGCGCCTCCGCTTTGATATTCGCGCGAATGGGAAAGCGGAGGCGCTGCCTCCGCACTCCAAACTATGCACGAGGATTTCCATCAGCTCGAGCGGCGGCGCATCCGCGACATCCTTCTCGTCTCCAGCCTCTTCGACTTCTACCTCTTCGAGGAAGAAGGCCTGCTCTACGAGCAGATCCAGAGCGAGTACCACGGCTTCCATCTCTCGCACACGCCTGAGCTCACGCGCATCTCCAGCGGCGCGGAAGCGCTGAAGCTGCTCGAACGCGGCGAGCGCTTCGATCTGATCATCACCACGCTGCACATCGATGACATGACGCCGCAGCGTCTCGCGCGCGAGATCCGCGCGAAGAACGAGAAAATCCCGGTCGTCCTTCTCGCCTACGACAAGCGCGAGCTCTCCGATCTCATCACCCATCACGGCGTCGCCGACTTCGACCGCGTCTTCATCTGGCAGGGCGACTTCCGTCTGCTCATCGCCATCATCAAGAACTTGGAGGACGAGCTGAACGTCGCCGAGGACACGTCGCGCTTCGGCGTGCAGGTCATCCTCGTCAACGAAGACAGCGTGCGGTACACGTCGTTCTTCCTGCCGCTGCTGTACTCGGAAGTCATGAGCCATTCGCAGAGCCTCATGTCCGAGGGACTGAATCCCGCGCATCGCGCGCTGCGGATGCGCGCGCGGCCGAAGATCCTTCTTTCCTCGACGTGGGAGAAGGCGATGGGCTACCTCGAGCAATACGAGGGCTCGGTGATCGGCGTGATCACTGACGCCGGCTTCACGCGTGGTGGCGTGCACGATGCGCGCGCAGGCATCGCCTTCACGCGGCAGGTGAAACAGCGCTTCTGGGACATCCCGGTCCTGCTGCAGTCGACGAATCCCGCGCTCGCGGGCGAAGCGCACGCCGCGGGAGCGATGTTCCTCGCGAAAGGCTCGCCCACATTGCGGGAGGACGTGGGCAGGTTCCTGCGCGACTACTTCGGCTTCGGCGATTTCGTCTTCCGCGGCGCCGACGGAGCGGAAGTTGGACGCGCGACGGATTTGAAATCGCTCGAAGAGCAGCTTCACGTCGTTCCTGACGAAAGCCTGCTGCAGCACGCCTCCCGCAACGACTTCTCGAACTGGTTCAAGGCGCGGACGGAGTTTCAGCTCGCGGAGCGTCTGCGTCCGCGCAAGGTTTCGGATTACGCGTCCGTCACGGAGATGCGCGCGGACATCATCCGGCAGTTGCACGAGCATCGCGCGTTGCGGCAGCGCGGCATGCTCACGATGTTCTCGAGCGCGAGCTTCGATCCCGCGAGCTCGTTCGCGCGCACGGGCGGTGGCTCGGTCGGCGGGAAAGCGCGCGGCCTCGCGTTCCTCAACACGCTGCTGTCGATCGAGAACCTGCGCGGGCGATTCGAAGGACTGGACATAGAAGTGCCCGCGGGACTGGTGATTGGCACGGACGTCTTCGATCAATTCCTGCGCGACAACGATCTGCGCTCGTTCGCGCTGAACGCATCGAGTGACGTCGAGATCATGCAGCGCTTCATCGCCGCGCCGCACTTTCCGCGGGAGGCGGTCGATCGCCTGAGGGAGCTCCGCGAACTGATTCCCGAGCCGCTCGCGGTGCGGTCGTCGAGTCTGCTCGAAGACACGCAGTTCCATCCGTTCGCCGGGATCTATCAGACGTACATGATCCCGAATCGCAGTCTCGACGAGCTGCTGACGGCGATCAAGCGCGTGTACGCCTCGACGTTTTACCGCGCCGCGCGCGACTACATCAAAGTGACTTCACTGCGCGTCGAGGACGAGAAGATGGCGGTGATCGTCCAGCGCATGGTCGGCGCGCCGCGCGGGGAGCGGTTCTATCCGGAGATCTCCGGCGTCGCCCGCTCGTACAACTTCTATCCCGCCGGTCCGCAGAAGCCGGAGGACGGAATCGTCTCGGTCGCGCTGGGCCTCGGCCGAACGATCGTCGAAGGCGGCGCCACGGTGCGCTTCTGCCCGAAGTACCCCGATCACATGCAGCAGTTTCTGCGGGAGACGCAGCGGATGTTCTACGCGTTGGAAATGGGACAAATAGGACAAATAGGACCCATAGGACATATAGGTCCTATTCGTCCTATCCGTCCTATTAGTCCTATCTCCATCGAAGACGAGCGAATCGTCCCCTTCGATCTAAAAACTGCCGAAGACGACAACACCCTCCACTGGGTCGCCTCCACTTACTCCGCCGAGAACGACGCCCTGTACGACGGCATCTCTCGCGCTGGCACGCGCGTGGTCACGTTCGCGCCGATCCTTCGTCATCGCCTGATCCCTCTCGCGGAGGCGCTCGATGAGCTGTGCAGGATCGGCACGCGCGGCATCGGCACGCCCGTCGAGATCGAGTTCGCGGTCGATCTCTCCGGCGAGTCGAAGAAGCTCGGCCTCCTGCAGATGCGTCCTCTCGTCCTGAGCCGCGAGATGGACGAGCTGAATCTCTCCGACATTCCGACGGAGCGGCTGATCTGCCAGAGCGATCAGGTCCTCGGGCACGGCGTGATCAACGACCTGCGCGACATCGTCGTCGTTGGCATCGACACGTTCCAGCGCTCGCGCAGTCACGACGCCGCGCGCGAGGTGGCGAAGATCAACGCACGCCTCCTCGACGAGCAGCGCGGCTATCTCCTGATCGGCCCCGGCCGCTGGGGAAGTCTCGACCCGCTCCTGGGCATCCCGGTGAAGTGGGATCAGATCTGCGGCGCGCGCGCGATCGTCGAAGCAGGCTTCCGCGATCTGAGTATCGACCCGTCGCAAGGATCGCATTTCTTCCAGAACCTCACCGCGTTCCAGGTCGGCTACTTCTCGGTGAGTCCGCGCGTGCGCAACAGCTTCGTCGACTGGGAATGGCTCGCCGCGCAACACGCGATCCACGAGACGCCGCTGGTGCGCCACATCCGTCTCGACGATGGGGTGACGGTGAAGATGAACGGACGCGAGCGTCGCGGCGTAATTCTGAAAGCAGCGATGAACGATGAGCGATGAACGATGAACCGGGCGGCGGGGCTCATCGCTCATCGTTCATCACTCATCACTCGTTTCGGCGACAATGCGTCATGCTCGATCGTCAGACTTACGTGGTCAAAGAACGCGTCGGCTTCATGAAACTCGCGAGCACGTACGATCTGCTCGACCCGAACTCGGGCGCGCCGATCGGCATCGCGGTGGAAGAGCCGCCGGGCATAGTGAAGTACCTGCGGCTGCTCGTGAACAACAAGTGGCTGCCGACGGTCGTGAACGTGTACGAGCGCGAAGGCGGTCCGGCAGTGCTGACGATCCAGCGCGGCGTGGCGCTGTTCCGTCCGAAGGTGCACGTGACCGCCGGCGGCCAACCGCTCGGCTACTTCCGCGCGAAGGCGATCTCGATCGGTCCGTCGTTCCGCATGTTCGACATGCAGGATCGCGAGATCGGCTCGGTGAAAGGCGACTGGAAGGGCTGGAACTTTCAGCTCCTCGGAGCGCAGGGCGAGGAGCTCGGCCGCGTGACGAAGAAATGGGCCGGCCTCGGCAAGGAGCTCTTCACGACCGCGGACACTTACGTGATCAGCCTGACCGACACACGCCGCGAGTCCGCGCAGTTGCTGCTCGCCGCGGGTTTGGCGATCGATACAGTGTTCAAAGAAAAAGATGAATGAGTTCGCCGCGCTCTATCGCTCCGTGGTGCGCTTCCGCCGCGCGTCGCGCGAGCTCGAGCCGCTGCTGCACGACGTGTACGCGGCGTTCGGCGACGACAACACATTGCGCGCGGCTCTCGAACGGTTGCTGATCTTTCTCGCGAGTGCCGAGGGTCGTACCGACGCGAACTGTTCGGTCACGGATCAATTCGTCTCCGCGTGCGACGAGCGTTGGCGCGGCTCGGCGCTTGCGCCGATCCTCGAGGACATGGGCGGCACGCTGCACGATGCGATTCACGCGGAGAACATCGCGCGCACGTTCGAGGCGACGCCTGAGCAGTTGCTCGAGCGCGTGCGAAAGTTCACAGCAGAGCGCTAACCAAACCTCCACTGCTGCGTAATTACCGGTGGAGGACATGTTCATGCGCAAGCTTGCTGCTGTGCTGCTGATCTTCGTCGCATTCGCATCGTACGCGGACAAACAGAAGGCATCGAAGTCGAAGGACAAGCGCTTCGAAGCCATCGAGGTGCAGGCCTCTTCGGTCACCGGAAACTATCGCGGTCCCGCGGAGTCATACGGCCTCGTCCTCGAGCTCTCGCAGGATGGATCGCTGCGCGGGAACTACGTCGAGATGGGCCGCGTGGCCGTCCTCAACAACATCGCGTTGAAAGGATCGGAGTTCACCGCGCGCGCCAGCTTCGACGACGGTAGCTCGCGAACGATCACCGGCTCCTTCGCGAACCGCATCCTGAACGGGACGAGCGCGTTCGGCCTCCGGATGCGTGAAGTGCCGGTCGACGGGTTCGGCCAGATCGACACGTTCTTCGAGCGGTTTTGAAACGTAGGGCGGGGCGGGCTGAAGCCCGCCCTACGTCACGACATCCAGTTCACGCCCGCTTCCTTGTTCCACTTCGTGGTCATCTTCTTCGACCGCGTCCAGAGCTCGATCGAGCCGCGGCCGGTGATGTCGCCGACGCCGAACTTCGAGTCGTTCCAGCCGCCGAAGCCGAACGGCTCGCGGGGCACGGGCACGCCGACGTTCACGCCGACCATGCCGGCGCTCGCTTTCTCCATCACGTACCGCGCGACGGCGCCGCTCTCGGTGAACACCGAAGCGGCGTTGCCGTAGGGCGAGCGCTGTTGCACGCTCACGGCTTCCTCGACGCTGTTCGCGCGGATGATCACCATCACCGGTCCGAAGATCTCTTCCTGCGCGATGCGCATGTCCGGCGTGACGTGATCGATGAGCGTCGGTCCGACGTAGTAGCCGCTCTCTCTGCCCGGCACGGTGTACCCGCGCCCATCGACGAGCACCTTCGCGCCCGCCTCCTCCGCCTCGGTGATGTAGCGCTCGATGCGCTCCTTCGCAGCCTTCGAGATGACGGGACCGATATGGACGCCCGGGACCATGCCGCGGACGATGCCGGCCATGCGATCGACGATGTGGTCCGTCGCGCCGACGGCCATCATCACGCTCGCGGCCATGCAGCGCTGTCCCGCGCAGCCGGACATCGATGCCACGACGTTGTTCGAGGTCATGTCCGGCTCCGCGTCCGGCATGACGATGAGGTGATTCTTCGCTCCGCCGAGGGCCAGGACGCGCTTGAGATTCGCGGAGCCGCGGCGGTAGACGATCTTCGCCACGGTCGTCGAGCCGACGAAGCTGATCGTGTCGATGAACGGGTGATCGCAGATCGCCTCGACCGTCTCCTGCCCGCCGTGCACGACATTCAGCACGCCGTCGGGAAGGCCCGCTTCCTTGAGCAGCTCGGCGATGCGTCCGCTGCTGAGCGGCACCTGCTCGGACGGTTTGAGGATCATGCAGTTGCCGAGGCCGATCGCGTTGGGGATCGTCCAGTTCGGGACCATGTTCGGGAAGTTGAACGGCGTGATCGACGCGACGACGCCGACGGGATAGCGCTCGACGCGGCATTCGACGCCGCGCGAGACTTCGAGCACTTCACCCGGCACGATCTGCGGCAGTGAGCACGCGAACTCGCAGAGCTCCGCGGACTTGAGCACTTCCGCCGCGCCCTCGCTTTTGACCTTGCCGTTCTCCTCGGTCACCAGCGCCGCGAGCTCGTCGATGTGTTTCTCGAGCAGCGCCTTGTAGCGATAGAAGACCTGCACGCGCTCCTTGATCGGCGTCGCGCTCCAGGCCGGAAAGGCCTTGCGCGCCGCATCGACCGCGCGGTCGATCTCGGTCATGCCCGACAACGGCACGCGCGAGATGACGGTCCCGTTCGCGGGATTGGTGACGTCGAGCATCGCGCGGTCGGATGCGTCGACGAACGTGCCGCCGATGTAATTGCGGACGTCGGGGTGGTGGGTGGGGGTGGTCTGTTCGAGGACGGACATGAGTTGCCTCCGGTTGGTGTGCCGGACATCTTACATGTGGAGTGCGGAGGCAGCGCCTCCGCTTTCGTATTCGCGCGGATGAGAAAGCGGAGGCGTTGCCTCCGCACTCCACAACACTCCGCGTTCACAGCGTCCCGTGTTCGCAGCCCGTCACCGTCGCCCCCGGCGCGGCGATCACTGTCGGATCGAGCCACGCGTCGCCGGCGCTGAAGCACTGGATCGTGCCGGCGACCTCGGTGTCATCCGTCACGAGGATGCGTCCGAATTGCAACGCGTCCGTCCCCATGATCCGGCTCGGCAAGGCGGGGTCCACATCGAACGCCGCGTTCGCGTAGAGGTACCCGAAGGCGTGGATGACGTTGCGGCTCGGGCCCTGGCCCGGCTGGCCCGTCGCGAGCTGGCGCGCGCCGTACACCCCGATCACCGCGCGATCCGAGGCGTCGACCTGTCCTGTGAAATCGCCGGCGCCGTAGAGATACGCCACCCCGCCGCTGAACGCCTGCGCCGCGCGCCCGGTCGCCTGCATGGAGCACGGATGTGCGGAGACCTCGGAGATGCAGTCGATGTCGGCGTACGAGTTGTTGATCGCGCGGACTCCGAGACGTTGCGTTACGGTGGAACGAAGCAGCGACAGGAGACTGCCGTTGTTCGCTGTCGCCGCCCAGCCGATGTTGCTCGTGAAGTCGCAGCCGTGGCAGAAGAAGCTCGCGTCACGGTTCGTGAGCACGCAGTTGCGATTGTTGTTCGCCATCGCGAGATTCGTCGCGTCGAGGAAGCTGTGAGTGGTGGCCTGGATCGCGTTTCCGCCGAGCGTGGGCGCGGTGATGTTGTTGTTGTTCGCGACGCAGTTCACCAAGCTCACGAACGAGTCGAGCAGCAGCAGCGCGGTGCCGGGGTTGTTGCTGAGCGACAGGTTCTCGACGCGCGAGTTGTTCGAGTCCTGGAAGACCAGCGCCGGCGCCGTGTTCGGGCTCTGCAGGCCGTCGCTTGCCGCGCTGAGACCGTGCAGCGTCACGTCGCGATTCTCGATGCGCACGTTCTCGATGCACACACCGCGGATCTCGACGACGATCGCGCCGCTGTTCTTGTCGATCGCCTCCTGCACGCTGTCGCCTTTCGTGCAGTCGACGTCGATCGTCTTCGTCTCCGCCGTGGCCGCGACACGCGCCGGTGGCCGCCGCGCCAGACCCTCGGACTTCAACTCCTGCCATCGATCGGACGCATACGCGGGAGCACTCAAAAGGACCAGGAACACGAGTCCTCTACGGAACATGGGGAACCCTCCTCTCTTTCGGATGGAGTCCAATCTAGGTTCCGCCGGCGTCCGTGACTACGCAATTGTGGAGTGGCCCGATTTGTCCGATCATCGTCCCCACCGACGCCCGCGGCGGACCGACAATGCCACCATGGATAAAGCAATGAACAACGCACTGCTGGTGATCGACATTCAGGATTCCTTCAAGATCAGTCCCGCGCGCTGGGCGTCGCGCAACAACCCGCGCTTCGAGGAGAACGTGACGGAGCTGATCGCGCGGTTCCGCGACGCGGGGCGGCCGGTGATTTTCGTGCTGCACAATGATTCCGACCCGGGATTCCGCCCGGGCGATCCGGAAGTGCGGCTGATGTCTTTTCTCGACCGTCGCGAGAGCGAGCCGTTGATCTTGAAGAACACGCGCAACGCGTTCACGAGCACGGATCTGCAGGCGCGCCTCGACGCCCTCGGCGTGCGGCGCGTGGCCGTGTGCGGTATCTCGACGGAACAATGCTGCGAGACGACCACGCGCGTCGCCGCGGACCTCGGATTCGAAGTCGATTTCGTCACCGAGGCGACGGCGACGTTCCCGATCGGGAGGCTGTCGACCGACGCGATCGTCGAGCGCACTGAAGCCGTGCTGCGCGGACGGTTTGCTCGCATCGCGACCGTGGGGGACGTATTCGCGACGTAGTCTTTCTCGTGCTGCCCGAGGTCGAAGTGCTCGACCTCGCGGGACCGCTGCAAGCGTTCTCGGAGGCGAAGCGCTACCGCACGCGCCTCTGCGCGACGCGCGAGCGCATCCGCTCGCATCAGGGCATCGTCTTCGCCGACCTCGAGCCGTTGCCGGACGTGTCCGCGGAGTCGCTGGTCGTCGTGCCGGGGATGCCGTACGCCGAGACAGAGCGGATCGAGCGGCGCGTGACGAAGTGGCTCGCGCAGGCGGCGGAGAGCGGCGCGCACATCGCGTCGGTGTGCACGGGCGCGTTCGCGCTCGGCGAGGCGGGTCTGCTCGACGGACGCCGCTGCACGACGCACTGGTCGCGCACGAAAGAGCTGGCGAGGCGCTTTCGCAAAGCGCGCGTGCTCGAGGATCGTCTGTTCGTGACGGACGGGAACATCACCACGAGCGCGGGCATCGCGTCGGGCATCGACATGGCCCTTGCGCTCATCGAGCAGACGGATGGCCCGCTCGTCGCGGCCGAGGTGGCGCGGGAGATGGTCGTTTATCTGCGGCGCGATGGATCGCAGGAGCAGGAGAGCGTGTATCTCGATTTCCGCACGCACCTGCACCCGGGAGTGCATCGCGTGCAGGACTGGATCGTGCGCAACCCCGCGCGCCACGCGACGCTGTTCGATCTCGCCGACATCGCGGGCATGAGCTCGCGCAGTCTGACGCGCACATTCCGCCGCGCGACCGGGATCTCGGTGCACGAGTTCTCCACGCGGGTGAGGGTGGAGTTGGCGAAGACGCTGTTGCATGAGCCGTCACTGACGATGGAGGCGGTGGCGGAACGTGCAGGGTTGAGCGCGCGCCAGTTGCAACGCTTTGGAGTGCGGAGGCAGCGCCTCCGCTTTTGAATGCCGCGCGAATAGGAAAGCGGAGGCGCTGCCTCCGCACTCCACATGGTGTTCGATATCGAACAGCGCGTTCGGAAGCGCACAGCACTTCGCGCGTAAATTGCTGAAAACACGAGACAAGACCTTGGTACGCCGTTCGCGATAGAGCGGTGTCATGGATCGTGAGATTTCACCAGACGTGCAGCGCCGGCGGATCCTGCGGCGCATCTTCGTGGCGGTCATCGCCGTTGCCGCGGCCGCGTTTTTTCTCGCCGCAACCGTCGAATGGCTGCGGCCCTCGCTGCGCCGCGAAGACCTTCAAACCGCGAAAGTGACACGCGGCTCCGTCGAAGCGACGGTGCAGGCACCGGGAACCGTCGTTCCGCTGATCGAGCAAGTTGTCTCCTCGCCCGTCGAAGCGCGCGTGCTGCGCGTCGGCCGACGCGCCGGCGCCACTCTCCACGCGGGCGACGAACTGCTCACGCTCGACACCGCGGCCACGCGCCTCGAGGCCGAGCGTCTCGGCGAACGCCTCACGCAGAAGGAGAGCGAGAACGAGCAGCTCCGCCTTCAACTCGACGAGACCGTGGCCACGCTCGAAGCGCAGCTCGAGCAGAAGAAGCTCGACGCCGAGATCTTCCATCACACCGCGATGCAGAAGCAGAAGCTGCGCGCCGAAGGCCTCACCACTGATCAGGAAGCGCTCGCGGCGCAGGCCGCGGCGAAGAAGAGCGACATCGAGATCCGGCAGATCCAGGAAGCCGTGGCTCGCGCGAAGCGCTCCCGCGACGTGCAGCTCGCGGCCGCGCGCACGGACCTGACGTTCGTTCGCCGCGAGCGCGAAGAGTCACGCCGTCAACTCGACCTGGCGATGCTTCGAGCGGATCGCGACGGCGTGCTGACCTGGGTCGTGCCCGAAGTCGGCGCGATGGTGCGGCGCGGCGACATCGTGGCACGCATCGCGGACCTCTCCGCGTACCGCGTCGTCGCACAGATCTCGGACGTCCACGCGACGCGCATCGGCGCAGGGATGCGCGCGAACGTGAAGCTCGAGGGCGCGACGCTCGGCGGCACGATCGAGAGCGTCGACCCGCGCATCGAGAACGGCGTGATGAAGTTCTACGTCACGCTCGACCAGCCGTCGAACGCGCGACTGCGCAACAACCTCCGCGTCGACGTCTCGGTCGTGACCGGACGGCGCGCGGAGACGCTGGTCGTCCGCCGCGGCACGCTCGGACGCTCGAGCTCCACGCACGCCTTCGTCGTGCGCGGCGACGACGCCGTGCGCGTGCCGGTGCGCTTCGGCCTCGCCGGCGACGACGCCATCGAGATCGCGGACGGTCTCACCGAGGGAGAAGAAGTGGTCATTTCGGACATGAGTGAATACACGGACGTGGAGAACGTCCGTTTGAAGGGGACACGGCAATGATTCGTCTCGAGAACGTGAACAAGGTCTATCGCACCGAGCGCGTGGAAACGCTCGCCCTGGAGAACATCAATCTCGACGTCGCGCCGGGGGAGTTCGTCTCGGTGATGGGACCGTCGGGCTGCGGCAAGAGTACGTTGCTCAATTTGATCGGTCTGCTCGACGCGCCGAGCAGCGGCAACCTCTCGCTCGACGGCGCGGCCGTCGCGACGTGGAAGGACGGCAGGCTCGCCGAGTTCCGCAACGAGAAGCTCGGCTTCGTCTTTCAGAGCTTCCACCTCGTGCCGGACCTGAAGGTCGTCGACAATGTCGAGATCCCGCTGCTGTACCGCAAGACGAACGGCACGCCGCGGCGCAAGCTCGCGCAGGCGGCCCTCGACCGCGTCGGCCTCGCGTCACGCATCCATCACTTCCCGACGCAGCTCTCCGGCGGCCAGCAGCAGCGCGTCGCCATCGCCCGCGCCATCGTCGGCAAGCCGCGCATCCTCCTCGCCGACGAGCCGACCGGCAATCTCGACTCCGCGATGGGCGACGAGATCATGGACATCCTCCACGACCTGAACAAAAAGGACGGCACGACGATCGTGATGGTCACGCACGATGATCGCTTCGCGCGCCGCACCGACCGGATCGTCAGATTGTTCGATGGGAGGCAGGTGGCGTAACAGTTGGCGGTTGGCAGTTGGCGGTTGGCAGGAGGCCACCGCCCACGCCCGGGCTTCTCTCCCGCCAACCGCCAACCGACAACCGCCAACCGGAACGACCATGCTCACCAACTACATCAAAGTCGCTCTCAAGGTCCTCGCGCGAAGGAAGTTCTTCACCTTCATCTCTCTCTTCGGCATCAGCTTCACGCTCCTCGTCCTGATGGTCGCGACGGCGATGCTCGACAACGTCTTCGCGCCGCGCGCGCCGGAGTCGAAGTTCGATCGCGTCATCGGCGTATATCGCATCGGTTTTCACGGCGAGAACTTCAACGCCACCGGAAATCCCGGTTATCGATTCATCAAGGAGTACGTTCTCGATCTGCCGGGCGCGGAGGCGACTTCGGTCTTCAGTAACTCGTCGACGATCGGCATGTATCACGACGATCGCAAGATCGAAACGCACCTGCGCCGCACCGACGGTGCGTACTGGCGCATCCTCGACTTCGACTTCCTGGAGGGTGGTCCATTCAGCGAGGACGACAACGCGAATGCGAGCTTCGTCGCGGTGATCACCGATGACATGCGCACGAAGTTGTACGGCGGCGGCTCGAAGGCGCTCGGCAAAACGTTCGAAGCCGACGGACAGCGCTTCCGCGTCGTCGGCGTCGTGCGCGCCGTGCCGATCACGCGCGAGGTCGGCTTCTCGGAGATCTGGGTTCCGATTCGGACGATGAAGACACGCGAATACGAGCGCCAGTGGATGGGCGGCTTCGGCGGAATCGTGCTGGCCCGCAATCGCAGCGACTTCGAGGCTCTGCGTCGCGAGTTCACGCAGCGCACGTCGCGATTCGTCTTCGAGGACAAGACCTTCAACCGTCTCGCGGCCGGTCTCGACACGCGATTGGAGTTCGCCGGGCGCGCGGTGCTCGGCAGTCAGTTCAAAGGAAACCGCGCGCTCGTGTTCCGCGGGATTCTCGCGGGTCTCGCGCTGCTGTTCATGCTCCTGCCGACGATGAATCTCGTCAGCATCAATCTGAGTCGCATCATGGAGCGCGCGTCGGAGATCGGCGTGCGGAAGGCATTCGGCGCGTCGTCGCGCACGTTGATCGGACAGTTCGTCGTCGAGAACGTCGTGCTCACGGTGATCGGCGGCTTGATCGGGTTCGTGTTGTCGGTCGCGGTCCTCGCCGCGCTCTCGCGGATGGAGCTCATCCCGTACGCGATCTTCGACGTCAACCTGCGCATCTTCTTCTACGGTCTCCTGCTGGCGATCTTCTTCGGTCTCATTTCCGGCGTGTATCCCGCGTGGCGGATGTCGCGCATTCAGGCCGTCAACGCTCTCCGCGGAGGTGCTCTGTGATCCTTCATCTGCTCAAGCTCGTGTGGAACCGCAAGCGCGCCAATGCGCTCATCGTCGCGGAGATGTTCGTCTCCTTTCTGGTGATCTTCGCCGTGCTCACCGCCGCGGTGAGCATCTCCGGCGGATGGAGCCGGCCGATCGGATTCGACTGGCACGACGTGTGGGACGTGAGCATGGAATTCGACATCGACGGCGGCACGAAGGCTTCGCCCGAGCTGCACGCGTCGGTGATGCGCATGCTCGACGAGGTGAAGCGATTCCCGCAGGTCAGCGCCGCGGCAGTGTCCAACACGCCGCCGTATGCATTCTCGACGACCGAGGGCACGCGCCGCATCAACGGAAAAGACGTGACGATGACCATCGATGACGTCACCGACGGCTTCGCCGACGTCATGCACGTCAAGGTCGTGCGCGGGCGCTGGTTCAACGAGGAAGACGAGGTCTCGCGGGACATTCCGGTCGTCGTCGACACGAACTTCGCGAAAGAGGTTTACGGCGACGCCGATCCGATCGGGCAGAAGATGGAAGAGGACGAGAACCTGTTTCTGCGGATCGTCGGCGTCATCGAGCCATTCCGCAAGGACGGGGAAGTCTCGGCGCCGATGAACATGATGTTCCGCCACGTCGCGCACAACGCCAGCCACGGACGCCTCGGCAGTCACATCCTCGTGCGCCTGCATCCCGGCACGAATCCGCTGTTCGAAAACGAGCTGGCCACGCGGTTGCGGCAAGTGGCGCCGGACATGTCGTTCACCGTCCGCCACATGGACGGCATGCGGACGAACGCGCTGCGCGCGCGGCTCTATCCGCTCATAGCAGGTGGCGTCGTCGGGCTGTTTCTGATCGGCATGGTCGCGCTCGGACTCACGGGCGTGCTCTGGCAGAACGTCACGCGCCGCACGCGCGAGATCGGCCTGCGCCGCGCGATGGGCGCGTCGGGCGCACATGTGCACCGGCAGATCCTCGCGGAGGTCGCGTTGCTCGCGACGATCGCGTTGTTGATCGGCAGCATCCTCGTCTGGCAGCTTCCGATCCTCGGCGCGTTCTCGATCGTGTCGCCCGCGTCGTTCACCGCGGGTTTCCTCGGCGCGCTTGCGACGATTTACGCCCTCACGGTACTTTGCGGTCTGTATCCCAGCTGGCTCGCGTCGCGACTGCAACCGGCGGATGCATTGCGATACGAATGAGAGATTTGGAGTGCGGAGGCAGCGCCTCCGCTTTCCAATTCGCGCGAATATGAAAGCGGAGGCGCTGCCTCCGCACTCCAAAATGATCCTGATCGTTGACGACGACGTCTCCATCACCGCTTCGCTCGCTCTGCTGTTGAAGCAGAACGGATACGCGTCGGTGCAGACCCACTCGCCGTCCGAGGCGCTCGCGACGTTGCGTCGTGAGCGCCCGCGGCTCGTCATCCAGGACATGAACTTCAGCCGCGAGACCAGCGGCGCGGAAGGACTCGACCTGCTCGAGCGGATCCGCGCCGAGGAGCCGGCGGTGCCGATCGTCCTCATGACCGCGTGGGGCTCGATCCAGCTCGCGGTGGAGGGGATGAAGCGCGGCGCGACGGACTTCATCACCAAGCCGTGGGCGAACGCGACGGTGCTGCAGTCGATCGAGACCGCGCTCAATCTCGCGCAGGCACGTGTCGAGGAAAAAGACCTCACGCGCGCGGAGCTCGACGAGCGCTACGACTTCTCGAACATCATCGGCACCGACCCGAAGATCATCCGCATGCTGGAGATGATCGGCCGCGTCGCGCCGACCGACGCCTCGGTGCTGATCACCGGCGAGAGCGGCACGGGCAAGGAGCTCGTCGCCGAGGCCGTGCATCGCAACAGCCGGCGCAGGAGCGGTCCGTTCGTCAAAGTGAACCTCGGCGGGATCTCGTCGACGCTCTTCGAGAGCGAGATGTTCGGCCACGTGCGCGGCGCGTTCACCGACGCGCGCGAGACGCGGCGCGGACGTTTCGAGACCGCGGACGGCGGGACGATCTTCCTCGACGAGATCGGCGAACTCGATCCGTCGTCGCAGGTGAAGCTGCTGCGCGTGCTGCAGGATCGGACGTTCGAGGTGCTGGGGTCGAGTCGCGCGCGCACGGTGGACGTGCGCGTGGTTGCGGCGACGAACCGCGTGCTGCACGAGCTCGTGCAGCGCGGCGACTTCCGCGAGGACCTGCTCTATCGACTGAACCTCATCAACATTCATCTGCCGCCGCTGCGCGATCGACGCGGAGACATCCCGCGGCTCGCGAATCACTTCCTGCGGCTGGCGAACGAGGCCTATCGCGCGGACGTCGAGTCGATGTCCACGCGTGCGATGGAGTGGCTGCGCTCGCAGACGTGGCCGGGGAACATCCGCCAGTTGCGGCAGACGATCGATCGCGCCGTGCTCATTCGCGGCGGGCGCGAGCTCGACGTGGATGATTTCTTCGCCATCCGCGATGCCGCCGCTTCCGCACCGCGCGAGGAGACGCTCCCCGACGCCGGCACGATGACCCTCGACGAGATGGAGAAACGGATGATCGTGAAGTGCTTCAAGCACTACGAGGGCAACGTCTCGCGCGCGGCGGAGGCGCTGGGCCTGTCGCGCGCGGCGCTGTATAGAAGGATGGAGAAGTATGGGATCGAAGGTTCATAGCCGCATAGCCTCACAGTCTCATAGGCCCGCTCTATGAGACTGTGAGACTGTGAGACTCCGCGCCAAGATCATCCTCTACGTCGTCGTACTCCACGTGGTTCTCGCCGCGGCGGCCGTCGGACTGCTCATCGAGCGCCCGCTTCTTCTCTTCGCCGTTGAAGCCATCTTCGTCATTTCGATTGCCATCAGCGTCCGTCTCATCCGCGGATTGTTCGTGCCGCTCGATCTCATTCAGACCGGCGCGGAGCTGATCGCGGAGCGCGACTTCACGTCGCGGTTCGTTCCGGTCGGCCAGCCGGAGATGGACACGCTCATCGACGTCTACAACCGGATGATCGACCGCCTGCGCGACGAGCGGCTCGCCGCGGAGGAGCAGCAGCAACTGCTGCAGAAGATCGTCGACGCGTCGCCCGCGGGCATCGTCATCTGCGATTTCGACGGCAAGGTGCAGCAGATGAATCCCGCCGCGTCGCGTGTTCTGACCGCAGGTCATCCCGCGCGTAGCGAGGGATCTGGGCGGGAGGGGCGCGATGCGTTGCCCCACCCACCCAGGTCCCTCGCTGACGCTCGGGATGACATTCTTGCGAATGTCAACGTCGGCGAGTCGCGGCTGGTTCCGCATCACGGCTCGCGGCGCATGCGCGTCAGCCGCGCCGAGTTCCGCGACCGCGGCTTCGCGAAGAGCTTCTATCTGATCGAGGAGATGACCGAGGAGCTGCGGATCTCGGAGAAGGGTGCGTACGAGAAGCTGATCCGGATGATGTCGCACGAAGTGAACAACTCCGTCGGCGCGGTGCGGTCGCTGCTCGAATCGTCGCTGCGTTACGCGCCGCAGGTGGGGGAGGCGGACCGCGACGACTTCAGGAACGCGCTGCAGATCGCGTCCGCGCGCATCGACGCGTTGAACCGTTTCATGGCCGCGTTTGCGGACGTCGTGCGCATCCCGCCGCCGGTGAAGAGTCCGACGCGCGTCGCGGAGCTGGTCGAGCGCGTGGCCGCGCTGCTGCGCCCCGAGCTCACCGATCGCAACATTCGCATGCACCTCGACCTCGCCGACCGCACTGCGTACGACGTCGATGAAAGCCAGGTCGAGCAGGTGATCCTGAACGTCTTCCGCAACGCCATTGACGCCGTCCACCGCGACGGC
>Ga0209382_10003718_pt1 | contig 20950 bp, 16 predicted proteins | sample SoiMetdeltSBSDD5_FD_187599 | JGI IMG/M metagenome (GOLD analysis project Ga0209382, IMG submission 187599) | Bulk soil microbial communities from a Populus tree surrounding site in Tennessee, USA - Soil MetaG P. deltoides SBSDD5 (SPAdes) (version 2) | ecosystem: Environmental > Terrestrial >... | reverse complement strand
ATGGATGTCGTGGTCGATCGGCTGGCGGTGGGGACACGTTGCAGCATGCCGCGTCTCGCCCACCCGATCGTCGACCGCCCGCGTCTCGTGGCACTGCTCGCCGACGGGGTGCGCCATCCGGTCACCCTCGTGTCCGGTCCACCCGGCGCCGGCAAGACCACCCTGCTGGCGAGCTGGCTCTTGTCGGTCCGTGGCCGGTGCGCGGCGTGGCTGACCGTCGACGCGCACGACGACCAGGCCGAACGGCTGGCCGCGCTGGTGGTCGAGGCGCTGGTGAGGTCCGGCGCACCGGTCGCGCCGGCGCCGGGGTCGTCCGGACTTGACCTCCTCGACGCCGTGTTCGAGCAGCTCCTCGAGAGCGGCCAGCGATGCGTGCTGGTGCTGGAGGATGTCCAGGAGCTGCGCTCACCCGCCGCGCTCCGCCTGCTCGCCTACCTCGTCGAGCGGGGCCCCGCGGGGCTCGACATCGTCCTCTCGGCCCGGGCCGATCCGCCGATCGGGTGGGGGCGCCTCTGGCTCGACGGTCGGCTCGGGGAGATACGCCACGCCGACCTGGCCTTCACCGAGGCCGACACGGCGGCGCTGGTCGCCGCCTTCGGGGTGGCCCTGAGCCCCGAGGACGTCCGGACGCTCTGGCAGCGCACCGACGGGTGGGCTGCCGGCCTCCGCTTGGCAGTGGGGGCGCTGCAGTCGGAGGAGGATCCCCACCAGTTCGTGGTCGACGCGGCCGCGACCGAAGCGGCGGTGTCGGACTACATGCTCGGCGAGGTCCTCATGCGCCAGGACCAGGCGACGCAGGACTTCCTCCTGCGGACCAGCGTCGTCGAGCAGATCACGCCCGAGCTCGCGATCCAGCTGAGCGGGCAGGAGTCAGCGGGCGAGGTGCTACTCAACCTGGTGCACCGGGGGCTGTTCGTGGTGGAGCTGGAGGAGCGGCAGTGCTACCAGTACCACGACCTGTTCCGGGCCCTGCTCCAGGCCCGCCTCCGCCAGCGGGACCCCGACCTGGCCGCCGCCCTGCACCGCCAAGCGGCCGAGTGGCACCTGGCCCACGCGCTGCCCCGGCTCGCGGCGAGCCATGCCCGGGCCGCGGGGGACTGGCCGTTGCTCGGACGGATGCTCATCGAGCAGTGGCTGGAGGAGAGCATCGCCGAAGGCGCCTATGCCGATGACCAACTGGTCGATGTGCCGCCCGAGGCGGTCCTCGAGACACCCGAGCTGGCGCTCATCGCGACGACCGACGCCTGCCGGTGGGCGCGGCGCGAGGAGGCCGATCTCTACCGTGCGGTGCTCGTGCAGTCCGCTCTCCCGACCGGGACCTCGGCGACCCCGGAGGCCACCTGGGCCGCGGCGCAGCTGCTGGCCGACGTGTGCTATGGATGGGCCTTCGGCGGCGACGCCCGTTCGGCGGCGGCGGTCGCGACGCTCCGGACCTTCCCGAGGACCGAGCTGGCCACACCCCGGCTGCGCCAGCTCGGCGCGCTGGCCGACGCCGAGCAGGCCATCGACGCCGGCGAGCTGGACCGGGCCGAGCGGCGACTGCGCGACCTGGCCGATCGGGGCGAGAGCGCTTGGTACCGCACGCTGGCCGCGGCGATGCTGGCGGTCATCGACGCGACCGCCGGCCGGGTCCGGGCCGCCGACGCTCGCCTCTCGGAGGTCCTCGAGCAGCTGCAGGAGCGCATGGTCTACCCGACTGTCCACTTCGCCCACCTGGCGATGGCGTTGAGCGCCGCCCAGCATGGGGCGCAGCGAGCGGCGGCCGAGGCGCTGTCGGCAGCCGAGCCACCGCTCGAGTGGTCGTCGCACTCGCTGCGCTACGTCGATCGGGCGGCGCGGGCGGCAGCCGCGGGGCGGCCCCCGTTCTTCGTCAGCCTCGACGGGGAGACCGCCCGTCATCCCCTGGCCGAGCGGGCGCTGATCGCGCTGGGCGTCCTGGAGGTCGTCGACGCCGCCGGCCGGTCGATCGCCGTGGGCGGCGAGGGGGAGCGGGTCGTCCGCCACGCCCGCGAGGAGCTGGCCGAAGCGGGCTTCGAGGGCGTCGTGCGGTCCGTCGCGGGCTGGCTGGACAGCGCGACGCGGCGCCACCCGCGGACCGTCATCGAGGCCGGGGCGCTGATCGCCATCGCGGCCCACCGCCGCGGCGACCGCGCCACCGCCCGTCGGAGGCTCTGCGACGCGCTCGACGTCTCGACGGCCACCGGGATCACCGCGCCCCTGCTGGTCCACGGGGACCATCTGCGGCCGGTCCTGGAGGCCAACATCGACGAGTTCGGGGCCCGGACCGCAACGGTCTTCGAACTGCTCGACCGGCTGCTGAGCTCGGGCTCGGGGGATCTGGTCGAGCCGCTCACCGACCGCGAGGTCGAGGTGCTGCAGCTCCTACCGACGTTGATGTCCAACGCCGAGATCGCGGAGGGCATGCACCTCTCGGTCAACACGGTGAAGACCCACCTGAAGGCGGTGTATCGCAAGCTGGGGGTCGAGGGACGCCGCGAAGCGGTGCTCCGAGGCCGCGAGCTGGAGCTGCTCTGACCCGCCCGGCGCGGGCGCCGGGCTGATCGCCGCGACGATGCGCGGCGTCAGGACGCGTCGCGGCGCCGGTCCGGGCCCGCGTCCTCGTCGGAGGCATCAGCGGGGTCGGCGGCGTCGGAAGGCGGCGGGTCGGGTGGGTAGCGACGCAGCTCGATCAGGTCGAGGCCCAGAGCCTCGATGCGCCGGACCAAGCCGTAGAGCGCGGCCTGATCGACCACAGAACCGTGGAGCTGGGTCTCGACCTGGCGGCTATCGGCCACCAACCCGAGCCGGGCGAACTCGGCCAGCAGTGCCCGGCTCAGACGGCCCTTGATCCTGACCTCGTAGGTGAAGCTCATGAATCACTCCGGCGTCCTGGCCCAACGCGCTGACGGTCGCGCCCGGCACAGTCCGGGTCGTCACCCGATGCGGGTGAAGCGCAGACCGGGCGGCGCCGGAGCCAACCGCCGCCGGATCCTTCGGGTCCGGCCGTGAACTATCACCCTCTTCGGGTGGTGTCCGCGGCGTGGAGCTGCCGGAGGATTGCAGCCTGTCCGACCCGTGAAGGGGGCAGCCGTGTCCGATTTCAGTGCTGAGTTCGAGGCTCCGATCCCGCCACCGCCCCGGCCGGTCGAGTACCGCGACGTCGACGACAGCGGCTGGTGGCTGTCGGTCCTCGTCGGGATCGCCCTCGTCGTGATCGGCGTGTGGCTGATGACCAACGTGTACAAGTCGGTGATCGTCCTCGCCCTGCTGGTGGGCATCTCGCTCATCATCGGCGGCATCGCCGAGATCGCGGCCATGGGCGGCCGGGAGGGCGTGGGTTGGCTGGCCTGGCTGGGCGGCGGGCTCGTGATCGTGGCCGGCATCGTGGTGCTCGCCTGGCCCGACATCACCCTCTGGGTGCTCGCGGTGTTCGCCGGCGCCGGGCTCGCGATCGCCGGTCTGGTACGGATCGTCAGCGCGCTGGAAGGCCATCGAACGCGTGACGACTGGCTGTTCCAGCTGATCCTGGGGGCGATCAGCCTGGTGCTCGGGGCCGTCGTCCTCGCCTGGCCCGAGGCCACGCTGGCGGTGCTGGGCTTCCTCCTGGGCTTCAGGGCCGTGGTGACCGGCCTCATCGCCATCGGCACCGGCTGGCAGGTCCACCGCATCGCCAGCTGATCCTCGGGGCGGACGAGCCCGAGCAGGTCCGGTGCGGGCGCGTGAGCCTCTCGACCGCCATCCCCCGCATACGCAGCCAGATCGACGAGGCCGCCCAGCGGGCCCGGAGCGTCGCCGGCGCGGCACGAGAGCGCTCGCACGTCGTCGACGCGGCGTTCGGGGCCTACGAGCGGGACCGCCGAACGGCGGGCAGCGTCCTCGCCGGCGCCGTCGCCTTCCGGCTGTTCGTCTACCTCCTTCCGCTGTACCTCGCGCTGCTGGCGCTGGCCGGCGCCGTGGCCGGCCTGGACGAGGACAGCCCCCGCGAGGTCGGGCAGAACTTGGGGTTGAGCTCCTACGTCATCGATTCGGTCCAGACGGCGGTCGAGCAATCCCGCCGGAGCCTGTGGGTCCTGGTGCCCCTCGCCCTGTGGGCCATCTACACCGGCGGCGTCGGCACGGCCAAGGTACTGCGGGCGATCCACGCGCTGGCCTGGGAGCAGCCGATCGAGCGGCTGCGGCGGGGCACGGCCGCGGCCGCGGTCACGTTCCTCGCCGCGCTGACCGCGCTGGCGATGATCGGGGGGCTGTCGGCGCTGCGGGAGCAGTCGGCACGGCTCGGCCTGCTGTTCATGGTGGTGTGCGTGATCCCGTTCGCGGCGCTCTGGCTGCTGGTGTCGCTGCTGCTGCCCCGGGACCCGCGGGCGCCGTGGACCGCCCTCCTGCCGGGAGCGGTGCTGATCGGGACCACCGTGTGGGTCGTCCACCTGGTCACCGTCTACTGGTTCGCGCACCGGGTGCAGAGCGCCTCGGAGATGTACGGATCACTGGGGGTCGCCGCGGCCATCCTGGCCTGGCTGTACCTGTTCGGCCGGCTGATGGTGGCCGCTGCGATGCTCAACGCGACGCTCTGGCAGCGGCGGCAAACCACCCCGGAAGGGTGAGGCTGCCCTCCGGCCCTCCGGGGACCCTTGGGGCCACCGGGACCACCAGGTCCCGCGGCAAAGGAGCAAGGGGAGGCGTTCCCATGTCGTACGTAGAGCGAGAGCGCCGAGGCGAAGGCTGGCTGCTCTTCTCGGCTGTCGTCCTGATCACGGGCGGTGTCATGCGGGTGATCGATGCCCTCTGGGCCTTCGACAAGGACGACGAGGTGGGCGAGCGGCTCCAGGTGCTGCTGTGGGAGGACAACCTCGCCGCGTACGGGTGGCTCTGGTTGATCGTCGGTGTGCTGCTGATCGTCGCGGGGTTCGGCGTGATGACCGGGTCTCAGGTGGCCCGGTGGTTCGGCATCGTCATGGCCTCCCTGGCGGCCATCAGCGCGATGCTGTGGATCTACGCCTTCCCCATCTGGTCGCTGCTGGGCGTGCTGATCGCCGTGATGGTGATCTACGCGCTGACGACCTACGGCGGCCGGGACACCGTGAGCGGATCCGCCTGAGCCCCGGTCGGGCCGTCAGCTCGACGGGCCCGACGGATCAGGCGGTCCGGTGGGTTCAGGCGGACCGGTCGGTTCGGTCGGCTCCTGCAAGGCTGCCGACCGAACCGCCGCGACCCGCTCCCGGATCTGGGTGGACATCACCGTCACCAGCGCCCCGATGAAGACCAGGTTGAAGACCATCTGCGCGGTGACCAGCGCCCGGGCGATCTGACCGGTGGCGTGGACGTCGCCGAACCCGACGGTGGCCAGGGTGCTCATCGTGAAGTACAGCGCGTCCACCTTGGTCTCCAGGTCCGCGAACTGCCCGTCAGCCGCGCGCGACAGCGCGAGGTAGGACAGCGCGAACAGCAGGATCGAGAGGTACACCAGCATCAGCAGGCTCTGGAGTCGCACGCTCTCGTCGTGTCCAGCCCGGATGTGCCGGCGGATCTGACCGAGGATCAGCAAGGCGAGCACGGCACAGCCGACGATGAGCCCCGCGACGCTGGCGACCACGGCCCAGCCCGAGGGCAACTCCCCCACGGGGAAGGCGAAGTAGATCACGAGCACCAGAGCCAGCGCAGCGAGGCTGCGCAACATGGCAAAGGACATGCCCCCACATTGACGGACCCGACCAACTGGGGCGTGGATCCGAGCCTGACAGGGGACGAACGAGAGCCCCTGGCTACCGGGGGATCGCCAGGGGCTCTCTGCCTGCGGCTCGTCAGGCTCTGCAGCCGGAGGGTCCGCCTGCCCTCCGGCTGCTCCCGCCGCGGCCTGCATCACGCTGGGGACTGAGGATGTCAGCGCCGCCGCCGGACCATCACGCTACGGATGCCGCGCTGGCCGGGGATCCGTAGGACCTACGTATTCCCTGGGGCTCCCGTTACGTAGAGCGGCCCGTCTCCCGGAAGCGGTGGCAAGGGCCTGGATAGCATCTCGGCTCGTGGTCGCACGCTGGCCGTTGATCGGCCGGGACGGCGAGCTCGCGGATCTCCACCAGCTGCTGGGTTCCAGTCGGGGGCCGAGGGGTGCGGCGGTCTTCGGGGATGCGGGAGTGGGGAAGACCCGCCTCGTCGCCGAGGCGGTCGGTGCGCGCCAGGACGACGGCGTCGCCGTCGAGTGGGTGCGGGCCACCGAGGCGGCCCGGCAGATCCCGCTCGGGTCGTTCGCCCACCTGTTGGCGCCGGGCGACGAGGCCCACCAGCGGGAGGACCTCCTCCACCTGGCGCTGGCGCGGCTGCACGAGCGGGCTGGCGGGCACAGCTTCCTGCTGGCCGTGGACGACGCCCACCTCCTCGACGAGATCTCGGTGGCGCTGCTGCACCTCGCGGCCACGCAGTCCGACGTCCGGATGCTGGTCAGCGTGCGGACCGGGGAGCCGCTCCCGCTGGGCCTGGTCGGGTTGTGGAAGGACGAGCTGCTGGCCCGGGTCGACATCGGGCCCCTGGGCCGCGACGCGACGGAGGCGCTGGTGCTCACCGTCCTGGGCGAGACCGTCCCGGCCTCCCTGCTGGACCGGATCTGGCGGCTCAGCCGGGGCAACGCGCTGTTCGTCCGGGAGCTGGTGACCGCGGCGCTCGAACGCCGGGAGGCCGGCAGCGGGGGCCGGATCGTCCTGCCGGCCGGTGGGCCCCAGGACCGGCTGCGGGAGCTGGTCGAGGAGCGCCTCCGCCTGCTGGAGCCGGGCTGGCGGGGCGCGTTGGAGATGGTCGCCGTGGGCGAGCAGGTCCCGCTGGAGGCCGCCGAGCGGATCGCCGACCCGGCCGACATCGAGGCGCTGGAACGACGGGGCCTGATCGAGATCGTCGACGGCGACGCCGGCGGGACGGTGCAGGTGGCCCACCCGCTCTACGGCGAGGTGCTGGCGGCGACCCTGCCGCGCCTGCGGCGGCGGGCCGTCCTCCGGGATCTGGTCGGCGCGGTCGAGGGGCTCGACCACTTCGATCGGCTCCGCCTCGCGACCTGGCGCCTCGAATCCGGTGCTCCCGGCGACCCGGAGCAGCTCCTGTTCCTGGCCCGTGAGGCCCTCGGGCGCCTCGACCACCGGCTGGCCGAGCGCCTGGCCCGGGCGGCCGGCGGCCGGAACCGGGCCGACGCCGGCCTGGTGATGGGCGAGGCGCTGTTCGGCCAGGGCCGGATGGAGGATGCCGAGGCTGTCTTCGCACAGCTCCATCCCACCGAGCCCGAGCAGGTGGCCCGGGTCGCCATCGCCCGGGCCAGCGACCTCTTCCTCTACCGCGACCGGTCCAGCGAGGCCTACGCGGTCCTGGAGGCTGCGGACGCCGAGCTCGACGGTCACCCGGCCTGGCAGGCCGAGTGCCGCTCGGTCCTGGCCCAGATGTGCATGTTCTCGCTCCGGCTCCCCGATGCCCGGCAGCTGGTCGAGGAGCTGCTCGCGAGGCCGTCGATCCCCGAGCCGGCCCGGGTCCGGGCGGTCAGCGTCGCCGCCACCGTGTGGGGAACGGAGGGGCGGCTGGACGCGGCGTTGGACCTGCTCGACGACGACATCTACGCCGCCGCCCGCCGCTACCGCCGCGAGGTGCCCTACGGGGACGTCCAGCTCCGCATGGCCCGGTTCCAGATCCTGTACTGGCGCGGCGACGTCCGCGAGCTCGATCGCTACACCGCTACCAACCTGGGCCTCGAGCTCGAGTACCCGCCCCCGTCCCTCCGGGGCATCATGGCCGGGTTCCGGGGCGGGGCGCTGCTGGTCCGGGGGCGGGCACGGCAGGCGCTGGCCGAGCTCCACCGCTCGTCGCGGACCCTGGCCGAGTTCGACTGGTTCGGGCAGCGGCCCCTGGCCGAGGCCATGCGGGCCCGCGCGGCGGTCTTCGCCGGCGAGACCGAGACGGCCGAGGAGGCCATCGAGGCCGCGGATGCCGCCTTCGCCGCCGATCCGCTGCGCGGCGCCCGGACCCTCCCGTACATCGAGCTCTCACGGGCGTGGCTGTTCGCGGCCCGCGGGTCGATCGCCGAGGCGGCGGACCGGTGCTTCTCGCTCGCCACCGCGATGGAGCACGTGAGTCGACCTCTGGCCGTCGAAGCCCTCCATGCCGCGGTGCGGCTCGGCCGGGCCGGCGACGCGGTCGAGCCCCTGGAGCGCCTCCGCGCCCGCGTCGACGGCCCGTTCGCCGGGCTGGCGGCCCGGCACGCCGACGCGCTGGCGCGGTCGGACGCGGACCTCCTGGCTGCGGTGGCGCGGGGGTTCGAGGAGCAGGGAGCCGATCTGGTCGCGGCCGAGGTCCACCGCGCCGCGGCCAACGCCTACCGCCGCGACGGGCGGGGTGCGTCCGCATCGACCGAGGCCCGGCGGGTCGACGACCTCCTGCGGCGGTGCGGGGAACCGCGGTCGCCGGGACTGGAGCCGCCGGTGCGCGTGGGCGAGGAGCTGACCTGGCGCGAGCGCGAGGTGGCGACGCTCGCGGCCCGGGGCCGGACCAGCCCGGAGATCGCCGAGGCCCTGTTCCTCTCGGTGCGGACCGTCGACACCCACCTCCACCGGGTGTACCGCAAGCTCATGATCGAGGGTCGCCACCAGCTGGCCGAGGCGCTCCGAGGGGTCGGCCCGCCACCGGAGGCGGAGCAGGGTACGTAGCCCCTACTGACGCCACGCGGCTCGGCCCGCCGTACGGTGCGAGTGGTGAGCGAGCGTGACGAGGGGCGGCGCCGCGCGGTCGACCCGGCCACGGCGGCCGGGCCCGAGTCGGCGGGTGATGTCGTCCAGGCCGTCGCGGCCTTCGTGGACGACCTCGTCGAGGACGCGCCCGCATCCAGCGGTGATGGCGACACCGGGCCGGGTCCCGAGGATCCCAGCACAGCGGACGACGACGCCTGACCGCCGGGGACGCACGAGACACCACGGTCCACCGAGAGCGCACCGGACCACGGGGAAGTCCCGTCACCGGGGTTGGAAGGTGGCCCGGTGCGCTCCGGAGTGGGTTATCGGGGCCAGCCCGTGGGAGCACCAGCCCGCGATCACGTGAACGCCGCCACCCCCCGGAGGGGTACGTCCGGTCGGGAACTACGCTGCCGCCGTCATGTCGAGACCGGCCCGCCGGATCCGACCTCTCCAGTGAGCCACCCACGGCGGGGGCCCGACGAGAGGAGCGACGCGTGAAGTACATGCTGCTGATCTACGAGAACCCCGGTACCCGCGAGCTGTTCTCCGGCGAGGCCGGCAAGGAGATGATGGCCACCATGGAGGCCCTCATGGCCGAGTTGACCGAATCCGGGGAGCTGATCGGCGGTCAGGCTCTGGCCGATCCGTCCCACAGCCGGACGGTCCGGACCCACGACGGCGTCCCGGCGGTCACCGACGGCCCGTTCGTCGAATCCAAGGAGCACCTGGGCGGCTACATCATCGTCGACTGCGAGAGCATCGAGCGGGCCGTCGAGATCGCACGCCGTTGGCCCCACGCGGAGCCGGGCGGCATGGAGGTGCGCCCGATCATGAACGAGACCGGCACGGAGCTGTGACCGGCGGCGGGTGATGGCCAGGGCTCGGGAGCCGGTCGAGGACCTGCTGCGAGAGCTGGCGCCGCAGGTCCTCGGCGCCCTGGTGCGCCGCTACGGGCACTTTGGCGACTGCGAGGATGCGGTCCAGGAGGCGCTGCTGGCCGCAGCGGTCCAGTGGCCCGAGGAGGGCCGGCCGGAGAACCCTCGGGCCTGGCTGATCACCGTCGCGTCCCGGCGGCTGACCGACCGGTTGCGCAGCGACGAGGCGCGGCGACGGCGCGAGGACGCCACGGCCGCGCTGGTGCCGCCCGACCGGTCGGCGCTACCGGCGCCCGGCGACGATGGGCTGCCCGAGCAGGACGACACGCTGACCCTGCTGTTCCTGTGCTGCCATCCGGCGCTGTCGCCGGCGTCGCAGCTGGCCCTGACCCTGCGCGCGGTCGGCGGCCTGACGACGGCCCAGATCGCCCGGGCCTTCCTGGTGCCCGAGGCCACCATGGCCCAGCGGATCAGTCGGGCCAAGCAGGGGATCAAGGCGGCGGGCAGCACGTTCGCGCCGCCCCCGCAGGATGAGTGGGCCGAGCGGCTCCGGGTCGTCCTGCACGTGCTCTACCTGATCTTCAACGAGGGCTACACGGCCAGCTCGGGGCCGGACCTGCAACGCGGCGAGCTGACCGGCGAGGCGATCCGCCTGACCCGCGCGGTGCACCGCCTGCTGCCCGAGGACGGCGAGGTGGCCGGGCTGCTGGCCCTGATGCTGCTGACCGACGCCCGGCGGGCCGCACGCGCCGACGACGGCGGCGGCCTGATCCCGCTGGCCGAGCAGGACCGGTCGCTATGGGATCGGCCGGCCATCGCCGAGGGTGTCGGCCTGGTCAGCTGGGCCCTGGCGACGAGCCGACTGGGTCCCTACCAGCTCCAGGCGGCGATCGCCGCGATCCACGCCGAGGCGACGACAGCCGACGAGACCGACTGGCATGAGATCGTCGCTCTGTACCGGCTGCTGGCGCGGATCGACACGAACCCTGTGATCACCCTGAACCAGGCGGTGGCCGTGGCCATGGTCGACGGCCCGGAGGCCGGGCTCGCGCTGCTGGACACGCTGGAGGACGACGACCGGATGGCCCGGCACCACCGCCTCCATGCCGTGCGGGCCCACCTGCTGGAGCTGGCGGGCGACGTCGCCGGCGCGGAGGCCGGCTACCGCACCGCCGCCCGGCTGACCACCAGCCTGCCCGAACGGCGCTACCTGGAGGCCCGGGCCGCCCGCGCCACCACCGCCTCGAACGGTTAGGCGTCGCCGAGCGGGCGGTCGAGCGCGACCTCCCGGATGGTGGTGGTGGCGAGCACGGCCAGCTGGTCATCCTGGAAGAACCGGGTCAGCACGAAGTTCGTCCGACCCCGGCGCTTCTCGAGCCCGCTCTCGATCACGAACCGGGGACCGGTGATGGGCTCGAAGTAGTCGAGGCGCATCTGGCTCGTCGCCAGCCAGTTCCGGGGCAGCTCGTCCTCCCCGCCGCGGCCCACCCGCACGGTGAACAGTGCGACCAGATCGACGTAGGTGGGGGTGAAGCCCCCGAACAGCTGGCCCCGCGGGTTCCGGACCTGCGGTGGCAGCCCGGCTTCGATCCGCAGGAACCCCGGCCGCTTGTCCAGCACCAGCCAGTCGTAGGCCTCGAGGAAGTCGCCGGCCACATGGCCCCGGCCGATCAACCGGCCGGGCTCCGGCGCCGTCCACGGCAGTCGGGGGAGGGGCTGGGGCTCCGCCATCGCGGCGACGGTACGGGGATCGTCGGGCTCGCACCAGACGGCAGGCCGCGAGGGTGGCAGGATCGGGGCCCATGGGCGCGCTGGACCTGCGCAGCTTCGTGGTCGCCGTGCCCTCGGCTCGGCCGGGGGCCACCGTCCGCCGCATCGCCGTCTCGCTGGCCATCCGGAGCGGTGAGATCGTCGCCGTGGTCGACCCGGTCGACGATCCGGGCGCGGGGCCGGCGGACAGCACCGCCCTCGCCCGGGCGGTCGCAGGGCTGGTGGAGCCGGTCGCGGGCCAGGTCCTGGTCCACGGCATCGATGTGACGGCCCGCGCCTTGGACGACCGCGAGATCCGCCACGTCCCCGCCGGGGGTGGGCTGCTGCCCCACCTGACGGTGGAGCAGAACGTGCGCTACGGCCTCGACCGCAGCCTGGTGGCCCGGGAGGAGGCCGAGCGGCGGGTCCGGGACGCGATCGAGCGCTGGGACCTCCCGTTCATGCTGGACGCCGTCCCCCAGGACCTCGCCAACGAGCAGCGGCTCCAGGTGGCGGTGGCACGCGCCGCGGTCTGCCGCCCGGAGGCCCTGGTCGCCGACCTCCCCGCTGCTCCGACGGGATCGGCCCGGCTGCGCGAGATCTTCCAGCGGACCGGGGTGGCGGTCCTGCTCTGCTCGGGCAACCCGGCGGTGGTCGCGGCGGCCGACCGGTCGGTGCCGGCCACCGTGGTCACGGCGTCTGCGTCCCCACCAACCCGGCAACCATCCGGCGGTGGTTGAGCACCACCAGCAGCAGCGGCACGATCGACGCCACGACCGAGCCGGCGGCCAGGACACCGGTGTTGGCCACGAACTGCCGGCTCTCGCCGTAGAGCCGCAAGCCGAGCGGCACGGCGTTCGGCCCGCCGAAGAGCAGGCCGACCACGAAGTCGTTCCAGACCTGGACGAACACCAGCACGAAGACCGCGACCACCGCGGGCTCCGCATCCAGGACGGCCCGGATCCGGTCCGGCAGGGAGCGCCCTGGGGTTCCGGTGTGCCACACCGCCTGGAGCCGCCCCAGCGACGGCCGGGCCCGGGCCAGCCACAGCACCACCACCGCCAGCGGTACACCCAGGGCCATGTGGACCAGGACCAGCCGCACCTGGCTGAGCTGGCCCGACAGCCCGGCCCAGGCGAGGACCTCGGTGATCGGGCCGGCGACCACCTGGACGGGTACCACGGCCGCCGCCAGCAGGACGACGACCGTCACCTGCGCGGCCGCCGGCGGCATGTCGGCCAGGGCCCGCACCGCCAGCAGCGCCACCGCCAGCACGGCCAGGGCGACGACCGTGGCCAGGATCGCGGTCAGCTCCAGCGAGGCGATGATGCCGGTGGCCTCCAGGCGGACGTAGGAGCCCCAGCCGAAGGGGGCCGACCACCAGCTGCGGGTCGCCGCCTCGCGTGGCGCGTGCAGGGACGTGGCCCCGAGGACCAGCAGCGGCACCATCCAGGCCACGACTGCGCCGAGGCCCACGGCCTCCGCCAGCCGCCGGCGCCGGTCCGGGGTCCAGAGCCGGCTGCTCCGGGGACGGAGCGCGGACGCCGTGGCGCCGTTGGTCCGCACGAACCCGTGGGCCCGGTGTCGCTCGGCCCGGGCCCGCGCTGCCCGGGACCGGGAGCGGGAGCGGCGCCAGCGGGCCGGCCGCGACCACCAGGCCGCCAGCAGCACGCTGGCAGCCACCGCCGCGAGCCAGAGGACGCCCAGGGCCGCGGCCGGCCCGCTGGTGGTCGCGCCGGACGTCTGCCACTGCAGGACGGACAGCACCGACGCGTCGTCGAGCACCGACCCCGGCGCCATCGTGAGGATCAGGTCGAAGGTGCGGACGGTCGACAGCGCCACCAGCGCCAGCACGACGGCCACGATCCGCCGCAGGAGCGGCAGCCAGCGCCCGTCCCGGAGCACCTCCCAGCGGGTGCCCCCGTAGGCCCGGCTGGCATCGGTCAGCTCGTGGGGCAGCTGGTCCAGCGCGGCCCGGAAGACCACGAAGGCCAGCCCGATCCAGACCCAGGCGAAGGCCGACATCAGGGCGAGGGTGATCCACCGCGGACCGAGCCACAGCGGCATGACGTTGCCCGGCAGGTCGGCGGCCAGGCGGGTGGCCGTGCCGCGGCGGGGATCGGGGTCGTAGAGCAGGCGGAACGTGATCCCGGTGACCACCAGCGGCAGCGCGATCGGGCTGATGAGGATGGAGGTCAGCACCCGGCCCCGACCGGGACGGTGGCGCGACAGGTGCGCCAGTCCGAGGCCGGCCGCGGTCACGGCCAGGGGCACGACCACGGCCCAGGCGAGGGTCTGGGTGAGCACCTCGCCGGCGCCGGCCGCCCAGGCGGTGCGGAAGTGTCGCCACCCCACGAAGTGGCCCTCCGCGTCGGTGACACTGGCATGGACCGTGCGCACCACCGGCCAGAGCACCAGCGCGCCCACCAGCAGGGCTGCCGCCGCGAGCAGGGCGGTCGGCGCGATCGCCGCCCGGTGGCCCGGCCGGCGCGGCGCCGGACCGATGTCGTCGAGGACCAGCGTCGTTCCGGCGGCCATCGTCATGTCGCGCACTGCCCGCGGCCGGCCGCGTCCTGGAGCCGGCGGATCGCCCGCTCGACCGCCTCGTCGATGTCGGGGGAGGACGCGGTCACGTCGGCGAAGAACTCCTGCAGGATCCGCCACGACCCGCCCGGCGCGGCGAAGGCTCCGGGGAGCTGGTCGGACAGGTCGAAGTGCAGCTGGCCGACGCTGTGGTGGAAGTTGTTGGCGATGTACAGGGACTCGGGCGGGTAGCTGTCCTCGCAGGGGTCACCACCTGGGCTGCGGCAGACGGTGGCGTTGGGGGAGAGGTAACCGCCGGCCTGCATCCACGAGCGGAACGGGTCCGGGCCGTCGGTGAGCCAGTCGACCAGCTCGTGGCCGGCCCGGGACCCCTTGAGCACCACGGCGACGTCGCCGCCGACCAGCACGGGTCGGTCCGCCGCCGGCCCGGTGAGCACCGAGCCCTCGCCGGCCGGGAAGGGGAAGCCAGCCACGCCCTGCTGGTCCTCGGTGCCGGCGGGCCGGAAGTCGTCGGCCACCGGCAGCGCGAAGTCGCCCAGGACCAGCAGCGCCGCCTCGCCGGTGGCCATGACCTGGATGACCGACTCCTCGAACTGGGTCAGCAAGGCCCGCTCACCGCCGCCAGGGAAGGCGTCCGGCACCCGCCAGACCTCGGCCAGGTCCCGGAAGGCCCGATCCACCTCGGGGGCGCCCCAGCAGGCCCCGCCCCGGGCCAGCTCGTCGTAGAGCTCCGGCGCCCGGGCGATCAGCACGTTCTCGAGCCAATCGGTCAGCACCCAGCCGTCGGCCGCCCCGATCGCGAGCGGCGCCGGGCCGTCGTCGCCGGCCATCTGCTCGACCTGCGTCGCCAGGTCATCCCAGGTCGCCGGGGCTGGGGTCGGCTTCCGGTACCACAGCAGCGACTTGTGGGCCGCCTTCAGCCATGCTCCGTAGACCCGGCCGTCCACCGTGACCAGGTCGGTCCAGAACGGATCGAACCGGGCGGACACCTCGTCCGGGATGGCATCGATCAGGCCCTCGCGGGCGTAGTCCACGACCAGGCCCGGTTGGGGGAACACCGCGACATCCGGTGGGTGCCCCGCGCGCAATCGGCCCCGAATGAACGCATCGAGGTTGTCGGTGGCCCCGATGACCTCGACCGACCGACCGGACTCGGCCTCGTACCGCTGGATGACCTCCCGGAAGCGCTCCAGCTCGCGGTCGCTCCACACCACCGCGATCTGGACGCCGTTGCCGAAGTCGACGCACCCGCTGATCCACGTCGCCGCGACCGCGCCCAGGCCGAGGCGCAGGATGTCCCGGCGCCCGGGTGTGCTGTCAGAGCTGCGTGAGATCTGTCGTGTCGACAACCCAGAAGACCCGGCCCGACCGATCGCGGTCCTTGAAGAGGTGGTGGTTCTGCTCCAGGATCGCATCCAGAGCGGCCTGGGCGTCGTCCCGGGTCTCGGCATCGGCGTGATTGAGCAGGAGCATCAAGCGGCCCACGGCGTCCTGGCGGAGGGAGTAGGCGAGCAGCCCACAGGCGCGCCCCCGCACCCGGCTCGAGCGGTCCCGGAGGGCTTCGAGGCCGAGCTCGAACGCCTCGTCGCTGTGGCGTGCGAAGCGGGTGGCCCGACCGATGGCCTCCGCCCGATCGTCGGGGACCGGGCAGGTGCGGTAAGCATCGACGAGGGACGACACGGCGGTCCCGTCGGAACGGATGGGGGTGGCGGCAAGCTCGTGGATGGTCACGATGCTCAGCGAAGCGATGGTCGGCCCGCGACACCAGAGCCGCGGCCACGCGCTGGCTACGCAAATGCAACGCACTACCCCCGTTATCCTGCGCTTCAGCGAGTGATGGGGGGGACATGAGGACGGCACGCCATCGCCTCGCCGCACGGCGGAACATGCTGGGGCTGACCCAGGAGGCGCTGGCGGAGCGGTTGGAGGTCGCGGTGTCCACCGTCGCTCGCTGGGAGCAGGGTGCGACGGCTCCCCGGGCGTGGCAGCGAGGTCCGCTGGCCGACGTCCTCGGCGTGACGCTCAACCAGCTCGACGAGCTGCTGGCCGCCGACCGGCTCGGGTTGTCGGAGGCGCTCGCTCCGGTCGTGGACGAGCCCGGCGACGTCGTTCGCGACGCGCTCGGGTCCTCGGCCCCGCCGTCGCTGGAGGCCGACCTCCGGCCCGAGGCCCCAGTGGACCAGCACCGGGACGAGGTGCCCCGTGCCGAGGGCTTCGTGGGTCGGGCCCGCGAGGTGCGCGAGATCGTCGAGGCCCTGGAGCACCACCGGGCCGTCGCGGTGGTCGGGCGCCGGGGAGCCGGGTCGTCGGTATGCGCGTGGGCGGCCGTCCACTGCTGGCACGACCGGGAGCCGGCGCGGCCGGCGTTCTACGTCGACCTGCGTCCCGAGGGCCGGCCGACGCCACTCGATGCCGCTCTCGGCCGCCTGACCCACGATCTCGGCAGCGACTCGTTCGCCGCGCTGCGCGACCGCCTGGCCGGCCAGCGGGCGTTGCTGGTGCTGGACAACGTCGGGGACCCGGACCAGGTGCGGGCCCTGGTGCCGTTGCCCGAACCGGGCCGTGTGCTGCTGGTGGGAGGGCCCGAGCTCGGCTCGGGGAGCGTTCACGCCGTACCGGTCGACGAGCCCGGGCCGGACGAGGCGACCGAGCTGTTCGAGGCGGCGTCGGTCGGGCCCGACGGGCCCACCGTGAATCGCATGGACCCCGCGGTGCGGGAGCTGGTCGACCTGTGCGGGCGCCAACCCCGCGCGATCACGGGCCTGGCCCGGGGCGTCGCCCGCGGTCCGCTCAACATCGAGGGCGCTCTGGAGACCCTGCGCCTGGCCGCGGCTGCGCCGCCGCACCAGCCGGTCCGGTTCTCGCTCGCGGCCGTGGCCGTCGCTCGGGAGGACGTGGCCTACGGCGCGCTGAGCCCGGGATCCCGGCGCTTGTTCCGGCGCCTCGGGCTGGTGCCCGAGTACCTCGGCCGGGACGCGGTCCTCACCACGGAGGCGGGCGAGCCGCGCCGCCTGCTGGAGGGCGAGCTCACCCCCCGACCGGTCGCGCTGGAGGCCATGGCGACGCTGGCCGGCCGATCGATCCGGCGGGTCGGCGGGCAGGTCGAGGAGCTGTCCCGGGGGCGGTTCCTCCAGCCGGTCCCCTCGGTGGCCTCGGCCGAGGTCGAGGAGGGCGGGCGCTACGAGCTCCGCCCCCTGCTGGCCGCCTACGCCCGGCTGCACGTCAGGCACGAGGAACCGGCGTGGCGGCGGGCGCGCATCCAGGTCCGCCTCACCCGCTACCTGGCCCGTAAGGCCGAGCGATGGGCCGAGCGCCCGAGCACCGCCGGCCGGGAGTGGTTCGCCTGCCACCACCAGCTGCTGGCCGGGCTGGTGACCATGGCCACCAGCTGCACCGGGGACCGGGCGGCGTCGCTTCCCCGGCCGCTACGGCGCTGGTGGTTCCGGCTCGCTCGGGCCCTGTGCCTCTGGTACGCCGACGAGGGCCGGCTCGATGAGTGGTGGACGGTGTGCGAGGCGGTGCAGCGGTGGGAGCGGGCCCCGGCCCAGGGCTGGGTGCGCAACGAGCGCGGTGTGATCCTGCGGCGGCAGGGCCACCCCCGGGCCGCGATCGCCGAGCTCAACAAGGCGCTGTCCCGGCGCGGTCGGCGGGGTGAGGCCCAGGTCCTCACCAACCGGGGCCTGGCCTTCCTCGATCTCGGGTCGCTCGACGCGGCCATCGTCGACTTCAAGCGCGCGGCCCAGCGCCGTTCACCCCGCGACCGGGTGGGCATCGGCCTGACCGAGCTCGGGCTCGGCGTGGCGTACCTGCGCTCGGGGGCAGCGTCGGACGCCCGCCGGCACCTGGTGAAAGCCGCCGACGCCTTCGATCGGGCCGACGAGCTGCGGGGGTCGGCCTCGGCGCGGACGAACCTGGTCCTGGCGGAGTGGGAGACCGGTGCGCACAACGCCGCGGTGGAGGCGGGCGAGATGGCCCTGGAGAAGTACGCCGCGCTCGAACGGCTGACCGGGAAGGACGAGAGCGAGGGCCGCGCCGCCGTCCACCACAACCTCGCCCTCTGCCGGGAGGGCCGCACCAGCCCGTAGGGGCAGCTCGGCGGCGGGGTTGCGCCGCGTACGCGGGACGGTGGCCGCGTTGCGTATCGTCGATGGGTGCCTGTCTCCGGGTTGCAACCCGTCGAGGAGGCGCCGGAGGTCCGCCGCGGCTGGCACGCGGTGGCGCGGGTCGCGATCGTTCTGGTGGTCGCGGCGTCGCTCCAGATCTTCGGCCCGACCCTCGTCGTCGTGTACACGTCGCTGGGCGACGTCGTGCGCATCAACCCGCTGTGGATGGCGGTCATCACCGGCTTCGAGGCGGCGAGCTTCGTCTGCCTGTGGCAGCTCATGCGGCTGGTGATCCGCATCAACTCATGGCGGGTCGTCGCCCGGGCGCAGCTGGTGGGCAACGCCATGGGACAGATGGTGCCGGGAGGGGCAGCGACCGGGGTCGCAGTGCAGATGCGGATGCTGACGGTGTCCGGCGTCGACCGGGTCACGGCGGTGTCCGCCCTTCCGGTCGTCGGGCTGCTGACCACGGCGACGGTGTTCGTCAGCCCGGTGTTCGCCCTGCCCGCGATGCTGGCCATCCCGGACGTGCCCCGGGAGCTGCTGCTGGCCGCCTGCCTCGGCGTCGCCGGGAGCCTGCTCCTGGCCGGGGTGCTGGTGCTGTTCCTGACCACCACCCGGCCCCTGGTCGTGTCGGCGGGGGCGGTCCAGTCGGTGCTCAACGCGGTGGTTCGCCGGCGGCATCCGATCACCGACCTCCCCGAGCGGGTGGTCGAGGAGCGGAACCTCATCCGGCGCCGGCTCGGGGGTCAGCGGGTCGCTGCGGTTCTGGTCGCCGTGGGGAACGTGGCCTTCGACTACCTCGCCCTGCTGGCGGCGTTGGCGGCGGTGGGCGCCCGCCCGGACCCCGGCCTGGTGCTGCTGGCCTTCGTGACCGCGAAGCTGCTCGGGACCATCCCCCTGACGCCCGGTGGCCTGGGCTTCGTCGAGGCCGGCTTGACCGGGACCCTGACCCTGGCCGGCATCCCGAGCGGGCAGGCCGTGGTGGCCACGGCGGCCTACCGGGTCGTGTCGTACCTGTTGCCGATCCTGGCCGGTGCGTCCGCCTACATCTGGTACCGGATCGAGCGGAGCTTCGCGTCGTCACCCGCCGTCAGCCGCTAGACCTCCGGCTCGGGCGTCACAGCTAATTCCAAGGAAGCTCTCAGCTTCGTCCCACCCTGGATTCCAATGCTGGGCCCATGTCCGCCAGCGTCCGGGAAGCGACGGAGGCGATGGCCGCGATGGGTGCGGCCCCCGCGCCGGTCGTCGACGTCGTCCTCCCCACCCACAACGAGGCCGCCGGCCTCGAACGCAGCCTCCGCCGCCTGCACCGTTACCTGACCGACCGGTTCCCCTTCGGTTGGCGCATCACCATCGTCGACAACGGCAGCAGCGACGCGACCCCCGGCATCGCTCGACGACTGGCGGCCGAGCTCCCCGGAGTGGAGGCCCGGGTCCTGGCCGAGCCGGGACGAGGGCGGGCCTTGCGGGCCGCTTGGCTGGCCAGCGACGCCGAGATCGTCGCCTACATGGACTGCGACCTGTCGACCGACCTCGACGGGCTGCTCCCACTGGTCGCGCCGCTGATCTCCGGCCACAGCGACGTCGCCATCGGATCGCGGCTGGCACCCGGAGCCCGGGTCCGCCGCGGCCCCAAGCGCGAGATCATCTCCCGCTGCTACAACGCGATCCTGCGGTTGGCGCTGCGCACGACGTTCCGGGATGCGCAGTGCGGCTTCAAGGCTGTCCGAGCCAGCACGGCCCGGCGGCTGCTGGCCGACATCGAGGACGACGGCTGGTTCTTCGACACCGAGCTGCTCGTGCGCGCCCAGCGGGCGGGACTGCGGATCGTGGAGCTTCCGGTGGACTGGGTCGACGATCCGGACTCCCGGGTGCGGATCCTGCGCACCGCCTGGGCCGATCTGCGGGGAGTCGGACGGCTCCTGGTCACCGGGCGGTTCGGACGGCCCCTGCGGTTCGCCGTGATCGGGGCCCTCAGCACGATCGCCTACCTGCTGATCTACCTGTCGCTGCAGCCGGACCTGGGGCCGTGGGGAGCGAACTTCGTGGCCCTCGCGCTGACTGCGGGGGGCAACACCGCCGCGAACCGCCGCTACACGTTCGGCGTCACGGGCCGGGAGGGGCAGGTTCGCCACCACCTGCAGGGCGCCGTGGCCTTCGCGGCCGGCCTGGCGGCGTCGAGCGCCGGGCTCGGGCTGCTCCACCTGGTCGTCGACTCGCCGACGGCGGTGGTCGAAGCCTTCGTCGCGCTGGGCTGTGGCATCGCCGGGACCGTCGTCCGCTACCTGCTGTTCCGGAACTGGATCTTCGCCCCGCACCAGGAGCCGCCGCCGCCCGTCCGGCTGCGGCCGGCCTCGCTGCCGCAGAGCGCCTCGCCGTCCCCGGCGCTGGCGACGATCCCGGTCCGGGCCGCCGCCCGGCCGCTCGGCCAGGTGCGGCGGGACCCATGAGCGAGGCCTCCACCGTCGCGCCGCCGGACGATCCGGCCTGGGTGCGCCCCGCGGTCCTGGGACTGCTGGCCGCGACGGCCGCCCTGTACCTCTGGAAGTTGAGCGAGTCCGGCTGGGCCAACGACTACTACTCGGCTGCGGTCGAGGCCGGCGCATCCAGCTGGAAGGCGTTCTTCTTCGGCTCGTCGGACGCCGCGAACTTCATCACCGTCGACAAGGCGCCGGCCTTCCTGTGGCCCATGGACCTCTCGGCCCGGATCTTCGGCGTGAGCTCGTGGTCCATCCTCGTCCCCCAGGCGTTGGAGGGCGTGGCGACGGTCGGTGTCCTGTATCTCGCGGTGCGGCGCTGGTTCGGCCCGGCCGCCGGGCTGCTGGCCGGAGCGGTCGCCGCGCTGACACCGGTCGCGACGCTGATGTTCCGGTTCAACAACCCCGACGCGCTGCTCGTCCTGCTGCTGACCCTGGCCGCCTACGCGGTGACCCGCGCCGTCGAGTCGGGCGCCACCCGCTGGGTGGTGCTGGTGGGGGTC